>PJEL010000963.1_pt1 | contig 31425 bp, 28 predicted proteins | sample 1853271 | NCBI WGS metagenome assembly PJEL01 (sample SAMN08108733, study PRJNA415343) | Invertebrate metagenome, whole genome shotgun sequencing project. | host: Globobulimina | place: Sweden: Gullmar Fjord | collected 2015-08 | reverse complement strand
TCCTGCCGCCAAGCTCTACGGCGCCTACGCCGGCGTTTTTTCAAACGACGAAGCGCAAACCAAGCGCATGGCCAGTCGAGCAAAAGAGTATGCTCAACGCGCTTTATGCGAAAATGAAGAAGACCTGTGTGAGGCTCTTGATTTGAAAGTTGAAGATATTCTGCTGGAGCTGGATGACCTTGATGAAGACGAACTGACCTTAGTTTATACCTACGCCTCCTCTTGGGCGAGCTGGATACAAGCTAATAGCGGTGATTGGGACGCGGTTGCTCAGCTGCCTAAAGTTAAAACCTTATTTAAGTGGGTGCTGAGCTATGACCCTAGCTACGATAACGGCACCGCCCAAGTTTATATGGGTGTTTTAGAGTCACAACTTCCTCCTTCTTTAGGGGGCCGTCCGGACCTAGCCAAAATGCATTTTGATAATGCCATTCTAGCGTCGAATAATAAGCATTTAATGGCCAAGGTCTTATATGCTCAGCAATATGCGCGCTTATTATTCGAGCAAGAGTTACATGACCGATTATTATCCGAAGTCATTAGTGCCGATCCTAAAGCGGAAGGATTGACTCTAATTAATCAACTTGCCAAACAACAAGCTGAAATATTACTAGCAGAGTCTGCTGAATATTTTGAATAAGCCTGAAACTTTTTGAATAAAAACTGAATTGATATTTGAGCCTAATATTATGAATCTTTTAAAAACATTGATCGTCTCTAGCCTAATTGCTTTCAGCAGTAGCCAAGTAATGGCCGCCACATTGAAAATTGCCACGGTCGTGCCTAACGGCAGTAGCTGGATGAAAGAAATGAAAGCCGCAGCCAAGGAAGTTAAGAAAAAAACCGACGGTCGCGTAAAAATTAAATACTACCCTGGCGGCGTCATGGGCAGTGATAAAACCGTCTTGCGAAAAATGCGTTCAGGCCAGCTTCATGGTGGCGCAATTTCTGCGGGGGCATTGGCTCACATCTATAATGGCGTTCAGCTATATAGCCTACCGTTTACCTTTAATAATCTAGACGAAGTGCGTCACGTTCGCCAAACTTTCGATCCGATTATTTCACAAGGTTTAGCGGATCATGGCTTTCAACTTTTGGGTTTATCTGAAGGTGGCTTTGCTTATCTGATGTCTAATAAAGCGATTAAGAATGCTGCTGACATTCAAGGTCAAAAAGTTTGGGTTCCAGAAGGTGACTTGATCGGTAACGAAATTTTCACCGTTGCTGGCATTAAGCCCATTGCATCGCCGATTTCTAATGTTTATACCGGTTTACAAACAGGCTTATTAGATACCGTCACTATCAACCCTGCTGGCGCGATTGCTCTGCAGTGGCATACCAAGATCAACCACCTTGCCGATGAACCTCTATTATTAATTATGGGTATGCTTGTAGTAGACCAAAAAGCCTTTAAGAAAATCAACGATACTGATCAAGTCATAGTAAAACAAGCTGTCTCTGCCGCGTTCAAACGTCTTGATAGCATTAATGAAAAAGGCGATATCGGTGCCCGTGCCGCGTTACAAAAAAATGGTATTACTTTTGATAAACCATCCGGTCCTGAGCTGCGTGAAATTGCTCAGAAAGCACTAACTAACTTGAAAAAAGTTAATGCGTATCCAGCAGAAACTTATCAGAAGATGCAACAAGTTTTAAACGCTTATCGTCAAGCTCAGTAATCCAAGACCACACTAAGCAATTCAAATAGTAGCGAATACCCAATGCCTAAAACCAACATCCAGCGCCTTGTGCGCTGGTTACATCATTTCGAAGACCTGTTATTAGCCGCCGTACTTTCGGTAATGCTCATCTTAGCCATCACTGATATCGCCATGCGTTTAATCACGGGAGGCAGCCTTATTTGGATTCCCCCAGTATTACAAGTCTTAGTATTGTGGCTAGGCTTACTGGGGGCACTTCTAGCAAGCCGCAGCCAAGAGCACATTGCCATCGACGTTATCAGCCGCTTTGTTGGCCCCTTAGGTAAAAAAGTGTGCGGCATTAGCGGCAGCCTATTCGCCACCATCATCTGTACTCTGGTCGCCTATTTCAGTATTGAGTTTATCCAGCAATCGATTGAGTATGACGATATTGCTTTTGCCCAAGTTCCAGCTTGGCCACTACAGTTAATCATTCCTTTTACTTTTTCATTAATGGCCCTGCGTTTCTTTTTGCATACAGTAGGTTTTATCCGCATTAATAATTATCAACCTAACCCGGCATTAAAGGGAGAGAATGTTTAATGGCTATGCTTCTTTCCGCTGTATTTATTTTACTGGCTCTTATGGGCGCACCATTATTTTCTGTGATCGCCGCCAGCGCATTATGGGGATTTTTCCAACAAGATGTTGGCCTAGAAGTCGTGGCGATTGAAATTTATCGCCTGACTGAAATGCCGGTATTGACCGCCATTCCATTATTTACCTTTGCCGGCTATTTATTAGGAGAAAGTAAAGCCCCACAACGCTTAGTTCGCATCACCGACGCACTCCTTGGGTGGATGCCGGGAGGCCTAGCCATCGTTGCCTTAATTGCATGTGCTCTGTTTACCGCATTTACCGGTGCTTCAGGCGTTACTATTGTCGCCTTAGGTGCTTTGTTATATCCAGCACTGAAAAATGCAGGTTATAAAACTAACTTTAATCTCGGCCTCATCACAACCTCAGGCAGCTTAGGTTTATTATTTGCGCCTTCTCTACCGTTAATACTTTATGGGGTTGTTGCCCAACAACTGGCCCTAGATATTCCTGTAAGCATCGATGATTTATTCTTAGCGGGTATTATCCCTGGCACACTAATGCTGGTTGCCTTATCGATCTATAGTGCTATTCAACCACGTGAACAAGTAGCACTTGCCAATAAACCGAAGTTTGATGCTAAGGAAGCTTGGGATGCAATAAAAGATACCGCTTGGGAAGCACCACTTCCATTCATTGTGCTTGGTGGAATTTACGGTGGTTTTATTGCGGTATCCGAAGCCGCTGCTATTACCGCATTTTATGTTCTTTTGGTCACTGTGGTTATCCGCGGAGAAATCAGTCTGCGTAAACTGCCTACAGTAATGCGTGACTCAATGAAATTGGTCGGTGCCATAATGGTCATTCTAGCGGTTTCATTAGCCTCTACAAACTATATGATTGATGCAGAAATCCCAACATCGATCTTTGATTTCATTAGTGAACATATCGATAGCCAGTTAACTTTTTTACTACTGCTGTTCTTGTTCCTATTAGTGTTGGGCATGATGTTGGATATTTTTTCAGCCATTGTCATTATGGTTCCGATCATATTACCCATAGCCATTGAATTCGGTATTCATCCAGTGCATTTAGGGATTCTATTCTTAGCCAATATGCAGTTAGGTTATTTTACGCCTCCAGTCGGCATGAACCTCTTTATCGCTAGCTTCCGCTTCCAGCGTCCAGTCACTGAGCTGTATCGAGCAACGATTCCGTTCTTCTTCATACTATTAACCACCGTACTATTAATTACCTACGTCCCCTGGTTAAGCCTAGTCTTTATCGATTAATGGTCTAATTCTGCTCTCTTGCTATGTCAGCTGCTTAGCTGACATAGCTTTACTCTCTCGATACCCATCTTTGCGCTGTACGTATTACTCTAGACTCACATATTGCATCCTTAATCCGATGCCATATTTTGTGATCGCACCTAGGGATGGGTACTCTTTTCATCGCATGATGTCGCCATTAGCCACTTGGCTAATGGTCTTTTTATTTTCTCCATCTTAACTTTCCGCTATTATCATATTTCTTCCATCGTTAATAAAAGTTTTGCTGATTTATGTCTAAGCGCCTTAAGTGCTCTGGTTGTGAGCGCCCGTTAAAAACCTGTTTATGCGATACTCTCGTAGAACTGAGCTGTGACTATCAACTAATCATTCTGCAAGACCCTAAAGAAGCAAAACACGCATTATCATCTGCGCCCATATTAGCAAGATCAATCACAGGCGCTAGATTGCTAGTTGGGGAAGACTTTGACCCGGTGTTGTTATTTGGTGAAAAATGGAAGCAGGAAAGCATCTTAGTTTTTCCCAGTGATGATAGCTTATCTACCTCAACGGCAAGTAAGTTAACTTTCAAAAACCTGATTTTAATCGATGGAACTTGGCGTAAAGTCGCGCGTCTTCTGCACTTAAACCCCTGGTTAAGCGAGATCCCTAGCATTGCCATAGAAAGCAGTCATAGTAGTAAATATACAATTAGGAAGTCGCCGCGAGAAGATGGTTTATCAACCATAGAGGCCGCTGTTCAAGTATTGAACGACCTAAATAATGAAAAAGATTTCACTCCAATTTTGGCCGCATTTCATAAAATGATTCATCTACAAATCGAAGCTATGGGAAAAGAAAAATTCGAGAATAATTATCTGAAATGAATTGCATAATGCAAACATGCTGATCATATTTTGCATTATGCAAAATATGAGTAGAAAAACGTCTATTTACCCGCCTAAAAACCTCTATATTTGAACTTAAAATTTGGTACAAAGCCTGCAATAAGCTTTCTATAACATTAGGAGCTTATTATGAATCATCTATTTGCTATTTCTATCACCTTCTTACTCATTGCCTGTAAAGAAGAAGTCGATAATAAGTCCCGACAAGATCCACCACTGAATACCGATAATCCTAGTGCTCTTAATGTGCCCGATGGGTTCGATTATAAAATGGATCGAGATATAACCTTTAAACTTCAAGTATTAGATCATAACGGATTTCCTGGTCAGTTTATTGGTATCCAAATATTCGAACAGTCGGGACAGGAAGTTATCGACGAAGATTCATCAGAACCAACTCATATAACATCCGCTACCTTAATATTTTCTGGGCAAACAAATGAAATGGGGTATCTCGAAGAGATTATTCAGCTTCCTATGCATCTAGAAAATGTTCAAGTTCAGGCTTCACAGCTCGGTATTAATAACCGAGTAACATTAAATACGAAAACGAATACCAATGTTATCTTTCATGAATTCAATTAAGGAAAGTCATATGAAAACGATTGCTCACTTAGTGCTTATAATACTGTCTTTAATTTCCTGGGCATCGGTTCATGCTTGGACGTTTGCTTTAGGGGACTATGAAGATAATTATTCAGTGGCTGGGATTCCAAATAGCATGGCCAACGATGTGACTGTAACGTCGGCTCTTCTTAATAAAATATCAACTGCCTTACCGGAAAGAAAAAATGTGACCCTAACCAACCCTGATTATATTGCTAACGATGCCGGAGCTAACATTAGCGTTATTGAAACAGGAGAGGTTTTTGTTACTTTCTTACATGAAGGGGCAGGCTATAAAAACGGCTTTGGTTACTTTACCTATACTGGAGAGACTCCAAGTAGTCGCTCAGAAATTGATGAAATAGTACTTTTACCTAACGCCTCTTTTTATAACAGCGGTGGTGATTCAAATGGTATGCGCGTGGGAGATACACTAAGCCTGGGCACTCATAATGCAGGAACTAAAATAGGATTTTTTGTCATCGCCAATGGTTTTAATTCAACTTATGGCATTAAACCTTGGCAAAACGATGATTGGATTTTCTATACAATCAAAGACTTAAATAATGAAGTCGACACCAATAACGAAAATTTAAATGCCCATACCGTCATGCTCTATGATGATGAAAGTGGTAATGTCGTATTAGGTTTAGAAGATATATTACGCACTAACGCTGGTTGCGATCACGATTTTAATGATGTGATTTTTATGGTCACAGCAACGCCAACGACAGCGATTGATAATACAGAAATAACCATATTACCTGAGAATCAAGATAGTGATGGCGATGGCGTATTAGACAGCAATGATGATTACCCTAATGATAGTGAGCGTGCATTTGATGTTTATTATCCTAGCTCCGAAGGTCAAGGCACATTAGCGTATGAAGATAACTGGCCAGTCGAAGGAGATTATGACCTCAATGATCTAGTAGTTAAATATCGCTATAAAGAAACACGCAATAGCTTAGGCAGAATTAAAGCATTAAATGTTCTTTATACACTGACCGCAAGAGGAGCATCACGCGCCAATGGTTTTGCCCTAGCCTTGAATAATATTCAAAGTAGTGTTGAGTATAGCGCAACATTGTCTACTGATGATGCAGCAGCAGAAGCAATCTTTAGCGATGACAGTAGTTCGCATCTTAATTTTGTCATAGCAGGTAATACTGAAACATTAATGCCAACCCCAGTGGGCTGCCAGTTTTATAATACCGATGTCGATTGCCCATTAGAGCCTAATATTACGCTAGAGTTTAACCTTGAATTTAATGACGCTAAAACACGTACACAAATGGGCAATGCGCCCTATAACCCTTATATCTACGCCACATTTGATCGCGGCAGAGAAGTTCACCTACCTAATCACAAGCCCACATCCCGTGCTGATAGTAATCGTTTCGGAAGTGGTGACGATGATTCGAATTTATTTGACTTCAGCAAAACCTATGAAACCAGTGATAACTTACCTTGGGCACTGAACATGCCTTATAGCTGGCTACATCCTACCTCTGGCGATAACATCGTTGAAGTCTACGGCAACTATCGTAACTGGGCCGAAAGTGGTGGTTTGATTTCGACGGATTGGTATACCACCAATTATAATTCTAATCGGGTGTATATTGGCGAGTAAGCATTAAAAATATTAGCGGTAGAGCCTTTAAAGAATAAACATAAATGTAGATTTCTTAATTACGGCAGTCATTATCCATTACCTTTTTAAGTTGATAGATGGCTGCCCCATTTTTTTGTATATTCCTAACTTGCTGATCCGTTGCTCGGCGAGAGAAGTTCCAGTCCCACTTAAACTGAATTCTTTCTGCGGGTAAATCACAAAACACATCTCTTGCTTTCTCACAACGAGCTTTAACCACTTTAGCCTCACGTTTGTAGTTCCGTTTTGCAGCCATACAGCTGGTTTTCTTTTTCTCAATAATTTCTTCTTCAAATTTTAATTGTGGAATTTCTACAGCAGTTTCACTGCGCAAGCGAACACCTTGCTGATAGTTTTCAACCTGCTCATTACGCTCAAGCACATTCATCCGTTTAAGCTCAACCTTATCTTGGTTTTCAGTTCTTGATCCAAGTTGGCATGGCTTATCTTTAAAGTTGATTTTGCCACCAGAATCGACACAGCGATAAATATCAGCTTGTACACTGGCGGCAAAGAAAATGCAGAGCGTGAATAAACAGCCTACTGAAGGGGACATAACTTATCCATGCTTTAAGTGAATACAAAATAACTATGTATTACTTTTCACACACAATCAAGAGACGAATCTATGCCTTCAGTACTAATACACATAGGTGGAATAAAACGTTATAAATCCTCCGCTATGGTGCTAAGTGTCTAGGCAGCTAATAAATTGGCATTCAGCATAAGAAATGTTAGCCTGCGCCTATGAAGGATTCCGCCCACGAAATACATAGAAGCTACGACGAATTTGGCCCGATTCAAGTCTTGGATGATGGTCATAAGCGCTACCTCACGTTTGGTACCGACGACGAGCAAAGCTGTCAGCTGATTAATCAGCCGCACCTATTGCAGCATGAATATACCCGCGCAATTTTATTATCCTTATTAATGGTCGACCCAAAACATATTACAGTAATCGGTATTGGCGGAGGCTGTTTATTGACCGCGCTCAATCATCTATTACCTGAATGCCATTTACAGGGCGTTGAATTAAGACGTGAAGTAGCACATTTAGCTCATAAGTATTTTCAGTTACCAAAGCATGGCTTAGTAAAAATACATATAGGTGATGGCTTTGATTATTTGCAAAATATCGATAATAAAACCGATATTATTATTGCTGATATGTACCTCGCAGAGGGCATTGATCAGCAGCAGCTTTCTGCACAATTTATAGCCACCAGCCATAGCCGACTCAACCAAGGCGGCTGGTTAGTACTCAATTATTGGCTGGACCATAAAATTGAAGACCACCTAGCCGAGGCTTTAGATGCGTATTTTGACCAGGTCTACATGTGTGATACCGGCGGGGGTAACTGGGTGATCTTTGCAGGAAAAGTGAATACCAATCGTTCATTAATCAACGAAGACAAGCTCAAACCCTTATCAAAAAAGGCCGGATTCTCTCTTAATCACTTCCTCAAACGCCTAGTCGTTTTAGTCTAACCCGCGAAAATCAATGCTCTAAGCTTAAATTATTGGCCAATACCAGCACCTTTTATAAACACGTCTATACTAACGTTATTATTAACCGTTATAGGCCAAAATTAGTGTATTTCATCGGCATCAGTTTTTTAAATAAATTTAATTTTACCCGTAAATTTCAGATTATCTTATTAACGCTGCTACTACCTATCTTGTATGCATCCGTCATTATTTATCAAGAAGACAGTCATAAAATAGATTTAATTAGCCATAAAATTACGGGTATAGAAGCAGTTAATACTCTCAAACCCCTGAGACTACTTGCGGCGAAGCATAGAGGCACTTCAGCTCAATGGTTTGCTGGTAATGAAAATATTCAGCCAACAATACTGAGTCTCGAAAGTGAAATGAATGAGGCCTTAATTAAAGCCAAATCAGGGCTGACTCAAGACATATTCAACGATGAAGCTACACAAAATCTATCCAAAATTAAGCAATCCTGGCAGCAATTATTACTATCTGAAATTAAATCCCTTCCCTCCTCGGACAGCTTTCAACGCCATAGTGCTTGGGTAAGCAAAGTCGACAATTTGATTAATAGCGTAGCAACACAAGCGGGGCTAAATCTAGACTTAAATCTTGCCAGCTATGAGCTCATGAAGATTACCGTTTTTGAAATTCCTAAATTACAAGAATCACTTGGGCAATTACGGGGGATAGGTGCAGGCGTCGCAACCAAAGGAAGTTTTGATTCAAATTCTTTTGTCTCTGCCAATACTCTATATAGCTCAATTCAAAACAACTTAGAAATCATTCGCCAAGAATTCAGCATGCTCCGTGAGCTCTCGAATGAGTTTGTACCGAATGAATTTAAAGGTACCGAAACGGCCATAGATAATTTTCAAAAGCTGAGCAAAGAACAACTTATACAACCGGATAAACCGACAATTTCGGGTTCCAACTATTTTTCTCAAGGTACAGTCGCGATCAAACAAGTTACTGATCTACATAAAGCCGTTAATACAATCTATCAAAATACACTACAAAAAAATAAAAGTGATATGTTCAATTATATGGTAATGACATTAGGCATATTTGCTCTGCTATTTCTAATCGCAAGCTACTTATTTATGTGCCTGCAAATCACCGTCGATCAAAATGCACATACCACTCAAAAGATGGCGGCAGACCTTGAAGCAGGCACACTTAACCAAGAATACTCTTCTGATAGCCAAGATGAATTAGGCAGTACTATCAAAGCTTTACGCAACGCTTATTCACAATTACGGACAACCGTTGCTCAAGTACGAAATTTTTCCGGCACACTGTCTCATTCTTCTAGCGTCTTATTAGGCGTCTCTAATGAAGTGAATAGCTTAGGGGAAGAACAAAAAAATCGAGTGGCGATTATCTCTACTGCGGCAACGGAATTAGCTGCTACCGCTCAAGAAGTTTCTACTCATTGTGAAGACGCCGCGAGTAAGATGCACGAATCACAGCAGCAAGCTTCTTTAGGCGCCAGCCATTCACATTCTTCCGCCGAAGTAATACGAACCCTTGCCAATAATGTTCGCAATGCCGGTGATGAAATTGAACAGCTCGCTCAGCAGGCTGCATCAATTAGTACCGTTATTGACGTGATTAAAGCCATCGCTGAGCAAACCAACTTATTAGCCTTAAATGCCGCCATTGAAGCAGCCCGAGCCGGAGAGCAAGGCCGTGGATTTGCCGTAGTGGCCGATGAGGTTCGAACATTAGCCACACGAACCCAAGAATCCACCAACGAAATTGAACAAACCATCGCAAGCCTACAGCAAGTTGCCGAAAAGGCCGTATTAGCCATGGCCACGTCTTGTGAGCAAGCCAATGAAAGTGAAGCTGAAGCGACCAAAACTGGCGAAGCATTGGGGGACATTGAAAACTCAATAAACCACGTGAGCAGCCTTATTGAACAAGTTGCCACTGCTGGAGTTCAACAAGCAGGAGCCGCTAATGAAATTGCTCAAAATATCTTAGCGGTTGATGATGCCTCCAGTGATCTTGTAGAAAAAGCCGGCAGCATGTCTTCCATTGCCAATGAAGTCGGGAACGATAGCTCTGAGCTCGATAAACAAATGCAACAATTTCAGGTTTAAGCTAATTCAATAAATAATCCAGCATGGCTCTCAGTTTTGGAGTCATGCTTTTTCTATTCGGGTAAACCGCATTCACACTCACTACCCGACCTACCCAGCCATCCAATACCCTTACTAAAGAATTTTCCTTAAGCTGTTGCTGACATAAATAATCAGGCAATAACGCAATACCCAATTCATCGACGGCTAGCTGGCGCAAGGTAGAAAAGTCATTCGTACTAAAACTTGCTTGGGTTGTTATCAACTCTTCTTGCTCGGCCGAAGATAACTGCCAACGTAATAGCTCCTCATTGGCATTCATATGCAAGCAAGCGTGCTGTAATAAGTCCTCTGGTTTTTTTATTGAACTAGGGCTTGCGGCTAAATAATTGGGACTGGCATATAGGTGCAGCTCTACATCAAATAAGTGTTTAGAAATAAGCGTAGAGTCTTCAAGCTCCCCTACTCGGATGGCTAGATCAAAGCCTTCCTCAATCAGATCAATACGACGATTCAATAACTGTAGGTCCAATTCAATATCTGGATATTGCTGGTGAAACTTGGCTAAGCGCGGCGCTAAGATATTTTGCCCGACGGATACCGAAGCACAGACCTTTAGCTTACCTCTTGGAGTTGAAGAAAGCGCTTCAATGCATTGATTAGCGCTTTGCATCTCTTCAAAAATCCGCCTGCAATGCTGAAAGTAAATCTCACCCACCTCAGTTAGTCGTAATGAACGTGTCGAACGCTCCAATAATCTGGCCCCTAGCTGCTTTTCTAAGCGGCTGATCTTACGGCTAATATTGGACTTGGGTAGATCCATCGCGAGGGCTGCACCGGTAAAGCTAGCGTTATCCACCACCAAGCGAAATACCATCATGTCATCAAGACTGACTTTATCCATCTAGACCTCCAAAATTCTCATAAGTATGCTTATAAGATAGTTACCTTAAATAGAACATAATTATACTTTTCCACTCATATATCATCAATATGATAACCCCTATACTGATCTCATCTTACAGAAACAGACCAACAGCATTCGGAGATCATCATGGATATTTTAACCTTTGACCAACTTCCCCAAGGGGGCTTCGCAGGCCTAATCGAACGCCAGTTCGTGACTGATCGTCGAGTTTTTCGTAATGCCGATAATAAGCCTGCCTTCGATGGCCTTGGTAACTTCGTATACCTAGCGGACGCCAACTTTATGCCAAACGGCGAAACGACCATGCATAACCATCAGGAAGTCGATGTTATCTCGGTTATGGTTGAAGGTCGCATTACTCACGCAGGCTCACTTGAACACGGCCAAAACTTAGAAGCAGGTTATGCACAAGTGCAGCGTGCAGGAGGGGAAGGCTTTGCCCATAACGAGATCAACCCAGATAGCACAATGAACCAAATGATTCAGCTGTGGGTACTGCCTGACGAACGCGGTGAGGCAGCAGGCTACAAGGTGTATCAGCCAGAAACAGGCAAACTGAATAAAATTTATGGCGGCCAAAAAGATCAAGATAAAACCTTTTATAGCCAAACAGCCATTGCGGTTGCTCCGCTAGAAACTGGCCAAAGTGTAGAGCAGAGTAGTGGAAGTAATGGAGAGATACTCGCGTATTTAAGTAAGGGCTGTGGGGTAATAAACGGTGAAACAGTTCACGCTAGAACCTTAGTCCGCGCTGACAGTATCCACTTTGACGCTAAAGAAGAATCGCAGCTGATCGTGATTTATAAAGAGTAGACTGGACTAAATAGCTCGACTAAATAGTCCGTCCGCACCAAACGATTTTACCCGCAATTGGATTATTCTCCCGCGCTTCTAAGGGGATACTCCAGTTGTCGTATTCTGAGTTATCACTCACGACGCTAAGTTCACCTTGCTTATCACTCAAGCGTTTCGCCATTAGTCCCTCTTCACTTTGTAACAGGTACAAGCCCTCTTGTTTTACGGATTTTTGTGTCATATCCACCAGCACGCGATCACCATCCTGCAAGGTCGGTAACATACTATCGCCACTGATAGAGACAAATACTAGCTGTTCGCTCGACACATTCAACTGGCGCGATAAAAAGGTTTTATTAAAGGCAAAATAATCTTCAACATCTTCAGCAATGACCTCACTGCCCATGCCCGCCGAAGCTTGCACATCAAACATAGGAGCAAATACTAGATCACTATTAGTCGGGATGCCTGCAACCTGAGCACCGTCATTCTGCTCACCGGTTAATAGCCAAGTTAGATCTACCTTGTACTCGTCATACAGCTCTTGCAGGTAGCCCATAGAAGGGCGACTCATACCGCGACAGATTTTATAAATATGGGAAGCTGATTTGCCGGTAATTTCAGCGAAGTGTTTTTTATTACCCTGGGCAAGTTGATCAACCACTAACTGGAAACGAGACGCGAAAGCGCTAGACATAATATTCTCAAAATATACGGGAAAGATAAAACAGCCGCGCAGTATACGCAGCTATTTGTTAAGAACAACAAAAACCATCAGGATTGAAGCTTTAGCACTCATATTTTAACGACGCTTATTACGACCACCCGAGCGGTTATTCGCCCCCTTATTTGCACTCGATCGATTGCCGGTTTTAATGCCATAAGCGCGATCTTTTTGACGACTTTTCTGAGCACTGCGGGAATTCTTTTTATTCTTCGCCACGGGCTTAGTTAAATCAGGCTCATAGCCAGGGTACCAAGACTGTGGCACACGATCATCAAGCACCGCTTCAATTTCTTCCAGCAAGTATTCTTCACCCATGCACATCAAAGAAACGGCTAAGCCTTCTAACCCTGCGCGGCCGGTACGACCAATACGGTGAATATAATCTTCGGCAATGTAAGGTAATTCATAATTAATCACATACTGTAATTGCTGAATGTCTAAACCACGGGCTGCCACATCGGTTGCTACCAAAGCGCGTACTTTACCCTGTTTAAATTCTTCTAAAGCACGCTCTCGAGCACCTTGAGACTTATCCCCATGAATCGATTGGGTCTTGATGCCGTCTTTGCACATTTCTTTCGCTAGAGCATCTGCACCTTGCTTAGTACGGACAAAAATTAAAACCTGCTGCCAGTTCTTCGAACCAATCATAAACGATGTGAGTTCACGCTTACGATCTTCATCCACCACATATACCATCTGCTCGACTTTCGCGGCAGTCGTATTACGGGCATCCACTTCAATAAGTTCCGGATCTTTAAGAATGTTTTTACTTAAGGTAAAAATTTCATCGTTAAAGGTAGCCGAAAATAGCATGGTCTGGCGATCGCTAGGAACGCGTTTTAAAATTCGCTGAATATCAATAATAAAGCCCATATCCAGCATACGGTCGGCTTCATCAAAAACTAAGAATTGCAGCTGCGAAAGACTGACAGCCTGTTTTTGCATCAGGTCTAATAAACGCCCGGGGGTCGCGACTAAAACATCCACACCTTCAGCCAGTGCATCCACTTGTGGATTAATACTCACACCACCATAAGCGATGGTACTGCTTAGCCCGATATCACCGCTATATTTTACAAAGCTTTTATAAACTTGCTGAGCTAGCTCTCGAGTTGGTGTCAATACTAACGCACGTAAAGGCTGAACCTCATCACTGCGTAATGGATTGTCTTCACGTATTGCCAATAAACGATGCAGAATAGGAAGAGCAAACGCTGCCGTTTTACCGGTACCCGTTTGCGCACCGGCCATAATATCTTTACCTGTTAATAACACGGGAATGGCTGCGGTTTGAATAGGCGTTGGCTGATCATAACCAGCCGCATTCAAGCTGGCCAATAAGCGAGTATCTAAATTTAACGAAGAGAAGGACATAATAAAACCTGTAAATGAAGCATTAGATACTTAAGTCATTATTAATGAGTAGACATTAATAATGACGTTAAATAATGGCTTTAAAAAAAACAGCGCTTAAGAGCGCTGGTATTTATAACTGAACGAGGATGACCCTAAAGTAAATAGCGCTACTTTTTATAAAAGTTTGAACGCCCTTCTGGCTGACGGCGGAAACGCTTGTAGTTCCACTGATATTGCTCGGGACAATCATTAATACATTCTTCAATACTTGTATTTAAAGCACTCGCCGCTGCAACTTCATCCGTATTGCGAATATCTTTATGGGCGGGTTTGAGCACAACACCATAGCTACCATCTTCAAGGCGCTTGGCATAACAGCATAATAAAAAGGCTGGAGTATTATTCGCTAATTCCCCGATAAGCTTACCCGTTAAAGCCGTTTGACCAAAGAAAGGAGCAAATACACCACTCTTTAATCCAGGCTCTTGGTCAGGTAAAACAGCCACCACCCCTTTATCCTCAAGCAATTTATATAAAGACTCAACTCCACCACGGTCCGCTGGTACAAGGCCGACATCTACGCGTTTACGCGTTTTGAAGATGAAGTTATCCAATGCAGGAATCTTAGCGGGCTTATACATAACAGTCATAAATAAGTGTTGGCGGAAAAAGTGATTCAATACTTCCCAATTACCTAAATGCGGTGCAATTAAGATAATACCGTTTTTATCTCCTAGGGCTTTTTCAAGGTGCTCTAGACCTTCAACTTGAGTAATTAGCTTCTGCACCTTGGGAATAGGCCACATCCACGACATTCCCATTTCTGCATAGGTTTTACCCAAGGCAATTAAACTCTCTCGAGCTAATTGCTCAATTTTGTCTTCAGCATAATCGGGATAGCAAAGGCGCAAGTTAATTTTCGCAATACGAGAGCCATCGGTAAACCATAATAACTTACCAATCGCAGCTCCTAGGGCATGGGCCGCAGGCAACGGGAGAAATGATACAAGGCGAATAAGGCCGATACCGATATAGACAACGAGATTCTTCACAGTAATTCCTAAGGTTTATTATTCTAAATAGACGAAGGGGTCTGATTAATGGCGCTAGAATAGCATTTTGTCGGCCTGATCTCGATACTTTCCTAACCCCAATATGGCCTTAGATAAGCGAATTACTCATATAGGTGAATCGGTAATGTAATAGTAAACATGGTGCCAATACCCAATTCGCTTGAACAGCTGATTTGCCCTTGCAGAGTATCCGTTACTAGCTGGTGAATGATATGGGTACCTAAACCACTGCCGCCATCATTTTCTCGGGTCGTATAATAAGCTTCAAAGACTTTCTTTAAGCTTTCGTTACTCATGCCTTTACCATCATCGCTGCAATTAAGATGAACATTAGAGCCATCATGCACAGTACGAATCAAGATATGACCTTTATCCCCTTCATCAAAAGCATGAATAATTGCATTCATTACTATATTGGTAACAACTTGAGAGAGCGCACCAGGATAGCTATCAATCACTAAGTCATCACCGGTAATCTCAATAGAGTGATTCGTTTTACGTAATTCAGGAGTCAGACTATTAACCACTCGGGATAGGTAGTCATGTAGTACAAAAGATCTGAGCTTTTCACTCGAAACATCCACCGCGACCATTTTAAAATTGTTCACCATCTCAGTTGAGCGATTCATACTGGTCATGATGATCTCAAGGGTTTCTTCAACTGCTTCAATATAACTAACCATATCTGAAGATGATAATTTTTTATGATTAAAATCTTCTTTTACTTGCTTGTTCTTCTCATTTAAATAAGACGTTGCCGTGACACATAGCCCCATTGGAGTATTTAATTCATGAGCAATACCTGCAACCGCTCGCCCCAAAGAAGCCATTTTTTCACTGGCTAACAGTTGAGATTGAAGTTCAGATTTATGCTCTAATGAAGTTCGAACCTGCTCATTTTTTTCTTCGAGTGAATGTTTTAAGCGCCGCAGTGCTAAATGAGTACGCACCCGTGCTAGCACCTCTTTCGCTTTAAAAGGCTTGGTAATAAAATCGACAGCACCTGCATCAAAGCCATGAACAATACTTTCGCAATTATTCAATCCGCTAATGAAAATAATAGGGATTTCTTCAGTACTTGCTTCTGACTTTAATTGTTGGCAAAGCTGAAAGCCATCCATATCAGGCATTTGAATATCTAATAAGATTAAATCAGGCATGTTTTCAGCAATCAATTCCTGAGCCCGCAAAGCAGAAGAAGCAGGGATAACGTGATAGTTGTCGATTTTTAGAATGTCGACTAAAAACAATAAATTTGATTCAACATCATCGACAGCCAAAATATTGATTTGGTTGTTATCTTCTATAGTCATATTCGTAGTTATACCGAGGCACTATTCACCCCCATAATTAACATTGATTGTTAACACTAATAGTTAAGTATAGATGAGTAAATAGCTTAGTTAACTTAGAATAAAGCCATAGTAAGGAATTTTAACAATATCCGATTTTATATAACTGAATGCTCTAAAAAGAAGGTTTTTGATCTTCTGCCAACTCATCAACCATGGCATGTGCCAAAGCAAGCCAATCTTCTAGCAACGCCTCAGCGACGACCTTCATACCGGAATCATCATGAGAGGCTAAATGACTGCGCTTTATTAATCCCTCAACCACCGCTCTTACTTGAAACGAATCGAGGTCAATCAAGAAGCAGTCAGTAATCTCATTATTTACGTCCCCTTCTAATTTAGGCAAAGGTGATAAAGAATTGATGTTGCGTACCGTTAACGCTAATGACGGATTAACTTTACGTAAAAGGTCATAGGTAAGCTTTAAACTGCCACGACTAAAAATATAGGGATCACTATGGTTCATCAATAATTACACTTAATAAGTCAGTTTAATTTGTTCACTGCTTATTAAGTGTAGATAAAGCTCGCTTAAGTGCTAATCATGGTCTTAAAGCCATTGTTTACAACGAACGCTGGTGACACAATAAAGAAACTATCTAGCGAACACCTAGCATCACATCACCCTGCCACTGATCCGATAAATTTCTCTGCCAGCGAACTTGGTATTTATTTTGATCCCAAACAACATCGGCTAGAACATCACAGTTCAAGCACATTCCCCATAAAACCTCACCTTGGTGAAAATACAAAGCAGAAAAACCAGGGACATCACTCTCTATATGCAAAACCTGCAATACCTGCTCTGTAAGGGTATCCTGTATCAATAATAGTTTTGCATACTTTCCCGCCTTCGTTTTGCCAACCGCAATACTCCAACGTTCATACTTGCCATCTTGGTTTCCATCGACGTACATTTCTAACAATCCACCAGATCTCTCAATTTGCTGACATTGCTGCCAGCTTAAAACGTCTTGCTGACAATTAATGGTCGCTATATGGGTCAGTTCAAGGTCGCTCCCTGGATTAGTCAAATTAGCCACTGGCTCACCCGCAATATGAGTCGCGATGGGCTCGACAGTAAAATCCAAGGACCAACTCGGGTCAAACGTCTCAGCTAGTGCCTGACTATCCAGAGCGAGAATAAGGAAAAATGATAGAGAAAATTTAAGCATTAGAGATTTCATAAGCAGCCTCAAGTAAGTAAGATTCTTCAATCCATTCACTATTAATCATGGCTGTGAGTATTTCGTGAGTATTCAACTCACCTTGTTACGATGACTAGGTCTATACTGTATAAATCTAAGACTAGAACCCCATGATCCTGATGCCGATGTTCAAACGACTCTGCCAAACGAGTTACCTATTCTTATTGCTCAGCTGCAGCCCTTACATCTGGTCTGATCAGAACACACAGCTGCTACAAATTCGCACTATTGCGGTATCCCCCTATGGTATTGAATCAACCAGTACTGAACATGCTCCTAGCGAGAAGACAGAAAGTAATTCGGGCATCTACTTTGACCTAGCCAATACTCTTATTCGCCAACTATCTGCAGATACTCAGTTTCTCTTAGATCACAAGATATACCCTTACGCACGGATTATTCATGAATTGAAAACAGGCCAAACCGACTTAACGATCATGTTCAAATATAAAGAACTTGAAGACTACGTCACCTACCTACACCCCCTACCAACCCTCACGAATATCGTTATCGGTCTTAATGGCAAAGAATTCAAAAACATTGCTGAGCTCGAAGGAAAAACCCTAGCCTACCTACGAGGTGCTAAATTCAGCGATGAAATCGACAATAATCCAAAGATATTTAAAATTACGACAAAAGATTTTCGCCAAGGAATTGACCTACTAAATGCAGGCCGTGTAGATGCAATCATTGGCCCATCGGAACCGATTATTGCTGCTGCGCAAAAAGTAGGCGTTCATGAGGATTTTTTTGGCCTTCCGCTAGCCGTATCACACCGTACCCCTTGGGTTCAAATTTCAAATAAAAGCCCATTGATGGCAATCATTCCCGAAATTAAGCAACACATTGAATATATTATTTCAAAAGGAGAACTCAATATTCTACGAGAATATTATTTATCACATCACCGCCATCTCATCGAGTAATACTGCAAAATAAATATCTTCGAACGTTCCGCTAAAATTCTTCAGCAAATAATGATTATCGTTTTGTTTTGCTATTTCTATCCAGCTCCAACCTGCTTCTTTAATATCAAGCTGATGGTCAAATATTTCGTTATAAATCTCAAAGCTACCCGCTACTCGACTTTGCTGAGAAAAATACACAAAAATTAGAGCATTTCCATTTTGTCCATTCACAAAGCTGGCATCACCTAATGAATGATAATAAGGATAACTATGAAAAGTCCCCATACGTAATACGCGCGTATCCGCGGGGTCAACTGTTAAACCTGATTGAGTTATTTCTTTGGCTAGTTCATCGACACCTTGTGGTATGGCAAAAGTAAATTGACCTTGCTTTCCTTCGGCAACTTGCAAAATCAAACCGTTAGGATTACCGAGTATTGCACCACTGATCGCAGGGAAAATGAGGTTAAGCTCTTCGTCAACAAACGTTTCACTAATGGGCTGTAAATTATAGCTGTACCGTTGATAGCTAAGTTCGTAATGCTGAGGGTTTGTGCTCTTATCTAAGTCGCTAGCAAGCATCTTTTGATGAGAACAGGCCGAGATAAAAACAAGAATAGGGAAAAGTATTAGAATAGAATTCGTTAACATAATTTTCCTTTAAAAAAGGTTTAACGACAGGCTCTAATGTAGTGTAGCCATTACTGCCTCACATAAGAGCCTTAGCTGTAAATCATCTTTATTTTTCAATATTCAGTACGAAAACGTATATCATTCAAACAGAAGAGAATGAAATCATAATGAATAAGCAGAAGACCGCTAACGGCCTCCTTAAGACATTACTTATATTTGATGCAACTGTGTTAGCAGTGTTTGAGTCTGCTCCCAACTTAAACAAGGATCAGTAATCGATAAACCATACTCTAAGCCCTCTCCTTTTGGTCCCTTCATACCTTGCTTACCTGCTTTAAGGAAACTCTCTAACATTACCCCCACAATAGCCTTATTACCTTCCTTACGCTGGGTCGCGACCTGAACAGCAATATCCAACTGACGTTCATGCTGCTTTTGCGCATTATCATGGCTGCAATCCACAATGACCTTGGCATGAATATCGTTTTTATCTTTCACCTCCTCTAACTGCATAACAGCTTGCTCAATGCTGTTCGCATCATAGTTCGTAAGCTTGCGACCTCCCCGTAAAACCACATGAGTATCGGGATTTCCTGGGGTATCCAACATCGCAATATTGCCATCCACATCCATGCCTAAACAATGATGGCTTCGGCTCGCTGAAACCATGGCATTCACCGCAGTATCTACCGAACCATCAGTGCCGTTCTTAATTCCTACTGGCATAGACAGATGACTGATCATTTCACGATGAATTTGCGATTCTGCTGTACGAGCACCAATCGCCGTCCAGCTGATTAAATCTTCTAGGTACATCATAGTCATCGGATTTAATGCTTCCGTCGCTAACGGCAAGCCCATTTCCACCAGCTGCATTAACAATGTACGCGAGACTTCTAGGCCTTTATTAATATCACCCTTTTCATTTCTATCTGGGTCATACGCGAGACCTTTCCACCCTGTCGTCGTTCTAGGCTTTTCAACATACGCCCGCATCACAATCAATAATCGATCTGATAGCTGTTCATTCAATTCAACTAAACGTCGACCATAGTCCAATGCGGCTTTTGGATCGTGTAAGGAGCAAGGACCGGTAATGACCAATAAACGCTCGTCTTTACCGGCCAATAAATCACGGATTTGCTGGCGCTGTTGATCAACCTGCAATTGCAACTCATCCGACAAAGGGATTGCCTGTTTAAGCGCCCTTGGCGTTGGTAAAGGTCTTACCCCCGCAAGCGGCTGGGTTTCGACAGCCTGTGCCTGTGTTTGCGTATTTGTACTCATTTCTCTCTCCTAAAATCATCCCCCGATGCTGTTATATGTGTGTTAATAATTAATGAAAGGCATAAAAAAACCCCGACCAGCGAGCTGCTAATCGGGGTTCTTTAGCAGCTGGCTGAAATGCCAGGCTGCCTATGAATTTGATGTTACTCAGTTCAAGTGCGACCCGGCGTGAAGCTAAAATAGCTCCAGAAAAATTCGGTAAAGCACCAATACTGTTTAGATTGTGTCGTTAAAGACAAAGAGTTATTAGACGCGCGTACAGACATCTCGCTGCTAGAAGCAGAGCGAGTAACGAATGTCAGTTGAGTCACAGCGTTTAATGTTTTCATACAATTATCATAACTGAGTAATTTAAGAATGCAAACTTTTAGCTATTCACACTAATGTCTACTATTGAGCCGGAAAGGAATAATTAAAAGAAGCATCAGGAGATAGAAAAGACTGCCCGCGTCTTTTTTCGATGGTAGAGTTAGGTCTCTGTCTAGATAATCGAGTGGTTTGAAATTTTCGATACTATTTGTATTAATAATTGAGATTTGAATTTCATAATGAAATATAGCTTTCTCAATTTCTTTAAGATCTGAATGTTCATGGACACTTAGCGATCCAACTACGAGAGCAATGTCCGAGCAAACTCCAACATTATTAGTCGAACTAGAATAAGACTGATGGATTTGATTAACACCTAAAACATCACTATTCATAAATTCGAAACCACAGGTATTCTCACTGCAAAATGGTGTTCTATCGTTTTCTTCAAGTAAGCTTCTTTGTGGAGTATAAGCCTGCTCAGAGTAATATCTAGAAACAGATAAAGTTTTTAAAATCGTTTTAATTTCAACAAAAATATTACCTTTAGCCGTCTGCAAATAAAGTGGGGTTTCTAACTCATCAAAATAAAATCGCTCTAAATCTTTATTCACATCCACTGTTACTCTAAACGCATGCCGAATGCCCAACTGTGCAAAATCCCCTAAAGCCTCTATTTCACTTTCTGTTATAGAAGCATTAAATAATTCCTCTAACACAGGGTTATCATTAACTTGCCAATCATCTTCATAAGGTTCAGTAAATGAGGTGACAGTATCAGAGGAGTGAGTAATTAAACTTCCTTGCGATTCTAGAGCGGCATCTAGCTGATCGGGAGTTAATGTCAGAGACAGACTTTCATCCGATTCACACTGTTCTTGTCTACCAATAAAAGATTCACAACCTTGCCAGAACTTAGTAAGCGATACAGCTTCAGGATCATAGGTTACCCGAAGGTCTTGTTCATATTCAATTTCAGGCCTTGGCTGAATTTCAATCTTTTGCCAGCCAAAATCCCTTGCGTCTATGCGGTTCACTCTTACCCCCCAATCGACTACAAAAGCCTTATCTGGATGCAAAGCATCAGATCTGATCTCTTCAGAACAAATATCAGAGGCAGATGAATAAGGAACGGCGAACAAAGTTAGGTTCAAAAATCCAAGAAACAAGAAAGTAATTGCAGAGTTGAAGAAGGGCATAACCAATTCCTTTTAAACTATTATTTTTAATTAATTCCATTTAGCGAAGGCATACTAACTAAATTATCCGTTAGCAGCCACTCCTCTCATGATTAACATCCAACAACTAAAAATAGATGGCGTATTTGCAATAAAATTTTTAGCTAAACGCTGGCTACTTGGTTGGCGATTTATTGTTGAGGTTTGATAATCTGTTTTCGTCTAAAAACGGCTAAAGAGCCAAACAATAATAAATAACACAGACTGCCAGCATCTTTTTTGGGTGGTAGAGTTAGGTCTCTATCCATATATTTCGCGGGATCAAAATCCTCTACTTCTTTGCTATTAATAATTGAGGTTTGCATCTCAAAATGAAATATTAACTTATCCGCTTCATAGTTATTGTAGTTATCAAATGAGTAATTCCCGAAGCTTCCTATCTCCATAGTTCCGCACATGCTCTGAGAGAACTTTCCTTTCGTTTTCTTCATTGCTTCAATATTTTTTAATAGTTGATCTACCGAAGTATAGTCATCGGACAAAAACTCAACATGTTCGTTCAAAACTTCATCATATTCTTTAGAGGCGTTTACTACAACAAACTCGCTAGGAGCACTCTTTAAAAACACTCGATTTGCGATATAAACAGGTTCTTCTTCACCTGACAACAAATAACCAAATTTGAAAATAATCTTAGTATTAATAAATAAGCCATCATCTCCAAATAAATGAATTGGTAGTTGTATACGGTCAAATTCGACATTTGCGGGACTGCTATGGACATCCCATGTATATCGAATAGCTTGCCTATTGCTAAACTGTTTGAAACTCCCTAACTCCTCTATTTTGGTTTTAGACAAAGACGCATTAAAAACATTCGAAAAAATAGACTCCTCTTGATCTCCATCTAGAGAGTTTGGAAAATCTATCGCTTTTAATGGCTCGCTATTAATTGGGCTACCCTGAGATTCTAGGTCTACATTCAATTGATCTGGAGTATTCAACAAGGAAAAGCTGAAGTCTGAATAACACGAGTCTTGCTCTCCAATATAGGATTCACATCCTTGCCAAAAGTGAGCAATGGAAACAGGCTCTTCATCATAAACAATTCGCTCATCATATTCGTATTCCAACTCTCTTCTCATTTGAACATCCATGCCTGGAGATTATTCATGAAAAACCAAATCACTAACCTTAACCCCCCAGCCAGCTACATAAGCATAATCAGGGAACTGCTCTTTCATTTCTTGATAGAAACCAGTGCAGGAATCATCCGAAAAAACAGATCCAGAGAATACTAATAAAAAGATAAGCTTAATGCTGATAACTCGCTGAGCTATAAAGCGAAAATTTTGAAGAGACATAGAAATTTTAAAAAACACAAAAAACTCCCTTTAAATTTACATTTCATGAATGATTAACATGTACTTTTCTCAACCGCGCAATTAAAGCGAATATTAACAGCAAGTAATATAAACTGCCTGCATCATTTCTTGGAGGCAAGGTAAGATCTCTATCCATATAATCGAGAGGATTAAAATTATCTATATTATTACTATTAACTATCGAGGTTTGAATTTCGTAATGAAACAGTACTTTTTTAATGTCTGTATATGGGTAAGATAAGCCAGCAGCTATAGTATGCCCCAAGACTGATCCTTTCGAACACATCGCATTTTTAGTGGACCACTCTGGATAAGTGTTAACAATCCATTTCAAATCATATAAATCATTCAATAAGTATTCATAACTGCAGGTATTATCATTGCAATTAGTATGCAAATAATTCCCCTCGATAAAGGTTCGGTACGGCACATAGGGTTGTTCTGAATAATCGCCAGAAATAAATAATGCTTTAATAATTATTTTAGACTCGACGAACAACCCATTTCTTGAAGTCACGATATGAAATGGTAGCTGCTTCTCATTAAAATCAAAAAAATCTAACGTTTGGTTCACATCGACAGTAACCCTAATAGCCTGCCTGATACCTAGTTGAGTAAAATCACCTAAAGCATCAATTTCACTGTCCGTCATAGAGATATTAAATATCTCCTCTAAAATAGGATTCTCAGAAACCTGCCACATACCCTCATGCGGTGCAGAAAATGAAGTAATATTGTTAGAGGAATTATTGACTAAGCTACCTTGTGTTAATAATGATTCATTTAACTGATTAGGGTTTATTACCATTGATAAGCTTTCATCTGACTCACACAGTTCCTGCTTCCCAATAAATGATTCACAGTCTTGCCAGAAGGATGTAAAAGACACAGCCTCCTGATCATAAGTTACCCGAACATCTTGTTCATATTCTATTTCAGACCTTTGCTGAACTACAACGTCTTGCCAATTGTAATCTTTAGCTGATAAGCGATTAACTCTAATCCCCCAATCGGCCACAAAGCCTAAATCAGGTAAAAGTGCTTCAGCTTGTACATCAGCAGCACAAAAATTGTCTGCATAAGTTGAATTTGTAAGGCATAGAAGTAAAGCGAGGCTGATGCTTCTAGCATGAAATAACATGAAGCGAATAGCACCTAACGGTGCAAAAAATAGGGAAGACAAAACCAAATTCCTTTTAAAGTTTGGCGCATACTAACAAAACTATCCGCTACAGGTAAATCAACCTCTTTTTTCAATCAACAAACCTGCCTATATAGTCAGCTTTTAACCAGCAAACATTTCATCTATACTTCGGACATTATCGTTACATCTTACTTTAAAAGCTTTCAGAGAAATTCTATGACTTACCCACGCGACATGCTGGGCTACGGCCAGCATAGCCTAGACCCACAATGGCCCAACAAGGCCAAGATAGCCTTACAGTTTGTAATTAACTACGAAGAAGGGGGTGAGAACTGCATCCTTCATGGCGATAAAGCGTCTGAAGCCTTTCTCTCTGAAATTGTCGGTGCCCCTGCCCTTGAAGGCGTACGCAATATGAATATGGAGTCCATTTACGAATACGGCGCTCGCGCTGGCTTCTGGCGCTTACATCGCATGTTCACCGAGCGTGACATGCCCGTAACGGTTTATGGTGTAGCAACCGCTTTACAGCGCAGTCCAGAAGTCGTTGACGCCATGAATGCCGCCGATTGGGAAATCGCTTCTCACGGTCTTAAGTGGATCGATTACCAGTATGTGGATAAAGAAGTCGAACGTGAGCATATCGCTGAAGCGATTCGTATTCATACCGAAGTCACCGGCAAGCGTCCGCAGGGCTGGTATACCGGTCGTATGAGCCCTAATACCCGTGATCTAGTGGCTGAAGCCGGTGGTTTCGCTTATGACGCCGATTCTTACGCCGATGACCTGCCTTACTGGAACTACGATTACGAACAGCCTCACCTAGTGATTCCTTATACTTTAGACAGCAATGACATGCGCTTTGCGACTAACCAAGGGTTTAACTCAGGGGATCAGTTCTTTAGTTACCTCAAAGATTCGTTCGATGTTTTGTACGCTGAAGGGACAGCCACTGAGAAAAACCCAGCGGCACCTAAAATGCTGAGCATTGGCTTACACTGCCGCTTAGTCGGTCGCCCTGGTCGTGCAGCCGCGCTTGCCCGCTTCCTCGATTACGTGCAAAGCCACGAAGATGTGTGGGTCACACGTCGTATCGATATCGCCGATCATTGGCGTGCTACGCATCCGCCAAAAGCTTAAGACTGTTTTTAGGAATCAGGTCTATTGGTAACAATGCGGCCTGTTTCCTGTCATTCCCCCTATTTATCCGCAACAAATTACTGCTGAAAACTACGCAATAGCGACTGCTAAACTAATTAGGCTGCTACACTGATTAGATAAGTTTCGAACTGGATGGAACTCATGTGAGATGTGGCGACTTTTAACCCTATTACTACTTGTTTACCAACCAGCTTTGGCTTTTGATATTAGTATTAGCCCCGACACAGGTACTGTGAAAGTCTCTGCACAAGCAGAGGTAGCAATAGATTCAACTTCAAACCTAACCTTCTCTCAAATCGAACAGGCTCATTTTCAATCGGGTTATGAAAGCCTAAACCTAGGCCATACAGATGCCACTATCTGGATTAGGTTAAGCATTCAGAATCTACTCACCAACCCTAACCTGATCATCAACATCAACAACCCAAGCCTAGATAAGATAACCGTATTTCAGCAATTTCAAGGGGAATGGCAGAAAACCGAGCTAGGGGACCTAAGGGCATTTCATCAGCGCTTACTCAACTTACCCGCTTTCGCCATTCCCATAAGCATCCCAAAAGGCACATCCAAACAAATAGTTCTGCGAATACAAAGCCTCGACGCGTTAAGCATCCCCATCACCCTATTTAGCCAAAATGACTTTAGCCACTATCTCTATACTCACTACATTACCTTTGGTGTACTTTATGGCATTCCAATCGGGCTCTTGCTTTATAACTTACTGATTTTCGCATCCGTGAGAAAGCAGACCTATCTTTTATACTGTTTAGTCATAATATCGAATACATATGTTTCTTTAAGTTGGGATGGGATTGCCTACTCTCTTTTTCCCGACTCACCTTATTTTCAACAACGCAGCATATCGCTATCTATGTGTTTTGGGATTATTACCCTTATCCTGTTTGCAAAAAGCTTTCTGCAAACCAAAGACAGTACGCCCAAAGTAAATACCTATTTAAATATCATCGCCTACTGCGCTGTTGCATTTTTATTACTCATATTCTTACCCAATAGCAGCATCTATTACTTCCCTATCGTCGCTCTAGCCATGTTAATGACACCGGGATTACTGGCCGCTGGAATAGCGCGTATTAAGCAAGGTTATATTCCGGCAAAAATGTACTTATTAGCAATCAGTTCATTTCTTATCGCTGTCATCTTATGCGCATTAAGTGTATTAAACGTTTTACCCCTACAAGATGAGATTACTTATATCTATAAAATTGGCGTTGCATCAGAGTTGATTCTCTTGTCTCTGGGGATTGCTGCACGCATTAAAGCGTTGAAGTTATCTGAACAAGTTGCGATAGAAACCATCAGAAAAATAGAAAAAGAAAAACTTGAAAATGAAAACCTAGCACTGTCAAAAGCCAATAGTTTAAAAGATACCTTTCTGAGCACAATCAGTCATGAATTGAGAACCCCAATGAATGGTGTAAAAGGCGCATTAGCCTTATTGGATACCGAAAAGGATTCTGTTCATAGGAATGAACTACTTAGTACCATTAACCAATCGTCCGACACAATGATAAAGCTAATAGAAAGACTACTTCTATTTACGGAACTTAAAGCAGGACGGATAAAAAATACTCCTAGTACGTTTTCAATAAGCAAACTCATTGAAAATGAGTCGAAGGAGTGGAAAAAAGAATGCAATAAAAAATCAATTCAGTTCGAGAAGAAAATACTCTTTAAAAACAACCTTGGTGCTGATAAAAACAACATAAAGTGGATCCTTGCAGAGCTCATCGACAACGCTATTAAATTCAGTCATAAAGGAAAGATCTTTCTTGCTGTTAATTTAACCGATACTAATGCACTAACAATTACCGTCTGTGATCAAGGCAAGGGAATTACGAAAGAGCTTAACGAAGAGTTAACCGATTTCTTTCGTCAAGAAGATGAAAACTATAGTCGCGAACACGGTGGTTTAGGGCTCGGATTATCCATAGTTTCTGAACTGGTTAAATTAATGAATGGGTCACTATCCATTAGGACAACGGAAAATTATTCAACCTGCATTAACATTGAAATCCCCATAAGTAATTGTAAGTGTGAGCCTGAGAGGCTTTCCGCCTTTGAATCTCGGACCATTGAGCCTCTTACGATATTTCAGCCACTAAGGGTTCTGATTATCGAGGATAACAAAGTCAATCAAATGGTATTAGAAAGAACCCTCAAAAAATTAGGGCACCATACGCATCTTGCCGATGACGGGCTAGAAGGCTATCAAGCTACTAAGGCCGCTCCATTCGACTTAATATTAATGGATTGCCAAATGCCAAATATGGATGGCTTTGAATGCACCCAGCTCATCAGAAGCAGTAATAACATGAATCGTAATACTTTAATCATCGCCATAACCGCGAATGCATCTGACCTAGACAAAGAGTATTGCTTAAATTCAGGCATGAATGATTACAGAAAAAAGCCAATTGAATCCAATACGATCAAAGAAATCATTGAGACCTATTTTATACTGCCTTAATGTCGGCTGATTAAGCTGAAAAATAGCCATAACTTGCTTATACTGAACCAAATACTTTGGATACAGATATGCCAACCCAACTTAACAAAGACCAAATTAGTATCAAATCAGCTTGCGAGCAAAGGCTAGCGATCAAGTTGGACGACTGGTTTACCTTCACTCAGTATTTTTCACCCCGTGATTTGCCAACGCAGCAACACTGGATTCAAGCGGGAGATATCTGCTCAGAATTATGCTTTATCTTAGAAGGCCTAGTTCGCATCTATTACATCGACCAGGCAGGGAATGAAGTTAACCAACACTTTTACCAAGCCAACGAAGTTATTGCACCGGTTGATGCCCTCGTCAGCAAAGAGCCCTGTCAGTATTTTGTACAAGCACTAGAACCTACTCGCTTGATGGTGGCCAATTACAGTGAACTATCGAAAGCAGGTGAAGAGAGCCCTGAATTATTACGGCTAGAAATAAAGATGCTGCAAACCATTTTTATGAAAAGTGCACGCCGTGAAGCACAGCTATTATTGGGCAATGCTGAACAAAGATATCGTTGGTTTTGCAAGGAATACCCTGAGTTGCTGGAAAGAATACCGCAATACCATATTGCCTCCTTTTTGGGGATCACTCCGGTATCCCTATCGCGACTGCGAAAAAAATAATTGTAGAATCGCCACTCGAATTACAATTAATTAGCCTACAGGCATAAAGTGCTAAGTATATTTAATATTATACAAAAATTAGAATCAATAAATACTTGATTCTAATTTCCGGAGAGTTATTAGTAATTTAAAGAACTAGCCTTCGATAATCTTCAAAATTTTCAAAGACGAATCTTCAATCGCAAGTAATATAGATTCAATAAATGCTTCATCATTTCTAATAAAGGTTGAAAAAGGTGATTCATTATATTTTTGATACGAAGCAACTTTGACAGATTTCCCATTAATAGTGCCAGCAAATATGCAAACAATTCCGTTTTCATCAGAAGGTATTTCTAAATTCTTAATAAATCCCCACTTCTCAGCAGAACTAGCTCCATTTCCGATTAAAAGATCTGAAATCAAACTTCCATTACCTACTGACTTTATACGTGCAGGAAAATAATCAATAATATAGAAATCATCGATAATGATATTTAACGCAGAATATTTTTCTTGGTTATTCAGCAATCCTTCTAACAAAAAATCTAATGCAGGTGGACTAACTTCATCTTCAGCAAAAAAAACTACCGGTGAAGTCATTGAATCTCTTCTTGCCTGCTTTTCCTCTAAAGTACGATCGTCCTGAATAGTTACTAAACCTTGGTCAACAACAGGTGCTCTATTAATATTCGAAACCATAAGTCCTGAACAGCCGCTAATAAACAGGCATAAGATTGATATAACTAATTTCATACAACATCCTTTTAATATGCTTAATCCTAGGAATTTAGATAAGCTTTAGGCGCCTAATCATAATATTAAACTCTAAGTTGTCAACAATGGTTTTTTTAAATGAGATAGTTCAACCAATCATTCCTGAGTTTAATTTTTAGCAATTACCTTAGATACCCAAACACTGATATGAATGAAAGACCAATTTAGATATAAAAAAGCCCTAAATTTCTATAGGGCTTTCTATTTTTAATACCATATTAGCAATACGATACTTAACTACATCTCAGCCGCTAAACGTGTCCCTTGATCAATAGCACGCTTAGCATCAAGTTCAGCCGCGACATCAGCACCACCAATTAAGTGATGAGGTTTATTCAAACCTTCAACCAAATCACGCATTGGGTCTTGGCCAGCACAGATAATCACGTTATCCACATCCAGTACTTTCTCAGCACCATCTACAGTAATGTGAAGACCTTGATCGTCAACCTTTTCATAAGTACAGCTAGGAATCATATTCACGCCTTTATTCTTCAGGCCTGTACGGTGAATCCAACCGGTTGTCTTACCCAGCTTAGCGCCAACCTTAGTTTTCTTACGCTGAAGTAAAAATACTTCACGTGCCGCGGGAGAAACATCAGCTTCCACACCTTCAATACCACCACGCGCTTGCATGGTCATATCAACGCCCCACTCTTTCATAAAGGCAGGAATGTTTTGGCTAGTCGCTTCACCTTCGTGAGTTAAGTATTCTGATACATCAAAACCAATACCACCGGCACCAATCACAGCGACTTTTTTACCGACAGGTTTCTTATGCTTTAGCACGTCAAGATAGTTCAATACCTTGCTATGCTCAATGCCTTCAATCTCAGGCAAACGCGGTGCAATACCCGTTGCTAATACAACTTCATCGTAATCACCGGCATTTAAATCTGCCGCAGTCACAGGTGTATTGAGCTGTAAATTCACACCGGTTAATTCAATCTGCTTACCGAAATAACGAATGGTTTCATAAAACTCTTCTTTACCCGGAACTTGCTTCGCCACATTGAACTGACCACCGATTTCACTGGCCGCATCAATCAAGGTCACTTCATGACCACGGCTAGCAGCCGTCGTTGCAAACGCTAATCCAGCTGGACCAGCACCCACAACGGCTAATTTTTTCTTCGCAGTATTCGAATCAAGATCGGTAATGATCACTTCTGTCTCATGACATGCACGAGGGTTTACTAAGCAGCTGGTTAACTTGCCGCTGAATACATGATCTAAACAGGCTTGGTTACAACCAATACAGGTATTAATTTCTTCGCTCTTACCCGCAGCTGCTTTTTCAACAAATAGCGGGTCAGCCAAGAATGGACGCGCCATGGAAATCATATCCGCATCGCCACGCTCTAATACTTCTTCCGCTACTTCTGGGGTATTAATACGGTTAGACGTAATACACGGAATAGAAAGCTCTTTACGGAACTTAGCAGTCACCCAAGTAAAGGCGGCGCGAGGCACCTTAGTTGCGATCGTAGGAATTCGTGCTTCGTGCCAGCCAATACCGGTATTGATAATAGAAGCACCGGCTTTTTCAATCGCTTTACCTAGCTGAAGAACTTCTTCATAAGTACTGCCGCCTTCAACCAAATCCAACATGGATAGGCGATAAATAATAATAAACTTCTCGCCCACGGCTTCACGAGTACGGCGCACAACTTCAACCGCTAAACGCATGCGATTTTCGTATTCGCCACCCCAATCATCATCACGATGGTTGGTACGCTTGGCTAAGAATTGGTTAATGAAATAACCTTCCGAGCCCATAATCTCAACACCGTCGTAGCCGCCAACCTGAGCATATTTAGC
>PJEL010000962.1_pt1 | contig 31450 bp, 46 predicted proteins | sample 1853271 | NCBI WGS metagenome assembly PJEL01 (sample SAMN08108733, study PRJNA415343) | Invertebrate metagenome, whole genome shotgun sequencing project. | host: Globobulimina | place: Sweden: Gullmar Fjord | collected 2015-08 | reverse complement strand
GGCATTCCGAAATCATTCACATGAAATAAGAATTCGTCACTTCGGTTCTGCCACCAGTTCTGCCATTCAAAAGGTGGAGTTTCTACTGTCCAACCTCCTGCAACTTTACCTCCTGTTGGAGTATCAGTATCGACTGGAGTTGTAGCCCAGATACCTTCACCTAAGCTTGGTTTCGTTTGTGCCATTTGTATTTCCCCTAAGAAACAATGTTAGAATATTTACCGCCTAATAGCGGGTTAGAAACTGTGCCATAACCACGAGCATTCGGAATACCTGCTAATGGGTTATTAATACTGCGATATGAGAATGGCTCTTGCGAGTTGTATTCTAAATAACTCACGCTTACTGCAGATGGCTTAGGAATAATACCTAAGTTCTGAACTAAATTTATTTCTTCAGGTGTAAGCGAACGACCAATGCCAATTGTGATTGACATACCACCTTCGAGATATTGAACTTGTGGTACACCTAAAACGAAGTTTACTGAAGCAATTATTTCTTCAGGAGTAGCATTGGTATAATTGCGAACCGCACGAGCTTTAATAAACTTTCGATAATCATCGTCATCTAAAGTCTGATCACCTACTTGGCGAGACTGACCAACGATATTACCAACATCGTCAAGCTGTGCATTAGTAGCAGTGTTGATACTTCGCTCATTAATTAACTGTTGAAACATATCCTCAAGATTTTGTGCTTCAACTAATAACCCTTGCTGATAGCTAATCAAGTTTGACGACTCTCGATATTGAGTAATCAATCTTGATAAAGCTAAAGCTTTGTGGTCAATTGGAGTAACGTCATTTGCCATTGTATTACACCGTAATATTTATACGAGTAGAATCCCAATCGGAAAGATCTCGAATGTCTATAGGAATATTCGCTGCAGCAGTACTTGCTGATGTGCCAATCTGTAATGAAGTGATTGAGATGTCATCGATAATATTTACCGGAGTATAAAGCTCAGACAAAATAACGTCATCACCTACGCCAAAGCTTCGACCTGGGATTAAATTACCATCTGCATAATCTAAGATCGCTTGTTTTATCTGGTCGTCGCCATCAGTAGGATAATCTGGACCTTTAACCAAAACAATATCCACATAAATATCTACTAAAGTAGGTCGAGTGAAATTCATCGTTTGATCAAAACCTTGCGAGTCTTTAATAATAGTTGGAGTGTTTCCGTTGAGAGAAGAACCACCTGTCTTAGTATTCCATATTGCATAAGCAATATCATTATCCTCACCACCTTCTACAATAGCTTCTATACTATGTTCAACTAAACCATTAGCATCTGTAGAAGAAGTATCATTCTCTAAAACAGTTGCAGACAATACCCCAGGGAGATCTGAGATACGAGCAAAGATAGAATCAATAACACTTCGAGCTTGAATAGCTGTTGATTGTCTACGGCGAATTCGCAACTCACCATCTGTTTCTTCATCAGAACCGACTTCAGCATCGAGAGGGTTTGTTGCAGTGTCCCAACCAGATATTGGATTTACAATAACTGTGATTGTATCTGCTAAACCTGTAATTGGACCGAGGTTAACTGATGCAGCATCTACTGAAGCAGCACCTGCATCTATTGTAACGTCAAATAAAGTAGCAAATCGCTCTGCAGTATCGTCTGTTTCAACTAATGAGCCTGAAGGAATTAATGTACCATTAGTACCCGCTAAAGTTAAAGATACAGTTGATGGAGTTGCTGCTTGACGCGTGATATTATTCAACTGAACTAACTCAGATAAAGCATCACCTGTTGCAGCTGAAGGACGAAAAGCATTATATGCTGCTTGGCCAATCTCCCACAAGTTTGCATTCGATTCTGAGATCGTTCCATTCAATTGGCCTTGAGGCGAATTAGGATCTATGTCAAAGTTATCACCAAATATAGAACGAAGTTCTGCATTCAGTTCTTCCAACAAAGTATCTAACCGCTTTCGGTTAAATCCGGTTGGTGTTAATCCGAAGCTAGACATTTACTTGAATCTCCTCAACAGTGTTATAAATTGTTTTCACTTGAGCTTGTACTGCGAAAGATCTTAGTACACCATCAAATGACGTTTCGAATGTTGTAAGTGATTCAACACCATCCGTTGTTAAAATTGTTTGTTTCAAAATAGATTCAACATTTGCTAAGTCAACAGGCTTAACGAATATCTCTTGAAAATATGGAACACCTGTATTGAGATCTAAAAACCATTCACCTAAATAAGTTAACAGGTTTGTGCGAAGTTTAGCTGCAACCTGTGCACCATCTTCTATTAAAACAAACCGACCACCATCTAAATAAATATCGTTGTCAGAATTCAGTGAATAACTTTTCATAATTATGTACCTGGGGTTGGTGATGATGGAGGACCAAGAGCAGCAGTTGGATGCATGTGAGTAGTTACTTTAACTGATGTACCATCTGGTCCTGCTTCTACTTCACCTTTTGCTCTCACATCGCCTGTAACATTAATGTTAGCTGCATTAATGTCTCCACTAAATGTTACTGATTCAGCACCAACTGTTATTGTTCCGTCAGTATTCAAAGTGAGAGTAACTGTTTTAGATGCACCAACAACTTTAACTTCAGTCTCACCAGTTTGCTTCATCGTAATAGTTGAAGTGTTATCGCCATTCTTATTTTTAATAACAACGTTCTCGTTATCAAAGCTCTCAATTTTATTTTTCTGAGATGTGACACATGGAACTGCAAAAGCATCTTGGTAATCATGAAACCGTAAATCAATTGGTCGACGTATTTCACCGAACCGCTTCCAGTTATCTAAAGATCGCTCGCTGAAGTGGACCCAACATTCAGTACCTTTCAAAATAGGAAAAGTTATTTCGAATCCGCCTGAACGTTGGAAATATACAGGAACATTAACAATTGGATTTATTTGAACTTCGCTACCATCACTCGCTTTAATTCGTTTGATTGCAATATCAACTTTTGCGAATTGAGTGACAGGATCAAATTCCTGAATAATCCCAGGGATGGAAGTGTGCAATTCTTTAATCGCACTTTTGATTCCAGTCTGAACCATTAACGGAAGTGACTGTTGTCTTGATTTCGTTTTATCAACCATCAGATCGAGCTCCCAGTAATAGTCGAGTTCCAGTTGTTTGAATGAGTGTCACCATTATGAATGATTTTGATAACTTTGTATACACCCTCTCCTAAGGTTTTGTTTATGTCTCTGAAGTTTAAGTTGCCAAGCTCGAAGTTTGGAGCAACTGATTCAACTTTAACTAATCTCCCAGGGATAACTGAAGGGTTCAAAAGAGTCTTAACATCAATGCCTATTTCAGTTATTGTTGGAGAGTCAATCATACCTGTCTGAGAACTAATCACTGTTTGGGAATCTACAAAAGAATCACGCGAGATAATATCAACTTTGTTATTCTGTATAGACCAATCGAAGTTATTCTCTTCACCTAACTGGTCAAGAATATCTGCTGAACTACCAGAGTAATTAGCACCAAATAGTTTTTCAGCTGTAGAACTTAATCCCTCAACAACTCCTTTTGTAACCTCAGTAAACTCTCCAATGACTTCATTCACAATATCAGTAACTTTAGCTCCATCAGTAAATGACTTATTAAAGAAAGCATCGCTATAATCTTTGTTACCATCACCTGCAAATACAGTAGTAATGGTGTCAACACCTCTACGAGCTTTAGTTACGTTTCGAATGTCACCTTGGAATATTGTTTTTAAATTATCTTGATAACCAGCTTTTAAAGTTACCAATTCGAACTCATCTTGGATTTTAGATTGGGTTTCTTGACTGAGATTGTAAATAGAAATAGATGCAAGGTTTGGGTACCCTTGCAAATCTTTCGTAATTTCAAATACAATTCTTAAACCAGTGATGACACTAGCTGTAAGTGGATTACCAACTGTCAATTCAACTGCCCGAATATATTGTCTAGACATCTAATGCTCCTTGAGCATCAACGCTCTCCTGAAGCTCATCTGGCAGAAAGTAAGATAATATAACTTCACTACCAATGTTATCTACATTAGCATCAAGGAATTCTTCTCTTAAGTCAACGACAACGAGCGAGCCCAAACCAAGATTGTAAGGAGCAAGAACATCACTGCCAAGGAGCAAAGGAACACCATAAACCAGCGGAGTTTGTACTTGATCATAAATATCAACCTCCCAAATGTTATAACGGGTATTAAACTTAGTTTGGAAATTTAATTCATTCTCACCAAGAGTAATGTTAAACAACGATGAAGAATCATTTGTTAAAGGTACGATTTCCGGCATGATTAAAATCCTAATAAGTTTGATAGAATACTAGAACCTTGAGATGCACTCGGAACTTGTGGTTGCTGAATGCCTAAATCAACTGGTGATGCACCTTGAGATTTTGTAGATCCAGCCAATGAACTAGCAGGGAAAGTCAAAACCTGAGTGTTAGTAATTATCACTTCTTCCATTGGAGCAGTAAAGTAAATCGCTTTAGAAGTTGTTTTAGTTTGGTTAACTTGAATATCAAGAATAACCATATTCTCAAGTATGCCTAAACCTGTTTGCACTTCAATAGGTTCACGTGCATTTTTTATTTCCTGTAAAACCTCGTAAGCAGATTGACTACGAGATTTATTAGTTCCACTAGAATCACCAAATGCACCTGACACACTATCAACAATAGAACCGAGAGCACCAGCAATATCTAATGGAGTATTAGAAACTACACCTTGCAAAGTATATTTCTTAGGTTGAATAATAGCATGATCAGTTATCTCAGCACCAAACTCAACAGGGTTTTTAGTTAAAGTAATTGGGCTAGAATAATCCTCAGACAAAACTGCATCAAGTTTTATTCCAGCAAAATCACGTTTGGTTCTTATAAATAAGTTTTGTAATGCCATCGTTATGCTCCAACCGCTGAATCAAGAGTTGTAGTTGCTTGTTGAATTTCACCGCTTAAAGTTTCTTGAACTACACGACGAACTTCTTCAGGATTACCACCATCTACTTGAACAACTACTTGACCAATTTCTGTTTTATTAGAACTGGTGCTATTGTTAACCGATTGATCCTGACCGATCGCTTGAGCTGCGGAAGTACTTATCGCTGCAGCACTTTGCTGAGAGTTATTAACAGTAGCGGTGATATTGTTATCACCAAATAATTTATTGAATAACTCAGTAACTGGTTTTAAGAAATTAGTTATATCATCAACTAAACCTTGAATCCCACTAGTTATGTCATCGATCCAGTTATCAAATGCCTCAAGTGATTCATCGATCCACTCATTAAGCGATTCCCAAAATGAACCAATTACAGATTTGCCGCCAGTGAATGCTGCAATTAAGTCATCAACAATTAATGTCAGTGCTGCAATCGCTGCAACAACTGCGATGATTGGTAGCATTCCAGCAATCCAAGTCGTGATCATTGCAACTCGTAACGCTTTAATTACTTTAATGACTCTCACAATCCAGAGAATAAACTTAGTTGCCATAACTGCAATTATAGCTGCAGCAACTAAACGGAGAACATTAGACAAGTCTGAGAACCAAGTTACAATACCTGAACTCATTAACTCATCATTCTCCATAACCCATTCACGAAATACTTCAACAACAGCTGTCATGATTGGTAGGATTTTAGTAGCAATCATTCTGCCAGTTTGAGCAATGACTCGAGTGAATCTTGCCCATTCATCAATAAATTGTTCTGCAGCTTTAGCATCTTCAGCTGTAACAACGCCAAGTTTTCTAGCTTCATCTGTTAACTTAGTGATCCCACCGGAACCTTCTAATAGCAACAGGTTCAAATCTTTCAAGCCAAGTTTATCTGCAAGCTCTAGTCGTTGACCTTGATCATCTAACTGGTTAAGAGCATCAGCAGATTCAAGTAACAGTTGATCAGTGGTTTTAAGTTCACCATTAACATCAGTTACTTGAACACCAAGAAGTCCAAATGCTTCAACGCCTGAACCAATACCTCTTGCTGCTTCTGAAGCACGAATGGAGAGTTGTTCTAAACCACTTGCGAGTGCTGCACCATCAATCTGAGTTTGTCCTGCTGCAAATTGAAGTGCATCGAATTCATCAACAGCTAAACCTGTGTTCCGTGCAAGCTTAGCTGTTTCATTGGAAGCGTCGGCAGAAGATGTTGCCCACTTTCCTATTGCGGCAGCGGAAGCAACAGCTGCAGCACCAACAGCTAGAATACCTTTGGTGAGAAGCTTATTCGCTTTGTCAAACTTTTCAGCGTCCTCCCCGTCGAATTCGTAACCGAGGGCAACTAATAAACTGTCTATAACTGCCATAAGGATTATTCCTTTTTATTTAGTTCATGCTTTAAGTCTAAGATCTCATGTAAATCCGCTAGATCATCGATGGAGTAAGTTCCATCTTGTAACTCTCGCAATGTACAAAGAGGAGGTTCCGAAAGCAATGGTCTAACAAGATAAAGCTTCCATGGTTCCTCATCATTATAAATATTAGGAGCTACAATATTTAGTCGAGAAGTATCTACATTCCCAACTTTTGTTACACTATTGACCCTAGACCTTTTATAAAATCCCCAAAGTTAACTTGGAGTACGAATAAGAATACTAGATAAATTTCTACTAGATCATCTTGGAAATGTTGGTCGAAACCAGAAGCTGTTAATATCTCATCATTGCGACGAACATTAGTTGTCACAGTATGCTTTAACAGTTGGGTTAATTCTTCAGGGGTTGATTTAGCGAATAACTTTTCTAAACCAGCAGCGAATGCTTTTAGCTGAGCTTCTTCTTTATCTTTAGAAGCAGTATATGCTTGAGCAATCTCAATAACGGAATCACCTAATGCACCCATCACTTTAAACTTAAGTGGCAATGCTTTTGACGGCGATAATTGAGTAACAGTATAAGTGTTACCTTTGATTTCTTTTGTTTCTACTTTTGCTGACATAATGATCTCCCAATCATTCCCAGTCTAAAATAAGAGAGTCAGTAGCTATGTTGACTGGGAAAAACATATTGAGGCGAACCCCTGCTACTGACTCAAACCTTTACGAACCGCCTAACAACATGTCAAGCTGTTCAACAATGATAGTCCATTGCTGTCCGTTAATGTTAGCACCACGAGTAGCTTCAGGATGCCCCATGATATAACCGGAAGAACCTGTGCCCAAGTCATTGCCTTGAGTATCTTTAAACATTACTACGATCGGAACAAAAGCTCCGTTCTCAGCAGCATTAATTAGACCAGACAAATACAGATTTGATTCTGCTGTTTGCTGTAGGTTCATTAGGAACTGACCAGACTTATCTGCATTTTCAGCAACAGCCATTTCCCCGCTTACACCAACATCGTCAGTGAATGATGGGTTACGACGAGACATTTGGAATGAGTCATCACCGCTCATCCAACCACCAATCGCAACACCATTCACTAAACAGATTGTATTACCAAAACCGTAGTTTTTCATCTGCTATCGCTCCAGAGTTAAGTTAACTTGAATTGTGTGGATCGCACCAGCAAGTAATGCTAACGCTCCGATTGTTGGACCAACACGATTTGATTTATCGCCAGCAGGAATATCCGCAACAGGTTGAACTGTAGTGATATAACCTTTAGACAAGAAGACACCATCGATGTCATTCCCCGGAGCAATCATGCCATTGTTTCGTGCTTCATCTAAAGCAGAAATAACTTGCTGCTCTAAGGTAGCACCACCTTTATCGGTTAGTGGAACCTTGTTAGGATCTTGATACAAGCGACCAAACACATTTGTTTGAATTGCATTTGTTAACCAGTCGATGTTGAAAATATCATCGAAGAAAACAGTACCATGCATATACGATTCAGCGAACATGTTGTTACCGCCAACATCAATATAAGCATTACCACGTTTGGTTTGCAATGTAGAGTACTGAGAACCAGACAAGTTTTCTGTAAGAATCCCAGGAAGCTGTTTGAATTTCAAAGTAAACGTTGAATCCAATGCACCAAAGTCGATAGTAAATGCTCGACCGAAGCAAGAAGCCATGGAATACTGATCTGCATTACCTAACGCTGCATAGTTTGAGAATGAGCGGTTATAACCCAAAGCAGTTAATTCAGAAATAATGTCTGTATCAATACCGCTAATAAGCACGTTGGCATCGTTCGAAATATTACCAAAGATCTTAGTTCGAGCTTCTGTCCAAGCACCTGCAGCTTTAACAGCATCTTCACCTTGGATTTGAATTGCATCACGAACTTCTTTAGTGAACAAGAAACCATACCAAGCTGGATCTGCATCTTCAATTGCATTCAGGGATGCAGTAATCGTTTCAGCGTCTTGGCCTTGTCGCCATTGTGTACGACCTTGAGTCATATCAAGAGAACTAACTAAGTTTGTACCACTCGCTGCAGCTGATAAAAACTCAGAAATGGTAGAGCTAACACCTGTTGTTCCCGACGCAATCAAGAAACGATTTTCACTAGTCAGTGTGCAAGTTGCTGCAGTAAAACCGCCAGTTGCAATTGCTTGTAAACCCGCTTGAACAACTGTAGCTACATCAGCGATTGTAGTGATAGACGAGAAATCTAAAAGCAAGATGTCTTGAGAATCACCATCGATTGTAATGTTAAAAGAACCATCAGAGATTGCTTGGAAACCTGCTAAACCCCCGATTGTTCCACCGCCAAGAAGCAAAGCTTCTTCAGCTGATTCAAGTCGCAAACCCGCTTTAAAGTTTGTTGGTCGTGGAGATTGTGAATAGTAAGTCGTAGCAATTGCTAGCAACTCAGAATCCGCTGGCCAATCCGCTGTCACACCATCTAAACTAGAGTAAGACTTAGTTCGTTGAATGGAGTTAAGAGGACCAGTTGTTTCATTTGTGATGCCCATCAAAATCGAAAAGTTCGCTCGAGCAGGTGCTGCAGGCGAAAGAACGACGTTGACATTAACAACACTAGAGACTGGAATTGTCATTGGTTATTTACCTCAATTTCGGTTTGAATTGATTGATTAGGAGTTTGTGCAACCATCTCAATCGTGATAGATTCGATAGCTGTAACAACCTCAGAATCGGTTGAAGTAGTGTTGATGAAAATATCAACTTGAGCACGTTGCTCCATATTAGCTTCTTCCAACTGCGAAAGATTTCTAATGTTGCTTGAGGTAGCGAGCGAAAGCTTCCTCTCATTCATCCAAGCAGTACTTGATGAACGTTGTAAACCTGAGATGATCTTGCTTAATTCAGTTCGAGCATTACCTCGATAAGCATTTGTTGAAACCATTAGCTGGCGATTACCAACCATTGTTTCAACAATATCTGGCTCAGTAGCTTGGTTCTCATTACGATCTTCATCCCATAAACCATTAGGACCCATATCAGTAACTCGAAGCATTCCATACGGACCAACTGGAACTGGGCCATTATCATCACCGACAATAAACTCTAATCCTGTTATTGTTGAAAACAGGTTTGTTAATTCACCTTCGATTTCTTCAACTAAAACAGTCATTCTTTTATCTCCACGGCAACTGCTTCATTATAACCGTTTTCATTCCACGGAGAAACTTGAAACACTCGATACTTCTGACCTTGCCAAATAATTATATCAGCAATTGCTTCACCAACTTCTTTAACTCCTCGCAGTTCATATGTAGTAAACACTGAAATAAATCGAGATGTCTTTAACCCTTCAGACAAACCAACAAGTGAGCTTGCGTTTGCATGTTGCACTTGACCTTGAAATTCTTCAAGATCATTAGGGTTGGGTTGATAACGACCATTCACACGAGTGCCTACACCGAAGCTCTGCACATAAAGTATCTGCTGGTTAAATGAACTAACAACATCTGAAACATTAATCAAGTCCATCGTTATCAACCTCAAATCGTACTGACTGAATCATGTGACCTGTATCAATCAGTGGGTTGGAAGATTTCTTGCGAGCAATCGTCCTGTCATTATTTGGTGGAGTTTTCAAAGAGCGGATTTTGTTTTGGACAACTGTCTGTGCCCATAAACCGATTTTCCTAAGAGCTTTTTCAGGAGTTATTTTCCCTTCCAATATCTGCTTAGCTAATCTCTGTTTCCACACTTTCCTCAACTCTGCTTTCTTCTCATTCAGACCTGCTCGCAAGAAAGATCGTTCTGGCACTCGCCCATCGGCTGAACCAAATTCGTTTGTAGCTGCAACAACAATTAAGTTAGTTGACTCTTCATTCGGGTACGGTATATTACTTGGGAAACCAACTTTAACACCTTCAGGTCCTTTAGCGATTTTCTTAATCATTTTCATGAGTTCAGGTATTTCGCTTGGTTTCTTTTTAATTTTTACTGTTGGACCGCTCATACAGTTAAAATCCCTACACAATATTTCCGCAATAAAGCTAAATATTCTTGTCCATACTTTGTTGATAAGTAATATGCATTAGATCCCTTTGTTGCATTCATATCAGGAGTAGCATAAGTTGCTGATACTTTATCAACTGTTTTCTGAACTAGTGGACCTACTGAACCAGCATTTCCGTTTGCAGTTTGATTACCAAGTGCTGCATAATGTGCTGCTAATGAGCAAACAACTCGATCAGCAACACAGTCATCAAATTTTGATTGGTCTACATCGCAATCCGCATCAGATAAAAATAGGTTGATACGTTTTACTGGAACCATAGTGAACTCAGGGTACCGGATAATAAAAGTTTCGTAATCACAAGCCATCTTTATCTTCCTTTGTCATTGGTTCTTTATCGCGGTAAACCACTGTTGGTTCTTTATTTAACAAAGCTGCGATTACTAACGCTGAAGCTACTACTCCAACCCAGTTTATTGCTTTCTGAACACTATCCTTAGTACTCTCAGAAGTATGTTTGTTAATAGTTATGTTGTCTTTGATCTTGTTAAACTCGTGAGCTTGTTGAACTGCAAAGCCAAGATCTCGTTCGCTGGCACGTTCTCGTGCTTCAACGTTATTAATTCGTATTTTTAAATCAGTGTGTGATTCAGATAGACTAAGCACTTTCTCTTCTATCCTAACCAATGTATTTAGCTTTTCATTTATCGAAGAAATCTCTTGAAATATTCGATTCATGTCAGTAACAGTCATTGGAACAACTTTTGCCTGACCCATCATGTCTTCTCTTTCAGAATCGCCCATTCGATAATACACCCAATCATCGGGAGCAGGAAACCTGCCCCCAATTCTTTACACAAGAAACTTATTCTTCATCGTCTTCAGAAGTATCACCGCTGGTATCAACGTCAGTATCAACGTCAGTATCATCAGTGGTATCTTCTTCAAAACCTTCAGGAAGTTCAACAGGTTTAGCTGCATTTTTTCCTTTAACAAGTTTCTTTTCTTTGAACATCGCTTCAACAACTTTGTTTTTGAGAAGCACAGTTAAATGCGATTCGCTAACTTCAGTTACTTCACCCGGCAAGCATTTGTATTTTACTACACGCTTAGATCGAGGTGAGCGATATTTCAGGACGATCATTCCGCCTGTTGTGTTTGCGATAGAAACGGTTTTCCCAGCCATTTTCTTAGATTCCTTCAGCAATTTCGATTGATAGAGGGTAGTAGATGTTTAGTCCACCGATTGAGCTCCAACCCGGAACTTCGATTTCAAGACCTTTTTCCTGAGGAGCAAGGAATTGTAATTCGCCTGGAATTTCAAGTTGAAGTTTTTCTGGAGAGCGATCGTAACCGACCATAACATCAACGCCGGCAGTACCTGCACCAACAAGTTCGTTAACAGGGATCACATCACTTTCAGACATTACGTAAGGCGAGTTAGCCACGAAGTAAGCAAGGATTGTTGTGTCGCTGTTTGCTGAGCGAGGAGTTGCTGAGATCAATGACCATTGAGCAGGCGGAAGTAATAAAGTATTACCACGTTCTACCATGTTAGTGTTTTCAAAGATGTCAGTGAACAAATCGTTCATGTCGAACAAGATTTCATCAGGAGTTTTGTTAACCCATTCAGGTTGACCGCCCGCGCCGTTCACAACGTTTACACGAGGGATTGCAGCGTTAGAGAAGAAACCTGGAAGACCTGTTTCCGCATCACCAAAGAAAGCAATTTTGTTTACTGCTTCTTCGTTACCGCGACGAGCAGCATTTGCACGACGTTGGTCAAGTCCCACACCTGTTAACTGAGACGAGGCAATTTCTTTTACTGTGTAAGCATAAGCAATACCAAGTTCTTTAACTGGGATGGTTGTTTCTTTACCGCCAATGTCTGCACGAGGAAGATCACCAGCATAAGCATTAATGATTTTCGCAGTTGCACGTTGGTCATAAGTGCGGTATGTGATTGATGTAATTCCGAAACCACCTTCGTTACTCACTGGGAATAACATACGAGCTGGAAGTTCTGGATATTGAACGTCGTAAGAACGACTCTTGATTAACTCCAGCTGGCGCTGGAAGAATACTGAACCGTCAGCATCAAGATTTGTGAATGTAATAGCTTGTGGCATGATTTAATTCTCCCTTAAGATCCGTTAGTTACAGTAACTACATTTGGAATCCAGATTTTACCAACTGCACCTGCAGCAGTATCTACTTCTAAGCGAGCACTGTCAATACCTGCTTCACCAACAGCTGGAGCACCTGCGTCAATAATGCCAGTTGTTTGATCAAATTTAATAGGATCGCCATGTGAACCACCAGAAGGGATAGTCACATAGATGTAACCACTTCGCATAACTGGAATTTGATCTGTTTCGTTATAAACGATGGCTGCAGTGTTTGGAGCACCTTCGCGGCCAAGATCACGGACAGCAATACCAAGGTTGTCTGCAGCGTTAGCACCGCCAGCAGAAACAACGTAGTTAGCACCTTTGTTAAAAGTTGTTGGAGCAGATTCTGCCGAAGCAGTTCGCTGGACAAAAATACCCGGGACAATAGTTTGACCAGTAGCTACGATACCCGTGACAATATTAGAGTCCTGAATATCTGCAACCTGACCACTATAACCTTTGGTTAGGTTTAAGTCGTATGAAGTTTGTGCACTCATTTTTTAAATCCCCTTAAGCGGTTTTTTGAGAAGCGGGTTTCCATGCATCGCGTGACTTAGCAATAAAGTCTTTGCGGGCTTTTTCTGAATCAACAACTTCGTGTTGTTCATCGTCTTTACTTTGAGCATGCTGACGTGCGGCATCAGCAACAGTAGCAGCAGGTTTAGTACTTGCGATTGCATCAAAACGTGCTTGAATGTATTCAGCAGATTTTTCTTCAACGTTAAGTGAATCACCAACAACGTGCGCAACAACTTCTTTACGAATTTGCTCACAGTCTTTTGAGACATGATCGAAGTTTGGAATAACCTTGTTGGCAACAACAAGAATGGCAGAACGAGATTCGATCATGCTATCTAGTTGAGCAGGGGTTAGTTTGTTTTTATCAGCATCATCTAACTTCGCTTGAAGTGCATCGATAGCTGATTTGTGATCGGTAGTAGCTTGATCCATTTGAGCTTGAACTTTATCAACCTCTTTTTTAGATTCAACTGCTTGATCTTTCGCTGTGTCTAATGAAGTTTGGAGCTTTCCAACTGCTTGGACGACTTGCTCCGAAGTTTCATAGTCGACTGAGTCTAAAGTAATTTTAGGCATCGGCTTTTTCCTCGGGGTTTGTTTAGAGTCTGTAACACGACATGAAGGTCCACAGCGTCCTTTTTCAACGATCGCAATGTGGTTTCCCTTAATGTTAGTTTGCATAACATCAAAGTTTTCGCCGTCAGGAGTTACCCCAGCAGCAAAATCCATATTAGAAGTATAACCGTTTGAGATTTCCTTCTTACCATCTTTTATTGCTTTGATGGTTTCTGAATCAGTGATGACTAATTTAGCTTTAAGAAATATTCCGTCTTTAGCAACAACGTCACCGCTATAACCAATTTGAAATTTCTTAGCATTGTCAGCACTGACCAATTCTTCAGGGTGATTATTAGTAACCACCTTATTAGCGAATGACTTCATTGAAGCATCACTGAAAACTTCTTCTGCTGGACGAAATACTTTAATTACGTCTAACGGATCTCGATCTGTTAATCCCAACTCAAAAGCATAATACTCTTGGATCCCTGTTCGAGCAATCTTAGCATCTTCGAAAACTAAGAATCCCTCATCAGTAACCTTGAAATTTTCAGTTGAGATTTTGTCTTGTATATACTTTGGCATATTCTGCTCTCAAACCTAATTAAAAACTTGGTTCAAAACTCTGCTTAAATGATAAAGCTAATTTAACCAAATTTGGTTACAATTAAAACTTTAAATATTAATTATTAGAATTCTATGACCGGTTCCGCTACACATCGACATTGAATATCTTGCCCAGGATGTCCCGTGTCTTTTGGTGGTCTATCCCAACGAAATATCTTTCCATTGTGCGCTTTATGCGTTTGGCGGACGCGCTCATCTTCTGAAGTTCTCCAGCGATACTTAGTCACATTCAAACTCTCTTGCCTTGCTTGAGAAATAGCTGAGTTCACTTTAGATGTCTGATCTCTCGCTATAACTTTCGCTCTGCTACGAGTTGTCTTGCCTAACTTAGCAATCTGTGAAACCATTGAACTAGCTCTATTTCCACGAGTAGTTCCTTCATTCACAATTGTTATTAAGCTTTTAAAGTATTGATCAGGAATTGATTGGATCAAACCAACATTCTCGATTGTCTTCGCTTGAAGAATATCTGTTAGCCCTTCAGTTTGAACAATACCATTTAAGTTAATACCAACAACCTTTTCAATCGCTTTATAAAAAGTTGCTTGATTTCGTTGATCAACCTCAGTAACAAATTGCTCAGAGATTTGTTTAGCTAACGGTGTAATATCTCTCCAACGTTTAGCAAGAGATGCCATAACTGTATTCAGGATTTCCGCATAAGCATCCGCAACGTAATCAGGTTGTAAAGCTTTTAATGGACCAAGTAATTCATTCTTAACGTCAGAAGTCATTTGACTAATCATCTTATTAAGAGCTTTATTATATGGAACCGCTTCAGATTTACGGACGTTATTAACTTTAGCAACAACTTCCTTCTGGTTAGTTCTTCGCTTCATTTCCTGAACACGTTGACGAGTGCTTAACGGAAGTGCCATTATTCATTCTCCTCAGCTTCTTCTTCAGACTCTTCAGGAGTTTCACCTTCTGGATCTTCACCTTCTGGATCTTCACCTTCTAAATCATCTTCTGGTTCATCAATTTCTTCATCTTCGAATTTTTCAAGTTCTTTGATGTAGTCAGGGTTGATGCCAATATAAACATCTTCATTCATAAGTTGAGTTGCAACTTGAGAAGGTTTAATAACAGCATTTGTCATGTACAATTGATCACGTTCAGCATTTAGTTTCTGAATGTTAGCAGTGTCAGTATCACTTAACTGCCACAACTGATTCCAATTGTAATTCATCTTCTCAGGATCAATTCCTAATGAACGAGAAAGGATCTGGTCGAAGTATTGCATTTGTGGATTTAGTTCAGTTTGCTGACGCGATGCAATTGAATCATAATAGTTTCGTAAATCAGATTCACCAGTTGCATTCAAACCCCCCGGGGAAACACCTAATAAACGAGTCACAGGAATGTCGAACGTTGCAGAGATTACATTCAACATGCGATCAATTACATCCGGAATACCTGCAAATGACTTAGAAACATTTTGATAGTCTTCATTGCCATCTAACAAAGTAATACGATTATTAGATTTCAAAGTCTTAGCTAAACCAAAGCGGTTAATCAAGTTCTCAGTACCACCAGGGCTAGAAAGCATTTGCATTAAATCAGGAACTTTCACAATGTCCACATTAGATTCAAATAGCAAATCAGCAGTTGAGTCAAGAGCAACACCAGCATTTCGTAGTTGGTCATAAGCACGATTCAAAATAGAATCATCCCAATAACCATTCTTACGTAACTCGTTAATTGGTAACTTCACACCATCGAAACGAATGATTCGAGTGTGGTGAATCTCAACAGCAGTATTAGACAAACGATAAGACTCAGGACGTTGAAAGTTCGGAGCAAACGGATCAGTCTGATTTACTTTGTTATAGGATGCATTCTCGCGATCGAACACGACTAGTCCTTGTAACGAATCAGGTTTAACTTGATTGAGGTCTAGAGGCTCCCAGGGTTCGCCCGTATTAGCTATGTCCATGACTATGATTGCACCTCCGTACAATCGAGCCCATTTCTTAGCTTCATTAACCTTAGACTGAACACCTAAAGCTTTCTCAGCATTCTCGATTTGTTCGATCTTGGTTTCATCTAGACCTGAGTCAGCAAATGAACGCCACTCACGAGTCATATCATCAGGAACAATATCAATAGCTTTACCAGCGATAAAGTTCTCACGGTACAAAGCTTCGAGTTGGTCTCGATCTAAACGGTTACGAGACTTACCAAAGAATGATTGCGAAAGCTTATCCATTCCACCGCCCATTTTAGCAGTGAAATTAATAAGACTGTCGGTCATTATTTTTCGAATACCTCCCTTAGGAGGTGTTAACTTGCGGACATTACTAGTCATTATGCTGGAGCTCCTGCAGGTTGAGAGATTGACCAAGTTGAGATTTGTACAGGTTCACCCGTTTGAATAGCAACATCAACTAATTTCATATCGCCAGTTCCTGCGGGCGTTGAAACAGAACCTTCATGCAGAGCGACAGCACTAGAACTATATACACGATAGTATTGAGCAATACCATCATTGTCAGCTGAATTATCAGGTCCAACAGGGTTTGCTAATGCAGCGCCACCACCTGCAGGTTGAAATGCTGGGTTTCCGATAGTTAGTGTTGCTAACAAAGTTCCAACAGCAGGGTTAGAAACCCCAGGAGCAGTACCATCATAAATCTCAATAGTGCCTGAATTAGCTAGAGCTGTCAAAGCATCAACCATTGCATTACGTGTAGTTACGTCAATTTGCATTTTTATTTCCTCACTTCAAAGTTAATAAAATCAGTGATAAGACACTGACTTGGACTTGCATAAACTGCTTCAATTTTTGCTGACCAAACACCTGACACATCTAAGTCACCAATTAAAAAATCATATTCGACGTAAGTATCAGCTTCGTAAATGACGCCACCACCAACGCTAATATCGACCGTGCCAATCGAAACACCATCTAAGTTATTTCTTTGCTTAAATTCAATGTAAGGTGCTGGACTTTTTAGAGTGAGCACAACAGTTGCACCTGTTAAGTCTATCCCTGTGCTGATCCTTAAAGTTCGTCCATATTCTAAAACATTTAGTGACATGCTACCTCCTAGCAGGCGTCGTTACTTAAGTTTATTGCTGAATCATCTAATGGGCCAAGTTTGTTAACATCACACGGACCACTAACGACTGTATTTTGTAGTATCGTTGTTGTGAACTCTAATGTGTTTACAATATCACCAATTATTACATCTGTGTCTGCCTGAATATCTGTTGTTGGTGACTCAAGAGTATTTGAGATCAACGCATTGGTTGGCGTTTCGCCCATGATTTCTGTTGTTGGTGACTCAAGCACATTCGTCATTGTTGCAACTTTTGGGGTAGAAAACCCAGGCCATTTTGCTACATAATAACTAAACTCAGCTGTGGAACCTGCATCACCTGTATAGCTAGAATAAAAGTCTATTTCAGTGAGTGAATTAAATCTTACGCATTTTTTGCCTGAGGGATAATCACTTGAGCTCGATTCATTAGTTAAGCATTGTCCTGTTATTGTCGCATCTTGCACATTCAATACTTCAAGAATAGATATATCAAACGTTTGATGCTTTTGACCATTAGAAAGTGATATAATATTACTTCCAGAATCTAAAACATCAAGTTCTAAATTTGCTATTTCATGGATGCTATAAATATTAGTAGATGCTCCGTTTTTAATTACAGAAACTCTACCACCGCCACTATCACTAGCGCGGTATAAACCGAAACCGTTTCTATTGGGAACACTGCTGCCTGATGTCTGCATTGACGCTTCTATTGGGAGCCTATTGTTATCAGGAATCCCAGATGGCATACGCGATCCAGAAACTCCCGCTGAGTCTAAAAACATATCAATAAAAGCTGTGTTGACAGAAGTATTGACATAGCCATGGTAACAACTCCAATTAGAACCAGTGAATTCTATAAGTTGCACATTTAAAGCCCTCAACCCACCAACAAAGTTAATTCCACCAAAACGCACTTGAATCTCTGCAGATGAAATAAGTCTTATAGCATAACTAGCAACATCCATTCCTGTACCAGCGGAAGAATTTGTAGCACCAGACGTGGAAAACCCTGATGTGAGTGGGATAACATCATCCTTATTTAGAATACCATACGTAGAAATATCAGCAGATGAACTCACTACGTTATCACCTGTCATAAGTATGCTCTTACGGTTTATAAATTCATTAGGTCCACCTAAAGTGCCAATATACTCTACAGTAGAAAAATTAATTCTAATCACAGATGATATACTAGTAATAACTCTTTGTACGCTTATAACATTAGCGAAACCGTCACCACGGTCGGTAAGAACTAAAGCAAAACTTAAATCATCCATGAATAAGTTAGTGTTATTGAATGTTGGACTTTCAGAATTAAGACCTCCAGTCATATTATTGCAAGCTGTACCTCTTTGAATAAATGTACTTGATATTTTTACAGGTTCATCCAGTGTGATACTGGCTATTGTAGCTGCAATTGAAACTTGATAGTGCCGGATTCTGAAATCTTCCATTGTATTTATCCTTATTCTGGTGATGCTTTAAACGCTGGATCTAAACGCTGGATCTGATCATCTTCTATGTTATATGCAAACTCACCGATACGTGCATACGCATCCAACTCATCAGCTCCGAAAGAAGTGTTATTAGTTACGCGTATCAGGAGTGGGTACCCAGGTTGAACTATTCTTTTGTTAACATCAGTGGCTCCGGTTGGACTAGAGCTAGTAAAAATCCCGCCATCCTGTCCACGGATTAGAAAAGAGGTTCCCAATATACCTACATCAGTAACAGTTGCGTCCTTCAAAAGCTTAAACCCTGCAACATTCGATGAGCCAATGTTTTGGTTAGTCAAACTAATTTCAGTGCCACCCGTATAGGTTGGCAACGCATAGAGGTCTATCTCATATTCTATAGAGTCAGAGTTGAACTGAATGAGGTTTGCCCCTACTGGAAACTGCCCAGGTTCTAATATGAAATCAACTACTGCACTTGACGCAAAAGGTATTCTTAATTCTGAGCCTTGATATATTCTGCCAATAGCAAGTAGCCATTCTTCATTATCGAATATGCCTTGGTTAGTGGTGTCCGTTAGCTGTGCGTATCTATTTTTTAATGAACTCATGGTGAATCTCCTTATGGTAAGTCTATGTCAATTGGACCTTGGGTTGATGTTAGCAAAGTAAACTTATGGGCAACTAATGTTGTAAAATCATCGTTAAGAATAATACCAAACTCGTCTGCATTATCACCGTTAAGAACTACTGGGTCAGCGAACTGTGAGAAGTCTAATGCATAGAATACAGAATCAGTACCTCCATCGAAATTAACAATTTCGAACACATTAGACGCTGACAAATAATCACCATTGGCTTTTATTAACGGAGGGTTAGATATAATAGTTTCTACACCATCGATAAAAGTGTAAAATTGAATGCCATTTGTCAAACCCCCGCTTATTGAACCATAGTTGCTTCTGCCAAGCGTCCCATTATCACTCACCTCTACAGTGATTCTTGATACAGCAAATTTCCTATTAGGAACAGCTTTAAAAAAGAATTTCTGAGGCGCACCAGAATAGTCGCCAATTGCTTCAAAATTAACATTTAAACCATTTTGTGACATGATAACTGACGCTGGCGATCGGTTTTGATCTGATAGAGTATCATACGTTTTTCGTAAACTCGACATTTACACTGCTCCTTCATAAGAGAAGATTCCATCGATTAACATATCCTGTATCGCATCCATTGTCGGATCAATCTGATCGTCATGAGCATGTGTCATTAATGGTGTGAACTTTCTATGTTCGTCAATGTAATCAAATATCCAAGGCGCTTCTGAAGGCACCCATACGTTCCCAGCCGAGATTTGTTCAACCGTATCCATTGACCGCATTACTTTATCTCTGTTACGAGGAATACCGACAATAGGAATATTGGTTTCTTTCTTTACTTCTTGAATCAAGCCTGTGCCAGAAGCTTTGTCTTCTATAACAACTCTTGTGACACCGACAGGATTATTTATATGATGATACTTATGCTTATGATAAAAATTAATGAGTTGCTGTTTTAACTCAGGAGCTTCCCATTTACCTCGGCATTGATCAAGCAATATTGCACCTTTAGTAGGGGAGTAACCCCAACATTGAAATACTGAGAAGTCATTATGCTCACCAGTTTTCTGTGCTGTATCACCATATATTCGTTTAACTTTAATGTCCATTGGAAGAACACTGTAATATTTCCAGTACTCATCACGGAATATCGAACCACCTTTAGGTGATGGTTGTTGCATGTATTGAGAAGAATATGTATAAGGAGCAGTTTTTTCCATTAGTTGAAGTTCTTCTAATGTATGTTTGAAAGTCCATAATGGACCCTCAGGTAAATCATACTCTACAGGAATTCCATGTGAGAACTGTTTAGGGTACCAAGATTTAACTGGACCTTTAGGAATAATGCAAGGGAGTAATAGATGATGCCACTTCTCACCAGTACCACCTGTGAGTAAATAACCAGATGGATCTTCTTCGTGTACACGTTGCATCATTAAAATAATTGGAGTTGTATCTTCTTTTGCTAAACGAGATTTAAACGTAGAATTAAATCGATCATTGATAAGTTCTCGCTTTGCATCTGAATAAGCATCTTGAGGTTTAATCGGGTCATCAATAATCATTGCACCAGAAAATCGACCTGCTTCTAATCGTCCAGCACGAAAACCCGTTACAGCACCGCCAGCTGCAGTTGCATAAACACCTCCACCTTGTTTCGTATACCACTTCTTCTTAGAACTCACATCAGCTCGAATAGGCATAGGAAACAATTCTTGAAAACCTTCAGAGCTTACAATATCTCGCGTTAGTGTAGAATTCCACAATGCTAAATCATCGGCATAAGAAAGGTGCATAAATAGAGAAGCAGGATTAATAGCTAATCCACGTGCCATGAAATTAATCACAGCTTCTTCTGTTTTAGTATACCCGGGAGGCATATTAATAATAAGTCGTTTGATCTCACCATCCAGTACACGTTGCAATGTTTGAGATACAATCTTGTGGTGTGCATTCACAATAAAGTTTCGTCCGTCTCTTTCTTTATAGAAGAAACGAGAAAAGTCGATACCACCATTCACCTGTTTAAAGTGATGTCGCATCATTCTTTTATCTTGTATTGTGAACGCAGCATTCATGAGTTATACATCACTATAAAAAAGATAATAAAAATAACAATAATTTCAGGCCCAATCATAGGTTCTTTAACAAAACGTATTTTAGGTGGTTCTGGTGGTTTAAGCATTATCATCACCTGTTTTAAAATTGCATTGGAATTGTTTAAAGTAATCTTCTTTTGTAATTTCTATATTTGTTTCGAATTTAGCAGGATTGTATTTCCAAGGATCATCGATTACTATTGGTTTACCATCGAAGCAGTTATGCTTTGGTGCAGTTTTAAAATCTATGTTCTCGTTACAATCTAAGCAGAGAACAGTGTTCGCATTAGCATTCATATTAATATTCCTTATTAAAGACTCTATTGAATCGTCTGACTTCACGACGGGTTAAATCAGTAATGGATGCTTGCTGGGTTTTATCAGTAACTTCGACAGATTTCTTTTTATTATGGAGATATTCAGCTATTGTTTTCTGAGCATTTAACTTAGTAGATTCGTCTACTATAGTAAACTTCATGTTCTCTTTAATTAATTCTTGAAGCTCGAACCAATCGAATTCATCTGGCGGCTCATCACCATTTGCTTGTATGTGGTTTTCCATCCACTGATATAGCAGAGATGTAGCAGTTAAATCTTTTCCGTTAGCAAGACCAACTAGCAAAATCATAGGGTCTAACATTCCTAATTCATCGCATGCTGTTTGGAGTTTTTCATCCAACGGTAAAAAATTTAAGTCTTTAAGATCTTCCACAATTAATTCTCACGAATTCGTTCATTTTCCCAGTCGTTGAACTTGATAGTAACCAAATTATTTGCCAATTAATACTTTATTTATAAGGAGCCAGTTTAGTAGTGTAATTAAAGAAAATTAGACGCACCGAAAAATTTCTAAACCAATAAACGAAGAAAACTGATTACCACTGAAAAAGCTTAAAACTAAGAAATTATGAGTCCAGTTTTGTGTTATTTTTTGCTTCTTTTTGAGTTTTATGAGTTTTTTACAAATTCCGCTCGAAACCAATTTTCTAGAATTCTCATTTTATATAGTCCATATAGTCCACCAATATTTTGTGTTTTTTATTTTTATTTTTTATGAGTCCAGCGGACTATATAGGACTATGTCTCGGACTATATCTAATTTGTGTGAAAAGTGAGTTTCGTGCTTAGCCATGTTAATATTATTCAGTGGTGGACTTAAAAACACAGTGGACTCATAATTTTCCTACTCTACTCTAGAGAATAAATAAAAATATAATATAGGCTCCTTTTTATAAAACTGTATTTATATATATAAAAGATATAGTCCATATAGTCCAGTTAAATAAAATGGTTAGTTATATGCATAGCGCTCTAAACGAAACACATGGACTATATCTAATTTGTTATATAGTCCACCTGTGTCTATTTTAACCCCTAAGCATGCATTCGGATGCATCGGCTAAGCATATAACTAACTTTCGATATAGTCCGCCAAAAGAACACTTTATTATTCTAACATTCTAACAAACAAACTTTGGAAAATTCTTATTTACTTTGATACATCTCATGCATTATAGTTACCGTTCACATTAAAGAAGGAGAACTTCTCATGTCTCAAATCGATTTATCTCAAGTCGAAGCTGAAGCAACAGCTATTTATTCCCGAGCTACTCAAATGCTCGATAAAAAGCACGGCGATGAATTCTCACAAAAGAATCCACGTCTCGTCGCATCAGTAATACATCTCTTCACTGCTGTCTATGCATCTAAAGCGAAAATTATAGAGAGCAACTAAATGATCATATCACTGGGATCTTCTGCTTATAATAATAGAATACGGCAGAAAAAATTAAATATAAACCAACTGTACGATTTACTTGCTAATGAACCTGCAATTAGAAAAGACAAAGATGGTCCATATTTTATTATGGCATCATTCGAAGGAAATAAACGTCGAGCTTCTGCTATTAAAGAGTATTTCGGTGCGACTATCGACTTGGATGATACATCACTCACGCTAGAAGAAATTCAAGAAACATTTGAAGAGTATTCTCATGTCATATACACAACACATAATCACATCACTAAAGGTGATCGATACAGATTAGTTCTTCCATATAAAGAGCCAGTGTCTGTGGAGCAGCATTCAATAGCGATGTTAGTTCTAATGCATGAACTTGGTTTTGACGATGTTGATACTTCTTCTAAAGCTTTATCTCGCCCTATGTATTTACCATCATGTCCACGTAAAATGTTGGACAGAGCAGAATTCATAGAAAATAAATCAGATCAACTTTACGACGCTAGTAAAGCAGAAATGACGCCGGATTTGGAGTGGGAATTATCTCAAAGCACTTCAATAAAAGAAAGGTTCGATCCTAATGAACAATATTCAGAAGGTGGACGGAACGAAGCACTCACACGTCTAGTAGGGAAGTTCATTCATAACGGAATGGATCTCAACACATGTCTATCCTCAGCGAAAGCATGGAGTGATGCGAACTGCTCACCAGCACTTACTGATTCAGAGATTGAAACCATAACGAATTCAGTTTACAACTCTCATAAACGTAACAGTAAGGATTCAGGATGGGGTTATGATGAAATAGTTCGACGCATCAAGACTGCAGAGCATATCAGTGAGGACCTAACAACATTTGTCCACATGATCTCTAGTTCACACCACAAGATGTCGAACACAGAATCAGACTCAATCATTAAGCAGTTAGCGAAGAAAGCAAAGGTAGGTGTATCAGCAGTTCGTAAAGATGTGAATGCAGGTATTGTAGACTCCAAGAAAGAATATGAGGAAGAGAAATCATCTGAGTCTGAACTTGATAAACTGCAGAAACACTTCGACAATTGGGTATACATAACAGGTGAGGGTAGAATATTCAACAGCACTAACGGTACAGAGAAATCTAAAGACGATTTCAATGTGATCTATAACGGTTATGCATCTAAAGGAACTATCCTATCTAATCTTACTAAATACAACTGTCTCACTATGGTGGATCACATGATGTTCAATCCACAGCAAGAGAAAATATTCGAATCTGAAAAGGTTCGTTACGTGAATAGTTATGTTAAGCCAGATTTGAAACCTAAACCAGGATCAGTTAGTCCAATGCTTCGTCACTTCCGTTATCTAGTTAAAGATAAGAAAGAACGTGAAGCTCTATTGGACTACATCGCATTTTTGATTCAGTACCCAGGGGTTAAAGTTTCTTGGATGCCTGTGATCAAAGGCGGTAAAGGTATCGGTAAGTCATTTATTCAGAAATACATACTGTCCCCATTGTTAGGTAAACGCAATGTTCGAGGTGTTGAAGAGAGTGACATCAAAGACTCAAGCGGATTTAACGAGTGGATGCTGAACATTCAGTTAGTAGTCTTCCATGAGTTATACATGGGATCTTCTTATAAAGAGAAGACTAAAGTAGCGAACCAGTTGAAATCATTTATCACCGAAGATACTATTCTTGCAAACTTCAAAGGTAAGTCTAAGATCCAAGTTGATAACTGTGCGAACTCAATTGCATTCACTAACCATGATGATGTGTTAGCGATGGAAGATCAAGAGCGTCGCTATTTAATGATAAGATCATTTGCTGAGAGAAGATCAACGAACTACTATGCAGACTTAGCGAAGTGGTGTATGTCTAACACACGACAAATGCTGTACTTCTTCAAGCATCGTGATTTAGAGAACTTCAACTCAAGTGTTCCATTAGAAACTAACTGGTCACGTGAACTTAAATCAGAGTCACTACCGTTTCCTCTTAACTTTATTCGTGATGCTATTATGGAAGGTGATAGTCCATTCGACAAGTTCACTGCGATGACTTACTCAAGCATAGTAGATTGGACATTACAATTTGCTGAGACTGATCATGACTTAAACCAAATACAACAACTTCAAAACAAACAGAATCGATGGTTCCCTAACGGACTCAAAGAACTCGGGTTTAAGAAATGGGCAGGTAACAAGTCAGGTCGAATTGCATATCATGGACATAAAGTTTCTGTGTGGATTCCACCAAACAAAAAAGCAGACATCACAAGTAACGAAGTAACCACATCACTTAACTTAGTTCCAGAAAAATGGGAATTTGAAGAATGAATGTTAGAGAAATATTAAACTACACTGATGCTGAGATTTATCGATGGAGAAAAGATAACCGAGGCAAACGTCCAAAAGATGTGAAAGTTTTTATTAATGATCACTTGTATGTTGAAGCAATATATCAAACTAAGGGATGCGTTAGCCCAGAAATGTTTGACTTTTGCAACAACCAAATAGCATTCGGTTATCCGGTTTATCGAGTGCTACCACATCCGAGCCAATCTAATATAATTATTGAGGTGAAGATAGATGTTTAAACCAACTCCCGTTAAGTGGAGATATGATAAGGACCACAAACAAATCATTGCTACATTAACCTTTGAATATTACAAAAACGATATTCATTATTTTATCAATGATAAGATATTCGTATCCGCAAGAAAGGTATACCACGTGAAAAGCATAGTACCTGCGGTTGAAGTTATGAAGAAGGAGTTGCATAATGCGATACATAATTATGTACTTTAGTACCGTTATTTTAACTGGACTATGTTCATTGATTAAGGAACTTGATAGGATATTCTAATGAAAACATTGTTACTTATAACTTTGATATTTCTGGCGACTGGAATCGATTGGGATCATTTAATGTTCAACGAGGAAAGAACCATGGAAATAATAAAAACAAAATTAGAACCACAACAAAATGGCATTCAGTTAACTGCTGAATTCAATAATGGTTTGATTATTAAAGCTTTAGTCCAAAAGGGTAAAGTTATAAGTAACAATTACTCCGCTCAAGGTAAAATTCAACAAGCACTAGTTGAATACACCAATAACCTTCCCAACCTTAATTGGGTGAGCAAAGCAACGTTGGAAAGTATCATCATTGAAGGGGTTACATTGGCGGACTCACGCAGTACTATCATCTACGCATCGAGGGTAACATTTATTGATTCAGGCATTCAATATGATTTACCTTTAAACGAATTCATAAATAACTATAAAATAATTCAATGACATCAATCCATAAATTGATAAACGAGATCAAACTAGCGAAAGTTAATAATGATCTCGTCACTGTTATCTTTAATCGTGAATTCTTTCTAGAGCTGCGTACACCACAAGGTATAAGAACTCGCAAAGGTAACATCAGATATTTCGCTGGTGTCCCTTACACAACAGACAAACACCAAACCGAAGATTATAGGATAGTAATAAGATGAAACAATGCAATGTGTGTAAGCACAGAGTCACAAATGAGATGTTCGATACATTCCATTCGGATCAAGCATGCAGAGTGTGTGGATCTCCTGTAATGGTGACGTATGAAGAAGTTATAAGAAAGCCAAAACATAAGTTGAATTATGTTGGTTTAGGTGAGGACAGTGACTTTTCATCTATAAGTATTTGTTTAGGTGTACAACCATTCGTAGCAACATTCAAAAAAGGCATGAGTGTTTCTGAAACTGTTAATCAACTTCGAGCCATGGCTGATAAAATTGATAGTCACTTCGGACCTGATAAACGCAATTCACCTCCAGTACGTATCAATCGCAATGAACCTACTAATCGTGAAGTACCAATACAAAAAACTCTTAATGAAATAAAAGAACTTAAGAATGTTACTAAAGCATCGTTCAAACATCATGGTGAAAAAGGTATTGAACATGTGATATTCGTTAATGGTACTGTGGATAAAGAAGCAATCGCTAAGATTATCTTCAAACATACTCCAATAAATATAAAGTTAACAGGTGACTTCGCTAAACACTTCAAAACTGACATTGGTCATTTTGATACTGCATTCACAATCGTAAACGAGGAAAAATAAAATGAAAACTCAAGAGCAAATCGACTCAATCATTGACGAAGCATCTGATCTTATCAATGAAGAATCAAATCGTTTTCCAGCCATGACCTATGAAGAAGGTGTTCGTACTGCTTTAGAATGGGTTATGTCTGATGATGACGACGAATCACCGTTGGATTAAGGAAAAATAAAATGGACTATTCAATTGAGCTGTTAGCAGTAATCATTGGTTTACAGTATGTATGGACTTACCGCTTATCCAGTAAACTAGAAAAGCATCGTGATTCAGCAGATACAACTGAAAAAGATGAAGTGAATGAGCAATTTCGTGATTGGAGTTACAAATCACTAACTGCTCTTGCTTTATCGCATAAGAAAGCTCTTCATGTTATTGCTTTATTAGAAGGACGAGTCAAACTGTTGGAGCCACAATACGATGTCACTTCCAAAGATAATAAATGATGACGTCGATGCTTTATGGCGAGGAGTATTCGGTGAAGCTTACTCTGTAAAAGATGTTCTAATTTTTTATGAAGCTGTTTGTGATAAACTAAAAGCAACTGATGATAGATTAGAACGTAAACGGTTTAGAGCTTTGAAACGACGAATCGAATCAGACCTCGAGAAAACTCAAATACAATTCACCTCTGAGATATTCAAATGATAAAAGTAAAAATGGTTGATGAAGAAATGCAACCAGTTACCAACTTCGAAGTAGAGAAGTTTAGTCCACCAAAACCTAATGACTTAATCACATTTGATGCGTCAAACAATTGGTGGAAAATATTAATGGTTCACCAAACTACTGATGAAGATGGCGAACCAACATTGATTCTGAAAGTAGTACCAGAAACCGAAGTCCAAGTCCTTTCAATTGATCTAACCAAAAAGTTTATTTCAGTTTATGGGAAACTAGCAACCGTTTTATCTGACTTTTTGGATAAAACTAGTATACGTAGATAAGCATTCAGCTTACTATACAACTTCACTTACAGTGATTCACTTAATTAAGGAAACAAAAACCATGGCTAAACTTACTATTGAGTTTGACGACAACATTCTAGCAGCTGCAATCGTTCAAGCGATCGGTACTGGTGGTGCAACAGCAACGGTTGAAACTGAAAGCGGTGATGCTATCTCACCAGAAGATTTCTTAGCATTATGCGATGAAGCTAAAGCTGCAACATCTGCCAAAGATGTTAAAGAAGCTCTTGCTGAATTCGACTTCAAAACTCCTAAGTCTGCTGCCAAAGCTGATGACGAAACTCTTGCCGAAATGGTAGAAGTGCTTAACGAAATGATCGGCGAAGATGGTGCTGATGAAGACGACGAAGAAGAAGCTGAAGATGACGACGACGAAGAAGAAGATGACGAAGAAGATGCAGTTACCTTCGAAGACGTTAAAAAAGCATCACAAGCATATGCCAAAGAAAACGGCAAACCTGCGTTGAAAGAAATTCTTGAAGACTTCGATCTTAAGTCAATCGCTAAAGCGAAAGATCTTGATCAAGACGATCTTGATGAATTGTACGCTGAACTTAACGGCTAATACTCTCCGGCTATTTAGGGAAGCTTCGGCTTCCCTCTTTTTAATAAGTATCTTCTGATGAGGGTATTTATTAAAAATAAGGAATGACATGTTGAAAGCAATAACACTAGTAATAGGTGCATGTTTATGTGCACACGACCCACCAACTTCGCAAGACATAGTTATCAATATCAAAGAAGAATTTCGACTTGCAAATATTGATCGTGTCGAAATAGAGGTGATGCGAACGTGCTCATTTGTCATCACTAGAGCCTACGGGAGTTTGGCCCATCCAAACACTATCAACCTCAGGAGACCGCACGAATTTAGCTCGTGTATGGAACTGAGCACAATAAAAAAACATGAAAGCCCGTAATTAGACTGCGGGCTTTCTCTTTAGGAATATTAAAATGTATAAATGCACCACTTGTAATCATGTTCAAGAAACTAAACCGCCTCGTGGAAATACAATTGTAGAAATAATTCTATGGGTTATATTCCTATTCATCTTCTTACCAATTCCATTAATCTATTCTTTGTGGCGCCATCTCGGTTCCAAAGTTAAATGTCCACACTGCAAACACAAAGTTTTATTCGTACCGTTTCGTGCTGAAAAGCCAATGGTTGGTGCTGTTAAATTAACTGAACAGTCATTCGTAGACAAATTTAATAACAGCGAAGAAGCTGCAAAAGAATTCCACATAGAATCTAAAAAGTTTGCAACCAGTAAGTTGACAATTGTCATTGGTATTATATTTGCAATTATCGCTGGAGCAGCTTTGAATATTTCTAAACAACCAAATTCTGATAGTCAATCCCATTTATATAAACTAATTAACAAAGGTTAATCATGACAAAGCGAATCACTGCAACTGACGATAAAAAACATCACAAGTATGGTGGTTCAACATCTAAACGTTGGTTGACTTGTACTGCTGCAATGTGTCAAGTAGATGCTGATCGCGAAGCAGGTATTATTCCAAAACATCAAGAGTCTTCATTCGCTGCTGAAGAAGGTACTCGTGCACATAATCTTGCTGAGGTCTGTCTCATTAAAGGTTATGAACCTGAAGACTTCTACATGCAAGAATTTGAAGGAGCAACAATCGATGAAAATTATATTAACGCTGTTAATGTTTATGTTAATTACTGCAATTCTTTACGGAATAAACCAAATGTCCATTGGTCCGGAGTCGAAGATTCTTTTGAGTTATCTCACCTTGTTGGTGCTGACTGCGGTGGTAGTGCTGATTTCTCAATTGCCTACGGGAAAACACTTGAAGTAGTGGATTATAAACACGGACAAGGAATAGTTGTTGATGTTGAAGGAAACACTCAAGCTCGTTTATATGCCTTGGGATTATTTCGTCTCCTTGAAAAAGAACAACCAAAAATTGCAAAGAAAATAAAAACAGTCAAACTAGTTATTGTCCAACCCCGAATAGCACATGTCGATGGACCAATTCGCATAGAGGAGATCACAGTTGATGAACTCATTAGATTCCAAAAGAAATGTAAACGAGCGATACGAAAAGGTGAGTCTGGTCGTGGTGTTTTTGTTGCTGGCGATCATTGCACTTTCTGCCCCCGCGCTGGGCACTGCCAAACTAATGCTTCTCACAGTATGGAATTGGCTGAAATTGATTTTTCTAATATTGATGACGAACTTCCTGTTGTTAATCAACTCACTAAGGACGAAGTGGAACTCATTCTTGTTAACGCATCCAAGATTAAAAATTGGCTTGATTCAGTTAAGATGTATGCGACTAAAGCTGCAGACTCAGGTGAGACATTCAATAAGCACAAGCTTGTTGAGCGTTATGGGCATAGAAAATTTTCCAACAAAGAACAAAGAATAGTTCGCAAGCTGAAGAAAGCAGGATATGATACTACTCTAATTTACGAACAAAAGCTTCGTTCTCCTGCTCAGTTAGAAGTAGCAATTGCTGCAGTGAGTAGTAAGAAAGAAGCAAAAGAATTTGTTGATGGAATTACTTTGAAACCTATTTTAGGTGTCGCATTAGTTCCAAATACAGATGGACGGGAAACCGTTAAAACCACAGCGGAAACTGATTTCGTTGAATATCAAACAAAGAAATAAAGGAAACAACCATGGCAAAGGCAATGGATCCGTGTAAAGTAATCACTGGCAAAGCCCGTTCCACAATGATGTTCGTTACTAAAATGACGAACACAGACCGTGACGGTAAAGAAGTTACACCATTCACTTCAACTGGTATCTTAATCCCTAAAAAAGATAAGAAAACAATTAAGAAGATCGAACAAGCAATCGAATTAGCGGCGAAGAAAAAATCGCTTAAAGTTCGTAAAGGTTCTGCTAAATTCCATTACCCATTACAAGACTGTGATGCACAAATGGAAAGCGGTGACTTTGAGCCTGATGATCCTAAACCATACGAAGGCATGATGTATCTTAAAGCAAAATCATACCGACTTCCTGGGGTTGTTGATTCTTCTAATTCTCGAATTGAAGACATTGACGACTTACAAGAAATTTGTGTGAGCGGTTATTTCTTCCGCTTCTCTATTACTTTCAAAGCTTTTGATAATGAATCTCAAGGTGTTCGCATTGAGCTGAACAACATGATGTTTGTTAAAGAAGGTGATCGTTTAGATGGTGGTGCTTCTGCTGAATCTGATTTCGAAAGCTATGCTATCGATGATGATGATAGCGATGATGATGATGATGATGATGATGA
>PJEL010000961.1_pt1 | contig 31512 bp, 23 predicted proteins | sample 1853271 | NCBI WGS metagenome assembly PJEL01 (sample SAMN08108733, study PRJNA415343) | Invertebrate metagenome, whole genome shotgun sequencing project. | host: Globobulimina | place: Sweden: Gullmar Fjord | collected 2015-08 | reverse complement strand
GCCCTCATTGTCATAAGCAGCGACACGGTTCATGGCTCCAGCAAAGAGCAAGATGGCAAGGAGAAGAATGGATGCAAAGCTCTTCATCTTGTGTTGTTGTTGTTGTTGTTGTTGTTGTGAGAGTGAATGAACACGATAATTGCTGAATGAATTCCAAAGTGTTAGTTCTGTCGGCAATCAGGGATCGCCCTGGTATTTATAGGATTTCTGATAAGATTGTGGCCTGGGACATGGTATCGCAATGTATTGGACGCCTTGGCAGGACAAACATGGCCTGGGAGGGACCCACGCCATTTGTGGGAATAATCGCCATTATTTTCTTTTGAATATTTTTTTACATGGGGTATATAAGACTTGAAACTATGATTACAAGCTTTTCTTAGTCAATGTTTGAATTGCCTGCCGAGATACGAATGCGACAGTTAATACCCATGTCCTCCAAGCTTGCGGTGGGACATCTCACCATCTGATTTGAGACCATCAGCAAAGTTTTGAAGGCGCTCTGAGAGTTGCTGCATCTTATCTCCAAGCCAAAGTCCGTGTTTTTTAGCTTCTTTAGCGACTGGCTCTTCAACAGGGGCGACACTCAATACTGGTTGTTTAACGCTGACTCCGGATACAGCAGAAACTCCACTGACTCCGGATACAGCAGAAACTCCACTGACTCCGGATACACCGCTGACAGCATCAGCTCGCTGCTTGGCCGGCTTGACTGGCTTGGCTGGCTCAGATTCTGGCTCTGGAGCGAGGGGTGTAATTCTTATCTGGGAAAGAGCTGCAACAAAAATAATCACGCCATGTGAGTTGCCTGGGTTACGCCAATACCATCCCAGAAAGACAATATGAATCAAAATGCAACATACCACGCCTTGATCCAGAAGCACCTGAGACTCCACTGACTCCAGACACTCCACTGACTCCAGACACTCCACTGACTCCAGAAACGCCACTGACTCCAGACACTCCACTGACTCCAGAAACGCCACTGACAGCAGCAACTGGCTCGGCTGGCTTGACTGGCTTGGCTGGCTCAGATTCTGGCTCTGGAGCGAGGGGTGTTATCCTTACCTGAGCAAGGGCTGCGATAGGAAACATAAGACATTAGTACACTGAGTATAATGTGGGTATCAAATGGCTGACATACCAACATTGAAAGCCCCGGCGAAGAGAACGAGTGCCAGCAACAAAAGGGATCCAACGTTCTTCATGACGATGCAAAATCTAGACAGATATCAGTCTAACGTTGCTTTGTAGTTACTATTTTCTCTAAAATAGTTCTAAAGAATGCGCCTCTAGCGTTTGAACATAAAGCAAATAGCACGACGTGTGGATCGCATACATTGGATAGTCCAAGAAAGACACCAAGAATTAATTCTCGTTCTCCGAGAATATTGCTGCATGAACATGCATTGATTTGGATGATCCGATCACTCTCTTCCTTCTCAGGGAATGGGCCACAAGAACGGATTTATCTCGGGTGGTCCAAGATTGGCTTGGGAATAGTATGTAGAATTGTTGGTGTGGTTGAAATTGCCATCTGGCAAATGCCACCTGCCAGATTTGCACGCCCAAAGCGTGGGATGGCCGCGTTATTTTTGCTACTAATTCGACAACATGGTAGTGTCTTCGCATGGAGTACTAGTATATTGCTGGAGATCGAAAAGAAGTAAGGGAGCAACTCTGCAACACGGTTAGAGAGGATTTCACCTATTATCTTGTCATCACCACGCGTGATCTGGGCCAGTATGCTCCAGCAATGTGGTATGCATTATATGAGGTAGGGCGTTGTCATAGCCCCCTGTCCAATGTGCATGAGAATGAAGTACCTTTCGCCTTCAGTTCCTGATGGTGGATTAAAAATAAATCATATGAGTTTTGCAGTGTCAGATTGCTTGATAAATTTCAGGTGAAAGACAAAGTACTACTCTGTTAATGAGGTCAAACCTCATTTATTCAGGTTTCGGGATATATTAGGAAAAATATCTTGAAATTGCAAACACAAGGAACGCCTGTGCAACAACAAAAATTTTGCCAGCAGAGGATTGTGGCATTTGACTAGGAGAAGCTGGGATTACAACTTCTTGCACTGCGCTTGTCACCGTCTGATTCATTTGAGGAGCGTTCATATCTGCTGGGATGGTTGCCATTGAGCTTGGTGCCACTTGAGCAATGCCCTCGGGTTCTGTAACCACGGGCAATGGAGCAACTGCGGGCTCGGGAGCCACTGTGAGCTGCATAACTATGGGGTCTGGAACAACAGCCTGGACAGTGGGAGTGACTGTTGTAGTCACTGCTCCCAATTTGCCGACAGCACCTGCAGCATTTCCTCCAGGAACGCATCCAAGCCATTCATCCATTTTACTTAATGGCACTGGGTTCTGCAGCCATTGCACCAACTGATGCATGGTCACAAAATACACATCATTTGGATGCTCTTTCCTTGCCCATGTAATAAACTTCTGTACATCCTTCATGTTCTTGGGTTCCTGAAGCCACGGGGAGTGAACATACAAAGGTACAGGGGCTCGATTTCCCGTGTACGCCAACTCGAAATTCGACTTTAGCAACTCATAGACATTGCAAGGAATTTTGGACATGTCACATGGATCCAAGGCATATGCATTATCAGGGTAATTATCCGTCTGAATATTCCATACTGGGACCTCAAAAAGACCTCTATATCTTTCGTCATCCTCACACAGATTTCCAGTCCATTTGCAATTCTGAGGGATGCCATTATCCATGGTATATGGCCACAATCGGGACATTCCATTTGGAGACATTGCATTTGGCTCAGAGCCTGGGAGTCTAACGTCCGGCCAGTGTTCGTTGATTGTCGAGTCGTACAAGAATCCACCCTTTTCAAGAGCTTTTCTATGCTTGGGATTGTTTGCTAGGTATGGAGATCTATGCCCGACAACATCTTTAGCAGGAAGACCACATTCATTGATCAGCCATTCACGGACACCGACAATCTCTTCCTCAGTATTAGGATAATCTTGCCCCATTACTTCGTGTCTGATTGTGTGGCCAGCAATTTCATCCCCAGCTTGCCAACGTTGATTGATGATGTCGCAATCCGAATAGCCTTGCATCGTAAAATACGTCACTGGAAGACGGCACCCATTTGGGTTTGTGTTAGCACCAACGGCGTTTTGCATAAGGCTAGTCGACAATTCCCCTGTAGAATCATCATGTGTAAATAATATAAACTGTGGAGTCTCTCCGACGGGAAGAGGCGAGGATTGAGTGGCGCAACGACAGGCTGGCGCCTTGCAGACCGCTGGGTCACAGGAGTACTCTACATTCATTTTAAAAGATAGTTAGACTGCATTCACGTCAAATCATTTATCTTTATATCATAATATCGCAATCGAACAGATCATCTGTCTCGTGGAGCCCGAAATTGAAAGCGCGGTTGCACCAACAGATCTCACGCGTTTCCAACGGCCATACCTGCTGCAGCCACAGTTGCCAAGAGCGACACCAAAACAAGTAGATATCTTTTAGATTCCATATTTAATGCAAAAGTGATGAGCACTGGTGGTTAACGTGAGAAAAAACGCTACTCTCGGTAGGTAGGTCCGAGGTCACCTGCGTTCTCGGTTTTCCTCGTGCTCTTGTGTTGTGGCAATTGATGGCAGAAAACTATATATACATAACATATAGTATTCAAAAAAGATATTATGAACAATTTTGAGTGAGGAATGTGTGGATCTGTTGCGGTGCATAAAAGGGCTCTCTGTTTTCTGATGAGTCAGACTACAAGGGACGCGGGCCCCTCAAGCCTTGCAAGGCTTCAATTGAAGGCACACCCTTGTGATGGGTATTATTACTGATTGCATATCGTTATTATCTTTAGTCAAGGACATGTCTAACTAGCTTCATCATATCATCGCTCAAAGAATTTGGTACATTCATATAGCCATCTTCAGTGTATTGATTCGTATCGTCCTGAGGGTTGCCCTCTTCGAGATCCACTTCAGACTCTTTGGGAGACTTGCCAAAGCATCCTAAACACTCACATCCTCTCTGTTGGCCGCGCTCTTCATCAGAAGTTTTTACTTTTGGAACCTCTGCGAAGTCAAGTGACCTCAAAGTAAGGTTTTGATCATACAATGCATCTCCGTTTAGAGGAACAACGAGAGTGGTCCGTTCCAGGTCAATTATTCTAGACAACCTCTCAACACCCTCTGCTGCCCCAGCTATGGAGATGCTTGACATAAACTGAGCCTTGAGGAACTGACCCAGACGAGCACCATAATTCTTTAAAAGGTGATCAGACACCTTTCCTCCAACCGACGAAAAGAGTGATGCCTCGAAATGGCTTGGATAGATTTCCATGTTCCCATCTGAACCCAACAAGGCCCTATGGCCAGATCTCTTATATGATCCTTTGGGAATCCTTGAAACGGGATCTTCTGTTCCCACAACATGCCAATAATCAGGAATTAAAACGTTGGCGTATGTACCAAATGCAATATTTCCGACCCTTGGTGCCCCAAACGTGTACACAGTCACATTCTGTAATGGAAGAGCAATCTTGAGTTCCACAGATGCTAGGCAGGCCAATGCACCTCCTAGAGAGTGTCCAGTTATAAAAATCTTAACATCAGGGTCATTTCCCATTTGTTCTACTGCTTTGACAGCAGCATCGAGTACCCTTTTATTGAAATCGCCAGTAGTCCAAGCCTCATAAAATCCTTTATGGACTCGTATTGGAATCTTGAATATCTTTGATCCCATACTAGAGAGCATGGCTTCTTTTCCAATGTCCACGTCACCAAACGTATCTTCTGTTGTCAAGTTTGGATGTAGTGGATATCGAATACTCCAGGCTTTGAGATCTGTCAACACATTTGCATTAGATGCAGTTCCACGGAATGATATGACGAGTGTCTTGTTGCCCCAACCCATAATTGCATAGGTATCAGTTTTGGCTTCATAAAAGTGCTCAAACTCATCCATACCAAAAACCTCCAATATTGCAGATTTTGAGTATGGATAAAGGTCTTGTTTATCCTCTGGGACATACTCTGGGATTCCTTTTTCAATACCCCTGTATGCCGCTCTGGTCCATAAAAACAGCTTGCAAACATACTCCATACAAAACACAGAGCTCATTGGTTTTTCAAACATTCCTAGAGCATCGGGAACTCCGATTTGCTTTGCAAAAAATTTGGCAGGGGAGATCTTACCCAAAACTCCCTGGTTTTCTGCCATTGCTTCAATCATATCATTCCTCTCCTTCTTCTTTGCTGGAATGTCCTCTTCCGTCCATGCAATCGACTTGAATATCATACGATTATAAGAATCGTCAAATCGTGCAGGCGCGTACAATAACAGCAATGTGCATGCATATATTCCCAATGCAAGGTGTGTTCCAGGAGATCCAAGAGAAGAGTTGATAGAGCCTTGGCACGTCCCTATTGTCGCAAGGTCTGAAATCACCCCCGTGAACACGATGGAAAAGAATAAAAGTCTACCATAACGCATCTGAATTCTCAAAAACAGCTTGGATAGACGAAAGTGAGAGCTTGGAAGGTCCCTCTGAGTCCTCCATGATTTTCTCACCCCGACAAAGTAAAAGCATGCATATATAATAATGGTAGCTGATGTGACCGCATATTCGATGATATCTTCTGTTGATGCTGAGCAATCAAATTGAAATCCTTCTGGACATGAGGAAAGATCAGAAGGAGGATATGGACTTGGACCTGGGGCCCTTCTCCTTGACGCTAAACTGAGAATAATTGCTACAAGAATCACAGTCACAAAGACGCCGTAGATGATGATAAATGGCAGCTGATCTTTGATAATAACACGTAACGGCTGATCAATGAGCAATATCCTATCCGGATCTTGCTTTGGGGTGGATTTTTGTATTGTCGTTTCATTCTCTTCATTCTCAGCAACCTCGGGTTTCCTTCTCCACCAAAACCAACCCTTATGCTTCTTTTCCTGATTCTTTGCATCATGCACTCGCATAAGACGTGCGGTTATTGTCATCCAGGCAAGTACAGCGAGGAATATAAACGCTCGAAACAGGGATAGGAGACTCACAGCTGCTCGACTTGGAATGCAATCAGCTTCCACAAACAATGCATACCCTGTGACCACAAGAGCCAAGTCCACCAAGGTGAGACATCCAATGACTCGAGCATCTACGAGCATAAAGCTTTGTCGCAGTTTATAGAAGCTTTTATGTCTCCAAATCTCAAACACTCTGTACCCAAAGAAACAAACCATAAATGTCAAGACCCCCAGCAATGTACTCACTGCAGCCAGGTTCCCAACATAATATCCAGACGGGATACCAATATTCGTTCTGCTTGGGTTGAGAGTAGCCGAAAGAATTATTGTAGCTAGGGCGTATGACACAAACATTGTCATAAAAAACCAGAAAATAAACTCTAGAATTTTGCCCTCTTTATTCCCCACTTGCTCCACTCGAAGTATGGCCAACTTCTGATTCTCCGAGGAATTAAGAAGCACATCTTCCTGTTGTTCTGCAGTAAGATACAAAGATTTCTTTCTATCTGAGCGCCTATTCGGCGACAGAGATGATTCCTCCTGGGGTTCCTTCATCACGAGGAAATTATGATTGACAAGACGAGTCAGACTACAGTAGATACCATATTGACATCAGGTGCCTATTTCGGCACTGGTATCTATTATTTATTCGTGTCAGTTTCATTGTACTTGCCGACCAAATGTAGGAGGATCCAACGAACCCTAATGACCCATGTAAACAGCCAAAGTTGTATGGGCTAGTTACAAGGATTCCATGCATGGACCATATGGTTTTCATATATATGCGTACTTGCTACGATTGCTGCCCATAGGAATTGGAGAGGATGCATGTGCTAAATCCAAACGAAAAACAATACGATACCAAGAAAACCATGAAAAATTCATGCACATGCATGCATTTTATGAATGGCCAGTCCTTCTTCAAGAGGATGCTTTTCTGGTCCAAGGGCATTCCCTTGGACCTCAATCTCTTTGGATACCATCCCTGTGAATGTTCCCCAGTAGTTTCCGTTGATATTCTTCACTCCGTCATCCCAGCTGGATACCAACGAAAATAGAGTAAATCTGTCTTGTATTGTGTCATGTAAAATGAAGAGTGGCAGTGATTGCAACGTATGCCTTGTAGTCGCTGTGGTTGCGTTCCTCTTTGTGGCAGTATTGGCTCGTACGTTGTTTTATACCGTCATGTTAACAATCGTCCAATTTTTCAGCACTATAATGTTCCCATCTTATGCTACTGCAGAGGAGAACGAAACAAGTGTCGCCCGTGCGGATCTTGGGGTGATAGAGAAGAGAAACTCCACCATTCCATACTTTGAAGACAAAAATGTCCTTACTGTCTGCACTTCTGAATACACACCGAGTGTCTTTTGTGCTGGCCTTGATAATCCCTTGCAGTGGAGTGGGTATGAAATCGACTTGTTCCGTGCAGTCATGCCCTTGATGGGGTGGACATATGATATGTTGGAGTTTCGCTGTCTAGATTGGGATGAGATGGAAGATTTGCTGATCAACACAGAAGAGTGTGACATTGTTACAGCTGGGGAATCTCCTGAACAAAGCTTGACGGATGAAGGAGTCCTATTCTCAGTGGCAACCATGGACTCTGGTCTGGGAATATTGGTCCGTGCAGAGACATCCTCAACTTCAATTTGGTACTTTTTTTCTGCCATGTCTGTAGCAGTATGGCTGGCGTTGCTTGGCACGGCAGTTTTGATTGGTATTGTTATCTGGATCTTTGAGGTGGGAACGAGATCATTGACCAAGGAGACAAAGTACAGCACGGATCTGGTCTATTCATCACTAAACCGGCCGATAGGTCATGGGGATAGACAAGTGCTTTCCTTGCCATCCAACCTCTCATTTCTGATCTGGAATTTCACTGGATTTATTGTCATGGCATTGTACTGTGCAAATTTGACGTCCAATTTGACCATTTCCCAAATACAATCGGATGTTCGTGGTGTAGAGGATCTCGGTGGCCGTTCTGTGGGCTCATGGACAGATTATGTTGATGACTTGCAGAAAGACTACAAGGTGTATGCAAAGGAATATCCATGGGATAACAAAGAAGATGAAAAAGTAATGTTGAATGCATTGGTTCAAGGAGAAATAGATGCACTGGTTCTCGATTATCCCACTCTTGCTGCATTGGACAGTGCAAATTGCGAAACCAAGCTGGTTCCAACACAGTTCAGCCTCTTTGACTTTGCTGTTGCTTTCCCTGCATCGGCAGCAAACAGGACCAATTTGATCAGAGATTACAACTACGCACTGAGGAACCTTAAAGAGTATGGCACCGTTGAGATTCTCAAGAACAAGTATCTGTCTGGGGCAGGATTGGAGTGCAAGTCTGGAAAGACTGAGACGGGCAAGAGTTACGTCACATGGGATCAGGTAGCTGGCCTTTGGATTATTCTTGGTGGTACTATTCTTATAGGTGTAGTCTTCGTTGCTGGATATAGAATCTGGGAGGCTCACAAAGATTCCTTCAGGTGCTGTCATCCTGACCAAAAGCAAGGTAACATTCTGCCAACTGTCCTTGAGAAGATGCGTTCGCAGACCTCCCATCGTTATCTCTCCTCAGATGATGAATACTCTGTTGAAATGGGAAGAAAATCGTCAATGAAAAGTCACGAAATGGACCTCTCTGTGGCAGAACAGCTGAGACTTTTGAATGAAAACATTTCAAAGCTTATTGAGTCATCAAAATAGTTGCCTTATTATTACAATACCGTGCCATCACAAGAATTATTTTAAACTGTTATATTTCCATCGTGAAGTAGCAAAGATGACATTGTCCGAGTATGAACAAGAGCGCCAAGTACGTCTGTGCGAATGGTAGTTGGAGTTCAACAACCAATCGGGAAACAAGTCAAGAATGGACAGACTTTTGGATACGATGGATACTTGTGCGTTTATCACAATATTACATGTATTTTCTTCTGCAGAGGCGTATCAAGGAGAATAAGGAGAGGATGGACACTCTAGGACTTGCAACGACGGTCAAACAAACGCAGAGTCTGATCATGGCGGACAGGAAGAAGAAGATCAAGGCGATAGGAGAAAGAAAAAGAGCAATTGTCAAGGTTGCAGCATCTGCTCCAAGGAGGAGATCTCGAAGAGTTGCGGGGGAGGAGGCAGAAACAACAACAGGTGAACAGGGAGACAGGTATATGTCCGAGCCACAATATACGGAGGAAACCTATAGTTCTGATCATGTTCGATCTCTTGGTAGGTCTCAAGAGCCGTGGGAGCTATTTGTGGATGGATACGATGCAAAGGGAAATCGTATCTATGACAAAGCAACAGGGCTAACATGTCACCAGTGTAGACAGAAGACTCTGGGAAAGAGGACGTCATGTAGCCAATGTGAATCCCTGCAAGGTGTATTTTGTGGGGATTGTTTGTATATGAGATATGGAGAGAACCTTGATGAGGTGGCTTGTAACCCTTCTTGGGTGTGCCCACCATGTAGAGATCTGTGCAATTGTTCATTTCATCGATCGAAACGCGGCTGGTGTCCGACTGGGACATTATATAGAAAGTCAATTGCAGAAGGGTATGCATCAGTTGCGCATTATTTGGTTCTTACCCAACTGGATGGTGCCGAGGCTGTAGAAACAGCTAAAAAGCTAGGTTGGTGGACACAAGATCAAGCACACTGACAGATATAGCTTTTCACTTTATGTTTAATACAACAAAAATAGACTACGTGATGGGATTTTTATAGCTCTAATGCGTCGAAATAAGGTGCCAAAATCATAGCACATAACCTGGCGGTGCGGAAATTGAGGCAAGTGAATGTACGATTCATAGAAGCAGCCTGAGGTCCCCAGTTCGATCCTGGTCGTTGGCACACTCCTCACACGAATGAGAATTCGTGATTGCTTCCATATGACTCCGGTCACATAAAGCAGCCAATGTAGCTCAGTAGGTAGAGCGCAGGTTTCATAATTACAAACAATCCTATCACATAGGAATCTAGATCGTACAACAATCTTTTTGCTGTCTATGGAGTGTTCAAGCTTGAGCATCATCAGAAGGGTACAAGACGTACACAGAAACTCTTAATGCATGTAACCATCAAGAACTAATGTTGTACTTCTCAAGTACCTTTTACAATTCAATTGAGACATGCTCAACAATGTAGGAAGATTCATTTATTGTGATTTATTTCTTCGGACACGAGAGAAAGAAAACAAACCAGAAAGGAAGGAGAAGCAAGCAATAATCCAACGAACATACAGGGCATACATTCTACTAATCAGAGGCATAACCTCTGAGAACACAAAGAGTCCCCGAAACCCGAAATTGATTGCTCTTCTCGTTCTTTTCCCATGTGGAAATAGTACATCAAGCGCTGAGAACGCAAGTTTGTTAACTTTTCTAGAAGCATACCGAGGTCCACCTGACTGTGTCAGGGAATATATTGTTCCTTGCAACCTGATTCGCGTCGACGTCCGAAGCATTTTTAAATATTTCTCTATCGATGATAACCTCTGCAAGTATTTCAGGCATGCTTCGTCAGCCCGTATGTCCTTGGAGAGCGCATCAACAATTTTGCCCACTGCAAAATCAACAACATCATCCCCACCTATATCATGGAAATGATCCATCCCCTGAATAAACATCTCGTCACTATCTGCATAGTATGGTAAAAATGCAGCACATAGCGCTATCAGAGACTCGTATGCTATGTCCATATTGGTTTCTATGAATGAAAACAGTGGTTGGAATGCCATTGATGAGGTCTCTACATCTCCTAAAAACAATTGTCTAGATCCTGACACCATAATGTTAACATGCTTCAACCTCTCGTCAGAACCTCCAGCATCTGGGTGAGTAAGCAGCCATTGATGAAGCAATAGAGCAAAAATAGGGGCAGTAAATGGCTGGCCCCAAAGCCTCTTGCAGGTCAACAACAACGTTTCTCCTTTATCTGGATTACTGCAGAAATAAGGAGCCAGAACCTCATACCAACGACTGTATGCATATCCCGTGCTTTCTCTGGCAGCTCCGTTGAGTTTTCCCGTTATATCAGCAAAGATTTCACTACAAACAATGTCTCGATCCTGCTTTTGGTCTGCCTGCGTTGCCAGATTGAGCTTCCGCATCGTCTCTGTCGCCGTTTTCTCCTGTATAGTTGCAACATAGGGTTGTTTCTCCTTCCTCCGACTCATATCATCAAGGGTGTCTTCTCGAGGACCTTTGGAGAATGTGAACAACTTTTTCATCGCTCCTGTCCTTGCAAAAGGGATCAATTCTTAACTATATTATACATTGTTTTAGCACAAAATAAATAAATAATCAAGTTCGTGTGTGGTATCTGAGGCAGGACATGACATATTGTAATACCTCTTCTTTTGAACTGTAACACATGTCCAAGTGGCCCAATTCAAGTTCCTTGTAGGTCACTTCCACCCCTGCATCTCTCATGGCGTTATAATGCAGCATCACATCTTCTTTACTGATCACTCCATCATACGCGCCAGCAACAAGGTCTATTTTAATGCCTTCAAGGAGATCATAGTGGTCAGAGACACTCGGTGGATGGGCAAGTCCATATCTAGTTTGATTCACAGCAGAGGACCCGTAATCATACAGTTCAAACTTTCCCCGTCGAATCAATTGTATCAAATGCGCACCAGTATGTACAGATAGTGCTGGCATGGACGCAACTGCATAATGAGGCATTTGAAGTGCCCTGTCCCACTCTGATGAGTCCCCGTTGAATAAGAGACGAAGAGCTGCTCGTGTCAATTCATTCAATGCAGGAATATGATGGAGATCTGTAGACAACTTGAATGTCACATATCGCAGAAGAGGAGATGGAATGTATGCTGGAGCACCTACTCCTGGTCTGAATGCATTCAAAAAGCGCATGATGAAGGGAAGGATGTGAAGAAATGGCATCGCTATCGATGGATATGTATGATGGAAGCCAGCTGGAGTAAGTAATACCATCCTGGAGATTCTATGAGGTTGCCCAAGCACACGACACATGACTGCATAGATCAACATGGATGCTGCTCCAAGTGAGTGTGCAACTACCTTGAGGGTATATGGCTGTGCTTTGCTATTGTCCAAGGGAGTTGTCCTGTCAAAGATAGACGTACTGTCTTCCATTGGCTTGCGGCACCTCTGCCAGGCATCCAACTGGTCCGACATATGCCTACTCCACTCTGAATGGGTACGTTCCCGTCCCTGAAATGATACTCTATCAGGGGTCAACTGCTGCTCTTTCGTCCTAGTATCCCTCTCTGGTACAAAAACCTGTTCTGATACTTTCTCTTTTTGTGGTCTCTTCTTGCTATGTTTCTCCTTGGCAAAGAGCAAGTCAAATCGAGGGGTTTCTCTTCTACTATGTTCCTTTTCCCTTTGCGTTGGAGATGTAGGGGCAGAAAACGATTCTGATGAGAAATTAAAGCTACCAAAACGTTGCATTCTCAAGGGAGGTGACAATGAAGTGTTCTCGGATCTTTTTACTGCATCAATTCTCTTCACCAGAGCAGTTATATCTTCCATGGCAAGTTCATTGATACTATATGCCCAATAGGATGAAGATCCTTTACTAGAATCAGCGTGAGCCCTCGGAGGGTTGGCTCTGCAGTTTCCTAGCCATACATCAGCACCAGCATCGTACGCAGCAAATGCCTGAGATCCTTGTGGGCCATTACACACCCACCCAAGGGATGTGTCAAGCACCCCATGCATAAAAAACACAACCTCTTTTGATTCCCGCCTAGGTATTCGTTGCATACTCAGTATATACCCGTCACTCGTTGTCACAACATGTTCTTCTAAAGGATATCCAGACTGAAGAATCACGTCACTGGACGTCCATTCACTCAAATCCTCCAAGTACTGGTATGCTCCCTTCTTCCTACTATACATGTTGCTCAGACTAGGGCTCAAGCTTGACGGTTTGATGAAGAATATAAACTGCACAAATGCTCGAAAAACGGCAAAGAAAACTTCCACCCCCAGTTCGAACCACACCTTGACAGTCTCACTCAGGCCACGCCGTTGAGACACTCCAAAACCAGAAGGCCTATCAAAGAGTTCACTTCCACTACGTTTCATAGCAAACGTCATCGGTGAGGACGGTACCCGTTTTTCAATAATACCCTCTTGCTCAACTACCGCATTCAGTGTGCTATTCGCGCCCCTCCAAAAGCTATTCCAAGCCTCTGTCCTTTTGTTCCCCACATATCCCCTTTGCTTCCTATAAAACCCTCTATCAATAAACACCGACACAACCATTGACGCGAAACCATTAATAAACCTCCCAAAAAAAGAAAATATCTCTCGGATGGATGCCTTTGTACTTTCTTCTGCAGTAGTCACGACATTATCCAACCACCATTGGATGGGAATGGCAATTGCTCTCGTGTGAATCCATTGAAGCGTCGTTAGAACATATGTCACCGTGACTATCAATGGAAACAAAAACCTGACTCGCATTGGCATGGCTGAGCAACTCTTTGAAAGAACAACTAATTCAAATTTCAAACATGATGTCACGTTTCGTCAAGTAGTACGACACCCTTGATCAATGTATTTTGATTTGCATTTGAATCATATTCATTGTATTTTGATTTGAATTTGTGATCTGGTAAAGGATTCAACCGATCTTGTCAGTGTATCAGGAAACATCCACATGGGAAGCCTGCAGGCTTCAATCCATCATGATGGGCATGATCATGTCAATCTTTGGCAGATTCTGGCTCATGTACCTTGCAGGGCATCTTTATTGAAGGAAGTCATACCGTTGTTCGTGCATGACAACGAAGATTCAAATTTGAACCATGCAAGATTGCCACCTGATAGTAGAAATGCCATTTGAATTTGAATTCAAATCTGGCATAACAGCCTGTTGTCTCGAGAATTGTTTTGAGATATATGCAGACATTCAATATATAAGTAAAGAGGATACCTCGCCCAGGAAGAGAGGAGAGGAGGAGATTGACGATACTGTGTTTTCTTCTTTCTCTGCTCACCACGTTGTAACCTGCATGTCCAGAAAGGTGTGGGAAATTTCCAGTCACCAAGGAAGAGGCCCCGCAATGAGACGAATGTTGAGATAGATATGTACGACATTGCATTGGTAGCATGCCACGTAAACCATGGATGCGCAACAACCACCTATCAACCGACAGTTTTTGTCCTTCAAGGTCTGGCAACACCTTCAAGCAAGGTGCTTGCTTGCTCTGGAAATGTTGTCAACATTGAAAAGACAGGTGCCCTTGTGATCTTCACAATAAACGTTTTTTGTTATAATCATGGTTGTAGTATCACATCAATACTCTTGGAAAACAAATGCAGGCAGACAGTGGTCTGCGAATTCCGTTTCCAAGTTGAGTGGAGGAGAATGTCGGTTCCCGGGTTGGCGGTCCACCACATTCAGGTTACAAGCGTCTTCAAATAATGAACCAGAAAGTACAGATTCTAATGGAATGGTGAGCGAGGAGTTGATTGCTCGATTGAAAGCTGCAGAAGAAGAGGCCAAGGAACTAAAGCAAAAGTTGAACCAGGTGCAGTCGGAACGAGGGGGCACTGCTGCCCCTGCCTCTGCACCAACTAGTCAAAAACGAATCGATGGAGCTGATTTGAGGCGTGAGACGCTGTCGTTTGTCGAGAATAAGCCTAGAAACTGGCTTAGTGAATCTGACATTGAATTCTTTACAGGTGGGGGTCCTGGAGAAGTCGATGGTAAACTGAATGCGGCACAAGAACAGGAGGAAAAGGCGACTGTGAAAAGGAGGTTGATAATAGGAACAGTATTGTCTGCTGGACTGGGTGCGTTTGCTTTGATTCCAACGGAAAAGTTGCAACCTCCTCCATCAAAACCACTCTTCTTTTATCTGGTGCCTCTGCTGCGGGTCAGGGAAATCTTGAAAGAAATTGTCACAGTGATTCCTGACGGGAAATATGAACAGCTTGGGAGCTTGCTGTCGCGCATTGAAGGTCCTCCGAATAATGTCCAAGAGAACCTCAAGGCTGCTGCAGCCTCCCTCCCAGATGGGAAACTGGCAGAAAAGGCAGACTTTGTGGCACGAGATGTGTATGAATACTTGAAAGGAATTGATTATCAGACGTATTTTGAATCAGTTGGGGGATCTGGAAGAATGTCGAATGGAGGACAGCAGGCGAAAGAGATGTTTGAGTATTCTGAAAACAGTGCCAAGGCTGCTCAGAAAAAGTTGGACGAGTTCTTGTCTCTGATGCCAGAAGATCAGCTGGATGCTGCTACACAACAATTGTTCTAGGTATTTTATGAATAAATTAACTACATGTATCCGTATGATTTCTTGCTGACCAAGTCTGAAATAGCACCCAAACCTTGTGGGTGACTGCCAACCTCTGTCAGTCTCAATGAGAGACTCCTCACTGTTTCCACAGATGCTGACAAGCGTTCTAACAAGTTGACGAGAGCAATAACCTCATTTCGTTCCAGTATCAGCGTATTATCACCAGGAGTATCCCCTGTACATGTTTCCGATGAGAACAAAATTTTCAATGATGTCGCAACTCCCAAAAACTGCAACTTGCCCCACATTTTACACTTTTCACAACCCACACAATCCATGACCCTTGTGATATTTTGGAAGCATTGCTGGAGATCACGCTTGAGCTTTTCTGCCCCTTTTCCTTTCCATAAGCGACCTTCATCGAATGGAACAGGGCAAGAATGCTTCAAATCCTTATTATCAACAAGCATTTGAATCAACTTTTTTGTATGCAAATCCTCCTTGGGATACCCAGTATCATAGTGCACTTCCTTCAGAGTCGGGCCTGCTTTGATCACAGCACGTAATACAAACAGATAGGCAAAATATAAATTCTCAACCCTCTCTTTCACGTCTGGATTTCCCAATCTCGCCTCAAACATTTCAAGATTAGGTCCCCAGGTCCGGGTTGCTTCATCAATCAGATAGTCTGACACAATATGTGCAGAGATGGACGAATGGATACCTGATATCAACCTATAGAATACTCTCTTCTCATCAGATACATCGGAATCATTAATTCCATCAAAACATTTCTGTTCGTATATTGACCTCCAGACCCTTGCAGAGTGATCTCCCTTGTACCCAGTATAACGCTCTGGATTCCTCAACAAGTTGACATATGTGTATTCGAAACCATTCTCTTCCGGCATCCAAGGATTTCGATATCCTTTCCAATCTTTCACTTCCAACAATTTCTCTTTAATATCCGCCCGGATCGCCCTATCCACATTAGATTCCCTCTCCACTTCATCACACGATTCCACGGCACGAAAGGTTTTCGGCACTTCATCAGGCTCACATTCACATACCGAGCAATCCTTCAACGAACACATACCATCATCAGGCCAGAAAGGGCATTCACACATCAAATCAGTTTTGAAATATCTGAAAAATGGAGTTCTCACGAGTTCTTGCAGAATAGACCTCATACTGTTCAGGTTCAATCGTTCCACAGCAGCATATGAACAACAACAATGCGGCACAACCCCATCCAGTTGACATGCAGCCTTCTGTTCCCACTGAGTGGGATCCACCACACTTCCACCACACGTGCAAGCATCACCCTGTTCTTTCTTTGGTTGACTCCCAGGCAACACGGCAAATGCATCTTTGACACCAGACAGCCAAGGAGTTGAATCAATCACGTTCGTAATCACGTCATGAGCTTTCTCATACAATGAAATGTTGTTCAATCCGAGGAACAGAGCAATGACTATCACCAGAAGGTGGAGATATCCGTTGCCAAACCGTCCCATGAGAGATTGTTGATTGATCTAGACAGACCTGCTCTGTCGTGACACTGGAAAACCCCAATTTTGTTATCCTATTTTATGTATATTTTACATATGAAATCAAAGAGACATAGAGATTCATTCATCGGAAGAACAATCGTGAAATGTTCACGTGGCTCCAATTCTTTTTGTTGGATGGAACCAAATAAGTAAGGATACTACTTGGTAGCATGATGTATAGGAGCTCTTTCCATCATCATCATCATCATGTCTTTGCTACAAAGAACTTGGCTATGCTGTTCTTTGATTTCTTATGATGGTCATTGTACTTTGATAAGACTTTCTTCACTCCGCTTGACAGCCCCTTTTCAGAAAGTTTGTCATATGTAATCCACTGCACGTCATCAGGACATTCGAGTGATGGAAGTTCTCCTTCGAGACAAAGTTCTTCAATGCACATTGTCATTCGAATATGAGAAAATACGTGGACAGCCTCACCCAAGGCTCTTCTGTGCTTTACTCTGAGTTTTGCATCATCAGATGTCTTGTACTCTAGGCGAATGGTTGTATTCAAATAGTCATCCAATACTGACTGAATCTTTCCTTTGGATGCTTTCGCATCTACATGCTGTAATGGAAATTCCCAAAGTCCCGCTAAGAGTCCACCTGGAGGCCTTTTGACGAGCAAAAACTTTCCAGAGCTCTTGGTAATCTTCTCTTCTCCTGGACTGACGACCCTGACCACAGTGATGCCAACCCGTTCTTCTCTCTTTTGTGCTTTCTCGCTCTTGGATGGATAGTCTGTCACAGACATGGATTTGTCTTCTTTTTCAGATTTCCGAGCTTGACACCACGAGGATACAGGACATGTGTCACATGCCGGGGTACCATTGGGAATGCAGACTGTTGCACCAAGCTCCATCACTGCCTGATTAAAGTCACCAGGTCTCTCAGGATCCAGTGTTCGATCAGCTAGGTCTGCAAACAACTTGACCATTTTTGCATTTTTAGGATCTCCTGCAATTTTCCTCATTCTCGCCAGCACGCGCACCACGTTACCATCCACAACCGCAACCTTTTCCCCACATGCCTGGGATGCTATTGCACAACTGGTATATGCTCCAATTCCTGGAATCTTTTGTAAATCCTTTGCATTCTTTGGAAACTTCCCATCCAGATCATGAACAACGTATTTAGCCCCTTCCAACAAAAAACGTGCCCTCCTATAGTACCCCAGGCCAGCCCACATGTCATTCACCTCATCCTGTGTAGCCCCTGCCAAGTCCCTCACAGTTGGCCATTTCTTTATCCATTTACTAAAGTACTCACACACCCGAGATATCTGTGTCTGCTGTGACATAATTTCACATACCCACACATAGTAAATAAAGTCATCCTGCCCAAGATCCAGTGGAGCAGCCACCACACCACGTGCTACCTGTTCCTTCTCTACATCCTCCACAGCACGCTTTGAAAAAGCATTCCTCCTCCATGGAAGGATCCTGTGGTTACAGTCATACCATTCCAACAAAGCGTTTCGAACCTCTTCCACCTCTTTCTCCGGATCAAAAATACAGTCTTCAATATTCGGCACCACCAATGGCTCTGGACTCTTTGCTCCAGCTCCTCCACCAGACGGTGCTTTCCTCTTCTTCTTCCCATGAGCAGTGGCCACTATAACCACATCATCCTCTTCTTCTTCATCATCCACAATCTCAGATGACGTGGATTTTTCATCTTCCAACCCTTCCATGCCATCACCATCTGAGGACGAGTCACCACTCAGAATTTCAAAATCAGGATCCTCCTCCTTCACCATGACAGACAATCGTTTCCCTATATCCTCAGGTGACGCTGTTCTAGGAAATGATGATACTCTCTGAAATATGAAATCAGATGAATTCGTTCGAGAAAGAGAATGTCTGTAGAGATTCGAAAATGTCAACCAACGAGATGCCAAGGATTGCAGCGAGATTGTCCGAGTGAACAACGACATGCATTCCTTGAATCTTATTCTGTTGTAATTTTTATTGTATGGTGAATATACTATGGCTGCCTCTGTCCTTTTTTCTATTTCTGTTGAATAGGTTTAGAAGGATAGTTTGGTCCCATCAAAAGATCCATTGGATGGGAGATCACTATCGATCATGGGCACGTGTTTCTCGCCGTTTGTTTCTTACACGAGACATCAACACATTGGTTCATAGTTACAAATCAGCCTATTGATTGAAAAACATATAGGGTAAGCCAATTTAGAAAGTAGACAAGACGAATACAGAGTTTCTAGAAGGACACCGTCGTCTGGTCTCTTGTTCGTGAATACAATCCCGTCCGTTTGTGGCGCATTGTATCAGAGACGGCATTTTATATTGATTGATACACAATCTATAACGAATATCGGCCCAGCCATGGTGAATGTTGCAACACCGGCTCACCAGAAAAACTCCGGAACGGGGTCCGTGGCCGCGTATGGTATCCCAAACGAAGGCAAGGTGCGAGCAGGGAGCAGTTTTCTTGGACTCCGTGGATTTGGGAGAAAGGGCAATGGTGTGCGTGATCACGTGGTGCCGGATGTGGTTGCGTCGGAAGGTATGGTGTCTGGGGTGGCAGTGGACGAGAAGCTGAGGAGAACCAGCTGCAGTTCTACAATCTCTCACTCTTCTGATGAGCAGTCCTTGGACTTTGGGTATGAAAAGAATCTTGAAGGAAGATTTTTGATTCGAGGAGAAATTGCTCGTGGAGGAAATGGTGTGGTGAGGCTTGTGGTGGATAAAAGGACTGGTCAGGAATGGGCAATGAAGAGTATTCCCAAAGTTCTGACGGTGGAGGATGCAGAGGGAAAGAATATTTCAGAGAGAAAGAGGGCGGATCATGCAGATTCTATTCGAAGGGAAGTGGAAGTGATGAAGAGACTTCGAGGATTCTTGAATGTGGCTTCCCTCGAAGATGTGTATGAAGATGATGATACCGTCCATATTATCATGGAGCGTTGTACTGGTGGAGAGCTGGTTCATAGGATTGGTGAGGCTCACTATACAGAACAGACGGTTGCATCTTTTCTGAGGGCCACACTGAGGACACTTGCACAATGTCATGCCAATGGTATTTTGCACAGAGATGTCAAGCCAGGAAACTTCCTGCTTGCGTCAGAAAAGGAAGATGCTCCGTTAAAGGCAATTGATTTTGGTTTGGCTGTGTTTGTCGATGATATGGAGGCACCAAGGACTGACCTTGGGCTGGAAGGAACACCATGGTACATGGCCCCTGAAACTCTTCAGTCTGAAGTCTATCCAGAATCTGATGTTTGGGCTGCTGGAGTGATGGCATACCAGCTATTGACTGGTAAGTTCCCATACAATGATAAATCAAATCCGTATACTCCTTCTTTGAGTAAGGTTTGGAAATCCATCCTCATGGATGATCTGAACATGAGTGAATCACGCTGGCAAGGCATCAGTCACGAAGCCAGAGACTTTGTTCAAATGCTACTGACAAAGGATCCCAAGAAGCGTCCTTCTGCCCGAGAGGCCTTGAATCATCCTTGGCTCAAGGGAACGATTAAGGACCGTCATCGTGGTACTCCACTGTCTCTCGGTGTGGTGCAAAGGATTCAGAGATTCTCTCAAGCATCTGTATTCAAGAGGACAGTTCTTGAACTCATGGCTGAAGAACTTGTGGAATCTGGACAAGATGCTGGTCTCGATCAATCACAGGTGGCGTGTCCTCTAGATGGTGGAACCCGTGCATTGATTACACACCCAGATGCTTCCCCTCTGGAGTACTTGTACGAGAGGCTGAAAATGATGGACAAATCGATTATTGATCGCAAAGAGTTGGGCAAAGGCCTAAAAGAAATGGGATACAACCTTGCTGATGATGAGTTGGAACGTTTGCTCGATCAACTTGATGCAAACCACACTGGGCAGATTAAAAAGATGCAATTTGCTGCTTCGCAAATTGACTGGAAAGCTCTTCAGAGAAGCAACACTGAAAGATGGATTGAACACGCTCGCAAAGTGTTCGCTGAATTGGATGTCGATGGTGATGGCGTGTTGAACAGCGAAGAAATGACGAATCTCTTGCGTCGCAAACTTCCTCCATCTGAAGTCGAGGGAGCTCTGAGACATGCCATTACTGAAGCAGCAAGCAGAAAGAATCGCGAAGAAGGAAACATCCCCACAACACCCCCAGTGAACATGAAAGATCAGTCTCTTCGAGATGGATTGAATTTCCGCCAATTTTTGAGATTGCTCAGCCCGAAATCAATGGATTCATTGGATATGTTTGAGGAGCGTTTTGGCTCACCGAATGATGGGGGTTCCATCCATGGATCCCTCCACAGCAGAAGTTCATTCGATGAAGTGGACAGGCTTCTTGAGAAATCGACACATGGGGCAATGAGGTATTACCAACAATAGAATGAAACAGCATGTGCAGTTAGTGCACGACAATTTTGGCCATTTACTATTTTTGTTTGACACAAATATTTTGAACATTTCTTTGTCTTTCCTTGTTTCCTACTGTGAATATTGATATATACTACTAGTATTATAGATTTAAATATATGTGTATAGAAAGGACGAGTATCTTTTCTAGAATGTCTCTCAACAGACTCAACTTAGGATGATACTTTCTGCAGTTCTAGAGTGATTGTGTTTATCCCCCATCTGGGATTATTACTCCTGAGGGCTGACATGACTGTTTCATACTGTAATCCCCGGGCATCGACCCAAACTGTTTCCCAGTTGTCATACGGACGCTGGCCATATCCTTCTTTTTCAAATGACCCAGAGAGCTTGGCCTCTTTCAAAACGACACCAGAACACCCAACCAAAACATCTCCAACAGTCACATCATGTTCCTGTGCATTGGAACCAGGCTCAATTTCTTCTACGAATATGCAATTATTCTTCACATCTTCCGCCAAGACAATACCAAGTGGCTGCTTGATCGTGACTTTAACGGTCTTTACTTCTCCACCCGACGACTGAGAGGCCCTGCACCACTGCTTGTGTACACGAGAGTTTCCTGCTCGAGAAATTGACACATTGGTCCTCTGGCAACGTTGTATAGAAAACATATCTATTTTCATTAAAATGTCCACCCCTTCTGGTCCCATCTGTCGTTATTCAGATGGGTTTTCATGCATGGAGACTTGCAAGGCCAATTCGGACTCGCTGTCCTGCGCAGGACTGTTATTGATCTCATCATCGCCAAGATGAGACTCCATGGCGTATAATTGACAAATATTACCGATTCGCATGTATATCAATTCTTATATCCCAGAGGAAAGGTAGGATTCTTGTGGATGGCCCGGGACACGACTGTTGACATGTCATCTCAACACAAGGAGCACAACCAAAAGAATCCATTGGAGGACGCTGATGTGGCACGAGCGTTTGTCAAAACGGCTGCTCAATTATCGAGATCATTAAATGAACAAAACAATGGTACGTATACGTGGCATTGGTTGGGTTGCTGTAGAACGTGTCTTTTGGGTGGTCCTTGACTTTGTTATCTATCAACAATACATAGCAGTGACTCATCTGTCGTATTCAATAGATGCAGGGTGTCCGGTGAAGACTAATGATTCCACACGATGTGCAATAGACCCATCGCAAATGCAAATACCTTCGACGAGTGGCTGCCCTGTTGTTGGTGGCAATGCAGGTGTCAACCCTGGAAACCAGATGGCTCCTTCTCCTAATCAACCATCATTCCCAGAGCAAACAAAGCCGCTGGGAAAAGATCGTCAGGTATCTTCTATTCCCATGTCAAAACAAGATGAGGAAAATTGGGTGTATCCGTCAGAGCAAATGTTTTATAATGCAATGAAACGAAAGGGGTGGAGTCCAACAGAGGATGATATGCCTGCTGTTGTAGCCATTCATAATGCCGTCAACGAAAGGGCTTGGAGAGATATTCTGTCATGGGAAGCGCACCAGGGCCAATCCGATGCTTGTGGTGGACCCAAACTTGTGAAATTTCGAGGGAGACCAAAAGATTTCTCTCCAAAAGCAAGAATATTAAACTTGCTTGGGTACAAACTTCCATTTGACAGGCATGACTGGATTGTGGATCGCTGTGGTAGAGAAGTTAGATATGTGATAGACTTTTATAATGGTGCGCCTTCGCCAAATATGCCCGCATCATTGCATTTAGATGTCCGGCCAGCGTTGGACAGTCCTTCCCTGTTGCTTGAACGACTGCGAATGCAGGCAAAGCATATGGCATCAATGATCTTTGGAAACAATTCGTAGGATGTCAGAATGCGTTTACATCGTGCTCAATCAACTACTATATTTCATTTTAATACATGGTTTAGAGAATTCTCTTGATACCTTCGAAGAATCCTGGTCGTTCTTTATTGGCACTTTCTACACGCTCTGCAGATGTGACTGCAACAACCTGTCCTTGCTTACGCACGGCATCGAGAACCTCGGCAAATTCCTTGAAGTCTTTCAGGCTTGTTCCAAGAACCTCTTCACGCCTGATTTGTCGTTGCTCTTCGGTGATTCCCAAGATGTGGCGCATGAAGGCAGTCCTTCCCTTTGAATCAGGAAGCTGGTATGAGTCAATGTCTCCAATTGTACCAATGATGGACTTGTTCAATTCCTCACTTGTCAGGTCCAGATTCCTCAAAAAGTCGACGGTTCCATCGTATACATCGACTGTTGACAGGAGGTTTGGATCTCTATATGAAAGATATGAAAACATACCAGAGTGTGTGTCAAAGTCACAGAAACCTCCATATGCACCTCCAGACACACGAACTCTGTCCCAGATCCACGTGGTTCCGAGAAGCTTGTTAATAACGTATGATGACCCTGAAAGCTCATACCCTGCGTCTTCATACAAGTTAGCTCCCTTGCATACGTAGTTAACCTGCGTGGGAACAACTAATGCAGTATTTTGACGGGGAAGAATGGCATCCCATGTGGCATCCTCACAAGAAGTCTGGGCAATGGATGACCAGAACTCCTTCAGGCTCTTATCTGCTGCTGTAAGAGCACCTTCATCTCCCGTCATATTCACCATGGATCCTTTCTGCTGCAAGATGGCAGATCTAATAGTTTCCAGATCCTGTTTCACTCCTTCCCAATCTGAATCTACCCTGGCCACAAGCTTTCTAATCTGCTCGAGGTATGCAACGCCACCCATCTCTTCTCCGACCCACCCAGCAACGCTTCTTTGTGCATCGAGTCTAGTTCCAGCAAAACTATGTCCACTTCCAATGATACCACCCTCCAGGGAGCTCTTTGTCTCCAATACCATTTGCCTGAATCTGTCCTTGTCATCTAGTTTGGCAGACAACAAGACATCCCTGACAATGTCGAGCATATCATCAGTTTTATCTGCCATAGTTTTACCACGCACCATGATAAATCCAAGAGGATCTGAGGATTCCTTCACGGCAGATACGAATGGAGAAACACTGATGCCTCCAGTTTTCCTTCCAATGCGCTCTGTGAGTTCGATGAAACTTTCCTTGTCAGTTCCCATCTGTGTCAGAGATCTGCAGAAGAGAGGGACCAAATGCAACAAGTTTGTTGGAACAGTCTTCAAACTAAATGCAATGTCAAGGTACAAGACATCGTTGGTGAAGATGTCATGTGCCAGGGTGGTGATGCCAGAGTCAGAACTTGTCACCGCTGTTGGGACAGGTGCTGCCTTCTTTGGGATATCATCAACGCTCAGACTTGGGACACAAGATAATGCCTCAGGTGGATCTGGTGTCTCTTGCTTCTGTTTGAGGATTCTTGTGGAATCCACAACAGACTCCAGCCCACCAGCAGATTCCAAGGCCTGCCTTTCCTTCTCCAGTCTTTCCTTCTCCTTTGCTTCCAACTCCTTTCCGACTGTTTCGTCTGGGTTAAGCTCAACGGTGATACGGTGGTTATTATCGAGCAAATATTTGCGGATAAGAGGACTGAACACATCCTCTCCTGATGCAAGGCGGGCTTTGAATGCAGAGAGATCATCCTGCCATTTCATTGGTCTGAAGGGGTCTCTGTCATAAATCCAACCAGACATTGCACGCAACATGAGAGAAAGACCCCTTGGGAATCTTCCTGTGTTGTTCTCACGCAGACTGAACTCGATTGTGTTGATGGCAGCTTCAATAGCAGATGTAGCAAAACCATCCTTCTCCAATTTCTCCAAGGTTTCGAGAACCAGAGCCTCAACTTTTCCTGCATCCTCTTGTTTCACACCCTTCAATCCGATGGAGAAGACAGGCTGGCACAATTCGTCTTCAACACCACCTCCAATCAGACTCTCACCAAGGCCACTGTCAGTGAGTGCTTTTCTCAAAGGAGATGCAGATGTTCCCAACATCAAGTAGTTGAGGAATCCAAGTCCAAGCTCTGTCTCGAGATCCAATGGCTCTTCTGTCAGAAGCCAATTGAGTGAGACAAACGACTTTGGCTCTTCATCCATGGATCCATCAGATTCTCCCACGGCGTACTTTTCAACAATTTTACGTGGCTGGTCAAAGAGCTTCTGCAAATGAACTTTTGAATCGACATCTCTTGCGTCAAATTCATCCAAATAGTTACTTAAAAGTTTCAACCTCTCGTCTGCAGGGTCATCTCCATAGAACCAGAATCGTGCATTGCTAGGATGGTAGTATGAGGCATAAAACTCTTTGAATTCCTCATATGTGAGGTTTGGAATATCTGCAGGGTCACCTCCTGAATCTTTAGCATAACTTGTATCAGGGAAGAGTACGTTTTGGGTAATGCGCCCATTTACTGAATCAGGAGAAGAGTATACTCCCTTCATTTCATTAAACACAACTCCCTTGTACGTCAGAGGCTGGGAAGGATCATCCAACTCCAAATGCCAACCTTCTTGCGCAAAAATCTGAGGATCTTTAATGCAGTTGGGATGCAAGACAGCATCAAGATACACATCAATCAGGTTGTAAAAGTCCTGAAGATTTGCAGAGGCCACAGGATAGCATGTTCTATCTGGATACGTGAAAGCATTTAAGAAGGTATTCAAAGACCCCTTGATGAGCTCTACAAAAGGTTCCTTGATTGGATATTTTCTGGATCCACAAAGAACACTGTGCTCCAAGATATGTGGAGTTCCCTTTGAGTTGGCAACTGGGGTCCTAAAGGTAACCCCAAATGTCTTGTTCTCATCCGAGTTTACCACAGACATGACCTGAGCACCAGTCTTATCATGCCTGTATAGTCCTACTTGAGACCCGTATTCAGCAATGTACTGCTCCTCAACCAAAGTAAAGCCATGAGCCTTTTCAGTCATGGGAGCCATCTTTGCTGCAGGATTTTCTGTCGCAGCAGCACCAGCAGTCACAAGGCGCCTCCTTCCCTGTGACATGACCCGTTCTGTAGTATGAAGAGCATTCTTCATATTCAACGCACATGTCGTGTACATTGGGACACGTGCAGAACTCAACTGCACCCTGCTTCTCCCCAAGGCACTGGTCGCCTTCTGGAATCCTGAAGCCTTCATTTTCATTGAGCCGTCTTTTAAGAGCTTAGGCAACCAAGCAGATACAAATGAATGTAATATTTCTTTTTTTCCTGCCAGGGTGACCGTGTTTCCGAAGAATGAATCACACAGGCAAACAAGACTCTCTCAACTTTTCTACCACAGATGTCCAAGACGATGATTCTCGAATACACCCTCTCCAGAGATCAATTCCACCAGGTAAAACAATCAAAGAATGGAATATAAAAGTATAATTTTGTGTGGTGGGCAATTCCCTCCAACATACATACCCACATCTATGGCTCAAGTTCAAGACAAATTGCTGAAACCAAACACAGAATGAAAAAAACCAAATCCTCAGCATCGATGCTGATATCAGCTGATGCTCAGGGAATTAATTCCCTCATTCGAATAATACCACGTGCCGTTCTATCTCATCTCATATATGTATACTCTCAATTTATATTCCTAGAGATTCGAATCACAACAACACGCGTTGTCATGTCTCATGAAATAGAAAAGGAGCTCAGAGCTCTACAGGTATGAACCAGTTGTTGCTCCACCACCGTCCCATTCTCGCCGTATCTCATGATGATACATATACCAATGCAGATTTCCATCTCAGAGACTCTAGAAAATGGAGGCGAGTCGACAGATCTCGTGGATCATCTACGGTCTGCACTGGCTGCTCAGACTGCTGGCCAACGACACAAGGTTGACAAGATGAGTGATGTGGTCGTCGATACGAACCCATACAGTAGACTGATGGCTCTTCAAAGGATGGGTATTGTGGAGAATTATGAAAAGATTAGAGAATGCACGGTTGCTATTGTTGGAATTGGTGGAGTAGGAAGTGTTGCTGCTGAGATGCTCACTCGTTGTGGGATTGGAAGGCTCCTTTTGTATGATTATGACAAGGTAGAGCTGGCAAATATGAATCGGTTGTTCTTCAGACCAGATCAGTGTGGACTAACGAAAACGCAAGCTGCTGCGAATACACTCTCTGATATAAACCCGGATGTTCACATTGAGCCATACACAATGAACATCACCACCCTCCAAGGGTATGACATGTTTAAAGATTCCATATCGACGGAACCAGGCTCAAACAGTAGTAGAGTCGATTTAATCCTATCATGTGTAGATAATTATGAGGCTAGAATGACAATCAATCAGGTTTGTTTAGAGATGGGACAGATTTGGATGGAGTCGGGGGTCTCTGAGGATGCAGTCTCTGGTCACATCCAAGTTGTCCATCCAGGGAAAACGGCATGTTTTGCCTGTGTCCCCCCCTTGGTTGTCGCTTCTGGGATTGATGAAAAAACATTGAAACGAGAGGGTGTCTGTGCCGCCTCTCTCCCAACAACCATGGGTATTGTAGCAGGCATGTTGGTACAAAACACACTCAAGTATCTGTTGGATTTTGGTCAGGTGACACAGTACCTGGGATATTCTTCCCTCACAGACTTTTTCCCCACCATGGAAATCAAACCAAACCCAACATGTGCCAACTCTGAATGTATTACAAGACAAAAAGAATGGGAAGCAGGAGCAGAAGAGAGAGCTCTCCTAGAGGACAAGAGGACACAAGCTGCCAGGATTCAGGAACTCCAAGCTGCAGTCCACGAGACAAATGAATGGGGCATTGAAGTCGTCGACCAGGTAGAGTCAGAAGCTCCAGACCCTCCTGCATCAGCCACATCGAGTCGTATACTTCCAGATGGCATCAACTTTGCCCACGAACATACAAAGACGAATACAACCAATCCGTCCAGCAACGCTGATGACCTTCCATATTTGGACGAACTCATGTCCCGTTTAGAAGGCTTGCAACAGTAGTTGTATGTGGTATGTAGTATGTAGTTGGTTTTATAAAAACAACATATTATATATTTATATATTTATAATATATACACTACTACTACTACTACTACTGTAGTAATAATAATAATAACTAACTCACTCACTCACTCTCCCTCCCCATGCAGGCAGGCATGCATGAATATATTCTTTGACATAGAGGACATAATAGGTCAACCATCTCTTCCCAACCACTCCAAGATGAAGGACATACGCACCCGTCTCTGACACAAGTTCTCTATATACTCTCCTAGAATCACGTGGAAGACCTCTAACAACACTCTCAAAAGAATATGATATCGGCCTTCTCCCCTTGTACCTCATTTCTGATGGAGCCCTCCGAAGGCTTGCATGAAGCATGACACCACCAAGGGACACCAGCAGTGCCAGGGATATAATAGGCATGCATTTCGAGTATATCATAGCAACCCACGTCAGCAGTCCCATGGCGAGTGTTCTATTATTTGAATTCGAATTCGTTTCTTCTCGACGAGACTCTCCCAGAGCTGCAGCAGCCACTATATTGCTATAGTTTGAGTACATGGTATACGCAAGAACCACAATGCCCACAATCGACCGTGGTCTCAGGTACGTCATCAATACGAGTATGACAAGACTCATTCGCATATAATTCCCCGCATAGTACACCAGATTTTCCTACAACAAGTATATATACTATTGTTATTATTATGATATGAGGTATATAACAGCTGCTGCCTGCAGTCCTGCTGTAGTGACAGATGAAAAAAACTCTAAAAAAAACCTCTAAAAAAAAACTCAATAAATAAAAACTCAATAAATAAAAAAAGCGTACATCTATTCGTTCAGCTAAAAGATCCAGGCTTCCAGATACATCAAAACAGCGCCCATCCATCTCTCGCCTCCCTACCTGCTGTCCACCAAATTCTTTCCAAGGTTTCCCATCCCCTTGTGTCAACGCATCAACTCCAAGATATTCTATAAAAGGACCCTTGTACCGTTGGTATCGGCTACGCCGAGAAGCCCTCTTTGTCTTTCTCTTCTCATCTGCATCTCCCGAGTGTGACAAGAGATCTGCAGCACGCAATCGTTCAAGTGTCCTGAGTCCCTGCACCGTATCAGAACCTTCCAGGGGAACACTTGGAACCAGAGGATTCCTCACCAGATTCCATGGTATCCACATAATTTCTCTCCTCTTTCTCTCTACATGTATACTAATACTATACTACTACTACTACTATTATAGAAAGACAGGAGACGAGACTAGTCATAGGTTTTCGTTTCTTCTTCTTCTTCTTCTTGTTATTGTTGTTTTATCAACATTGCAACATCATAATTGCAACGAATGAATAGTATTTTATTCTACTACATTCTACTATTACATTATATAGTATTGTATACTACAGTAGTATGTATATCATCATCATGATGATGATGATGGTCATGACCAATTGGTCCAACTTTTTTATCATAGAATCATTGCTAGTATCTACAGTAGATAGAATCAATTACTACTACTAGTTGATACTACAACCATCATCATCATACCATATCTACCTACCTACTTGATGATGGATGAATGAATGAGTGAGTGAATAGTAGTAGTAGTAGTCACTACTCTACTCTAGAGCACAAGGAACGAATAGACTATTTATCTAAAATGCCGATTCCACTGGTCTACCACCACTACTACTACTGTACCAAGACGAGTAGAAATGGTATAGTATATAATATAGAAAGAAGATCTACGAGAGTCGTAGCACAAAGACAACCAGCAGGAGAACAATGGGACGCACCTCCTTCTCCTTCTCAGGGAGACACGGAGCTCCTCGAGGAGAAGGAGTCCTTGCTACCCATGGGTAGCAGCAGTAGATCTACTGATGATGGAGAAACAACAACACAAGATCAACAACGCAAGAAGAAGAAACGAAAACCAATGAGGTATGTATGTATGTATGTATGTATGAATGAATGAACAAACAAACAAAAACAAAAAACAACATACTGTGTGTAGTGAGGAAACAAAGAAGAAGATTGCTGCAGCACAGAAGGGGAGACAACAGTCTGAGGAAACAAAGAAGAAGATATCACAAAGCATGTCGAACCGTTCCCTGTCCATGGGACATCGATTTCGTATATCTGAATCTAAAAGAGGACAGTATCACTCGGAAGAGACGAGGGAAAAGATTTCTGAATCTGTTCATAGGACAAAGTCAATGCTGAGGAGAGAGAAACTTGCCAGCAGGGCTGCAGCTGCAGCTGTCGCAGCTACGGCTGATATTCGAGAACCGTATAGAAAGTATGATGATGATGATGATGATGAAAAAGAAAAAGAAGAAAAAGGTGGGGATGTCCTGGATATGATTGAACTAGAAAGGGCGGTGATAGAGGTGACACGGTTGAGGGATCAGTTGACTGCATGGATGGATGTGTATGAAGAGAGATATGGGAAGAAACCAGATCTGACAGAGACATCAGAGACGCATCCTCATGTATATGGTACATTTGCTCGATATGTTGCTCTTAGAGAGTTGGTGAGACAATCTTCTCTGAAGATTGGTTCTTCTCCTGCATTTTATTAGTAATGAATCAATTCATTACTACAGTAGTAGTTTACTAGTAGTACTCTGTGTGTGTGAGATCTGTCTAGCTCTCTAGAGAGAGAGAGATTTTGCAAATTTGCAAATCTTCATCAGGTGTGAGTGGACTGGAAGAGTACATTATTAGTATACGTAAAAAATAAATATATACATATACATATATATAAACATAGAAACTACGACAGTATCAAAGTAGTAGAAGAAGAATGGCGATTGATACGTACAGTCAGGCTGATGTGTCGGAATTACTCGAGAGGATAGGGTTGGGTCATCTAGGTCCTGTATTTAAAGAGAATGGTGTGAATGGTAAAGATTTGTTGAGTCTTGAGGATGAGGATTATAAGGAATCGTTGAATTGTACAAACCTTCAGGTATGTCTGTTGACTTGTCTGTCTGTCGACTTGCCTCTGTAGTATACTATACTAGTAGTATATATATGATGTGTTTGGTATGAGGGATGATTCGTCAGTAGACATGTGCATACTTGATTACAGATTAAGAAGATTAAAAGAGAAATTGAGCGGATACAATCTGGTGGTGGTGCTGTTACTGGTGGTGCAGTGCAAAAACAACAACAAAAACAACAACAAAAACAACAATCACAACAACAACAACAATCACAACAACAACAACAAGCACAACAACAACAGCAACAACAACAACAAGAACAATCACTGGAATCGTTGCAGGAAAAGTTGGCTATTGCAGAGTCGAGAGCACAGAAATCTATCCAGGAAGCAGGACAGATGATTCAGAAAGCAATGTCTCTAGTTCCTGCAATTCCATTCATCAAACCAGCAACTGTACAGGGTGCCATGTCTGGAGTTGTTT
>PJEL010000960.1_pt1 | contig 31517 bp, 27 predicted proteins | sample 1853271 | NCBI WGS metagenome assembly PJEL01 (sample SAMN08108733, study PRJNA415343) | Invertebrate metagenome, whole genome shotgun sequencing project. | host: Globobulimina | place: Sweden: Gullmar Fjord | collected 2015-08 | reverse complement strand
GGCAACATTTCTTTTGGAATAGCTTTGGTTGCAGGAAGCATTCGTGTGCCAAGACCGGCTACCGGGATTACTGCTTTTGTTATTGTATTTGTCATTTTTGTCCTTAAACTTAACTTTTTCTTTAATTTGATAAGATAATTTTTTAATTACACTATATTAACTTTCACGATAAAAAAATGATACCAAGAGGTATCATTTTTTAAAGATTAAACAGCACTTAATTAGCTATTTTTTATAAAACGCTTTATACCATTGAACAAGTTCAGCAACACCTTTTTCAACGGTTACTTGAGATTTGTAACCTGTTGCTGCAAATAAGTCATCAACTTCAGCATAGGTTTGATAAACGTCACCTGGTTGCATGCCTCTAAAGTTTTTATTTGCCTCAATACCCAGTTCATCCTCTACCGCCTTAACAAACCCCATTAAATTAATAGGTGAGCCGTGGCCAATGTTATAAACAGAGTAAGGGGCTGAGCTAGAAGCAGGAGAGCCTGTTTCAACTTTCCAATCAGCATCGCGCTTAGGAATAACATCAGCAATACGCACAACACCTTCAACAATATCATCTACATGGGTAAAATCACGCCACATATCACCATTGTTGTTAATATCAATGGTGTCGCCTTCAAGTATCTTTTTGGTAAATATATAAGGCGCCATATCTGGACGTCCCCATGAACCATAAACGGTAAAAAACCTTAATCCTGTGGTTGGAATATCATAAAGATGTGAATAGCTGTGCGCCATCAATTCATTAGATTTTTTAGTGGCTGCGTATAAAGATACAGGGTGGTCAACGGAATCACTTGTCGCAAATGGAGTTTTATTATTTAAACCATATACTGAGCTTGAAGAGGCGTAAATTAAATGCCCGACATTATTATTTCGACAACCTTCAAGAATAGACAAATGCCCAATCAAATTAGAATCAGCGTAAGCCATTGGGTTTTCAATTGAATACCTAACCCCTGCTTGAGCGGCTAGGTGAACAACACGTTCAAACTTTTCATCAGCAAATAATTTGGCAATACCTTCACGATCGACTAGATCTAACTTAATAAAACGAAAGCTACCGCTATCTTTTTCTGGCTTATCGCAAACATATTCATCTAACTCAGCTAAACGTGCCAATTTAAGATTAACATCATAATAGTCATTTAGGTTATCTATACCGACAACTTCATGACCTTGCTCGCATAAGCGCTTTGATAGGTGAAAACCAATAAAACCAGCTGCACCTGTTACTAAAAATTTCATTTTTATACCTTAACTAAACCTTAGCCATATCTTAGCCATATCTTAGCAACACTTTAACTAAAGCCAGATTAATCGCTACCAAACAGATCACGGGTATATACTTTATCTGCAACTGAGCTAAGCTCATCACTCATTCTGTTTGAGATAATAACATCTGAAAGTTGAGTGAATTCTTCTAAGTTTGTCATAACTCTAGAATGAAAAAATTCTTTTTCTTCTAGTTCAGGTTCAAAAATAACAACTTCAATGCCTTTAGCTTTAACCCTTTTCATAATGCCTTGAATACTTGATGCTCTAAAGTTATCTGAGCCACTCTTCATTATTAAGCGATACACACCTACTACTTTAGGGTTCTTTTTAATAATAGAATCAGCAATAAAATCTTTACGTGTGCTGTTAGCATCAACAATGGCGCGGACAATGTTATTAGGAACATCTTTATAGTTTGCCAAAAGCTGCTTAGTATCTTTTGGTAAACAATAGCCACCATAACCAAATGAAGGGTTATTGTAATGATTGCCGATACGTGGATCTAAGCTGACACCTTCAATCACCTGTCTAGAGTCTAAGCCATGCGCTTCAGCATAACTATCTAGCTCATTAAAATAGGAGACGCGCATAGCAAGGTAAGTGTTAGAGAAAAGTTTTACCGCTTCAGCTTCTGTAGAATCGGTAAATAAAATATCAATGTCTTCTTTTATTGCGCCTTCAGCAAGCAAGCCAGCAAAAGTTTCAGCACGCTCACTTCGCTCACCAACAATAATGCGTGACGGGTGCAAGTTATCATAAAGTGCCTTCCCTTCTCGAAGGAATTCAGGCGAAAACATTATATTCTCACAATTAAATTGCTCTTTAATACTTTCAGTATAGCCAACAGGTACTGTTGACTTAATAACCATAACAGCATTTGGGTTCACTGCTAATACATCTTTAATAACTGCTTCAACTGAAGAAGTATTGAAATAGTTTGTTTCTACATCATAATCCGTTGGAGTCGCTATAATTACAAAGTCAGCGTCACTATAAGCTAATGATTTATCAAGTGTAGCTGTGAAGTTGATAGGTTTATTTGCTAAAAAGTCTTCAATTTCTGTATCGGCAATTGGGGATTTTTTATCATTTAATAGGTTAACTTTTTCTTCAATGATATCAACTGCAATCACATCATTGTGCTGAGCTAATAACATCGCATTTGATAGGCCGACATAGCCAGTTCCTGCTATAGCAATTTTCATTTTGATTCCATTTTCTATATTCAATTAATTACAATCTTCATTTATTTATCTATTTTATCATAGCGTTCGTGAGGTAAGTAAAATAGATAGAGCTTTGTTAGAACTAATTTTTGTTCACTCTACCGTAAACATCTGATAACCGAACAATATCGTCCTCACCTAAATAGCTTCCTGATTGTACTTCTATTAACTCTAAAGGTACTTTACCAGGATTTTCTAAAGCATGGATAACGCCTACAGGAATGTAGGTCGATTGATTCTCGGTTAATAAAATCTCTTTATCACCATTTAATACTTTCGCTGTACCTGAAACCACAACCCAATGTTCTGCACGGTGGTGATGCATTTGTACAGATAATTTAGCTCCAGGTTTTACTGTTATACGTTTTACTTGAAAGCGCTCACCCTTATCAATTGAATCATAAGCCCCCCATGGACGGTAAACTTGGCGGTGATGCTTAAATTCACTGCGCTCTTCTACTTTTAGTTGCTCAACAATCTTTTTCACTTTTTGTACTTCAGAAAGTTTAGAAACTAGAATGGCATCTTTCGTTTCAACAATCGCAATATCTTCAAGGCCAACGGTGGCCACTAATTTATCGGTTGCATGAACAAGTGTATTTTTGGTATCGACATCAATGACATCACCTTTAAAAGCATTACCATTGTCATCTTTCTCTGAGACTTCCCATAAAGCAGACCAACTACCGACATCGCTCCAGCCACAATCCATAGGTACAACAACTACATCGTTAGAGCCTTCAACTGCACAAAGAGGTTCCATCACAGCATAGTCAACTGAATCATCAGGGCAAGCTTCAAAAGCTTCTTTATTAATACGAATGAAGTCTAAATCACTTTCTACCGCACTCATTGCTTTTTCACAAGATGCCAGTATATCTGGGCGATGTGCCTTTAATTCAGCTAAATATCGACTGGCTTTAAATAAGAACATACCGCTGTTCCAATAATAATCACCTGTTTGTAAGTAAGACTCTGCCGTAGATAAGTCTGGTTTTTCAACAAATTCAGCTACCTTGTAACCTGACTCTTGCTGTGATTCACCGCGCTTGATATATCCATAGCCAGTTTCAGCTGCCGTAGGAACAATGCCAAAGGTAACAAGCTTTCCTGCTGCCGCATGAGCCTGCGCTTGTTTGACACTATTAGAAAATGCTTGAGAATCTTTAATAACATGATCAGCGGCTAAAACCAGTAATAATGGGTCATCGCCATTTTTAACCGCTTGTAGTGCCGCCAAGGCAATTGCAGGTGCGGTATTGCGACCCACAGGCTCAAGGATAATACCGCTATTAGGAATGTTATTAAGGCGAAATTGCTCAGCTACTGAAAAACGATGCTCTTCACCACAAATTACAATTGCAGGTGCATGTTCTATATCAGCTAATCGCTCAGCGGTTGCTTGTAACATTGAAGACTCGCCGTACAATGTTAAAAATTGCTTAGGAAAAACTTGACGAGATAAAGGCCATAATCGTGAGCCAGATCCACCTGCCATAATAATTGGTAAAATCACTTTTTTGTACCTTCCTTTTATTTATTATTTAATTTTTTAACATTAAATTTAAGCGTTTCTCGGGCGAGTTTATTGCTTATTTACTATATGGAGTATGTTACAACAATATATTAACATATCACATAGCTAATCGGTGTAACGCAAAGAATTTCGGCCAATATTACTTGACCACTTCAGATGAAGTGCTGAGATAATAAATAGAAAGCTTTTTACGAACTTTATTTTTTGTTGATGGTTTAAATCACTTCTCGGTGTAGGGCGAAGCACGGCCTACACGGATGTAGGTCACTTAGGTTATGCATGGAGCATATAACCTGCCTCTGCGTCCTCGGTGGTGATAATATCTAGTCTCTTATTCTCAGAGGCAATTATCATCAGTTAACTAACCACTTATCAGCTTAGCGCAACACCTCTGCTCTTTACTCGAAACAACTAGGTAGTGATAATCACTTTAAACACAAATATTTATATATCAAAAATACTCTACCACAGAGAACACCGAGGCTTCACTTCGTTACGCTACACCGAGAAGACACAAGGTCTGAAGTGATAAGATAATAAATATAAAGCTTTACATAACTTTATTTTTTTGATGGTTTAAGTCACTTCTCGGTGTAGGGCGAAGCACGGCCTACACGGATGTAGGTCACTTAGGTTATGCATGGAGCATATAACCTGCCTCTGTGTCCTCGGTGGTAATAAATCACTAGTTTCTTAATCTCTTACCTAAGAACATCACTTTTCAGTTTAGCGCAGGACGCCTCTGTTTTTTATTCGGAAGTTCTCGGTGGTGAAGATAATATAAAGAGGAACAACTTAAAATTAACTATATAAACGCCTCAATGGCGTTTATATAGTTAAAGCTATAGTGTATCAAACAACTTTTTCTTTAGCATTCCAAACCAAGTCACAAATACCGTCTTTAGGGACAAAGCCAGTAGGAGCTTGAAGGAGTAGTCGACGAATTTCTTCATGAGCGAACTGGTGACAAGCTTCATCAAGTTTAATTAGTATTTTTTCAAGTTCAGACCAAGGTAACCAAGTTTCATGAGCTGACATAATTCGACGATGTTCAGTTTGAGTGATGTCATCACCAATTAGTAACTCTTCAAATAACTTCTCACCAGGGCGTAATCCTGTGTATTCGATAGCTATATCACCATTGGGATTAAGCTTATCTAAGACAGTTAATCCTGTTAAGCGAATCATCTTAGCAGCTAAATCTGAAATATTAACTGGGTCACCCATATCAAGAACAAATACATCACCACCTTTACCCATAGCTCCTGCCTGAATAACCAACTGAGAAGCTTCAGGTATTGTCATAAAGTAACGGATGATTTCAGGGTGAGTAACAGTAACAGGACCGCCATTTTTAATTTGTTCTCGAAACAGAGGTACCACAGAGCCTGAAGAACCAAGTACATTACCAAAGCGAACCATGCAAAATCGAGTTTTACCTTTTGCTTTCGCTGTTTTGTCAGCTAAAGCCTGTAAAACCAACTCTGCCATTCGTTTTGTAGTACCCATCACATTAGTTGGGCGAACAGCCTTATCTGTAGAAATTAAAACAAAGGTTTCCACTTGTGCTTCAATTGCGGCCTCAGCAACAAATAAAGTGCCAAATATATTATTTCTTACGCCTTCAATAACATTATGTTCAACAACAGGAACATGTTTGTATGCTGCCGCATGGTAAATAGTTTGTACGCCAAAAGTGCGCATAACAGTTAACAGCCGATTTTTATGTTGTACTGAGCCTAACAAAGGCACTATGGTTAAGTCATAGTCTAACTTATTAGCCATAGCTTGTAATTCGCCATTAATTTTATATAAAGCAAATTCAGACAATTCCATCAACACTATTTTCTTAGGGTGTTGTTTTAGAATCTGACGACAAAGCTCCGAGCCTATAGAGCCGCCTGCGCCTGTAATCATTATTACTTTATCAAGAATATCAGCTGCTAATAAATCCTTATTTGGCTTAACTGAATCTCGGCCAAGTAAATCGTCTATTGATACTTCATGCAGCTCATCAATTTTAGCATTACCGCTCACTAGATCAGCAGAGCCAGGGATAGATAAAATTTCAACAGGAAAATCTTCTAATTTATCTAAAACTCTCCCTATACGCTTTTTATTTTCCCTAGGCATTGCTAACAAAACTCTTTTAACCGAATATTTACTAATTAACCCTCTTATATCACTACGGTTAAAGACAGTAATACCTTGAATAATATTCTTTTGAATGCGTATATCATCATCAATGAAGGCAACAGGAAAGTATTCATTACCTTGTATCAATGAATGTGCCAGTTGACGACCTGAAGATCCAGCGCCATAAATGATAACAGGCTCCTTTTCAGAGCTTTTATTAGATAACATTGTTCTAACAACAAATCGACTACCACCGATTAATATCATTAGAAATGCAGCAAAGACAACAGGCACTGTCCTAGGTAATAAAACATGTAAATAAAAGGACAAGAAGATTAAGGTAAGTGTAGAAAGTACAACAGCTATTCCAATTGATAAAGCTGCTTTACTACTAATAAAACGAATTACAGCACGGTACAAACCAAGCTTTACATTAATTAAAAGAGCAATAGGAATTAAAGAAAAAAGTAATAACCAGTATTGTGAATGACTAAATATAATAGTGGAATCAAACCTAACTACCATAGCACCCCAAAAGGCAATTCCAACAAAAAACAAATCGGCAAAAACACTTATTAATCGTTTCACTGGGCGAGGGGCTCTAAATAAAAAATCCATAGAAGAATTAGACACACTCATATTTCTTTGTTAAATCCTAATTAGTTTACGTAAAATTATATCTATTTGTTAATCCGTAAGACTGGAAACAAGGAGAGGTAGGTAGTAATTATGTATATAATACACAAATTTACTAATTATTTCTTTAATTTTACGCAGTATTTTCTTCTAAATTATCTAACTTGCTGGGAAGAAATTTTATCCTAGTTCTACTTAATACGGCAATCCCCCGCATTAAGTAGAACTAGCTTTTCAGAGAGAATGTCAATAGCAACAACTTCATGTGTTGCCCTAATAACATATCATTTGATAAGCCGACGTATTCTGCGCCAACAATTGATTTTTGTCATATTCCTAAAGTGAAGCTAGAGTAGAATTACTTTTTCGTAACTCTATCACCACTACCTTTACCCGTAGCGGTTTGCAAAATATATTTAAAGTAATCCCCCAAGGTAAGCGTGGTAATCATTTTTTGGTCAGTTTCTGCAAGAAGTTTCGGGGTAGACATATCAATGGTGTTAACCTGTGCTAGCCCAGTTATACCAGGCAGTACATCATAAACCCCACGAACCTCACGTTCGTTAATTAATTCTTCTTGGTTATACAAGTTTGGACGTGGCCCGACAAAGCTCATTTCACCTTTTAATACGTTAATCAATTGCGGTAACTCGTCAATTTTTGTTTTACGTAGAAAAGAGCCTAACTTAGTAATAGAGGCTGTACTTGCAAGATGACTTGCCACTGATTTGGTATCGACCGTCATAGTACGAAATTTAATGAGCTTAAAAGGTCGTTTATTTTTTCCCACACGCTCTTGAATGAATATTGGGGAGCGAGTATCGAAATAGCCAATAATGGTAACAATGAGTAATATTGGAAATGTGGCTAGCAGACCCAAAAAGGCCATAAGGAAATCTAACAGTCGAATTGTAATACTTTTCATAATAGTTCTTAATTTTTAATTCTTAATTTGCTTAAAGTTTCAGCCATAGTATAAGGAGGTGTCCAATCAAGAAGTTGTCTTGCTTTACTTGAATCAACTTGAAGATCACCGAACAATTGGTCAATAGGTTCACTTTTACCCATAATTTTACCTAATAATTTGAAAATAAACACAGGTATAGGCAGTTGAAATAATTTTTTATTTAACCCTGTTGCAATACCATCCGTAAACGCTCTTATGGATACATCATTTCCATCAGAAATACAAAATATTTCATTCTTCGCCTTAGGGTGATCAACACATGTAGAAATGAAATCAACTAGATTATCAACAGAAATGAAACTTCGCTTATTTTTGCACAATGCAAAAGGAAGTATTGGCACTTTATTAACTAAGCTCACCAATTTACCAAAATTACCTGGAGCACCAGCACCATAAACTAAAACAGGTCGAATTATAACAACTTCAAGCTCTGTTTCTTCTGCTATCTTTAATAATGCAATTTCTGCATCAAGTTTTGACTTAGCATATTGTGAGTGCGCAGCAGCAGCGGAATGCTCATCAAATGGTAACGTATCTGTTGTGCTGTTGCCCAACACACCGATTGAACTGATAAAAATAAAACGTTTAACACCACTTTTTACAGCTTGTTCAGCTAGGTTAATTGTGCCTTTTACATTAACTTCATTAATATAATTTGGATCATTGGAATTATTGTGCGCAACCGCGGCAAGGTGAACAATGGTATTTATACCTGTTAGGTGCTCTTTCCAGTTAGATTGACTTTCAATATTAATTTTTAGAAAATCGCTGGTATTCAAACGATTACAACTTGAACGACCATGACCGATAACAGTATGTGTAAGCTTAAGCTTATTCGTTAAATTAGAGCCTATGAAACCATTTGAGCCTGTAATAAGTACCTTCATTTTGCCACCGGCACAAACCAACGCGTTAATAAAGTTAACAGTTTGTACGGTAATTTAAGCATAACCAGAAATATATTCGTATAGAAACCGTTTTCTTTACACGCCCTTACAATCTCAAAATTTTGATGTACTCGCCATAATAAACCACTAGAGCTTATTCCGCCTTCTCTCATTTTTACTGAGATAAAGGGTAATCTTATTGCTTTAATTCCTTTACTCATAAACCTTGCTAATAGCTCAAAATCAGCAGCAACACGATAAGTAGTCTTATATAACCCTAACTCCTCATAACACCTTTTACGTACGTAAAATGTTGGATGCGGTAACATGATGCCAAATTTAATCATTCGTTTACTAAACACTTTAGAGCTATATAACCTAGTGGGTTTATTTAGATTGTGTTCAGACACATAAATAAGATCGGAGTACACAGCATCAACACTCACATCATCAAAGCCAGCAACAATTTCCTCAATTACCGACTCATCAGCTAAAACATCATCCGAATTTAATATGCCAACAATATCTCCGCTTGCTAAGGAAATCCCCTTATTCATCGCATCATAAAGCCCATTATCTTTCTCGCTAATATGAATAGATACAATATCATCATAGTTTTTAATTATATCATTAGTACAATCTTTAGAAAGCCCATCTACTAGAATATATTCTATATTGGAGTATGTTTGTGATTTAATAGACTTCAACGTGTCTTCTATTGTTTTATCTGAATTAAAACAGACCGTTACAATTGAAACTTTCATATATTAATTAGTACCCAAGAAACTGGGGAAATAAGTTTTCCCAATCACAGTTTTAGTTTTAGTTTTAGTTTTAGCAAGACAACTTTAAATATCTCGCACTATATGTATATCTGTTTAGAAGTTTAGAAGTTTACATTTTACTTCATTTAATTACGTAAAATTTATTTATTATAAAATTCTTTATACCAAGTTACTAACTTAGCCACACCTTCAGCAACACCCACTTGTGGTGTATAACCAGTTATTTTAAACAAGTCTTGAGTATCCGCATAAGTTTGGTAAACATCACCCGCTTGCATACCACGGAAATTCTTTTTCGCTTCTATACCTAATTCAGCTTCAATCGCTTCAATAAACTTCATTAAGTTAATTGGACTACCATGACCAATGTTATAGACACTATAAGGTGCAGAGCTTGAAGCAGGTGTTCCCTCTTCTACCTTCCAGCTATCATCCCGCTCAGGAACAACATCTGCAATCCGAATAACACCTTCAACGATATCATCGATATAGGTAAAATCACGCCACATATCGCCGTTATTATTAATATCGATAGTTTCACCATCTAATATCTTTTTAGTGAAGAGATAAGGGGCCATATCCGGACGTCCCCAAGGGCCGTATACGGTAAAGAAACGTAGACCTGTGGTTGGGATCTCATACAAATGCGAGTACGAATGAGCCATTAACTCATTCGATTTTTTAGTAGCTGCATATAGGGATATTGGATGATCAACAGTATCAGAAGTAGCAAAAGGTACTTTATTATTTAAACCATACACAGAGCTTGAAGAAGCATACACTAAATGTTTCACTTGAGTATTACGACACCCCTCTAAAATATTAAGGTGCCCCACTAAATTTGAATCGGCATATGCCATTGGGTTTTCAATCGAGTAACGCACCCCTGCTTGCGCAGCCAAATGCACAACACGATCAAACTGATGCTCAACAAACATAGTCGCCATGGCTTCTCTATCAGCTAAATCAATTTTAATAAACAGAAAGCTCTCATGTTCAGCACGCTTTAAACGTGCATCTTTCAAATTTACGTCATAATAATCGTTAATATTATCAATACCAACAACTTGATGCCCTTGTTCGCAAAGTCGCTCAACGACACAAGAGCCAATAAAACCGGCTGCACCAGTGACTAAATATTTCATAAAGAATAACTTCCAATAATTTAAAGACGATTAAATAGAGTTGATACCGAACGGTTGATTTTATCAATTTCGAAGTGATCCCAAAAAAGATTAAAGGATAACTTTCTAAACGCTACATATTCATCATCTGGCAGTGAATCCAACCATAGTATTTTTTCCTTTAGCGCATTATCTGTTAACTCTTTAACTAACCCCGGGTAATCATCCCCTAAATAGTCGCTTATAAAACCAATATCATAACAAATAACAGGGGTTGCTTGGGCGAGACTTTCTAGAATAACCAGTGGCATGCCCTCATTTAGCGAGGGTAACACAAGCGCTTTAGATTCTCTTAACAGTCTTTCTTTTTCCGCGCCATTAACAACGCCATTAAAGTGACAAATTGAATGCTTGTTTAATGCACCCAAGCGTTGCATATAACTATCACTCGATGGTGCACCGTTAAACAATACACTAGGCAATGGGATCTCATTTGCGATTTCCACTAAATGATGAATACGCTTTGTAGGGATATAGTTACATAAACAGTAAAAGTTACTCTTAGTAAAATCACTAGAGAAACTCTTGATGATATCTGTTTTATTGGTGTTAATAGAAACAGTGTTATGCAACACTTCAACTTTGCCCTTACAAATTAAACCACTGTTAATCAACTCTTGTTTAGCAGTATTAGATAATGCTAAAACGATATCAGCCCTATTTACAAATCTGATAAATAGTTTTTTATTACGGGGACTTTCAATAAAACTTAAAAAATCGCCACGATGCAGATGCGCGACTACTTTTGATTTTGGTGAAAAAAACTTAACAAAAAGAACAGATAAATAAACTTTCCATAACCCTAAATATGACATGGGTAAATTCAAGTAATAGATATTAACTTTTTTACAGCTAAAATAAACAAGCTTACTCAGCGAGATGATAAAGGAAAATAACGACCAAATAATCCCACCAAAACTGGTATTATCTTGTACTTTATATATATTAAAGCCACTTTCAAGGGCGGATAAAATACGCTGGTTACTAATGCTGATGCCATGGTAAACAGTAGGGGGCAATTCTCCCCAAAAAAGTAATGATTTTCTATTTTTCATTTTTAGATACTATCTTTTCTTGTGCTTTGTTTATCACTTCATCCACTCTGTGGCATAACTGATAAGGGCCAGCAAACACCCTGTTATAACCCGCCACCGCTATTTTCTCAATACGCAGAGGTTCATCGCATAACCAACGTAGTTTATCAATCGCTTGTTGATGATTAGCGAAATAGACAGCTTCAACATCGGGTTTAAACATCTTTGCTTGATCATCGGTATATTCTGCTAGCATAACGGTTTTGCTCGCAGGTATTTCAAGCGTGCGTCGCGTATAAGTATCATTATTTAATTTAGACAAAAATGATAAACATACTTTAGCCGAGTTAAGTGCCTCATTGTAACCTTCATATGCAGGCTCAATCTCCTTTCCAAGTAAGCTTTTAAGCTCTGCGTAACAGGGCGACTTTTGCCAGCGTTGACCATTAAGGCGCACCTTAAAACCCGATTTAATGAATGACAATAGCAATTGATCACGTCCATCATTTTCATAATGACCAATAAAGGCGACATCATACCGCTTATTAACATTCTCGATGGGGTAGATACGCTTTGCATCGAAGGTAGGCATAAATACAGATGAAGAACAGCCCAAATTTTCGATGGATGCGATGTCAGACGCTCGATAAACAAAATAGTGATCATAAAAAGGGATACTACGTTTCAGTAAGTAAAATAACCACCAAGGATGATGTTGACTAAAGGTTTGATCGTTATTGTAACCAATCACAACGGCATTTTTTTTCAGCTCTCGGATGGTGCTGGGGTAAAGGTGCACCGCTCGCCAAAGAAAAATAACATCATAGTTTGCTTTTTTTACTTGCTGGAGCAACTCTCGGTTAAATTTTTTTACCAAAAAACCACATTTATAGCGGTTTTCTAATGTGTAGTAGAACCTAGAGAAGATACTGCTGTACTGATAGTTTGAAAAGTAGTGATTCCATTGAAATTTATCAACCTCTATTTGAGCATTTTTATTAAACTCAAGAAACAGTGATTCATCATAATAATCAAAATTAAAGTCACCTACTTGTAAAATAGACAGATTCATTTTTTAACCTTAGGTATAGACCCAAGCCCTTTAAACAAGAAAATTAGAAATAGCGAGGGAAGTAGTATTTGATATGATTGTAAGACTATATCTGACACCCATATTTTAGGATCTACATATCCCCAAGGTTTAAAGCATGCAAAAACGAAAGCTACCCCGACTATTCCTAATCGAGAATAGAGCAAAATTGAAAGCAATATATAAAGACCGGATAAAAAACTTAATGCCACAACGCCGATATAGCCGAATTGCCAATAAAAATTCCCTCCAGTTGGAAATTCAACCATCATAAAAGTACCTGGCCCATGTATTTCTCTGGAGATGAGGTACATCCCCTGGGAATATAAATCATTACCATCAAAAGCGTTTGGGTATGGCTTATCAGGGTTAATACTTCTAGGTAAAAATGCCAATGCTGAGTTAACAATTGGCATACCATCCCCACTATCACCACGCTCATACATATTGATATATGCTGAACCTATCCGTGTTGGAGCACCAAACCTTTCTTCAATTTTTTCCAATGGGGATAATTCACTTATTTTCCGTTCGTTTAAGCCTGTAGATATTTCGATATCACCGCTTTCGGAAACACTATAACTTACTCCAACTAATCCCCCAAATAAGAAATAACTACCTGCTAATGAAAGAAAGCCAACAATGATGAATGTATTAACTTTTTTATTTTTCAAAACTAAAAAGCAAATAAAGAGTAGTAAGATTAGGGTGTATATAAGCGCCCCCCTTGTACCATATGAGGCGATACCGATTAGAGTGCCGATAAAGCCAAACATGAAAGATGTTTTATTGAAATACTTTAAAGACAAAATGAGAAGGAGGGGCCCTGCAGCCTTCCCTACAAAACTAAAAACAGATTGAAAAGCAATTAAAGGTCCCGAAATCTCACCTAAAATTAAAAGCTGTAAACGTACAACACTGAATCCAGTAACTAAAAATATCAAAAAATTTCTTGAATACTCCAATCTCAAATTGACTTTCATATTTACAGAAGGCTTCTTAATTTTATAAGCATATACGTAGAATGGGAATAGCCAAAAACACCATGATAAAAGCTCTATAGCGTATAGTTGAGCTATAATAACAGGTTCTCTATTAGCTACAATATCAAACTTCATTCCGCTAAATAACCGGAGTAAGGAAGGAAGAAAGTAATACAATAAGATTTTAGATAGAGAAAAAAAGAAAGTTAAGTCTATTACTAGATGTAAATTTTCACCAAGCTTTTGGCGCAATATTTTCCAACTCATGCTTAAAATACATAAAAGAGATATTGAACATGCTATTTGAAATACAGTAGAGAAAAAGGCATCCATACTCTATTGCTTATACCACTTTTGTGGATATATCCCCTGTGAATTACGAGCTGAATCAGTAAACCAATTAACAGGAGCAACTTGCAAATCTTGAGAGTCATTTAACCAAGCCCCCCACCAACTAAAGGTGCTATTAGCGATGATGTTTGCTTTACAATTTTGCATCAATACTAAGTCATCAATCGCAGAGCACGTATCATCAACAAAATTAACGTTGTTGATGAAACCAAGGTTATCTTTGCACCATTGAATTTCATCTGAAAAGATATAAAAAATAGGTGTGTAGACTTGCTGTTGAATATGTGCAATGGCATTGCGGTAATAGTCGAGTGAGCAGGTACCATGAACACTATTTGTGTGTGCATTTTGTACGTAGTCACCTCTACGCACATGCAAACTAACACTCTCGGTGGCTTTTACCTTCTCAAGCCACTTTGTAGCAGGTGCTGAGATGGGAGCAACTGGTGCAAAATCTTCACATAACTCTTTTTTAACTGCTTCAAAGTATTTGGGATTCTGCCAATATCCATCCAAATAACAACCCACTTTGCAGTTATCTACTCCATCTACATAAGTAATGGACTCTAGCTCTTTAATATAATTTGGGTAACACAGTGAAGTTAATCCTAATTTCCTGATAACACGGGCTATAAAATGGTTACCAGCCCCTGCTTTGTTAATTTCAGCCGTTGTTGCTAGCCGCGCCTTAATATGAAACTTATCAAGTTCGTACTTTCTTAATGTTTGCAAAGGATAAAAAGAGGTATCTAAAACGAGCTCACAGTTCAACTTCAAAGAGAGAGCTCTGCCAAGCGCATACTGAAATAACTGATTGCCTAAACCACCGGTAATTTTTACTATGATCACGTTACTACTTCCCAAACTTTTTAACAATTTTTCGGATTAAAGCCGTTAACCCAGCCGTTTTATATAGGTGTTTTATTTTATCAATATTAGACTGATAATAATCTCTCTTTTCTAGCAACCTTTCGTTGAATGTTTTTTCTCGATAGGCAATTTTGGGGAATGCCGTGTAGTAGTGAAGTTTATCCAGCATTTTTAGCTGCTCATTATCGTTATCTGCGATTTTCTGCTGAATGTACTCAATATGTTTAATTTTGTCTGGCCTTGCCGCGTAATACTCATGATACTCCACATAACGAAGAATAAGATCATCTATTACTGATGGTACTTTAATGGTTGTTGCTCTGTTATTTTCAGTGATATTTCGAACTACCGATGACTCGATAACACTTGAAAAGAAAGCGGGTTTAAGGCGAATATTTTTATAAGTGGGTAGCTGCTTATAAAGGTCAAACCTGAAATTAATTTCATTATCCACAATAAAATCGACATGCACTTTAGTCGCGCTATCACTAACAGAGATGGTTGATTTATCATGCAAATAGTTACTCAAAAAAGCACTGGTTTTTTCTACTATATTATCAGTGTGGTAACAAAATATATCTATGTCTGATCCAATATCGTAATCAGGCAGTTTATTAGAGGGTTTAATAACCACATAAGATTCGTTTTCAATGAGTTGAAAAAATTCAAGTAGATCTAGTTTCATTTTATAATACACACTTTAATTTTTTTATGATTTTGAGAAAGGTGCAGTGCAGCGCGATGCAACCCATCCATGATTAAATATTTTTCTTCGCTTAGTTTTTTTACTGTGACAAATGAACTAGCATGTTCGGCAGATAGATACTTAAAATTTTCCTTTAACCTGAGGTAATTGTCTACGCTGTGATCTGCTTTCAATGCTGTACCTAAATATTTATTTATATATGCTTTATAGTCATCTTCTTTATCAAACAGGGCGTTATACTGCACAGAGTGCTGTACAGGCACTTGCTGTAAACGAAAGTTATCGCTATCGCCTTGTGCCTGACCACAAACCAGATGATTAAAGCTCAGCTCTTTAATTTCATAACTAGATTGTTGACCGAGAAAAAAAGGGACAGAATAGAGGTTAGCTTGATAATATTTTTCTATGCTAATGTCGCCAATCGCATTCAAAATATGATGCGTTTGTTCTTCATTATCGGTTGCATGAATAATATGATCATGCGTCATTTCACCATCTTTATAGGGGTTAAATTTTTCCCTAATTTCTGTTTTTAACTTTTTTAGCATGAGTGACTCTTTATGTCGAAAACTTCCCGTTCCTAGAATATCAACGGCCGGTTGAGTGTTATTAATAACGATGCAGACTAAAGAGGCCTCAACCTTTTCTAAGTATTTTATTTTAGATTTTAAGTGCGCTAATGGTGCGTAGTCATAAGAGTAAACTTTGCGAACAAATTTTTTCATGCTAGAAGGTTTATGTTTTATAATTCGAACAATATCAAATGAGCCTATTTCACGGATCATCGTTAAAATTTCTTCAAGGTGAGATAGTCCGTGCCCCCAAATTATAATGGAATCATAACGAGATTCTTTTTGTAACATATTCATGCTTTTAGGTTTCTTATCAAATCTGATTTAAATAGGTTAATTAAGAGAACAGCCTTTACTTGATTCATAAAAATAAACCTTGTTTCTCTCATTAATACATAACTAAGCACCACAAATAGTTCAGAGATGATAGTACTGTAAGCAGCGCCGATTATTCCATAACGTGGAATTAAGAGGCAATTTAAAAGTGCGTTGATTGTTAATGCAAGTAGTGCCCTTTTAAAAATAACAGTTTCAAGGTCATGTAATATTAATATTTTATTATTAATCGATTGAAAAAAGGTCAATATTAATAACAATGAGTATATTTTCATCACCTCGACAGAGCTTGAAAATTCATCGGAAAAGAGCGTGCTAATTATAAGATCAGATGCAAAGAACATAGATATAAATGCTACAAAACCAAGGACAAAAAATATGGCATAAATACTCTCTAACTGCTTTATATATAACTCTCTGTTTTTTTGATGAAACTTACTAACGAGGCTCGGGTAAAATACATTAGATATTAATGTTGGTAAAACAATCAACACGAGGATCATTTTAATGCCCACTGAATAAAGGCCTAACTCATACTCACTAAGAAAATACTTAATGAAAAATTGATCCTGTAAACTATATAAGAGCCCGATAGAAGCAGCTAGCATCATGGGGAATGATGAGCGAAGTAGGCTCTTAGCTAATTGCTTATTTAACCGAGGCCATATAGCTTTATGCTTTATACTGAAATAACAAACATATAAGCTGATTGCTTGTATTATTTTCGCGAGTAGATAAGCAAACGCAAAATATAATACACCAACCTCTTTTACAACAAGAATATAGGTCAAAACTAATTGCGTTAGCAATGAGAGTAACGTCGAATAAGTATAAAATTTATTTTTTAAATTTGCTGCAAAGTAATCCTTGAACGACAAAAACGAGTCAAACAAAAAACCAATAGCAAGTATATTCAATATACCTATATATAACTCTTCAAAAAAAATATTTAATAAAGTTATCGTGAATATGACAAACAGTGATATGGCTAGTCGTAAATAGCAGCTGGTTTCAATCAGTTCTTTTTCATTATGCTCTTTGCTTATAAAGCGCTTAAAAAGAACGGGATCCATTCCTAATGCAACGATAGCTCCAAGCGCTGTCATTATTGCTAGGCTCAAGCTTAAGACGCCATACTTTTCAGGCCCTAAATGGTTAACTATTAATATAGTAATTAATAAACTGCTTAATACTCTCCCACCTTGTTCTATAAGCAACCAAAGTAAGTTAATTAACCTTTCTTTCATATTAAGGAGTCATACTCTTTACGCCTAATCATTTCAAAATCAGACCAGCGATATTTAGTATATTTAATTTTGTCAGTAAAGTTTGATGTGTGTTGATAAGCTGCACGGTGAGGGCAAACATGATAACTTGTTATTTGATCATACAAACCTGAAAATTCATTCATATTTTTACTGTTAGAAAAAAACCAAAAATCAAGAAACCCCCTACCAAGATTATGATTTTTATCATTGCTTGTGTAGTTATTTGCTGCAATGGGGTAGTCATTCCAATTTGATGCATAAAAACTACTCATATCGTAGTCGGAGTAGTCAAGTGGCGTATAAAAGCCTACATCTAATCTAAGCACCATCACGCAGTCATATTCAAAGTTATTTTCTTGCTCATATTTACTTTTAAGTTCAAGCACCGCTTTATTACTGTACCAACGGCTATATGCGCGAAACGCTTCTTTTTTATTATTAGAGAGTAATTCAAACAAAGAGCTCGGTTTTTTAACTAGAGATAAAAACATTTTTGCAAATTCAGAAAAGTCCCTGTTATTTGCAATTTTATTTGAATATGGGAACTCTTTTTGTTGCTCTATTTCATGAGCCTTAGGTTTATACAATGAGACCAGTTCATCTTTAAACTCATGTGACCAACTATGGATAAATACGTCAACTTCATTACCCACTTTAGCATTGTGTGCTATTAGATTTTTATTATTAAGGCCATAAGCGATTTTAGGATCAAGCGCGACGCCATTACCATTTTTATCCGCTTTACTTCCTACTAAACCATAAAAACAAAGTGCAATTCTCATAATTAACCTTAATATTTAATGCCATCTAAGTGCTTATGGTATTCCATCCCTAATAACTTTTTAATGTCTCGTTTAATCAAAATTTGAGATTTAAGACTGATAAAGGCTTTATTGGTTGCATTTTCACCGTTGATTACTGCGTAATCAGCACCACTAATAATATCTTTTTTAACTACCTTTCCGTTATTCTGCGATATAGCGTTATATATCACCCCACCAGATGCCTCTATAAAGAAGTTACGGTAATTGTCAATAGCATTACAGTTGACATAAATTACACCATCTGGGTTAGGCCACGATAGGTCAAAGCCACTTTTGCCAATTCTAAAACCGTTATTAAGGCTGGTAACACCTATTACAACATTATTCTTACTACCTGCACCTGCAATCGGCCTAGGGCTTCCAAAATGAATCCCAGAGTCACCATTATCTCTTACAGTGACATCACTTATTATCGAATTAAAGGTTGCATCAATATCTATACCATCACCATTTGCATAATGGATTACTCCGCTTCCGCTAATTGTTGAGTTAGTTACCCATTTCCAGTCAATACCTTCGACGCCACCTTTTTCATAGGTATGAATTGTTTTATTTCCATCAATTTCGCCATCAACAATAATATGAACATTTTCTATCATGCTATCTTTGCTTCCAATGCTTGCAAGCACAAAATTAGCCTCCCCACCAAATGCATCCGAGTCTAAAACAGCATCATCATCTAAGCGAAGAGTGGAATGCTTAGGTATTATAAAAGTCGTATTGCTACTAATATGGATACCTTGAACATTATAAATGCCTTTTGATAGGCTTATAGTGCTTGTTTTTGATTCATCAATACAGCTCTGTAAGTCTACACTAGGATAGCAAACAGTAATCTCTTCTTGTGCATGAGTATTGGCGGAGACAACTCCAAAACAAAAAATTGTTATCCACTTAAACATTTTTTTCCCTTTTTAAGAAGTCCGTGTATTCATCAGGAACTCCACAAAAAACAACTTCATTTGCATCAATAAGATGGTAATGAATATCTTTATTCTTATGGATTAGATAGTTATACAAAGGGGCCACGTAGAGCTCAGCCTTCTCCCATTCACTTTCAGGTTTCGCTAAATAATCATTATATGCATCTAAATAATCATTTACGGAAGAGAAATGATATAGCCCCGTACAACACAGATCTGAAATTGGATTTTTTTCAGTTGTTTGAATTACTTTATGGGAATGTTCATTAATAGGCTTTACAAATGACCAGTTATCGCCCTCACCCTGAAAAACTTCTAGGTAACCATCACCTAGCTTATCAAGCTCTGGATATTTAAAATTAGGTCTAAAAGTATCGATATTAAAAATAGTTACTGGGCCTTGATGAGATACTTGATTCAAACCCAGTGTGACTGTTTCTGCTTGCCCTCGAGTTTCTTGGTCTAATGCAACAATTTCGAAATAAGAAATACCAAGGGACTCAGCAGATTTTTTTACAAAATCTACCGTGTTAAAAACATCCCGTACAATGAATAAAAAATGTTTATTCTTATAGTAAGCCTTAAAACTTTCAACTGAGTGTTCAAATAATGTTTTGCCATGCGCTTCTAACATATATTTTGGTTGAGTATATCCCGCTTTGAAAAATCGAGAACTCATGCCTGCCATTGGTATAACTATCATTCTTCGAGCCTTTTCATAATTTGATAAAGTCTAAATACATTTGCAAATAAACCTTCTTGCCTGTATGAATCATCAGCATGTAAAGGCAGCATAGATAAAAAAAGTTGCAATTGCATTGCGTATAGGTTTAATGCTGTTAACTTGTGCTTTTTGCTTACCATTGCAATAAACATACTCTGAGTGTCTTTATGTTTCACTTCACCAGAAATATTGAATTGAATTTTTTTTGTCTGCCACTCTATGTGTGTTTGATGGTACCCTGCCAGGATCCAATCGTACATACCCAAAATAGAGTGGCTAAGTTTAGCAAGATCATAGTGAGTATCTCCATAAATAGTAATATCCCCAGAAAGAGTCATTCCTCGAGGGTCTATTGTTTTTATCCTATTTGCTCTGAAGTCGTAAAGAATATTACTAAAACAAAAATCACCATGCATTAGTGTTGATAGTTTATTTTTGCTTGGTAGATGTTTTTCACTCTCAGCTAATATTTGTTGAATAGAAACAGATAGGTCATCATTAAAAATCCAATTATCTGACAGTGTAAAATTTTTAGTAGCTTTAAACTCTTCTAAACGCTCTAATGTCTTAGCACCAAATAATTGATTTATATCTTGGCTAATGGCTTGCTGAGGTGAGATTTCAGTATTACAGTCATGAATAAAATTCAAACAATGCTCTATTATATTACTCCAAATAATATTTGGCATTTCCGAAAAGACAAACAATTCATTTAGTGCAGTATTATGAAGGTACTCCAAACGATAACTAAACTTGCCCTCGCACGTTTCGGCATGCCCTAAATACTGCGGAATATAATTTTTCATCATGGTAGGTAATGTATCAAACCAATTAGCTTCAGCTTTTATTTTTTGACTTTTAATACTCGATTTTTCAATAAATCTAGGATTAATAGTTAACTCATTAAATGACCGCTGTGTAGTAAAGGCCGCTTTTGAGTGATAATAAGTGTTCACATGACCAAAATCATACCAATCAGTTGCTACAATTTGAGATAAGCCATTTTCCTTTTTATATCTATCAATCCCTTTAATAAAATCCCATTTCTCCTGAGTAATATTTCGAATAAGCTTGCGTGGTTCATTAAACTTGAAGTAGCCACACACAACATTTGAACTATTACCCGACTCTGTTAACCAATCAATATTATTATTATCAACACTCGACCATTGATAATTGCTCTTAACTTCCGACACAGCTAAAATATCATTACCTTCAGGTAACTCAGTGAAAAGAGTATCTCCAAAAAGTAGATGTAATGGTGAGTTAATTGGCTCGTCAATTAAATTTAAGCACGCAACTAACCCCTGACCTACATTTAACGAATGGGGAGTTTGAAGTAAAGATACGCTATGTTTATTTAACCAGTCGTAATCTACTGCATTGATGGTGTAATCTTCAGGCACGGATAAATATATTTTGCAACCATTAGGAGCTAACTTAATTTGGTGTTGAAAGAGCCTTTTATTTCCTAACGGTAAAAAACTTGGCGGAATATGCCCAAACTCAGCATTTAACTCTGATTGAACATAAGAGCCTGACATGATCAAGAACATATTTTCTCTTTTTCAATCAAAGCAGTGATCTCTTCTGAACTCATAGCAGTAAACTCCGATGGACGGATTGCTCGATCATCAATATAAAAGCCATCATGGCCGCACCAAGGCTTGCCTACTAGTACTTCATCATAAGGTACTTCATGCCTATCTAGCCATTCTGTGATAGTTGGCAATGTATGGATATTGATTTTCCCAACATTGCCTTCATAGGTTCTCATATTTCTAGCTGTTGAGATGACAATAGTAAAACCATTTTTTTTATATTCTCTTAGACTTTCTATTAACTCGACATTAGGAAGAACGTTTTTATAGTCACTTGTATTGGCTAATGTAATTGTTCCGTCTAAATCTACAACCAACTTTTTCATTCATTTCACCTTCTTATAACTTTGATACCAAAGAGTTCACTATCTTCTATACTTTCCTTGGTTATCAACAAACCATTTATAGGCTAATGTCAGCCCTTTTTCTAGATCGACAGTATACTCCCAACCCAAGGATTTTAGTCTATCTACATTCATTAATTTTCGTGGTGCGCCGTCAGGTTTTGTTGCATCAAACTGAATATCACCATCAAAACCAACTACTTTCGCGACTGTTTCAACAAGTTCACGAATAGTACAATCTACTCCTGTCCCTACATTAATATGACTTAACATTGGTTCTGTATTTTCATCATAAGTAGACTTGTCTAAGTTCATTACATGAATTGAAGCATCTGCCATATCATCGACATACAAGAACTCACGCATCGGCTTGCCACTGCCCCATGCGATGACTTCTTTATCACCATTTAACTTTGCTTCATGAAATCGACGTAACAATGCAGGGATAACATGGCTGTTTTCAGGGTGGAAGTTATCAAAGGCACCATAAAGGTTAGTAGGCATTACACTACGGTAATCTCTACCATATTGCCGGTTGTAGCTCTCACATAACTTAATACCCGCAATTTTAGCCACGGCATACGGTTCGTTAGTTTCTTCTAGGGTACCGGTTAGCAATGCAGTTTCTTGCATTGGCTGCGGGGCTAATTTAGGGTAAATACATGAAGAGCCTAAAAACAATAACTGCTGAATATTTGCTAAGTGTGCACTGTGAATTATATTGCACTGCATCATTAAGTTTTCATAAATGAAATCTGCCGGGTAAGTATTATTAGCAACTATCCCGCCTACTTTAGCTGCAGCTAAATACACCTGTTCTATTTTTTCAGTTTGAAAAAAATCAACAACGGCTTGCTGGTTAGTTAAGTCTAACTCAGTCCGCGTGCGAGTAATGATGTTAGTATGACCACTTGCTTCAAGCTGACGAACAATTGCCGATCCCACCATGCCGCGGTGTCCCGCGACAAATATTTTTGTTTCTAACGATAGCATCCTATTAACCTTGATTTTCAATTGACATTGCTACGTTATGACCGTGCTCTTTAAGTAGTGCGTGTTGTTTTGCTTTACTTAAATCATTCTGCACCATTTCAGCACACATATCTTCAACTGTAATTTGTGGAACCCAACCTAGTTTTTCTTTTGCTTTTGATGGATCACCAAGTAACGTTTCAACTTCTGCAGGGCGGAAGTAACGAGGATCAACACGCACAATAACATCTCCAACCTTTAATGCTTCCGCGTTATCACCAGTAATAGATTTGACTGTCGCTATTTCTTCAATGCCTTCACCACTAAATTCTAACTCAATACCCACTTCTTTAGCTGATAATGATACAAATTCACGTACAGATATTTGCTTGCCTGTTGCGATAACAAAATCATCCGCAGTTTCTTGTTGTAACATCATCCATTGCATACGTACGTAATCTTTAGCATGACCCCAATCACGAAGTGCATCCATATTACCAAGGTATAAACATTCTTCTAATCCTTGAGAAATATTGGTAATAGCGCGAGTAATTTTACGTGTAACAAAGGTTTCACCACGGCGAGGAGATTCATGATTAAATAAAATACCGTTACACGCGTACATTCCGTAAGATTCGCGGTAGTTAACAACAATCCAGTACGCGTACATCTTAGCTACTGCGTAAGGAGAACGCGGGTGAAAAGGGGTTGTTTCTTTTTGTGGAATTTCTTGTACTTCACCATAAAGTTCTGAAGTTGATGCTTGGTAGAATTTAGTTTTCTTTTCTAACCCTAAAAAGCGGATCGCTTCTAATAAGCGCAATGTACCCATTGCATCTACATCGGCAGTATATTCTGGGCATTCAAAAGATACAGCAACATGAGATTGTGCACCTAGGTTATATACCTCATCCGGCTGCACATTTTTTATAATACGCGTTAGGTTAGATGAATCTGTTAAATCACCATAATGTAGGAAAAAATTTTGATTGTTTTCATGGCTATCTTGATAGATATGATCAACGCGTTCAGTATTTAATGATGAAGCACGACGTTTGATGCCATGAACTTCATAACCTTTCTCTAATAATAATTCAGCAAGGTAAGAGCCATCTTGGCCTGTAACACCTGTAATCAATGCAACTTTGTTTTTTGACATTTTTAAATTCCTTACTCAATTTTAAGATATTGCTGCTTAGCGGATAAATCTTAAAGTATTGTTTAATGTTTAATGTTTAATGTTTAATGTTTAATGTTAGCCAGTCACATTACAATGCTTGAATATTCTTCAAACTTGTAATAACACATTCACTGGCCTTTAAATAATTTTCCGCCTCTGCATAGCAGCGTAATTCTGGTGCATTACCTGATGGGCGTAGATGAACAATGCGGTTGTCTGCTAACGTAATTCTTAATCCGTCAGTTTCATCTATATTTTTAATTTCTGCCTTTGCAAAGCCTATTTGTTCTAACAATTTTTTGGGCTCTTGTTTACCTTGCGCTATTATTGCTTGGCTTTTTTCAGTAGCAAAGTTTTGAATCCGGTCACTGTGGGTATAACGTTTGGGCAATGCATCAACTAATGTTGAGATCAGACCCTTATTTGCGGCAGATAATAGCATAATTGCCGGTAATAATGCATCTCGTGTTGGTAATGCTTTTAATGGTTTGCCATTTAGCTGTAGATCACTCCCCAATAAGAAACCGCCATTGGCTTCAAAGCCAGCAACGGACTTAAATTTTTTGTTTAAATTTGGAAATTCTGCAATGACATAAGGCGAGCCTATTTTTGTACGCTCGACATGGCTAAATTTATTACTTAACTCAACCGTGGTATTACAGCTCACTGGGATCGCTAACGCTTCAATATTTAATGCATCTGCCGTTAATAGCCCAAGAATATCACCACGTAACCAATTGCCATTTTCGTCTGACATTAATGGGCGGTCGCCATCGCCGTCAGTTGAAAATACTGCATCGAGGTTAAATTCTTTAGACCAGCTAATGGCTTTTTGTTTGTCTTGCTCTGACACAGCTTCAGTATCGATAGGTACAAAATGATCTGTACGCTCTAAAGAGATGACTTCTGCACCTAGTTTTTCAAAAATACGATAGTAAAGATCGCGCCCTGCACTTGAATGTTCATAAATACCAATGCGTTTACCTGTTAAAAAAGGCGTGGTAAATAATGAGGTATAACGGGTGATGTACTCTTCTTCTGCGCGGTTACTCACTGTTAGCTCAGCTGATTCGGCAAGTGATGTAAATTCAACTTGCTCTGTAATAATAACTTGCTCATCAGATTTACTTATTTCACCATCAGGACGGTAAAACTTAAGTCCGTTACGGTCAAAAGGAATATGGCTGCCTGTGACCATAATGGCAGGCATTTTATCTTCTTGTGCGACATAGGCTAACGCGGGTGTTGGTACTACACCGTAATAGATAACGTTAAGGTTTAGTTGTTTTAGCCCACTGGCACATGCTTGTGCCATCGCATAACTGCTTGGGCGATTATCTATGGCGATAGCAACCGTTTTAAAACTGAAATTGCGTTTCATACCCGCGATGAATGCAACAGCAAAGGCTGCACATACTTCAGGAGTAAATTGGGTCACTAATCCGCGAGCACCGCTAGTACCGAATGCAATACCGCTTTGGGCAATAACCGTAGCGCTCACTAAGTTTCTCTTATTTGTCATATCTTACTTGTCTTAATAAGTGCTTATACTCGACCATAACGATCATCAAAACGAACGATATCATCTTCACCTAGATACGAGCCTGACTGCACTTCAATCATCTCTAAAGGCATTTTACCCGGATTTTCTAGCGCATGAATAATACCAATGGGGATATAAGTTGATTCGTTCTCTGTGACTAAAAATGTTTTGTCGCCATTAGTAACACTTGCTGTGCCAGATACAACAATCCAGTGCTCTGCCCTGTGATGATGCATCTGGATAGATAATTTTTCACCCGGGTTAACGGTTATACGTTTAACTTGATAGCGTTCGCCATTATCAATAGAGTCGTATTTACCCCATGGACGGTACACTTCTCGGTGAATTTTAAATTCACTGCGTTTATCCGCTTTTAGTTTTTCGACGATTTTTTTAACGTCTTGTACTTTATCTTTACACGCGACCAACAAAGCATCTTTTGTATCGACAATAACCACGTTATCTAATCCGATGGTGGCAATAAGACGCTCACTGCCATGAATTAAGCTGTTGGTTGTGTCTTGTAAAATCGTATCACCAGAAGTTGCGTTACCCTCCTCGTCTTTATCATTGACTTCCCACAAAGCAGACCAAGCGCCAATATCATTCCAACCGGCATCTAGTGGCACAACTACCGCATCGGTGGTGTTTTCCATTACGGCATAATCAACAGATTCATCAGGACAGAGTGCAAATGCTTCAGCGTCCAATCTAACAAAATCATTATCGTGCGTAGTATGTTCTAATGCTTTTTTACATGCAGTAGATATGTCAGGACGATATTTTTCTAGCTCTTGTAAGTAACGACTTGCTTTGATTAAAAACATGCCGCTATTCCAGTAATATTCACCACTTTCTAAATAGTTCGCCGCGGTATTTGAGTCTGGTTTTTCTACAAAGGCGTTTACATCATAACCACTTGATTCAGACACTGAATTACCACGTTTAATATAGCCGTACCCCGTATGGGCTTGTGTTGGTACAATACCGAACGTTACCAGTTTTCCTGCTTCGGCAAGTGGGATCGCACTTTTAACCGCATCAGTAAAAGCGTCGGTATTTTGAATAACGTGATCTGCGGCTAATACAAGTAATAACGGATCATTGTCATTTACGGTCACTTCAGCTGCCAACGCAATTGCTGGTGCCGTATTGCGACCAACAGGCTCTAGGATTATTGAGCCCGTTTTTTCTAACACTCGTAACTGCTCTGCAACAATAAAACGATGTTCTTCATTACAAATAACCAACGGTGCATTAACGTCAAGGTTAGACAAACGTTGTACCGTTTCCTGAAGCATTGTGTGCTCACCCGTTAAGGCAAGAAACTGCTTAGGATATAAAGAGCGACTTAGCGGCCATAATCGAGAGCCTGAGCCCCCTGCCATAATAACGGGAGTGATCATCTATATTCCTAACTTTAAATTTGTAATCAAGTTATCAGCTTGTTTGTCTATCTGAAAATACCATTTGGTATGAATATGGACATCGTCATTGTTTAACAACGCCATTTCTGAAAACCAGCGATAATCGTTATGTTGAGCAACGGGTAATGAAGAGATATCACCATTAAAGATGACTTCATAGGCTAACACGACATAATGCGTTGTGAAGGGCTCTTCAGAAAAATTATCATCATAAAAATGTTGATATACGCCCTTAAAACAGCTCGACGTTTTGTCCATGCCTAACTCTATTTTGAGTAAACGCGTATAGGCCTGTTCAATGGATTCATCTTTTAGGACTCTGCCACCAGGTACAAACCATGCACCTTGTGCTGGTCGATTAACGCGTTTTCCTAATAAGATATTACCTTGGGTATCTCGCACCAATAAATCGATAGAGACTAATGGCGTTGAGGCAACAATTGTTTTAAAAGTATCTTCGGCTAACATCCGTATTCTTTTTTTCCTATCCATCAATAAAGCGTTGACTTTGTTCAACACTAATAAATTTATTTTTCATAATCTTAATGCGGCAGAATTATACCCGATTTTTATTGATTTACCATACGAAAAACAATTAAATACAAGTTGTTTTGTTCTATACAATCAATTTGAATTGAGTGTGATGCAATTGTAGACACTCTAGTTTGTCGAAACGGCCTCTACATAAAGTTTGTCTTACCTTTTGCCTAATTCTCTTGGTTATTTAAAGTTAATAACATAGATTGCTGATTAAACACTTCAGGAATGGCAGATATGAAATGAGGTATTGAAGTTATTTAAGAGATTAGATATCTACCACTGAGATCACAGAGGGACTTCGTCCTACACGAAGAAGTGACTTAAAAGCATTGAAACTTTAATATAGCCTCTCTTCTCTGTTATTCACTGGAAAATATGGGTTGCCGACAAGAAAATTCGGCAATTATGGGTATGGGTTGAAGCTGTAAAGTTATTTAAGAGATTAGATATCTACCACCGAGGACACAAAGGCAGGTTATATGCTCCATGCATAACCTAAGTGACCTACATCCATGTAGGCCTGGCTACGTCCTACATCGAGGAAAGCAACGTACCAAGTGACATGATTATTGACTAGATTCCCGACAATACACTTCGGGAATGACAATTTTAAAGAACGTAAGAGCAGAGTAACTAAGTTTCACCACCGAGGTCTGTGTTTAAAGTTGAAGCGCGAACAAGTTCCCGCCTACAGTAATAGGCTAATGCTTTAATTAAATAAAACTTTGCCATGATGTATTGGCAAGTATTCCATTTATTATTGAGCAATTTCAACTTTAGCTTCTGGGAGTAGCTGTTGGTATTTCTTCTTTAATATTTCTTTTGCGTCTTCATCACCATGAACTATTAAAATGTGTTTTGGTTTAATGCGCATACGTTTAACAAAGTTGAGTAAGCCTTTTTGGTCTGCATGGGCTGAATAACCACTAATGGTGTGTGCATTGGCTTTTATTATTATTTTCTTGCCATCGATATAAACATAGCCACCTTCTTTGGCTTTTTCTTCGTGAGTTCCTTCGTCTTTTCCTAGCTGATGTTTCGGTGCGTATTTTTGAATATCTCGGCCCAATGTGCCTTTTGCTTGATAACCAACAAATAAGATATCAGCTGTTTTATCATTCAAGAACTTCTTTAAGTAATTTACAATTCTGCCGCCACTACACATACCACTGGCTGCAATTACAATCGCGGGTTTGTTGCGTTTGGCTAAGTACTCAACTGTTTGTATATGTTCTTGGTGAGAGTTTACTGTGTAGAGTTGCTCAAAGCTTAATGGGTGACGCCCTGCCCTTAGTTCTTTTTTAGCTTCTTTATCCCATAGTTCTTTAAAGTTTTGGTATTGCTCGGTGAATTTAGCTGCCATGGGTGAGTCAACAATAATATCTATATTATGCCAAAAGCTATTTTGGTGTTTAGGGTGCTGCTTGTGTTTTTTCTTATGTAAGTGGATTATTTTTTCTAGTTCATAAAGCAGCTCTTGGGTTCTGCCAATACTAAAAGCAGGGATAAGTACTACGCCATTATCTTTTACTGCTTTTTCAATAATTGTTTGCAGGTTTTTAGTACGTGCTTTTCTGTTTTGATGATTTTTATCACCATAGGTTGATTCAATTATTAAGGTATCTGCTCGATATGGGCTTTTCGGGGCTGGTAATAATGGTGCATACGGTGCACCTAAATCACCAGAGAATACTACTCTATGGTTTTTATGCTGAGTATTACCTTGGTTTGAAGCTGCGGTTGAAGGCAAATCAATTTCGACATAAGCAGAGCCTAGGATATGCCCTGCCATTTGAAATTTGATCTTTGCCTTGCTTGCATTGCTTAGTTTGTTTGGCTTGATTGTGCTGTTAGGGCTATTTCTGAGTTTAAGTGATTGCCATTGTTTATATTCAAGTGGCACTAGCTGGTTTTTAAGTAATTTTAAGCAAGCTCTGATTATTGAAGTATTTCGAGTTACGCCGACTTTTAGTGCATCTTCTATGACGAGGGGTAATAATGCGGCGGTTGCAGTGGTGGCGTAAATTGGTCCTTTGAAACCTGCTGCTAATAAATACGGTATGCGACCTACGTGATCTATATGGCAATGAGTGACGATAAGTGCTTTAACAGTGCTGATGTCAAAATCAATACTTAAGGCTGATTCATCATTATTAGCATTAATTGTGCTTGGTCCTGAAGCGAGAACAAGTTCCCGCCTACGTTGATCTTGTCCTTGGAAAAGGCCACAGTCGATTAGAACAGAGTTTTCTTTGTTGATGTGGAGTTGGTGGCATGATCCTGTTACGCCATTTATTGCTCCGTGATGTTGTATGCGCATAAACAATCCTTGTTATGTGGTTAGTTATTTTAGCATAGTTAACTTTTTGAAATATGGATATAAAAATAATTTATTAGATATGAGAAAAAGAGACTAGATTCACCACAGAGGACACCGAGGGGCTTCGCCCTAAACCGAGAAGTGATTTGAAGCTAAGACATAGACAATATATTGTTTCGTCACTTTGTCTTATGTTTTCTCGGTGTAGCGCAACGAAGTGAAGCCTCGGTGTTCTCGGTGGTAAAATTCTCTTAGTTTTTTGGTTGTTTAAAGTACAAAAAGATCAGATATCTACCACCGAGGACACAGAGGGACTACGTCCTACACCGAGAAGTGAATAGTGACAAAATGTAGTGATTGAGTAAGTGATTTTTTTGTTGTCCCTTTACTTATGTTTTCTCGGTGTAGCGCAACGAAGTGAAGCCTCGGTGTACTCTGTGGTGAAATTTTTTCAATTATTAAGAGACTAGGTATCTACCACCGAGGACACCGAGGGGCTTCGCCCTACACCGAGAAGTGACTATACGAACATCATGAGCGCTGAGTTTATATGCTTACCCGTTTTATGCCTGTTTTGAGTTTCTGTACGTTGAAATTTATTAATAGGCCGGTTTTGATACCACTTAACTTTAAGTAGGTGATTAGTTGCGCTGTGTGGATTGGTAGTAATTTATCAACGGCCTTTAATTCAATGATTAGTTTATTAGGTATTAAGATGTCTAATCTATAACCAGCATCTATTTCATTACCTTTGTAAATGATGGGTAGCAGCTGTTGCCTTTCAATGGTTAGACCTGCACTGAGTAGTTCGAAAGCTAGGCAGCTTTCATAACTTGATTCTAATAAGCCAGGGCCGAGTGCTTTGTGAACTTCAATGGCGCATCCTATAACCTTTTGTGTGATGATGTCCGTATCCATCATTCCTCCCTGCAACTAGTATCCTAAAATGAAGTATAGTGCAGAAACTAATAAACAAAGAGACTAGAGATTTTTCACCACCGAGGACACAGAGGCAGGTTATATGCTCCATGCATAACCTAAGTGACCTACATCCATATAGGCCTGGCTTCGTCCTACACCGAGAAGTGACTTAAAAAAAATACCTAAAGATAATAAGGATCGATATCTTTCTCTTCGTTTTTATCTTATTTCTTCTCGGTGTAGCGTAACGAATTGAAGCCTCGGTGTACTCTGTGGTGAAATGGGATAAATTTTTTCTATCTTAATGACTAAGAAACTAGATATCTACCACCGAGGACAC
>PJEL010000959.1_pt1 | contig 31525 bp, 22 predicted proteins | sample 1853271 | NCBI WGS metagenome assembly PJEL01 (sample SAMN08108733, study PRJNA415343) | Invertebrate metagenome, whole genome shotgun sequencing project. | host: Globobulimina | place: Sweden: Gullmar Fjord | collected 2015-08 | reverse complement strand
TCTACGCGAACGCCCCAAACATCATGTTCATCGGCATGGATAATTTGTACCCAAAGTTGATCGCCAGGTTTAGCATCAAAATCATCCGACAAATAGACTTTACCATCAACTTCTGGTGCGTCCATATATGAGCGCCCAACAATACCAAGATCATTCACTTCATCAACGAGTATTAAGTACTCTTGACCAATACGTGCTTGTAGCTTTTCGCTACTGATTCTTGCCTGCACTTCCATAAAGCGTTGCAGTCGATCTTCCATTACCTCATCAGAGACATGATCTGGTAGTTCATTAGCTGTAGCACCTTCAACGGGTGAGTATTTAAAACAACCTACTCGGTCTAGCTGTGCTTCTTCTAAAAAGTCTAATAACTCTTCAAACTCTTCTTCGGTTTCACCCGGGAAGCCAACAATAAAAGTTGAACGAATAACTAATTCTGGACAAATTTCACGCCATTTCGCAATGCGCTCTAAAACTCGGTCAGAGCTGCCAGGACGCTTCATTAACTTCAAAATACGCTTGTTTGCGTGTTGAAAAGGAATATCTAAATACGGCAGTATTTTTCCTTCCGCCATTAATGGAATTATTTTATCAACATGTGGATACGGATAAACATAATGCAAACGAATCCAAACGCCCTGCTTAGCTAATTCTTCACATAGCTGCTGCATATGTGTTTTAACAGGCATGCCATCCCAAAAGTCTGTTTTATGTTTAACATCAACACCATAAGCTGAGGTATCTTGTGAAATAACTAATAATTCTTTAACGCCAGCTTTCACTAATCTTTGCGCTTCACCTAAAACATCACCAACCGGACGAGAATCTAAATCGCCACGCATTGAAGGAATAATACAGAAAGTACAACGGTGATTACAGCCTTCAGAAATTTTTAGATAAGCGTAATGTTTAGGGGTAAGTTTAACGCCCTGCTCGGGTACTAAATCAATAAACGGATTATGTTTTGGCTTTTTCACATGTTCATGCACTTGCTTTAATACTTCGTCATAAGCATGCGGACCGGTAACACCCAGGACATTAGGGTGAAGATCGATAATTTCATCTTTCTTAACACCTAAACAACCTGTTACTAAAACCTTACCATTTGCAGCTAACGCTTCACCAATAGTATCAAGTGATTCTTGAACCGCTGAATCAATGAAACCACAGGTATTTACAATCACTAGCTCTGCATCATCATAGCTATTGGTAACATCATAACCTTCAGTGCGAAGCTGAGTAAGAATACGCTCAGAATCAACTAGATTCTTTGGACAGCCGAGACTCACAAAACCAACTTTAGCGCCTTGTGCTTTACCTGAATCTGCAACGACTTGATGTTGCTCTTCAATAATTTTCGCTGGAATATCTAAGGTGGTTGTTTGATTCTCTGCTGAATTACTACTCTTCTTTGGTGCTTGCGGGTCGAATTGTTCTACGGTCATAGTGGCTCTCAACTTACTATATATTTTGTAACTGGTGCTTTATCTATTATCTAATCAAGAGAAGAGCAGCGTCATAAGTGGTGATTTAACTGCCTTTATTGCAAATTTAGGGTTTGCTAAGGCCGTTGTTTAATGCGCAGGATTATACAGGAGATTACCAATAGGAGGAAATGGAATTACTATCGAACGTCATTGGCCCTCATAGAAAATAACAAAGATGTTCATCTTGTTGCCTCATTTCTTCAAAACATATTTCTTGTGAACACTTGATAGCTAATTAAAGTGGTTAGTTACCTATCAACTCTGGCACATAGATTGATTGTTATTTAATAAAGTTAATTTTGCTGTGAATTTGAGTACTTTGTACCAAATAACACAATAAATTGCTTTGCAATTTTCAAATTGCAAAGCAATTTACATATATACAACGGGTGAGTCAGTAATGAGTGATTTAAAAATAATTAGTCAATTTGCAACAGCGATGCTCAAAGCCGCAACTTTGGACGACTTACTCTGGGCGATATCCAAAAACATTGGTGAAACCTTGGGGTTTAATGATTGTGTCATTTATTTAAATGATAACAATTCTCTTATTCAAAAAGCAGCTTTCGGCATCAAGACCCCAAATAAACGTAACTTGTATAATGAAATCAAAATTCCTGTTGGCATGGGGATTGTTGGCTATGTCGCTCAGACGCAAACGAGTGAAATAGTCGCTGATACCACAAGTGACCCTCGATATATTTGGGATGAATTTTCAGGAAAGTCAGAGCTTACAGTTCCCATTATTTATGAAGGCAAAACGATCGGTGTCATAGATAGCGAATCTTCAATAAAGAATGCCTACTCTCAGAATGATATGGAAGTTTTACAAATTATTGCCAATATCGCAGCTCCTCGTATCGCTTCAGAGCAATATTGTTCAGAGCTGAAGCAGACACAATCTCAACTCGAAGCAACTAACGAGAAGTTATTTACCTCATTAGAGCAGTTAAAAGAAAACCAAGAAGTATTGGTTCAAAATGAAAAAATGGTCTCTATTGGCTTATTAGCTGCGGGGGTTGCTCACGAAATAAATAACCCTCTAGCTTTCTCTATAAGCAATGTTTCTTACTTTAAAGAGTGTATTGAAGACATCACCAATATGCATCAGTCAATATTAGATCATAAAGACATTTCATCAAAAATTAAACTGCATTTACAGTCGACTAATTATATGCAATCTCTTGACGAGATAACGGAGGTAGTTGGAGAAACGGCTAATGGCTTATTGAGAGTAAAGAATATTGTGTCTGATTTATGTGGCTTTGCTAGAAATGAAGAAAAGAAAGTATCCAACTTTGATGTTAATAAAGGTATCAAGATTGTTACCAACATCCTTAAGGGAGAAATTAACAATAATTGCCACTTAGAATTAGATTTTGGCCAAATACCAGATCTTTATGGTAATGAAACTAAAATCCATCAAGTCTTTATGAATATTATTCTCAATGCAGTACAAGCTTCACGTAATAATGGTTTAATAACGGTAAAAACTTACTTAGATGAGACCTTTGCTTGCATTGATATTACCGACAATGGACTGGGTATTACCAATGAGAATCTTCAAAACATTTTCACACCTTTCTTCACAACTAAACCCGTAGGAAAAGGTACCGGATTAGGGTTATACATTTGTTATAAAATAATTACTGAGGAACATGGAGGACAAATTAAAGTATTTTCAAACCATCAGAAAACAACCTTTCGAATTATGCTTCCTCTTCACAGCGAAGATCAATTAAGTGTACACAATCTGACTTAAATGAAACGAAACAACCATCGTCTAAAATGGTTGGTAATGATTGCGTTTGTAAAGTTAAAGTTTGTATGCAAAGGATGCCATTTAATTAGTGTTAGATAATTTTATACCCTTGAGTTTGCCCCCTTGAAAGATTATGTTAAACACCTGAAATAATAGGCTTTTATATAATAGCGTAGTTTTTCTCTTGTTAAGATAATAACAAAAACAATACCATTCTCTTTCAAGGAATGTTTTACAAAGGAAGATAGTATGAATATAAAAATGTTAATAGCAGCTTTTGCTGGTATAGCAAAATCAATAAATTTTGGTGGTGCTGCAAATTATGTAGGGTTTGACAATATAACTTTTGGCTCTGTTAATCCAAATACACAAGTCCCTGAACCATCAACTCTTGCCATTTTTGCATTAGGCATCATAAGTTTAGCTTCACGTCGCTTAAAGCAGTCATAATATAATTAAGATGACTTCCCTGCAGTGAATACAAAAAAGCACCATATCGTTGGTGCTTTTTTATTGCTCAGAATTCAAAGGAAAGTAGGTATTTTTTAAAGAGGTTGGAATTTGTTAACTGGCTTGTTTAGTCAATGGAAAATCTGCCCATACCATGTTTATTGCATACTCAGGTTCAACACCATTTTCAACATAACGAGCTACCTCTAATGCTCTTTCAATAGTTTGAATATTTTCGCCTCTAATATTTTTACCTTCGCAGTGATTAACAAAAGCAGTTAGTGTTGACGGAGGAGAAGAAAACTCATCAGAACTAAAATGATGAATATCAGCAAAGAAGTTCGTTATATTTAAGTACTGCCATTTATTACTCATGGTCTGTAGTGACATATTATTTACCTTATTTATCCAACCTATCTATACTGTAATCAACTTGCAACAATTAAGCGTTAAACACTGTTACCACGACGTACTCATTTGTAATCGAACTTGATTAAACTCAAACGTACTAAAAGAGGAGTTGCTTTATCATCAAACCAATTTTATTAGGCAATAACTGTTTAGTTGTTGAAAAATAACAGAACATCAATCACCTCTATAAATTAATCAAATGGATCCTCAATGTCAGTATTTTTTACACTTACTCTTTGAATAAAACCGAATAAATGTACAATTATTTGATATATCTATTATTTTAAGGGTTGGCGCAATATTTGCCTGTATGGAGCGATCTTAAATTTACTTTTGCAGTTATTACTTTTTCTATACACAAAAAGTAATTAAAAGGAAGAACATGAACGCTAATTTTTTAACTGTGGCTTTTTCAAGTCTAGTCTTTACTCTTTGCTCTTTTATTAATACCGCTAATGCAGGATTAATCACCGATATTATCGACCCTACCCCTGATGCTTATTTAACACCTTCTTCAGGTGATTATGAATTCACTCACGATATAAATGATGAATTTGATAATGCCTTAAACTCAATATTAGGTTTTACTCTTGAAATTGACGTCTACGATGACAATGACAATGACTATAACCGTTATGGTTATAGATCAGGGTATTGCCATGGCAGTAGGTGGGGTGGCTATCACTGTCACAGTGGCTATAGATACCTAATATCTTCAGCACAATATGAAAACTTAAATGTAACTATCGATGATGTAAACATAGGAACTTATGAAATTGATTACGACCCATTAGGTTTCTCAAACCTTGATTTTAGCAATTTACAAGCAACAGGCTTTCTAGATATAAGCTTACTTGTCACTTCTGGTGATTTATATTTCGCTAAATCAACGTTAACCGTTGAATATGAGAAAGTAGCAGTACCAGAGCCTTCTGCCCTTGCTATCTTCGGATTAGCTATTATGGGCTTAGTATCGCGCCGCTCAAAAGCGATGACAAAATAACAGTCATCTAACTGTTTACAGCTAAATAAAGCATCAATTACCTTTAATAAGTGATTGGTGTTTTTTATTGTCTGAAATTTACTTTTCTAGCAGTCTTTGATAAGTGCCGTCTTTGTGTATATCAGCCAGGATATTGGTAAGTTTATTTATGATGTTATCGTCTGTCCCTTTATTACAAGCTAAATAAAAGTCTGACCATAAATCATCAATCTCATAAACTTTTTGTAATGATTTCATATCAATACCAGCCAATTTTGTTCTATAAGCAATAGTAATATCATCAGCGATGATAAAATTAATTTCCGAACGGGTGTAAAGTATATTTAATAAAGCATTGGCATTCTCAATGACATATAAGTTTTTCCCTTCAATAAAACCTTTATTAAGTAACGCTTGATGAGGTGCATTATTTCGCTTTACCGCAATAGTATAATTCTTTAGGTCCGCAAGGCTCTTAACATTATAATTCTTCTTATTTTTAAGTCCCCAAACAACCGCTTTATTGGTTTTAATGACTATACCTATCCACTTGAGTAGATATTCTCTACTGGGTAAGCGAGCAATAGAAAATACGCAGTGGTTTGGCTTTTGAAGAGCAAAACTGTAAGCAGCTGTCCAAGGGTATGCGTCAATACTATAGTTATACTCGCTTTGTTTCATGACCTCATTCATCAAATCTACAGTAAAACCTGATAATTGATTTTTATCATCTACAACTTGATACGGGGGGTAATGCTCTGTCACCAATGAAATATCAGTAGCATGAGCACTATGAATATTTATAAAAAGAACAATAAATGCAGTTAATAGAAAATAGCAGCTTGTTTTAGATTGTCGATTAAATCGAGATGGTTTATTGGTCGAATTCAACATACTAGCAAATTAAGTACTAAAATTAATAAAAAATAAAGGCCAATAGCTTTAAAGTATATCTTCTCTAATAAGATAGTAAACTTAGCTATAGACGAACAATAACCTATAGTGACTCATATAGTAGATCAAATATTATACTGCACTATTTTATGCCACTTTCCAACTCAAAAAACAAAGCAAAAATATTTAGGACGAGACAATGTCTAATAATAAAAAAGGCCTCATTAAAATGAGGCCTTTTTGAGTAGTTCATCAGCTAACGTTCATTAGCTAGTCTCACTTTTTTAATTTTAAATTTTGGCTCCTTGCTGTTATTAAAAGCACAAGTGTAAATAACATCCACCCCATAGAGCCACCAGATTTTTCAGGGGGCTCTATTACTGGTTCTTCAGGGGTACTATTTTTTGGTAATTCAGGACTAACTGGTTCAATACCGTCAGAGATGACCGTTAGCATAAAGCTGGTTGATGCTAAATCATTAGCAAATACATTATCACGCACAGTTACCGTAACCATAGTTTCACCATGCCAATCACTGTCAGGGGTTATAGCTATGCTAGAGCCTGATGCATGTTCACTAACCGTTGCAGTAATATTTTCACCCGTAACGGTAATGGTATTTGCTGAAATACCACCATCAGCATCAGTAAAGTGAACATATATATCTTCTAATGAAGTATTTTCATCAATGCTTTGATCATCAATGGCTGCAATATTTATATTGGAAGCAACACTAATATTAGCTTGTGCACTTGCATCTGAGATGCCATCAACACTACCTGTAATGTTCAGCATTTGAGAAGACGCGATAGAGTCACCTGTAACCTTAGCTTGGAAGTTAACCGTTATGCGGGTGGACTCACTGCTCTCGATGTCATAACAAATAATTAAGTCTTCTTTAACGACTTCATCAAGGTTATTGTAAGCAACTGACACACCAGTATGCCCATTGAGTGGCCACATTCCTGCACGAGGTCCATTATAACCACGTAGACCAATTGATCCTGAGCCATCTTGACTACCAAAATCTACATTATCGTAGGCCATAATAACTTCAAACTCACCTGGTACATGAGAAGTATTACTGCGCATGAACATTTGATGATCATAACTGTCATCACGCGGCTCAAAGGTGGTGTTCCAATTCATGTCTTGGCCTTTATCATGAGTTTTTGCATTATCCCATTCAAGTAATACATAGTTGCCAAGGTAAGCCATAGATACACCACTTTCTAATTCGGCATCCCATGAATTAAGCTCATATTTAGCTAATGTCATGCTTTGATTCCAGCTCATATCTTGTGTTGCATTCCAAAATGGCGCAAACAAGTAATCTGGTGGCGTTGAATAACCTGTAGATGGTAATTCTAAATGCACTTGTTGAGGAACAATATCCCAAGGATTATAGTTACCTATATCAAGTTGCACCCAACCTCTAGAGCTTAATACCATTTGGTTAGTTTTAAAGTATGATTCATTATCAAATGGAGTCATATTCGAGCCAGTATCTGTCATCACAGGGATAATCAGCTCATGAACCCATTCTGGCCACCAACCACTATCATCTAAGAACGAGCCCCAGCTAGGTTGAATTCCATAATTTCGAAGGTCAACGTACTTTCCTTCTGTCGCAGGAAGGTAGCTTTGCCAAGGTGTACGACACATTTCATTGGTTTCATTTGTTGAAACAACATAATTTGTCGCCCAATCAGCAGAGTTAACTTGTGAAGTATTAATGGTAAAGCCATTCTCAGTCTGTACTAGGCCTTCAACGTTATTCATTGAACCTGGCACAATAGATAAGCCTTCAGATAACAGTGCAGTTAACGATATAGCTCTATCACTCCCTGACTTATTCGCTTGAACAACCACGCTCATATCAACAACATCGCCAACAATGGCACTGGTTTGTGAAGCATTGATTGAAACAGTATTGGCACCACGGGTTATTTTCATAGGGATAAAGGTTAATGAGCCTTCTGCATTATCCGCAGCTTGAACTGCAATGGCCGAGTGATAAATACTGTTTTCATTAAGGGCTTTATTCCAAGTAATGGTCATATCTGAAACAAGTTCGTTATCACCTGATTGAGTAAAGTCAAAATCAAACTCAGCACTGATATTTTTTGGTACTACACCATAATTAACAGCTATGGTATCAATACTTTCAAACGGGTAAAGCAAGCCATTAGCAACGATAATGGTATAGTCGCCAGCTTCTGGGTTCTCAATTGAACAGAACTCTCCCTCAGTAGTTTGAGGTAACATTGAACCACAAACCGCCTCTGTATAATGCAGCTTTCCATCACCGTTAAAATCTTTAACAAGATAAATATCCGCATTAATGTAAGAGTCAGTACCTAAGTCGTTATCACTAGTAGTATCAACAACTGCGCCCAATTCAGCTCTAAATATTGCCGAGTTTTCAGGTACTGCCACCGATATAGCTTTAAGCGATGGATTAGCTACTGTGCCCAAATCTACATCATCAGTCAGATTGAAATAGCCTGTTTCTGTAAAGAGTTGGTCGCTAAAACCTTGACGTGGAATTTCTAATTCTGTTGTCGTTAACTCAATAGGACTATACGCCACAGCATTAACCGCATTACTTGGCACCCCAAAAGGAATATCAGTAACTAGCGCACTTGCATTATCATCAGTCGCCGTAATGTTGACAGTATTAGGTAAGGTTTTACCCGTATACAATGATGAGTAAGGCCATATCGCCATTGGAGTGGTTTCATTTTCAGCAATAAATTGAATCTCACCTTGATCCGCATGCGCAGTTCCGTCATACCAAGCCATATCAACTTCTTCAAAGTTACTGGTAATGGTTAAAGTAATTGACTCTCCTGCTTTAAGACTAAAGGTGCTTGGCATTATTGCCATTTTTGCTGAAGGATCTAATGTCCAATCGTAGCTCATATGGTTCTGTTGTAGTTTCTCAACATTCACAGACCAAGTACCATCTTGTGTTGCTTTAACAGTACGTGTCCAACTACATTGTCTGCCACAGTCCATATTGATCAATTGTGGTAGATTCAGATCTCTAACACGACCACCGTTATGTGGATTTGCTCGTCTAAAGTTTTCTGCACTTTCATCCATGATGAGTCCAGAATCAATAGCTCTAGCAACATTGACTAAACCATGCCCAGCACGATAAGGACCTGCAACAACCACTTCATTGTAGATAGGGTGTTCCATTTTTATCGCTTTTGAATCCGCTGACATTTGCAACGCTGATTGTACTTCTGCAGCACTCCATTCAGGGTGCGCTTGACGAACAAGCGTCATAACACCTGCTACATGAGGACTAGCCATAGATGTACCACTAATGCGGTTCCAGTCTCGGGTATCTGAGACTGCTTCAAATGGGTTTTCTTCAGTCCATGCGGCAAAAATATCTACCCCTGGCGCGGCAATGCCCGGAGAGAATAATTCAGGAATAGTTGAAGAAGGTCCACGTGAAGAGAAAACAGCTAACCAATCAGCATCTTCTTCATTAATATCACGACTAGCTTCTGAGGCTGTGATTGTTCCTGTTAAGCCTGTGCCTGATGCTAACCATGGCTTTAAGGCATTGAGTTTCCAACTTGGCCCTTCCCATTGGTCTCGAGTGATATGAATGCCGGGGATAACATAGGGATCATCATTAACCTGATCACCTTCTTCTGAGGTGTTATAAAGCACAAAAGCGCCACCACCGCCTGCTTGAACATTGATTGCTTTATCCCAACGCGCAATATCGCCTCGTTCACAGACAACAATCTGAGTAGCAGTAAAAGTATTAGCTGCAAAAGGCGTATTACAACGTGCATCACCAAAGTCGGCAGCAATAACAAACTCACCAGTAAATGAACCAGAAATACCTGCACCATCAAGCTGTAATGGTGTAAGCGATGTATCGCCACCAGTGAAGTCTGTTAATGATTTTCCTTCAATATTAATTGAGCGTGAATGTGTGGTAGCTGCAACATTTAATACCCACGGAGAGGTGTGATCAACTGTATATAGCGAATCAGTTCCATAGGCTGCACCTGAGTTACCAGCTGAAAGCGCTACGGCAACACCGGCTTCACGAGCTGATAAAAAGGCCATTTCAAAAGCATCATCCCATGGGAAGCTTTCACCACCACCAATCGACATATTGATAACATCAACGCCATCTTTTATCGCTTGCTCTACCGCGAATAACATAGCTTCCCCGCCACAACCGCCCGTTGGCATACAAACTTGATAAGAAATTATATTTGCTCTTGGTGCAACCCCTGAAGCCATTGGCATTTTCACACCAACGGGTTGTCCGTGACCATCACCAATTAAATCAGGTAATAAATCATCAACATCATACTGAACATTACCGGCAACAGTACTGGCAACATGACTACCGTGGCCATTAAAATCCTCACCAAATTCCGGTGCTAACCGTACCGGCTCATCCCAATCATTTTCAGGAACAGAAAAGAAAGTATCAGTCACAGTTTCATGAGTATAAACACCGATTAGCTTATCATTACATCTATCGGCAAACTCTTCTAAAGCACATTCACCAAGAAAGTTACCTGAGCCAAGCGGGTTAGTATGGGTGTAACCATCACCATCGGTTACCGCAAATGAAGGGTGATCAGTATTGATACCGGTATCAATAATACCTACAAGCATTCCCTCCCCTTTGTAGCTACCACCTTCAACAGTCCCAGTTCCATTCCAAACCCCTGTGGCGCCAACATGCTCTGGGCCGACATCAGTATGAAGTTGATACTCTTTTGAGCGCTGCACATAAGCAACTTCCGACATTTTTGCTAATGACAATGCTTGTTGCTGAGTTAGTTCAACGGTGACTGCGTTTATTGCAGCTGTGAACTGCCTTTTAACTTCTACGTTGACACCTTGGTTTTTTGCTTGTTGTACAAAATCGCTTTGCTTTGATAACAAATGAGATTTATAGGCATCAACATTAGCTTGGGTATTTCCCACAGCTTTTGAGCCTGAATACAATTTAGTATTATTATTAAGGCTAGCTTTCGTTGCCGCTAAGCCAGAAATATTCCCTTCATAGGTGGCGATTGGTTTATCCATTAATCGAACTATGTAAGTATGTTTACCAGATAAGTCTTTTTCTAATTTTATTTTATCGGTTACATTTTTAGGGGTGAAATGAACATTGCTCATTGCCCCTTGACGTAAAGGTGATAGAAATTTACTCGGCGCTTGCTGCAAAGCTTCTTGTTGTAATTTATATAGCTTCATCAGATCTATGGCTTGTGGCTCTAAGTTAAAACTTTGATTACCAGTACCAGTTTGAGCACTTGCAGCCATACCTGCGGCATAAAGTGCCGAAGATATAAACAGTGCAATTTTTTTTATTTTCATTGGATAACTCCCAAATTTAATTTTATGCTGACTGTCATCAGACGAATCGATACTAAGCATGTAGCAATCAAAATACTGGTTATTTCGTGTACGAATTTGTTGGAGAAACCAAAGAGTAAATGTGTGAATTTGTGTGAGGGGTGTCTTACGCCCTGATAAATGGGTACTATGTTAAACAGTAAGTATTTGTACATTTGTGTAGCTTATTACGAGGTTGTGTTACTAGTGCGTCAAAATTACCTATTCATCCTGCTGGTTTTTGTACTGTCTTGTGGAATCAAGACGGCACAAGCGTGCGAGAATGATTGTGTTTATGAAAACAGCTGGGCCCTTGGTCTGGCCGTGGGTATCGGCGACTTTTCTAATCCTTTACATGACGGTGCTGACAGAAATATCGCTGTGCTGCCCTCTTTTTATTTTTATAGCGAACGCTTTTATATTGAAAATACTGAAATTGGCTATGTCATCGAAGAAAATGAAAATTGGCTTGTTAAAGTCAAAGGCAACTTCAATAACGATGGTTTGTATTTTAATGAAACAAAGTTTGATGGACTGATTATTTCAGGCTTACTAGGTCCAGGGTGGTTTGAAGAGCCTGATGAGTCGGTATCAGCAAATGAGGTTGAGAGGAAGTACTCCTATATGGCTGGTATAGGAGCCGATTACTTTGTAAATGACAACATTATGCTTTCAGCGGGCATCTACCATGACGTAACAAATGTTCACCATGGTTACTCAATGAATACCAGCGCTCAATATATCTTGCAAAGAGGAGATTGGCGCTTTCAACTAGGTATAGGAGCAGAGTTTAAAGACAGCGATTTAACAAATTATTATTATGGTTTGAGAGAGGAAGATGGTACCAGTTATGCTTCATTTGAGGTCGACTCAAACATCAATATATCAGCCTCAACGTCACTCGCTTATCGAATAACGGATAACTTTTATTTAACTGGCCGTTATTATCATGAGTGGCTAGGCTCAAGTATGACCGTTAGCCCTTTGGTTGAAGATGACTATACCCGATTCTTTTTTATTGGCATTACTGGCCAATTTGGATCGCATTAATATGGTCTTTTCACGTATGTTCATCATTTTATTAATGCTTTATATAAGCAATGTAAAATTTTTACATGCGTCAGAGCCATTGCTATTAATTAGTCCCGAAAGTTGTGTCGCGAATAAAGGCTGGTGTCACACCCAACTCAATATCAGTTGGCAACTAATCAATGACGAGCCTGTTTGTATTCAAATTGAAGAACATAATAAAAGCTACTGTTTTGATTCTGGCTTAAACAACCAAAAAACAATTACCGTCAGAGTAAATGGGCCAATCAAGGTTTCATTAGTTTCCAGTCAAAGTGAACAAGTGCTTGCCCAAAAAACCCTTAATGTCTTTATCAAAGAGTATAAAAAAAGAGCGAGACAACGCCATGCTTGGAGTATTATTCAATGACAGAAGTAAAGCATATAATAATCATTGAAGACGATATAATGCTCGCTGACTTAACACAAAGCTTTCTTCAACAATATCAATTTAAAGTCACTGTTTTTAATTCTGCCAATGCCTTTCTAGCTAAAGCAGAACAACTTTGTATTGATATCATTCTTTGCGATATTAACCTACCTGAAATGAATGGCTTTGAGCTATGTAAGCTTGCTAGGAATCACTTTACTGGACCTTTTATCTTTCTTACCGCAAGAAAGGACGATGAAGATCATGTCTTAGGATTAGAGGTAGGCGCCGATGACTTTATTAACAAACCGATAAAACCACCTATTTTGTTAGCTCGAATAAAAGCCGCTTTAAGAACTGTTCAAAGGCATAAAAATGTTGAACTTGCTAACCGTATAGAGCTCACGGGGTTAACCATAGATAAAGATGCCAGAATTTTAGAAGTGGGTAAAAATAGAATATCACTCACCTCAGATGATTTAGATTTACTCTGGTTTTTAGTGTTGCATAAAGATAAAGCACTCAGTCGAGACGATTTATTTCAGGAGATGATTGGTCGACAATATGATGGTCAAGATAGAGTCATTGATGGTCGAATTAGTCGTTTACGTAAAAAATTCAATACCATTGAAAATAATCCCTACGAAATAAAGACAGTATGGCGTTTAGGTTATGTCTTTTCTTCAAGAGAGTTGACTCATTAATGAAAGCTCAATTCATTCGCTTGTTCTTGTTGATTATCATAAGCTTATTAGTTATTGGCTGGTTAACTGAAGTATTTATTGAAAGAGCTGAGGAACAATCTCCTTTAGTGAATGTCCAGGCACTAAAGCCATTTATTTATCAAGATGAAAGCAATGCCATAGCACTATCTAACACCAAGTTTATCACCATTAAAAATTTGGCTTGGCCAGTTGATTTAACAGAAAAACTCGCCAAAGGTGAAATTGTTTCGCTCAGTAATATAAATCATCAAGTGTTTTATTATTGGTTATTACCCGATAATCCCGAAATGGCTGTTGAGTTTGGACCTTTTTTGCAAGAAACAGAGAACAGTAGCTTATATTTACTGCTGAGTATTCTTTTCTACGGCGTTTTTTCTTTACTACTATTTATTTGGCTTTGGCCAATCTTTAAAGATGTCATTGAACTTATCAGGCTTACCGATCAGTTTTCTAAAAAAAGAGGTAAGATAAATAGCTACGTTAAAAAAAGCTCAGTGATGTACCCCCTTGCCAGTAGTGTTGAAAGCATGTCTCGACAAATTGTCAGGTTTTTATCATTACAGCGTTTTTTAGCTAGCTCTGTTTCACACGATATCAGGACTCCTTTATCGAGAATTAGTTTTCTGCTAGCAATGTCTAACGCTGAAAATCTCAACGATTTCAAGATTAAAATTGATGCAGAGCTTGATGAGATTGACCGCTTAACTGATGACTTCATTGAACTTGCACGCATTGAGGAATTTCACCATCAGCTAAATATTGCCAGAGATAATATTTCTCCTTGGCTTATCGAGTTAATTGACAGAGTTCAAAGCACCACCAATGTTCAAATAGATTTAACGGCGGATGAAAAGATTATCATTAATCACGACATTAACTTTTTGCAACGTGCTGTACAAAATTTACTAGTCAATGCTGTCAAATACGCCGTTAATAAAGTCCAAGTGACTATCATAGATTCTGGCGATGAAGTTGAAATTAGAGTAGAAGATGATGGCACAGGCATTAAACCTGAAGAGCAAGAGCGCATTACCGGTTTATACGAAAGAGGACAGTCTTCAAAGAATATTGGCAGCGGCTATGGAATTGGGCTGGCTTTTGTCAACGTAATAGCTGAGTGGCATGGCGCAGAGGTTAGAATTAATCAGTCGATTACCCTAGGTGGCGCTTGTGTTTGCATTGTATTACCTAAATAAGTCCGAGACGGTGAAAAAGCTAACTACCAATGCCCTTTTTAGCGTCACTTTTTTGATTACTGCTTATTAACCACCACGGGTACCAATCTAAACTTCTATTCATTGAGAGTGAGATATTCTTTGAGAGTGAAGTAACGCTTTTCATTAAAACCCTAAAACAACAGAGAGCTAAAAAGAGTACACAACTGAGTACACAACTGAGTACACAACTGAGTACACAAATCGATTAAGCCTCAATAAATGATGCGAGTACTATACGTGTTTGTTATTTAAATGGTGTTACTGAAGTGTAACTCTTGGTGCTGTGTGTTGCCTTTGCATTGTTGCCATTGAGGTTTATCCACAGTAATTAATTCCGAACTTATATGGCCAATATTACTTGACCACTTCATTCAACAAGCTGAATAGTGCATACATACTTAGCTCTTTAGTGGTAATCAATATATTTTATCAACACTTTAATAAGTGATTCTTTTTCAATGGGTTTTCGAAGGTAATAATTCATACCAGCATCAAGACACCTTTGTTTATCAGTCGTTAATGCATGCGCAGTCAAAGCAACAATTGTTAAATCAATATTCCCCTGTCCTGCTTGGCCATTGCGGATAGCTTGAGTGGTTTGATAGCCATCCATTTCGGGCATTTGACAGTCCATAAATATCAAATCATAGTACTTATCTTGATGTGAATTGAGCTTTTCCAAGGCATCTATTCCGTGTATAGCGATATCGCAAGATAAACCCAACTTAGCCAGTACTCCTTTCATCACCATTTGATTAACACGATTATCTTCAACTAGAAGAATATTGGCATCTCGATTTTTATCACATTCTTCAGCTTTGGCTTTATGCTCATTCGAATCAAGGTTAGACGACGTAATAACATCACCATTTTTGAGTATTTCTTGCTCTTGGTTTACAACTAATGAAAGTGTATCAATTAAGTCTGACGTAGTTACTGGTTTAGTAAAAAAACCATTTACGCCTATTTTACTAAGTTCATTTTTAGTTTCCATTTCATTTAATGAAGTCATCAGTATTAACTTAATTTCATCATGACATTTATTACTTCGTATTTGACGGCATAACTCAACACCGTCCATATTTGGCATATGCATATCAACTAGTGCCAAATCTATTTCTGTCTGCTTTAAAGGAAGTATTTCAAGTGCCTGTTTAACACTCGCTGCTTGTAAAATAGTGGCTCCCCATGATGTTAGTTGCTCAGAAAGTACTATTCTATTAGTCTCATTATCATCAATAATGAACACCTGTAAACCAGTCATATCTAATGACGATAAGTTGTGATTATTATCACTTCCTTCAACAACGGGAATCTTTAATGTAAAACAACTACCTTCATTTAGTTTACTTTCAACAGTTATCGTTCCACCAAGCAAAAGACAAAGGTTTTTACAAATGGCTAGGCCTAAGCCTGTGCCGCCATATTTTCTGGTAGTCGATGAGTCTACTTGGGAGAAAGACTCAAATAATTGGTTTGCTTTATCATCAGGAATACCAATACCTGTATCAATAACTTGAATTTCCAGGGTTAATTTACCTGTAGTTTTTTCCACTAAAGATGCTTTACAGAGCACTTCTCCTTGGCTGGTAAACTTAATAGCATTGCCTAATAAATTGGTTATGATTTGGCGAATCCTTGTCGGATCGCATTGAATTCGTGATTGCTTTATTTCACTAAGATCAAGTATCAACTCTATATGCTTACTTTCAGCACGAAATGCAAATGACTGAATAATGCTTTCAAGCAAGTCTCGTAAATCAAAGTCAATTTCTTCTAGTTCTATTTTACCTGCCTCTATTTTCGAGAAGTCTAAAACATCATTAAGAATGGCCAGTAAAGAATTGGCACTATCTTGTGCAACTTGTAATTTATTATATTGCTCATTATTTAATCCTGAGTCCATGACCAAACCAAGCATGCCCAAAATACCATTCATTGGTGTTCTAATTTCATGGCTCATACTTGCCAAGAATTCACCTTTAGCGATATTTGCTTGCTCTGCCAGCTCTTTAGCATTAATTAACTCTGCTTCCATTACCTTTCTTGCAGTAACATCAACTGAGACACCTAATATACCAGTAACTTCTCCCGAAACTCCTATAATAGGTATCTTACTTGTCCAATAGCTTTTAATCAGCCCATTTAGATCAGGAGCACAGTTTTCGAGCTGAACTGTCTGAAGGCTTTGCATTGCTTCATGATCAGTAGAGATAAATCCTTTAGCTATATTTTCAGGAAATAGTTCATAGTCTGTTTTGCCAACAACACTGTCAATATCTAACCCTAATGTTACCTCCCACTCTTTATTCACTAAAAGATAAACGCCACTTGTATCTTTTAAGTAAATAAGTGCTGAAATATTATCGAGCACAATCTGCAATTTTCTTTCATTCTCTATCAACTGCTCTTTAGATTTTTCCAACTGCCTAGTTCTTTGTCCTACTCTAGACTCTAACGTAAGGTTTGACTTAGCTAATGCTTTGTTTGCCTTATGGCTAATTGACATAATTAAAATAGAGATAAAAACACTGACGATAACCAAAACACAAAGAATGATTAGAATGGTAAAACGAGTGGTATAATACGTCTGATAAGCCTCATCTTTATCCACTTCAGTAATAACTGCCGCCTCGATATTGGCACTCCAAGCCCAACTACCGATAACATCAACCCCTCGGTAATCCTTATACCCAAAAATGTCACTTGAGGACTTTCTATTAAGGGCGCTCTTTGCTGCGACAGTTAAGGTATTACTTTTAGGCTCTTTAATTTCTATAGCTAAAACATTTTGTGTATTTGGCGCTATCATTTTTAAAGTAGACAATTGTTTAGAAAATCGAGATTCTGAAATCATACGAGCATTACCATCTACAACATAAGTTTCACCCGATTTACCAACTCGGCCCAGTTTTAATATTTTGCTAAATTCACCTAGAGGATCTAATCGTTCAGCTAACACCGCAATCACTTTTCCATCATTCAATTTAAGTGGTGTGAGAATAAACATGGTAGAGGGAAAAGGTAAACCGCTTATATTTGGCGTATTAGCGATAGGCACATCTGAGAGCATGGGCAAAACAAACACAGTTTCACCTGATAATGCTTTAGTGAAGTTTTCGTTTCTTTTAGCAAAAACTAGATTTTTTAATCCTAGATTACTGTCTCGCATTGAGCCAATATTTGTCCCATCAGGGGCAATAACAAAAAAACCTTTATGCTTACTAACCTCTTGCAAACGCTTGAATATCTCTCGTAACCCAGTTAGTTCATGACTGTTACTTATATCTCCTCCCTTGAGGTACAAAGCTAGTTGAGACTGTGCAAGTAACTTTGTTTTAGGATCAGAAGCAATGTTTCTTAGCTTTTGCTTTTGATTAGATAGCCAAATATCGAGCGCTTCTTGAGTTGTTGTTCGTATGGTTAAAAGGTTTGAATTCCAGTCGTTATGTATACTTTTCTTATTCTGGGCTAACGCCCAATAAGCGAGTATAACGGCTAATAAAATAATGATGAAATTAAGTACTACTATCCAGCGTTTTCTCAAGGTAGAGTGACGAACATTATTCATTGTATTTAGTGCCATTCGGACTCTCTGTTGGTTGCTTAAAAAACAGTCACCCCTGACTTTCATACCTATAAAGATATGTGATTTTTCACAAAAGTACTAGGCTGGTAAGTTAAAAGTATCTTAATAGGTTGATAAGCTCAAAATATTGCAAAGTGTTGTCACTACTACACCATAGATTGGAAATATAAAGTACGATTACAACCACATATTAAAAGCAATAGCTGAACTCCAAGGTTTAATACTCAACCTTGAAAACTAAACGTCTTGGTGATGAATATTTACCAGCTTTAGAAGATTGCGCTTGTTGCTCTAAGATACATGTTTCCTAGGATAAACTAAAACCTTTATCATGTTATTAAGGCTATTTCATAGTTGTATCACCAATTAATTTATAACGAAACCTCACATTATTATCATTAGAATTAAGATTACATAACTTTTGCTCTGCCTTACGTTTCTTTACTTTAGAGACTTTATTATTGTGCCTTAGTGTTTATAAAAGGCTCCTTCATGAAATCGTCAAAATACATTTGTGCTGCTATGTTTACCTTTCTAATTACTTTACCTGCATGTAGTAATACCAAGGAGCCAAAAACTGAAAGTTTTTTTCACACACAAATTCGTGACGATAGCTCAAAAGAGTTTACTTTTTCATTGATATTTTCACGTAATGAAAAAGAAGTGGGTAAGGAAACACAAGGTTCATCACCGACACAAAAACGTGATAGGGGAAACGGAAGCGGCAAAGGTCAGGGTAAAGGAAGCAAGAGAGGAAGTTCTTCAGTTACCGCCAAATCAAATACAATAAGCGCGAGTAAGGCAGATAGAATGCAAGCCACTTTTCATCAATACTTAGACCTAAAAATGCAAGAGTCAGAATACTGTAAGACTGGTTACCTGACATTAGAAAGAAACTTTATTGGGGCCATTTATTCTTTACGGGGAGAATGCAACGAAAGCGCTACTAAAGAAGATAGGTTAAAGTAGGGGCAGTGATTAGCCCCCTATAGGTTTATTTGACACATTATAATTTGGCTAAATGCTATTAAAGCTAATATTCAAAGGTCAATTTCAAGGTTACTTCTCTGAGATCCAAAGCTTAATGTGCCCTTTAACTACCACAACACCGTCAGTGTCATAAGCGGTTACTGGTACTAAAAGATCACCACATACCCACTGCTCTGGAGTAACCTCTGCAACACAAAGAATATCAGAGCCGGCCTTAGCAGTATAATCTAACGACATTCCTTTAGGGATCCACCGTAAATGCTTAGGAATAGAAGCTTCAGCCATCACGCCCATCGCCATCTCTAGACCGTTACAAATAGCAATTACATGTACTGTCTTTATATGGTTATGTACCCTATTACCTTTCTTAATAAAACATTCACAATAGTTAGGCCTTAGTTCAGTGATAAGTGGCTTAATCGTACCAAAATAAGGTGCCATTCGAGCAACCATAACAGAGAAAATTTTCTTACCAAAAGGCAAGCGAGTCACTTTATTGTAAAGTGCCATTACCTTGGTTGGCTTAATTTTAGTTGCTTTATCTTGTGGCATTTGAATCTTCCTGTTCAGTTTTAACTCTTATAGTGGTCGGATGAGTTTACCAGTATTTTTATAAGATACAAGAACGCTTAATTTTTTACGCTTATCCTCAAAGCTATTTGCATATGAAATAAATTTAGCTTGTGGTGCTGACCTTAATCAAATTTAGTGAAATTTAATGAAATATTATCTTGATCTCATTTGCAAAATGACTATCATCTGCGCTTTTTAAAGCACAAGTAACTTTAGCCTCATATGGAACTTTCTTCTTACCTCATTTATCTTAGCATTTCAGTGATAGCTTCAGTCAGCGTTGGTCCTTCGGTGATATTAGCAGCCAATAATGGTATTAATTTTGGTTATAAAAAAGCATTATCTGGCGTATTGGGCCATGTAAGCGCAATATTAGCTTTAGCCTTAGTATCTGCTTCTGGGGTTGGTAGTATTTTACTGGCTTCTGAAAATACCTTTTTAGTCATTAAATATTTAGGTGTGTTATACCTTGCCTATATTGGCTACGCCATTTGGCATAATAAAGGCTCATGGTCCTTGTTATCACAAGATGACAAGATGCCTTCAGGCTTTAGTTTATATAAAAAAAGTTTATTTCTAGGGCTAAGCAACCCTAAAGCCCTGGTCTTTTTTACTGCTTTATTTCCTCAGTTTATCCAGACTAATCAGGCACTATTGCCACAGTTTTTACTGTTAACAGCTACCAGCTTAACCAATGCCTTCATCTTTACTTTGGCCTATGCTTTTGCCGGCTACAAGCTAAAAAACAGATTACTGCCTTTACTGAATAATGGCGGATTAAGCAAAGTCACTGCTATGATGTTTATGGGATTTGCTACCGTATTAGCCGTAGCTAAATAACGGTAACTTAAACTAAAGCCTCATCAATAAAAAAGCCAATGCTTAAATTAAACATTGGCCTTTTTGCTTGGTCTTCGTGTTTAGTCGTTGTGCTTAAAGCAAGCTAACCCTGAACTACTTTTGTGCTGCTAGTTTTCGTGCTTGGTGAAGTTTTTTATAGCTTTCAATTAATCTTAGGTGCTTGTCTAACCCTTCTAGATTCATGCTGGTTTCAGTTAAACCAAAGAATCTAATGTCACCAAAAACCGAGCCAACAACATTGACCATAGTCTCTTCACCAAACATTCTGTTGAAGTTTCCGATAAAGTCTTCTAGTTCCATCTCTTCATCTAAACTTACTTCAAGTACTGCACTTATAGCTTGATAGAATAAACCGCGCTCTACTGTGTTGTCGTTATACTGTAAAAACTCACCAACTAACTCAGTAGCATCTTCCAGTGCACCTAGGGCTAAACAGATAAGAATTTTTAACTCGAGAATCGTTAATTGTCCCCAAACAGTATTTTCATCAAATTCAATACCAATTAGCGTGCGAATATCAATGTAATTATCTTGTTGGCTGTCCTCAAGACGTTCAAATAAACTCGCTAATTCATCATCACTTAAACGATGCAGGTTTAAGATATCTTCACGGTAATCAAGTGACTTATTGGTATTATCCCAAATCAAGTCTTCTACCGGATACACTTCTGAATAATCAGGTACTAGAATACGACATGCAGTGGCACCAAGTTGGTTAAACTCAGCAATATAGACTTCTTTACCCATATCTTTCAAGATAGCCATTAAACCGACATTTTCTTCTTCATTAGTGCCCGAGAAGTCCCATTCAACAAACTCATAATCATGTTTATCACTAAAGAAGCGCCATGAGATAACACCCGTTGAGTCAATAAAATGATCAACAAAATTTTCCGGCTCAGTTACCGCCATTGAATTAAAGGTAGGTTTAGGCACATCATTTAACCCTTCAAAGCTACGACCTTGTAGAAGTTCTGTTAAGCTACGCTCAAGCGCGACTTCAAAACTTGGATGAGCGCCAAATGAAGCAAATACACCACCTGTCTTCGGGTTCATCAAAGTGACACACATTACTGGGAATTGACCGCCTAATGAAGCATCTTTAACAACGACAGGAAAGCCCTGTGCTTCAAGACCTTCAATGCCAGCAAGAATAGCTGGATATTTTGCAATAACGTCCTTTGGTACTTCAGGTAATACAATTTCTTCTGCGATGATTTGTTTTTTAACGGCGCGTTCAAATATCTCTGATAAACATTGAACTTGTGCTTCAGGTAAGTTGTTACCTGCGCTCATGCCATTACTTAAAAATAAGTTTTCAATTAAGTTTGACGGGAAGTATACCGTTTCACCATCCGACTGACGTACGTAAGGAATTGAACAAATACCGCGTTCAGCCATACCTGAGTTAGTATCAATCAGGTTTGAAGCACGCAACTCATCTTCAGGATTATAAATAGCTAAACAATAATCATCTAAAATATCACTTGGCAGCGCATCATCTACGCCCGGTTTAAACCATTTTTCATTGGGATAATGCACAAAATCACTGGTAGCAATATCAGTACCAAAGAACTGATCGTTATAAAAGAAATTACAGTTAAGGCGCTCAATAAATTCGCCCAAAGCAGAAGCAAGTGCGCTTTCTTTTGTTGCGCCTTTACCATTGGTAAAACACATAGGCGATGCAGCATCACGGATATGAAGTGACCAAACATTAGGGACAATATTACGCCATGAAGATATCTCTATTTTCATGCCCAGATCTGCTAAAAGACCTGACATATTAGCAATAGTTTCTTCTAGTGGTAAATCTTTACCTAAAATAAAGGTGCTAGCGCCATCTTCAGGTTGTTGCATCAACATGGCTTGCGCATCTTCTTCAAGACTTTCAACCGCCTCAACTTTGAATTCAGGTCCTTGTTGTACAACTTTTTTCACCGTGCAACGATCAATAGAGCGCAAAATCCCCTTTTTGTCTTTTTCAGAGATACTCTCAGGTAACTCGACCTGGATTTGAAAAATTTGGTTATATCTATCTTCAGGATCAACAATATTGTTTTGTGATAAACGAATATTATCCGTTGGAATATCACGTGAATTACAATATACCTTGACGAAGTACGCGGCACACATAGCAGAAGATGCTAGAAAATAATCGAAAGGGCCAGGCGCTGAGCCGTCACCTTTATAACGAATAGGCTGATCCGCGATGACAGAAAAGTCGTCAAACTTGGCTTCAAGTCTAAGGTTGTCGAGAAAGTTAACTTTGATTTCCATTGATATATTTCCGAAGTTGTATGCGACCAATCGATAGATTGGTTCTAATGGTGCTAATTATCGGATTTTTTGCCGCAATAGTCTTGGGTTAATTTAATAATATTGGATAATTAATTATTAAATTAACCCAAGACTGCTATTTATGAATACTTATCGCTCGCTTTATTACTTAGCGAAGTACACCATGAGAAATAGAAGAAGTTAGCAGAGAGGCTATAGAAATTATGAATACAGCGCTGATGTTATGTAAGTCAGCGCTGCATGTTATGGTTTTAATTTTAGCTTAAAGTTAACACTAAGATTTAGGTTTATTCTTTAGGTAATTTAGCGCATCTAACCGAGTTTCAAATACATGTTCTGCTGGAATTTTATCGAGCAACTTTAATTTATTAAAATCATCTACCACACGGTCACAAACACTTGATAATAAAATATCGCGTCCTTGATTTTGATAACTAACAATAATTTCTTCAATGGCAATAGTACTGGTAATACCGACAAAACGTGCATCAGTTAAATCAATCAATAAGGCTTTATTTTGATCTGTCTCTGAAACACTTTGCTTTAAGCCACGGGCAACACCAAAACCAATAGGCCCAGAAATATTTAGTAATAAAACATTATCATCCATGGCATCAAATAACTGCTTTTCTGCATCAGTTAGGTGCTCTGCCTCTTTGGCTGTACACAGCTTAATATTATCTAATTGTATTTCTGATAATCGGCGGATTGTCACTAAGTTAGCTATGAACACACCAACTAAAACCGCGGTAACTAAATCAAAGGCCACAGACATAACCATGGTTGAGATCATCAAACCAACGCTAAATAGCGGTACCTGATGAAGTCTTTTAAGGAAGTTCCAATCAATAATACTAATGCCTACATGCGTTAAAATAGCAGCAAGCACAGCAACAGGGATATATGCAGTGTACTCACCTGCCCATAAGACAATAGCCAAAATGAAGAGCGCATGTAAAATGCCCGATAACGGCGTAGTACCACCGGCCCTTAAATTGGTTACTGTCCGCATAGTTGCGCCACCACCTGGTAATGCGCCGAATAAACCTGCAACAATGTTACCGATACCTTGACCAACAAGCTCTTGGTCTGAGTCATGTAGCTCATTAGTAATACTATCAACGGTTAATGAGGTCATTAGTGAATCAAGCGTACTTAGAGTAGCGATTAATAATGCTGATTTAATCATTTCACTGGCTAAAGCATTGTCCCAAATAGGCATACTAAAAGAAGGTAGTTCGCTAGCAATAGCGCCTACTACCGGCATATCAACGCCAGCAAAGACATAAAATATTGTAGCGCCCGTTACCGCAATAATACTTGCAGGTACAACACGGCTGTACTTTTGCGGCCACAAGAACAGTACCAATAAACAAGCTAAGCCCAATAATGTATTAGTGCTAGTTAAGGTACTTAATGACAACTGCAGTTCAGGTAATGAATGACCAAATAATGGTTCAATCTGTGACAGGATAATTAATACCCCAATGCCTGAGGTAAAGCCTGAGATCACCGGGTATGACACTAAAATAAAATATTTTCCGAGTTTAAAAATACCAAATAGCATTTGAAATAACCCTGCTAAACTCACCACGGTAAATGCCGCCGCAATACCATTATCAGGCGACTGAGCAACAAAACTCGTTAAAATGGCAACCATAGCTACAGTTAAGCCGGTGTTAGGACCTGATATTTGCTGATTAGTACCACCAAAGAGTGATGCAAACAAACCAGTTAAAATAGCACAATAAATACCGGCACTTGCTCCAGCCCCAGAAGTAACGCCAAAAGCCAAAGCAAACGGCAAAGCAACAATGGTTGATGTCAGCGCACCAAAAACGTCACCTTTAATAGTTTGTCGATTAAAATGTGATAAAGAAAGCATAAATACCTATTTATTAAATTACGGGTTTGCTGGCAGTTATTTATTGAGCCATTGCAGCGAAAAGACTCTTTTAATTAAACGGGTTGCATCATGAACGTTGCACCTCGTTGGCGTTTAAGTCAAATTGTACACTAAAAATGCATTTCTTGACACTATTGACAAGTTTTGTGATTTGAGTAAGTATGAAAGTGCTAGTTATTTAGCTTTGCACATAAATACAAAAATGAAGACATTCAAAAGTAAAAAATACTAACAAGCAATAGTGGGAGCATTTGCTTGTTATTCTTCACATTTCATTTGATTTTTACCATGTGAAAAATTCATATTTTATTTTTAACTGTTCTCTCTTAACATCTTAACTTTACAGGCTATGACGAAAACATCATACTTCGCAAAAGGGTTTCACGATGTGGAATTGGCAAAGAGTTTTACTTGTTAACTTTGCCTTTTATTTATGTATTAATGAGTCAGCTACACAGAAATTGGGTCCAACACAGCCTCTTTCTAATAAATAGCAACAGCTGATATTACCTAGTAAGTAATGGCAGCAACTTAAAGCTCAAACGGTAAAAATTATTACAAGTAGGTCAACCTTTAAAAAATATAAATAAATGACCTTAAATATCAATCAACGAGAGAACTGTAGTTATGGAACAGGTTAGTGAATCTTACGAAAACGAAGAAAAACAAACAAAGGATGTTGGTCTCATAGAACGTCTTTTTAAACTATCAGAGCATAATACCTCAGTAAAAACTGAGCTCATGGCGGGTCTAACCACCTTCGTTACCATGTCTTATATTATGTTTTTAAACCCTATCATTATGTCTAAAACAGGCATGCCATTTGACGGTTTATTCCTTGCTACTTGTTTAGGTGCTGCTATTGCCACTATTCTCATGGGCATGTACGCCAACTGGCCTGTTGGTCTTGCTCCAGGTATGGGCTTAAACGCCTTTTTCACCTTCTCCGTCGTCGGCTCCATGGGTTACAGTTGGCAAATAGCCCTAGGTGCGGTATTCCTCTCTGGTGTTATTTTTGTCTTAATGAGTGTCACTAAGCTAAGGGAATGGATGCTCGATAGTATCCCCTTAAGTTTACGACTTGCCATGACAGCAGGTGTTGGTCTTTTCTTAGGTTTCATTGGTTTACGTTTCACCGGTATTATTGTACCTAACGCTGATAACGTTGTTGCTCTTGCTGATTTAACTCATTTTGGCTTTGGTCAATTTGGCCCTGAAGCGCCAGCATTAGGCTTCTTAAGTTTCTTACTTATTGCCGTGCTTAGTTACCGCAAGGTATTTGGTGCAGTACTTATTGGTATAGCCGCAACAACATTAATTGCTTTTATCATGACTTGGGTATTACCAGCAGATTTCTTTGTCGTTGCTGAAGTTGCTAAGTCTTGGGCTCCTGAATCAGGTTTTGTTGCCTATAAGGGGATTATGGCTGTACCTGAGTTCTCCGCACTTGAACCAATTTTATGGAAAGCTGATATCGTCGGTGCTTTTGAAGTAGCGCTTATCCCTGTTATTGTAACTTTCTTATTTGTTAATATTTTCGATACTGCGGGTACCTTAATGGGTGTTGCAGAGCGTGCTAACTTACAAGACAAAAATGGTAAAATTCACGGTTTAAGCAAGTCTTTAAAAGCAGATTCTGTTTCATCTGTAATTGGTACTGCCTTTGGTTGTCCTCCAGTAACTTCATATGTTGAGTCTGCAGCAGGTGTTGCTGCGGGTGGTCGTACGGGTCTTACTGCGGTAACTATCGGTTTGTTATTTGCTGTTGGTATGTTCTTCTTACCACTAGCACAAATGCTGCCAGGTTTTGCTGTTGATGGTGCGCTTATTTATGTCGCTATGTTAATGATGAGCTCACTTCGTGGCTTAGACTGGGATGACTTAACAGAATATGCTCCAGCGGTATGTACTACAGTTATGATGGCATTTACCTTCTCTATTGCAAATGGTATCGCCTTTGGTTTTATCACCTATACGGTATTGAAAGTCGGTGCTGGTAAATCTAGTCAAGTATCTAACGGTGTTTGGGCATTAACCGCACTATTTGTTGCTAAATTTATCTTCTTAAATTAATCACTTTATTATGAATAATTTAAGTTAAATATTATTTAAACATTAATTAAAAGCCTTTGTTCGCAAAGGCTTTTTTGGCTTTTAAAATTAAGTAAAAATAAAGCACGGTAATACTTCAGAAATCAAAGACTTAAAACTTAGCGAGTTAGCTACTCCTTACCTTTACTGAACAATCAGATTAAAAAAAGAGATAACAATGAAACATACTATTGAAGTGATGATCTCAGAAGAGAAAATCAAAGAGCGAGTAACACAGCTTGGACAACAAATCAGCGAACATTATCAAGATAGCGATAATTTAGTTATGGTTGGCTTGTTACGTGGCTCTTTTGTATTTATGGCAGATCTAACCAGAGCAATTAGTGTTAATCATAGTGTTGATTTCATGACTGCATCAAGTTATGGCAACGGCATGGAAAGCTCTCGTGATGTTCATATTCTAAAAGATCTCGATGATAATATTGAAGGAAAAGATGTTTTACTGGTAGAGGACATTATCGATACCGGCAATACCTTAAGTAAAGTAGTACAAATTTTAAGTCTACGTGGACCTAACTCTATTGAAATATGTACCTTATTAGATAAGCCAAGTCGACGAGAAAAGGAAGTTGACGTTAGATGGATTGGTTTTGAAATCCCTGATGAGTTTGTTGTAGGAGTAGGTATCGATTATGCTCAGAAATATCGTCACCTGCCGTATATTGGCAAAGTTATTCCTAGTGAGTAAGTTAAGTATATAAAAGCAGTAGCTAAGTTGAACTAGTTACTGCAACCTAACCTTTTAAGCGCCTGACTTCCTTCACAATATCATCTAGATTAATCGGCTTACCAATAAAGCCAACCATACCAGCATCAAAACATTTATTTTTATCTTGCTCTAATACATTGGCTGTCATAGCAACAATATCAAGCCCCATATTGCTCTCTTTATTGAGAATTTCTTTAGTTGCCATAACCCCATCCATTTCAGGCATTTGCATATCCATAAAAACTATATCGTATTTTTTATTTTTTACCGCTTCAACGGCTTTCAAGCCATTAACAGCCATATCTACTTTATAGCCTAACTTGCTAAATAATTTACGTGCGATAATTTGATTAATATTATTATCCTCTGCAACAAGGATACTTAATGGGATTTCATTGGCAAGGTCAACTTCATGGGTATTCGCTACTGAGCTGTCATTTGCTTCAACACAGTCGCCTTGTTTATCTATAGCTAGCACCATTTTCACTGAAAAAGTTGAACCCTGCCCCTCCCTACTTGTTACCTTGATGCTTCCACCCATTTGTTTGATCAGTTGTGCACAAATAAGTAAGCCTAAACCTGTTCCGCCATAAACTCTTGAGGTAGAAGTATCCACTTGAGAGAAAGGCTTGAATAATTTATCAAGATCTTGTGGTGAAATACCGATACCTTGATCAATAATGTCAATGTTGACACTGCATTTATCAGTGCTTATAGAATCAATGCTTAGTTTTAGCTCAATCTCACCTTGGTTGGTAAATTTTATGGCATTACTGAGAAGGTTTAACAGTACTTGCCTTATCCTCAGCCTATCTCCTATTAAATATTTAGGTAGGTCTCTATCAATAAATATTGAAGTAGTCAGGCCTTTTTGTGAGGCAACATTATCAAGCAAGAAACAAGTTTCGTTAATAAGTAACCTCAAATCAAAAGAGTTGGGATCAAGTAAAAATTTTCCAGACTCTAGCTTTGAAATATCAAGAATATCGTTAATAACCACCAATAAACCATCACCGCAAGAGCGAATGCTTTCAATATACTCTAATTGCTGTTTACTTGGGTTAGTATCTTCTAATAAGGTAAGCATGCCTAAAATACCATTCATGGGTGTACGAATTTCATGGGACATATTGGCTAGGAAGTCAGCTTTAATTTTGACAGCTGATTCCATTTTTTCAGTGGACTCTTTTAATGATAAGTTCATCGCATTGAAACTTTGAGCGAGAAGCAAAAACTCATCTCTAGAGTCTACTTCTACAAGCTCTTCAAAGTTACCAGTAGAAATTTTATCCGTTGTTTTTACTAATTTTTGTAAGTTCTTAATGATGTGAGTAGAAATATACAATGAAATAAACACTGCAAATAATACTGCAGAAATACCACCAACTAAAACGACCAACTCAGTATTATTAACTGCCTTAACAGCCGCTAACTTACGTTCTGTCATCAAGTTTTGCTCTACCTGAATAAACTTCGCCTTTATTACTCGAATCTGATCAATGATGTTCTTGCCCGTTTGAGCTTCAATTAGCCTGATTACAGTAACCATAGAGCTCAAACCTTCATTGTTAACCTCTTTTCTCGCCGCTATTTCTTTTTGTGCTGCCTGTACTAACCATTGTTGCTGCAATGCACTAATTTTACTTATTCTTTCAACCTGAGCAGGGTTATCTGAAACTAGAGTTTTAATATCAGCTAATTTTGTTGACCAAACCTTTAGTGCTTTATCAAAAGGCTCTAAAAACATCTCATTACCTGTAATTAAAAAACCACGTTCACCTGTTTCCATATCAACTAATAAATTAATTAACTCATGCCCTTTAGCAATAACTTCGTGGGTATGTTCAACCCACTTGGCCGTAGATAGTTGTCGTTGTGTGCTTAAAAGTAACAACACCAATACTACAGAGGTTAATAACAAAGGTATGGTAAAGCCTAATATGATTTTAGTACGAATGGAGAAATCCAATCGATTTAAGAGTTTATAAACCATCAGGATAATTGACTCGGGTAACCATTTTGATCACAGATTTACCCTTATGTAGTAGGATTAGGATTAGGATTACAATGTTATAAAAGTGGCAGAGTTTTTTCTGTTTAGCAAGTTTAAGCTATGGATACTCGGTTAATTAGTGAATGATTTAAAGGTTAAATAAAATCAGATTGGCTATTAACTTTTGAATCATTTTCAAGCATAAAAAAATCCGACACTAGGTCGGATTTTTATTTACCAATGAAGCTTATAAATTACACTTCAAGACGCTAATAAATAGCTTTATTTTTTACGACGAGCAGCACCAATACCTACTAAGCCTAGGCCTAATAATAATAAAGAAGCTGGTTCTGGTACTTCCTTAGTAATCACTGACATATTTACCTCTGAGCCGATACCTGAAAGTTGAGATAGGGTATAAGTGCCCATTGTAGCTTGGCCGTTATCAAAATAAGTGGTTACAGTTGCACCAACAAAGTCCTTACCATTTATGCCAATAGCATCTATTGCGTCAAATTTATCGGTATCAACACCAAAGATAAATGTTTCACCCGCATCAAAGTTTGTAAATAGCACTTCTAGAATGCTGTTACCATCAAGGTCTGCATTTGATGGGAAGGTATGGCCAACATTACTTGAAGAGCCGCTTAATGTTAATGGTCTAGGGTCTGTTCCAGGTGCAGTACCGTAGCTATCAAAAAAACCATTGATTGGCGTTAAATCCCAAACTAACTTAATGATACTTTCACCATCAGTAGAGTTATTGGTAAACTGAAAAGCATTAGTGTTTGTATATGTTGAACCGTCTTCAATTACACCACTTGCCATTGGCGTAGCTTGAGCAAAACCGGCGAAAGACATAACACCAGCAATAACAGCAATTTTTAATAACTTCATTTTTTATCCTAATTTGTAAGTTTACTTGAAGATTTTTTACCTGTATTGTCAACTCTAAGCAAATAACGCGCCAAAACAAATAAACACTTTATTTTCAACCACTTGGTATAAGTTGAGTATAAACACTCTGACGGATAATTAAAACTTGTAAATTTATCCGACATAGCATTGAACTCAATTAGAATATCTGAAAAGAATTATCGACGTGAACGTTTATGTTTCATTGAGCGAAATTTTTCTAGTTGCTCCTCGGTTAATACACTTTTCATGGCAAATTTACTTTTTGCTTTAATCAGTGCCATTGAAGAAAATACATCTTGATTATTGGCTTGTAACTCAATAAAAGCCTGTTCATCAAAACTATCTGCTGACATTAATGTCTTTACTTGCTCACGAAAGGCATTCATTGCTGGTTTCAGTGCCTGCATCTGCGCTTTTTCTTCATCTTTAAGTGCTTTAAACTCTGCTTGCTGGCTTTCAGACAAACCAAGCTTTCGTGCTAACTTAGCTAATTTTTTCTCACTCATTTGTTGATGACCTTTCTCACTGCCGTCTTGGTGAATGCTATGTCTATTTGAGTCATCACTATTGGCAAAACTTGCTGTCGATAATACCAACACTGAACAAAGAGAGGTGGCAATAGCGATATTCTTAATTGTATTTTTCATTTGTTAAATCCTTAAGTAGGTATAATTGATGCGCTTACTTAACAGCTAAGCATTAAGTTGAAGCTTAGGGTCTGTTGATCATTCGAGATTATTTTTGCAGCGACTTGTTGGGTATTTATACAAGGCAGAGCCTTTGTAATGTGGTTGTTCCACATAAAAAGGCGAT
>PJEL010000958.1_pt1 | contig 31527 bp, 27 predicted proteins | sample 1853271 | NCBI WGS metagenome assembly PJEL01 (sample SAMN08108733, study PRJNA415343) | Invertebrate metagenome, whole genome shotgun sequencing project. | host: Globobulimina | place: Sweden: Gullmar Fjord | collected 2015-08 | reverse complement strand
CAGCAACCCAGCAGCGGCGATCCAATAGGCGCCCCCACCCGGATTCCCCTGGTTGCAAGCACATGATGCCGTGAGCTTCTCCGCGACGTCGGGGTCACAGTCCTTGGCCGTCGGGATGTCGCCGTCGCAGTCGTTGTCCACGCCGTTGCAGTCGTCCTCGGCCCCCGGGAAGATGTCGTCGGCGTCATCGTCGCAGTCGTCGCAAGCGAAGGAGCCGTCGCCGTCGAGGTCCACGCCACCCTCCTCGATGGCACCGTCACAGTCGTTGTCGATGCCATCACAGAGCTCCTCGGCGTCGGGGTGCACCAGCTCGTTGTCGTCGTCACAGTCGTCGTTGGTCTCCGAGTACCCGTCCGGGGCCTCTGGCTCGCAGATCGACAACACGTCGCCGTCGGGCGCGCCGTAGCCGTCACCGTCACCGTCGGCGTAGACATCGCGGTAGGCCACGTTGTCGTCGACCTGACCGTTGCAGTCGTTGTCTAGGCCGTCACAGAACTCGGCGGCACCGGGGTTGACCGTGTCGTCGGTGTCATCACAGTCGTCGTCGTTGTCGGCGTAGCCCGAAGGCGCGGTCGGATCACAGGTGGTGATCACTGCGCCGGGATCGCCGTAGCCATCGCCGTCGGCGTCCGCCCACCAGTCGCTCATGGGCAGGCCCTCGTCGACATCGCCGTCGCAGTCGTTGTCGAGCTGATCGCAGAGCTCGGGGGCGCCGGGATGAGTGTCGGGATCGGCGTCGTCGCAGTCCAGATCGTTGCCGACAAACCCGGAAGGAGGTCCGTCACAGGTGGACTGCACGTTTGCCGCATCGCCCGCCCCGTCACCGTCGGCGTCGAGGAAGTAGTCGACATACTGCACGTTGTCGTCGACCTGCCCGTCGCAGTCGTTGTCGAGGCCGTCGCAGAGCTCGATGGCGTTCGGATAGATGTAGGCGTCGGTATCGTCGCAGTCGTCGATCTCGTGGAAGCCGTCGCCGTCGAGGTCTTCGGGCACGGATGCGGTGATCCGGTGGTGGTAATGAGCGGAGTCAAAGCTGCCCATTCCGTTCGTGACCGGGTCTGGTGGTCCCCCTGGCACGGTCCCATTCCAGGACCAATAGGAGCCGTCGACGACGGCGTAGCCCAGATCGCTCGGGGGATCGTCGGACCGGAAGTAGTCACAGGAATCATCGACGTAGACACCGATGGCGTAGTAGGTGCCCGCGTCCAGCGCAAAGCCGACGTTGCCGGAGCTCTTGAAGCCGAGCCCCATGGACACCGCCACCCGACCGCTGTCCCACACCAAGTCCCAGACCTGGCCCATTCCCGGGGCCTCTTCGTAGATGACGAAGGTCACCTCGGAGTTGTTGGCCCAAGGGTCGAGGTAGACCTCGATCTCGTCGATCGTGACGTCCGTCACCACATCGAAAGTATTCAGCTTGAAGGTCTCGTCTCCGCCGGAGAACTGCGAGACCCCGCCAAGCGTGTCGATCTGCTGTGTGAAAGCGGACGCGACCGCCATCGTCATGAGTGCAAGCAGCATGTCGGAAACCCCGTCGTCGAAAGCAGGAGTCTACTTCATCTGTGCTTCTTCAGTCTGTCTCGGATGTCGCAGCCAGCCCGCGAATGAAGGCCTCCAGCACCTCGTCGCTGCACACGCGATAGTGCTTGTTACCCCGCTTTCGAAACAGCGCGCTCACCTCGTTCTTCGACATCTCCCGCCCGCCAGCGGCAAAGGTCGCCAGCAGTTCAGCCTCCCTCATATTCCAGGCAATACGCAGCTTCTTGAGGACCTCGTTGTTGGTGAGCGGCTGGGGAGTCAAGGGGGGCAAGTTCGGATCTCGGGGACCGCGACGCTCTGCGATCAGGCCGTCGAGGAACTCGCCCAGCTGCTGGTCGGAACAGCCGCCTTCCATGGTCTCGGCGCCGAGCAAGCGCAGCACTTCGTTGTTGTCCAGGCCTCACCTCCGGACGGTGTATAGCTGAACGAGTCTATCCTGACCGCGACGAGGACAAGGTGAGAGCAATGCAGTCGGAATCCCCGCGAGCCGTCCTGGGGTCACGAGACCTCTTCCCCGATCTGGAGGCCCGTTCATACCTGAATTTTGCCGCTGTCTCCCCGCCAAGTCAGGTGGTCCGCAGCGCCGTGGTCGAGTGTCTGACGACCTACGCCCGCCTGGGTCTCGGCGCCGTCATGCCCGCGGTCGAGCAGCGCTACTCCCTCAAAGAGAGCTTGGCGATTTTGCTCGGATGCGAGGCCAGCGATCTCGGGCTCACCGGCTCGACCAGCCGCGGCCTCATGGATCTCGCGAACTGCATCCCGCTCCGGCAAGGAGATCGGATCCTCTGTTTCAACGGAGAGTTCCCGACGAACGTCACCCCGTGGAAGACGACTGCGCAGGCCATCGGTGCCCAGGTCGACCTCCTGGACCAGGAGGGACTGGACGACGGAGATGTGCTCGCCCTGGTCGAGGCCGATCTAAAGAAGGGGGGCGTTCGGCTCATCGCGGTCAGCGCGGTTCAGTTCTCCACCGGTCGCTGCATGCCGCTGCGCGGGATCGTCTCGCTGGCCCACGAGCACGGCGCCGAGGTGGTCGTCGACGCCATCCAGGCGGTGGGCGTGATGCCGCTCGACGTGATGAACCTGGAGATCGACTACCTCGCGGGCGGCGCCCACAAGTGGCTGATGGGCATCGAGGGCGCCGGCTTCGTGTACGCCCATCGCTCCAGGCTTCCGTCGCTGCGGCCCCGGACATCGGGCTGGCTCTCCCACGAAGAACCGGTCGGATTCCTGTTCGAAGGACCGGGAAAGCTGGACTATGACCGCCCGATCCGGAAGGGCATCGACTTCGTGGAGGCCCACTCCATGAGCGCGGTGAGCTGCGCGGCCCTCGGAGCGTCGGTCGGGCTCCTGCTCGAGCTCGGAGTCCCGGCGATCCAAGCTCACATCCGCCAGTTCAACGACGCCCTCGAGGAGGGCCTGCTGGCGCGGAGATTCACCAGCTTGCGCCCCGCAGGATCGCCCTCGGCCACCCTCTCGGTGCTGCCGCCGGCGGGCCAGTCGTCGGTCGCTTGGACCCAGCACCTCAACCAGAACGGCATCGCCATGAGCGGTCCGGACGGCAAGCTGCGTTTCGCCCCACACTGGTGCAATCACCTCGACGAGGTTCCGCAGATTCTCGAGGTGGTCGACGCCTATGTCGAGGTGACTAGAGGACCTCGATGACGGAGATCGAGTAAAAGGGGGACCACCCACCTACGACGACCTCAAAGGTGCCAGGGCCTTCGTAGTACTGCAGCTGCAGGGTGTTGAGATACCACCGCAACCCGGCGTCGCCAACATCCAGTTCGTCGCCCGTCGGGAGGTCGAACAACCACACCAAACCCTCGAATGACTCGTCGTCATAGCCACCGCCGACCAAGACGTCTCCGGCCACATCGATATCGCTGACGGTCTTGTCGCGTCCGAGACTCGTCATACCAAGGTACTCGAGGGTGTCGGAGTATCGATGCACCGATTTGCCCTCGGGGTGCAGCACGACGAGGGTGTTGTTCACGTCGTCGTAGGACAGTCTCACGCAACCCGTGCCCTCGACGGGCTGCATGTGCCAGTCCCAGGCGCCGGCATCCAGGCGAAGCACGACGGTCCCCAGATCACCGGTGGTGTCGGCGACACTCATGTACATATTTCCTCGATCATCCACATCGAGGTCGCAATACTCCGGTGCGATGGCCCTGAGCTGTGGGGGTGGGTTGACGACACTCGGCGTCAGGTCGCTTTCCCACTTCATTGTGTAGCCGTTTGCGTGCAGAGCCCACACAGCATCGCTGTCTGTGTCGTCCGGGGTCAGCCGGCCTACGGCCCATTCGTCGCCGAGGTAGACGCGATCCTGCTCCGTTCCGGCGGCATCGAACGATACGATCTCTCGGGTGTCGCTATCTCCGACGAAGAGCGTGGCGCCGTCGCCGCTCATGGCCATGCCTTTGACCCACTCGAGGTGGGCATGTGTGACGAGGCCGCGGGTTGCGCCAAAGGTGCACGCGGCAGCGAGAGTGGTCAGGGCGATTGCGAGCAGACGAGTCTTGGTCATAGCGGTCTCCGTGACGGGGGAATCGAGTTCCCGATCATTCGTCGTGCATGACGACGACGTCAGCGGGATCCCCTCAAAATGAGACTATGTTTCCAGCACGCCGAGATAGGGCAGCTCGCGGTAGCGCTCGGCATAGTCGGTGCCGTAGCCGACCACGAAGACGTCCTCGATCTCGAAGCCGACGTGCTGCACCGGGACCTCGACGACGCGGCGGCTGGGTTTGTCGAGGAGTGTGGAGGTCCGCAGGCTGGCGGGGTTCTTCGCCGCGAGATGGGCCTGGGCAAAAGCCAGGGTTCTCCCAGTGTCCACGATGTCATCGATGAGGAGGATGTGTCGACCGGCGATGGGATCCCGCACATCGTGAGTGAGCCGCACCTCTCCCGACGAGACGGTGCCACCGCCGTAGCTGGAGAGCCCGAGGAAATCGATCTCGAGATGCGCCACATGGGGGTGCAAAACGCGCAACAGATCCGCTCCAAAGACGAGGGCTCCCTTGAGCGGTCCAACCAGCACCAGACCGGACTCGTTCACATCCGCAGGGAGGTCCGCGGCGATCTCGGCGGCGAGGGTCTCGATGCGAGCGGCGATCTTCGCCTCGCTCAGGAACACGGGCGGTGCCGATTTCATGCTTCCTCCAGGGCGGGCAATCTATCGTGGACTACAGAAACGGACCGGCACCGGGTAAGCTGTCGCGGTGGAAATGGAGTTACCCCTGTTGCGGACGATCTGGCTCACCTTCGCCCTGGCCATCACCACAGCATTCCTGGCGCCCGCGGCGGCTCTTGCCCAGGATGAGCTGTGCGCCGGACGCTACTCACATCAAGAGTGGCGCAAGGACATGGACAGGGTCGACAAGCTGTTTGGCGACTTCAAGCTCGAAGACTCCGAGATGGCGCTCAAGGAGATCCGCAAAGAAGTCCCCTGCCTCGACGAGATCCTCTTGCCGTCTCACCTGGGCCGATACGCTCGACAGTGGGCGTTACTGGCCTTCTTCAAGCAGGACGAGGTCACGGCCGGTCGATGGGGCATGCTGCAGATCCTGTACGCCCCCAACCTCCCGTGGCCCGAAGAGTTCGGCGAGATGCACCCGCTGCGCGAGATGATCAGCTACGCCGAGGAGCCGGTGATCCGCGGTCCCGAGAACAAGGTGCTCTACCTCCCGAAGCGCGGCGCCTTCTTTTTGAACGGCTTCCCCCTCATCGAGGCCAAGACCTACATCGATCTGCCACATCTGGTCCAGATCACCAGCAAGGATGGCCAGCTCGAGATCGGCTACTGGCAGGATGGCGCCGCCTTCCGCGAAGACACTCTCGGCCCGCCAGAGACGCCGCCGATGACGATGCCGAAGTGGTTCGTACCCGTAGAGCCTTTCGAGGGCGATGCGGTGGCCGAGGCCGATCCCATCGAGCCAGACCCCAAAGATCCCATGGCGGAGAAGGATCCCAAAGATCCCAAGGCAGAGAAGGACCCCAAGGCAGAGAAGGACCCCAAGGCAGAGAAGGATCCAAAGGAAAAGCCCGAGAAGGAACCCAAGGCGCCAAAAGAGCCTAAGATCGCGAAGGATCCCAGCGAAAGCGGTCTGAAGATGCCCAACCTGATCGCTGGCGGCGGCATGGCAGTGGTGGCTGGAACGCTCTACGCGGTGGGCGGGATCTCCAGGAGCAGCCTGGGCAAAGCGAATTCGACGTCCGAGCTGGCGGCGGCTCGCTCCCGCGTGAACGCGCTGGCGATGTCTGCCGGTGTCCTGGCGGCTGGTGCCATCGGAGTCGGGGTGACGGGATTTGTCAGCACCGACGGCGCGCACCTGGGGTTGAACTTCCGATTCTAGCGCTAGGCATGCGCGCGGGGGTTCGACAGAGGAAGAACACGAGCGGGTGGAGGGTCGTTAGACCCGGTGTCAAGGCGTGGGCAAGAGGATAAGGCCTGCTGTCGGTTGTTCAGCTGACCCCAGTTCGTTAGGACGCAAATCCAGAACTCGAAGAGAACACGAAGAGGAGAACCCATGTCGCTCAGGAACGCCCTTGCACTCGCCCTTCTCGCCATGCCGGCAACGGGGCTTGCCGGTGGAGATGCGGCGGTGGGAGCGACCCTCTACAACGGCGTCTGCGTCGCCTGCCACGGCCAAAAGGGCGAGGGATTGCAGCCGATGAACGGGCCCCTCATCGGCGGCCAGGAGCAGTGGTATCTCGAGAGACAGCTCAAGAGCTTCAAGGGCGGACTCCGTGGCGTACACGCCCAGGACATCTTCGGCATGCAGATGGCCCCCATGGCCGCGACCCTCGCTGACGACGCGGCGGTGTCCAACGTGGCCGCCTACATCACCTCCCTCAAACCTCCAGCACCGGCCAGCACCCTCAGCGGAGATGCCGCCGCTGGCGAAGCGCTCTACGCGGTCTGCGCCGAGTGCCACGGCCCCAACGCCGAGGGCCTGAAGGACCTGAACGGCCCGGCACTGCGCAACCAGCACGACTGGTATCTCGAGCGGCAGATCAAGAACTTCAAGGCCGGTGTTCGCGGCGCCGACCCCAAGGACACCATCGGCCTCGAGATGAAGCCACAGGCCGACACGCTCACCGACGACGCCGCAATCAAGAACGTGATCGCCTTCATCACGAGCAAGAAACAGTAGCGACACGCAACGCCGCGCGCCACCGGTCGAAACCAGGGCTGCGAGACGCCAAAAAAGGTCACGCGACGGCCACAGCAGCAGGACCGCTCACCTGGGCGTCCAGGACCGGCAGCTGATCGACATCAGGGACGAGGGAAAGCCCCGCTCCCGCCATCGGAGGGCGTCTGGGTCGGCCAACGGCCCGACGCCTGCGCGCTGCCTGAGGTAATACGGACCGCGCCAGCGAAGAGCCCATGGGAGAACCATGTCACGGTCCATTACGCAGCCCCTGACGGAGACCGTCTCCGCCAAAGAACGTGCCCGCCAACAATACAGGTATGACGCCATAAGTACCGCATCCGGCGTCCTCCTGGCGCTGTTCATGTGGGGCCACATGGCCTTCGTGGCCAGCATCCTCCTGGGAGCGGTCGCCTTCGACACCGTTGGCGGGCTGTTCGAGGACCTGTACCTCGCCCAGGTCGGCATCGTCGCCATCCTCGTCCTGTTCTTCACGCACTTCGTGATGGCCAGCCGCAAGATCCCGGCCAAGCTCCAGGATCGAGCGCTCATCAAACAGCTCGGCGACGGCATCAAGAACAGCGAGTGGAACATCCCCGCCGATCAGGCCTCCGTCCTCGACAAGATCCGCCCCCACGGCGAGACCTCGATGTGGATTGTGCAGGTCCGCACCGGCATGGTCATCCTCGCTCTCGGGTCCATGCACCTGTTCGTGGTCGGCGCCGACCTGGTCGAGCGCACCATGGGCCACGAGGGCATCACCGCCGCCGAGACCGCCACCCGCGTCGGCGGCGGAATGTGGATTCTCTACGCAGTGCTGCTCTACGCCGTCGAGGTCCACGCCGGCCTCGGGCTCTACCGCGTCGCCGTCAAGTGGTGGCTCGGCCTGGCCCCCCTCGGCATCAAGATCACCCGCCATCGCGCCCACCTGGTGGAGCGCCTCGTGCTCGTCTTTTTCCTCCTGACCGGATTCCTCGTGCTTCCAGTTCTGGCCGGATTCCTGACTCCCCCCTTCGCCTTCCTCTTGGGCTCCTAAGGGAGAAATGAACATGACCGAGATCATCACCACCGACGTACTCGTCATCGGGGCCGGCCTGGCCGGGGAGCGCGCAGCAATCGCCGCTTCTGCCCAGGGCAACTCCGTGATCATCCTCTCCCTCGTGCCCCCGCGACGCAGTCACAGCTGCGCCGCTCAGGGTGGAATGCAGGCCGCGCTCGGCAACTGCAACAAGGGTGCTGGAGACAGCGAAGAGCTGCACTTCATGGACACCGTGAAGGGCAGCGACTGGGGTGCCGACCAAGAAGTCGTCCGCATCTTCGCCGACAACGCTCCCAAGGCCATGCGAGAGATGGCCCACTACGGCGTGCCGTGGACCCGCGTAAAGGGCGGTCCCGCCGACTACTTCATCAAGGGCAAAAAAGTCCGCCTCGAAGAGCCCCACGAGAACGAAGGGCTCATCATGCACCGCGACTTCGGTGGCGTGAGCCGCTGGCGCACCTGCTACACCGCGGACGGCACCGGCCACACCGTGCTGTACACCATGGACAACATGGTCGTGCAGCTCGGCATCACCGTGCACGACCGCATGGAGGCCATCTCCCTCATCCACGACGGCGAGACCTGCCAGGGTGCGGTCGTTCGCTGCCTGCGCACCGGCCGACTCAAGGCCTACATCGCCAAGTCCACGGTCATCGCCACCGGCGGCGCCGGGCGAATCTACAAGTTCAGCACCAACGCCATCATCAACGAGGGCACCGGCCACTCCATCGCGCTCGACACTGGGCTTGTTCCCCTCGGCAACATGGAGGCGGTCCAGTTCCACCCGACCGGAATCCTGCCCACATCCATCCTCGTCACCGAGGGCTGCCGCGGCGACGGCGGGCTGCTGCTCGACAAAGACGAGTACCGGTTCATGCCCGACTACGAGCCGGACAAACAAGAGCTCGCCAGCCGCGATGTCGTGAGCCGGCGCATGCAAGAGCACATGATGAAAGGCAAGGGCGCCCAGAGCCCCGACGGCGAGCACGTCTGGCTCGACCTGCGCCACCTCGGCGAGGACCACCTCCGCACCAAGCTGCGCGAGGTCTTCGACATCTGCATGTACTTCCTCGGCGTCAACCCCATCACCGAGCTGATCCCGGTCCGCCCGACCCAGCACTACAGCATGGGCGGCCTGCGCACCAACAAGGACGGTCACGTCTACGGGCTCAAGGGCCTGTGGTGCGTCGGAGAGGCCTCCTGCTGGGACATGCACGGCCTCAACCGCCTCGGTGGAAACAGCCTCGCCGAGACCGTCGTCGCCGGCATGGTGTGCGGAAACCGCATGGGCGTCTGGGCCGCAGAGCGCTCCCTGCAGATCGACACCGCCAACATCGATGACGCGGTCAAGGTCCAGCAAGACCGGATCGACACCTTCTACAAGGGCGGGCACGGCAAGGCCAACGAGAACGTCTTCACGCTGCGCGACGAGATGCAGATGATCATGCAGGACAAGGTCGGCATCTTCCGCACCCACGGCGACCTCCAGGAGGCCGTCGACAAGCTCCGCGACATCTATGGCCGCTCCCAGAACCTGGCGCTCAACTCCAAGGGCCCCGGAGCCAACCCCGAGCTCGCCTCCGCCCTGCGCCTGCCGGGCATGATCAAGGTCGCGTCGACCGTCGCCAAGGGCGCCCTGATGCGGACCGAGAGCCGCGGCGGTCACAGCCGCGATGACCACACCGCCCGCGACGACGCCAAGTGGCTGAACCGAACCCTCGCCCGCTGGCCCGTCGGCGCCGACGAGCCCGAGCTCAGCTACGAGCCCGTCGGTCTGCTCGAGAGCCCACCCGGCGACCGCGGTTACGGCGGCGCAGTGATGATTCCGATGGAGATCTCCGTCGACGAGTACAACAAAGGCGTCAAGCCGGCCTGGATCGACCAGGGCTGGCACGAACCCTCCACACCGCTGGGGAGCGAGCTCAAGAAGCTCGTCGAGCCCCGACACACCGGCAAGCAGGAGTAGGCGATGGCAAGGCAACTCAAATTCAAGATCTTCCGCTACAACCCAGAAGATCCCGAGTCCGAGCCCGGGTTCGTGACCTATGAGCTCGAGGAGACCCCGCGACTGAACCTGTTCGTGGCGCTGCACCGGATTCGCGAGATCCAGGCCCCCGACCTGCAGTTCGACTTCGTCTGCCGGGCCGGTGTCTGTGGCTCCTGCGCGATGATGATCAACGGGCGGCCCACCCTGGCCTGTCGCACCCTCACGGCGGATCTGCCGGCCACCATCACGTTGGCGCCCCTTCCCGCCTTCAAGCTCATCGGCGACCTATCCGTCGATACGGGAATCTGGTTCCAAGGCATGAACGAGCGGGTGGCGTCGTGGATTCACACCCAGCGCGAGTTCGACGACGAGGCGCAAGAAGAGCGCATGGACAACGAGACCGCCAAGGCCATCTACGAGCTCGATCGCTGCATCGAGTGTGGATGCTGCATCGCGGCCTGCGGAACCGCGAACATCCGCCCCGACTTCCTCGGCGCCGCCGCCCTGAACCGCATCGGCCGATTCATGATCGACCCGCGGGACTCGCGCAGCGGCGATGACTGGTTCGAGCTGATCTCCACCGACCAAGGTGTGTTTGGCTGCATGGGCCTGATGGCCTGCGACGATGTGTGTCCCAAGGGCCTGCCGTTGCTCGAGGTCTTTGCGTACATGCGCCGCAAGATGAGCTCGGTCGCCCGTGGAGCTGGCGGCGACGACGCTCACCAGAGCATGCCGGTGATCAGCAAATAGGCTCCGGTTAGCGGCGTGCGATAGGGTCGATCGGGCTCGATCCCGTGTTCCTCGAGCACGGCCCGGATGACCTCGTGCGCAGCCCTGGCCCTGTGTGAGTCGGCGGCAGGTAGCCGGGAGGTCTGCGTCAACCGCATCAACATCTCCGAGGCCACGGGCTCGGTCGCCCTGATCTCCAACCCGCCAGGCGCCACGATTCGGATCGACGGGAAGCTCCTGAGCCAGCGGACCCCCCACGTCGCCGAGCTGTCCTTCGGGACCCACCTCATCGAGATGGAGGCCGATGAGGTCGTCGGCAACACCCAGATCGAGGTGGGCCCCACCGAGGCGACCCGCTGGACCTGGCACACGGTCAGCAACGTGTTCGAGAGCCAGCTCTAGGCAGACGCCACGCCCTTCGCCCAAGATATCGAGGCGCGCTGTCGACTAGGTTCGCCGCCGAACGAGAACCAGGGCGATCAAGCCGAGCCATCCAACTCTGAGGCCCGACTGGGCGGAACTGCAGCTGCATCCCGACTTCTCCGGTAGGACCTCTTGCTCGGGGCTGTCGGGGTTCTCCGCCTCGTCGCAGCCCTCGTCCACGCTCGCGTTGCAGTTGTTGTCGATGCCGTCGCACACCTCGACGGCGGTGGTGGCGACGGTGGGGTTGGAGTCGTCGCAGTCCCGGGCATTGTCGACGTAGCCAGCTGGCGGATTGGCGGCGCAGGCATTCGCGGTGTCGCCGCTTCGCGGCAGCCCTGATCGCGAGAAGGGCTTCCCACGGTGTCGACGTATACGCCGGCAAGCGCCGATCCGGGAGCCATGGCAAAGGCCGCGAAGAGACTGACGATGCGGGCGTCGAGGTGGGTTGTGATAGACATGAGTCCTCCCTGCGGGCATACGGACGCGTAGGGGGTCGGGCGCGGTGCCTCCACACTCAGATCGAAAGGTGATCGGATTTGATTCCGCTTACAGAGACTCCAAATGTTCAATCTTGAGGCGGACTATCGGATCCCTCATTGGCGTGGTCCCTCACCTTTGCAGAACCTGGAAGGGAACAGCATCGGCAGGGCTGTGTGCACGGATTTGCACGACGCCAGCCGGAACGTTGATCGGCGTCACGAGTCGGTGGAGGGCGTCGGGACTAGCGGCGGACTGCTGGAACCGACGGCCGTAGCGCTGGCCTGGTGGGCTTCGGCGTTGGCGGGTTCGGTCGGAGGGTGGGGGGAGCGAGGATTCGGGGCGTGGTAAAGCTCTTTTTAGTGGCCTGCGGCCAGCGAGGGGCTCGCCCCTCTGCACACCCGACAGCAGGAGGTCCGAGGCATTGAAGTGGCCGACGGCTTTTGTTTGGGCGGACCTCTTGCTGGGAAATGGGCTCCGCGCCCCTCTTGACCCCCGGCAAAGGGGCTCCGCCGCCTTTGCAAACCCGGCAACAATCTTCGGCGTGGTGGAGGTGTGGCGACGATTGTTGGCGACGGCTGCGGAACGGACCTATGCATCGACCTTGGGCTGGCTGGAGATCATGCAGCTGTTGTTGAAGCGTGGGGCTGATCCCAATCTCGCATCGAAGAATGGCGAGACCTCCCTGCATCGCGCTGCTCGAGGGGACTCCCTCGAAGCCGCCCGCCTTCTGCTCCGATCTGGCGCGAATCCCATGGCCTGGAAGCTTGCCCACGACCCGGCCGTGGTGGAGCAGTTGGCCGTGGAGCACCGATGAAGTCTGGACGTTGTCCCAAGTGCGCTGCGACTCCGGTGGTGCACCTGAAGTGGGTGCCCGACCGTGGCGACGGAGAGATAGAGCACGAGATGCTGCTGTTTCGCAAGGCCACGGTTCTCCAGGCGCTGATGGGCAAAGAGGAGAAGTACGGGCTGCTGCAGCTGTACATCTGTCAGAGCTGCGGCTTCACAGAGTGGTACACCGCCGACCCGCGACGTCTACCCGTGCACGAGATGGAAGACGCCGAGCTGGTCTGGGCCGACGACGCCGCTGAGGAGCGCGAAGCCTACGAGACGCTGCGCGACATCCACAAGCGCTGAGGAGTTCGACATCGGGTCGAAGCCCATTTCCCACCGCAGTGCTCCCCGTCCTCGCCGGATGCACGATCAGCAGCAGGTTGAACGCTGCGCGAGCGGACGACGACCACCAGCCTCCAAGACATGCTCCACATGGCTCGATTTGAGATTGAGGACATTCTCACCCAGCGCATAGGAGCGTCCCATCACCGTTCGACGCCGTTCATTTCTCCTTCTCCAGCTGCGGGAAGCCGACTTGTGCCGTTGGAAGCAATCGTGTATTGTCCGCGCTCTACCACGAGTTCAAGGAGTATCTGCGTGGCACGTCCCTATAGAAGGACCCCCATTGAGGAGATCGAAGGGGTCGCGGAAGCGCGGAGCGCCGTGCTTCGCCAGTCGGGCATAGTTGCCACCGAAGATCTCCTCATCTCTGGCGCGCGCCGTGTGGCCCAAGCGCTGAAGGGCAACTGCGGCCTCACGGCACAGCGTCTGGAGCGTTACCTGCGTTGCGCACGGCTGATGCAGTTGAACGGTTTGACAGGGCAACATGCAGAGGCGCTCACGACCAGGGGTTACGACGACCTTGAAGAGTTCGCCTCGCCGCGTCCCGAGCGGATCATCTCGGCCTTGGACGAAGCGGTTTCCGACGGGCTGATTCCAGAGTCGACCTCAATCGACCAGGCGATCCGCTGGCAGAAGGAGGCCCTCAGGATCGCACTCTGTGGCAGAGTCTTCGGGACGGTGAGCTCCTCGGGCGGACCCATCGCTGGCGCGATCGTGCGCTGCGGATGGCTGCTCGTCGCCGTCGGAAAGGCCGTCACGATCGGAGTCGACTTTGTTCGGGTCGAGGCCGAGCTCTTCCTCTTCCTTGTCCGTCAGCCCGTCGCCGTCCGAGTCCTTGGGACCGATGAGGAGGCACCCGGTGAGCGTGAGGGCGACGGCTGGGAATGGGAGTCGAAGCATCAGGAGCCTCTGCAGTGCCCAGGACCGACCTGACCGCCTGCGCTCTGTTGTTGTGGCCCACATTCACCTATCTAACCGCTGAGTATCGCAACACCCAGACCCGGCGGCTCAATTCAGCTCCCCTACCCGCCAAGAGGGCCGGATGCGACCCGCGCCTCGAGGTCGTCTCGCACACTCTCGTCGTCCTCCGTGCCTCGCCTCCAGAATGCGCTTCGACAGCTCGTTCTGGGTGGCCTCGTCGATCCCGTCGTTGTATTCGGGTCGATCCGACGCGACCGCAGACCACCCGCCTCCGGTTCACCTCCGCCGCCTGCCCACCACCGCGAAGATCCCAACCAGCCCCCAAAGGGCCACCGTCCCCGAACTCGAGGCGCACCCACAAACCGACGTCGAACCCGGCGCCGCCACGGGCGTACTCGGTTCAGGCTCGCTCTCCGGATCAGCCTTCTCCGTAGAAACCAGCAACCCGCCCGACGTCAGATATAGCGCACCATTGCCCGCGATCGCAGGACCCAACTCGTCTTTGCTTGTGTTCACCTTGGCTCCGACAGGCGCGGGTGGCTCCCACCCGTCTTGCAGCTTCGTCACCCAGAGGTCGAACCCGCCGGCCCCGCCCGTGCGATTCGAGCTGAAGAGCAGACCGGCTCCGTCGGGTGCTACGTGCGGATCGCGGTCGTCTGCGGGCGAGTTGATGGTTCCCAGGGGCCAGGGCTCCGAGAACCCGACCGAGGGCATCCACTCCGATGCCCAGAGGTCGAAGCCGCCTTGTCCGCCTGGACGCGTCGAGGAGAAGTAGAGGGTGCGCATGTCTGCGCGTAGGGTCGGCCCTCGGTCTTCGCTGCCGGATGCAGGGGTCAGCACGGCGGCTGGCGCGCTCCAGGACCCGTCCCAGCGGTTCACCGAGCGGTAGATCGCCCAGGTTCCTCCGCGGTTCGACGAGAAGAACAGCGTCGTGCCATCCGATGCCAGGAACGGGTCGCTCTCGTCGTCGGGCGAGTTGATCGCCGGTCCCAGGTTCGTCGCCGACCACTGGCCGTTGGCCGCGGTAGCTAGCCACAAATCGAGCCCCCCTTGCCCGCCTGTCCGGTCCGTCGCGAAGAAGATGCGGTGCACGTCGGGACTGTCCGCCAGGTCGGGTAAGGCCACCGGTGCTGGCCCGGTCATTGGCTCTGTCACCGCTGGGTGCGCCGAAGGTTCGTCGGCGAAGTGCCAGGAGTCGGCGAGCTCGTTGTGACCGGCGTGGTAGAAGCAGAGCGCGTGTCCCATCTCGTGCAAGTACACGCTGAAGAAGTCTACTTTGTCCTTGGGGATCTGGTCGGGGCTGTTGTTGGTTACGTAGGAATCTTCGTCGGGCGGGAGCGGCAGTCCCGGGACGAGATGCCAGGTCTCGTCGGACTCCTTCATGGTGATGGTGGCGTGGCTGGTGCGGTCCGGATCTGCAGCATCGGCAACCGGTTCCGCGTACCCGAACAGCTTGGCGTTCTGCTCCTTCCACTTCACGACAATGAAGGGCTCGGGCGGATTCTTCGGCGGAGGGTTGGTCTCGAGGTGCAGGGTCAGTCCGTGGGGGTACTTCACGTTTGCGGCTTCACACTCGCGCTCGGTCAGCGTGCGGAACTTGGCTTCCACTACGCCGCTGTGGGTGGGTCCGGGCGCCATGACCGCCGGATCCTGGCCCGCGCCGTGGTTCGGTTGGACCGTCTCCCCAGCCAACTCCAACCCGGTCCTCGGGGCCTTGGGCGGCTTCATCATGCAGTGCATCCAGAGCATGTTTGCGTGGGCGATGTTCTCGACCAGGAGGTTCTCATCGAGATGGAGGTCGGCGGCACCGTCGATCATGTCTGCGATGTAGACGGTAATGGTGACAGGCGGCTCGTTGCCGTGCGTCCCCTGGTGCGGTTCGAGCCTATCCATGCCGCCGAAGTGGTGACTCTTGTTGAAGATTGCGTAGGGATCGAGGTCTTTGTCAGTCGAGGGCTCGAGGGTCAGCTCGTGCCTCACGGGCTCGTCGCCGCGCTCGATACCGAGGTGGGCGGAGATCCTCTCCCCGTCGCTGGTCCACCACCACCGCTTGATGAACAGGTCTCCAACGCCCTCGGCGACCGTCTTGACCGTGTAGCTGCCTCCGGTCGGCACCGGCCGTGCAAGGTTGATGTGGGCCACCCCGTCCACGACTCGCGCTCTGCGCCACTGGGAGTCGGGGCCGTGGCGTCCCTCCGTAGTGCCGACGTTCTGGCTGTATTCGATGTGGAGGTCGTCGACCCTCACCTCAGGTCCGTGGGGGTTGACGAAGGTCCGCGTCAATAGCGTCAGCGTGGCCAACGGGAGCAGTGTTGCGATGATTCCAGACATGGTCTCCTTCCGGACCGGCATACTACAAAGTCTGCTGCTCACCGCCACTCTCCAGCCGCAACCGTTTCGCTCGCGGATCAGGTCGGCCTCGCCGCCAGAATGGGCTTCGACAGCTCGTTCTGGGTGGCCTCGTCGATCCCGCTCCCGGCTCTGCGTACCTTGGCGAATCTCGGCGGTGGAGATCGGCCTGTCGCGCCACCAGCAGCGCCGACTTCCGCCAGCCGTTGGTTGTGGAGAGCGGCGTTGGTTTGTCGACCGCCATGGCTCAGCTGGAGCCCGTCGCAAGTCGAGATGCCTGGTTCACCGCCGAGGTTCGCGAAGGTCCGCAGAGATCATGTCGTCGTATTCGGGGCGGAGCGCGGGGGGTGTGCTACTCCCAGTACAGGTGATCCCAAGCATCTCCGTGGTAGGAGACGGGCTCGAGCCAAAAACATGGTTCGGTCCCACACAACGGCCTGGCTGGCACCTTCAGATGGCCGTTGTGGGCCTCACCCATCCCCATCCCTGCAACGGTCAGAACGCGGAAGCCCAACTTCCACTGCCGAATCGAATGGAATCCGATCGTGTCGGCGAGCGGCTTGTAGCCCGGGTGTTTGGCAATGTACTCCTCCAAGCCGGAACTACGAGAGCCCGTAGCGTCTCGAAGGACCGGCCCGTCGACACGCAGGCCCGCACAGTCTTTCGCGAGATGCTTAGGGGGCCCTTTCGGGGGTTCGACTGGACAGGGTGTAACGGCGGGCGCTGGCAGCGGCGCGAAGTCCACATCGGCGGTGAGAGATGTCATCCTTGCGGCGACAGTGGAGTAGAGGGCGGCGGGCGCCACACCGTCGAATGCTAGCTTCTTCTTGACCAACACGCCGGACGAGGTGTGCCGCTCCAGGCGGGCCTCGCCGTTCCAGACCTCTCCCATACCGAACCGCGCGAACTCGAGCACAACGACGAGCAGATCGTCTCCGACCTCTCCAACGGGCACGATGCGGTGCACGCGCAGCTCTTCGCACCCCAGCGCAGCAGCAGGGAATGTCAGGAACAAGGCGGTGACGGCGGCTCGCAGCATGATTGTTTGTAGTCTACTCGCCTCGCACACAGGATGGGACGAAGCCAGCGGTCATCCAGGGGAGCCTCGTCCTCCACGCTCTCCGTGCCTCTCCGTGAACTCCGTGGTGAAAACCGGCGTTTCGGCCTACACGGTCGAAATCGCAATCCTCCTAAAGTGAGAGGCCGCCCGTCCGATAGAGCCTCGATGCCCACCACTGCCATACCCGGCCTCGCGCTCTGCAATGTGGCGATGACCGTCGCCGCTGTAGGCCTCGCCGCATTCGAAGGCGTCCTGTGGCTGCGGCTGCGAAAGCGCGCACACCTGTGGACAATGGGCATCGCGCTGACCGCGGCCGCCTACTCGGCCCTCATGGGAGTCCACTACTGCGTGTCCGATCCCGCCGTGGTCGTGCTCCTGACCAAGCTGGAGGCCGCCTCCATCCTCGGCGCGCTCCTCCTGATGCCGCTGCTGTGCCACGAGATCGTCGGGCGCCGGCTCAGCCTTCCCGTTCTGCTCTATGTCGGGGTTCCCGCTGCACTGGCGGCCGTTCTCCTGCCCACTGACTGGCTCGTCAGCACCGAGGTGGAGATTCGGCAGTTCGGCCTCCTCGGGAGCCCCTTTGTTCGCCTGGTCGAGACGCCGGCGATGATCGCCCTCATCGGGTACGGACTGGTCTGCACCGCGATGTCCATCAGCTGGATCGCGATGATCGAGGGGAGCAAACGCGAGGCGCTGGTGCTGGGCATCGCCGCTTGCGCTTTCGGCGCTTTGTCAGCCCTAGACGCCACCTTCACTGCCCTGGGACTCGTCCACCCGGCCAACCCAGTGGAGTATGGATTCGTGGCCATGGCCGGCGTCCTGGTCGGCTACGACGCCTACCGCTACATCGGCTTGCAGAACCAAGGGGCCATCGAGCGCGCCGTCGAGAGCGCATCGGACGCCCTGCTCGTGGTCGATACCTCGGGCGTCATCCTTCGCTGCAATGCGGCCCTGTGTGACCGAGTCGGAGCGGAAGAACAGGCGCTCATCGGGCTTCACGCTGCGGACCTGGTCGCTCCACCCGATCGCTTGCGAGTAGCCCGGTTGTTGGCGGGTCGAGGCGTGCCCGACGAGGGCATCGAAGTGCGACTCATCGATCGAGATGGGGCGTTTCTGGCCACAGGTGCGTCCACCGTGCGCATCAACGACGGGTCAAAAGTAGCGGTCGCCCTGTTCTTCCGCGATCTTCGCGCCGCGAGAAGTCGGACGACCCAGAAGATCGGAGACGGCCGAACCGCCACCCTGGGAGTGGTCGGCGCTGCCCTCGGACACCAGGTGAACAACCCGCTGTCGTTCGCGATACTGAACGTCGCGGAGGTACGGGATGGGCTTCCCGTCGGCGGAGAACTCCGTCCCAAGCTCGACGATGCCCTTGCCGGACTGGAGAGAATCGCCACGGTCGTGCGGTCCGTCGCCCGATTCTCCAGGCGGCAGGACACCATCGAACCGGTAGATGTCGCCCAGGCCGTCGACGTCGCCGTGGCACTGACACGAAACGAGGTGGAGCACCGCGCCCACTTCGAGGTACACGTCGATCCTGGCCTATTCGTCCTCGCCGTCGAGACGCGCCTGTCCGAAGTGTTGATCGATCTGCTCCTGAACGCTGTGCAGGGCATCGAGGAAGGTCACCGCGACCAACATCGTGTTCGAGTCGAGGTCCGCCAGCGCCGTGATCAGACCGTCTTCTCGGTGTCCGACACCGGCGCCGACCTCGACGAGTGGGCCCGGGCGCGCGCCTTCGACACTCCGGCCGGCGACCAGCGCCGCATGGGACTCAAGATCTGTCGCGAGCGAGCTGCCTCCATGGGGGGCGTGCTGACCGTGCACAGTGGCAGCGGACAGGGCGCCACCTATCGATTCGCGCTGCCGACCAGCGCCGCTCCCAGCGCACCTCTGCAGCCGGTCGTCGTCACGACTCGCCCTCGGGTCCTCATCGTCGACGACGAGGAGCTCTTGCTGATCGCCTATGGCCGTATTCTCCAGTCGGTAGCTGATGTCTTCACCGCATCGTCCAAGAACGATGCCCTCGACATCCTCCGCGCCGAACCCATCGATGTGGTGCTCTCGGACCTGATGATGCCTGGGGGCGGCGGTCACGAGCTCTACGGCCAAATCGAGGAACTCTACCCCCACCTGACGACCCGCTGTGCATTCGTCACCGGCGGGGTCTTCTCGGATTCCGCGCTGGCGTTCGAGGAGGGGACGCAGTGCCCGGTGCTCCAGAAACCCGTCCGCCCCGATCAGCTCGTGGCCCTGGTCGATGAGCTCATGGGGCGCTCCGATGCAAGTTCTGGACGCGGGGACGGGTCAGATGCCACGGCGCGTGGGTGAACGACGTGTCTCCTGGCTATTCCTCTGCTTCCGCCGCCGCCTCTCGGAGCCCGGTCATATAGGCCGCCTACATCTGCGCGTAGAGGACGGAGCCAGCTGGCCGAAACGCCTTTTTTCACCACGGAGTTCACGAAGAGCCACGAAGAAGTACGGACGGTCAGGGCGAGCGCCCCTGTCTAGCCCTCTTCCTCACAGGCACCGGCGTCGAGGTGACTCGTCCTCCACGCGCTCTCCGTGCCTCTCAGTGAACTCCGTGGTGAAAACCTGTGTTTCAGCCTTTGGGGTGCACTCCGAGCCTGGCTCACGCGGTGTCGTCCTCCTCCCAGGGATCGCTGCCAGCGGCGTGGATGATCAGGAGCGCAGTCAGCAGGATCGGCGCGCCGCAGAGGAGCCCTCCGGCGATGACGGCGGACAGGTCCGGGGTCTCGGCGGTGTACCAGGCGAACGTCGGCGCCACGGCGGCGGTGAACAGCAAGGCGCAGATCCAGCCCAGGGCGTCGAGGCCGTTGTAGAAGCCGAACCGGCGGAGCACTTGCAGATAGACGGCTCCGTAGAGCAGGCCGGCGGCCACGAGCGCGAGTGTGCCGACCACCAGGAAAACGAGGGCGACGATGATGGGACCGAGGCTGGTGGCCATGGTGCCGCCGTGAACCATGCGGATGGATCCGCTCTCCATCATGCCGAGTCGCTCGGCGCCGTTGGCGAGCCACCAGAAGACCTTGGCCAGCCCTACGGCGGCGAGGCAGCCGAGGAGGGCGCAGGCTGCTGCGGTGCCGAGCTGTGCGAGCCAGTAGATCGCGGTCTTCGCCAAGGTTGGCCCTCCGTTGGCGGGAATATGCCGGCCCTGTGGAGCCGACCAGGGTGTCGCCGCCGACCGTGGCGCAGGTCGGGACGGGCGTGAGTGTGGTCGTCGAAATGCACATGGCTCGCAGTGTGTCGTCTACGTGGCTCTTGGTGAACTTCGTAAACTTCGTGGTGAAAACCGGCGTTTCGGCTAGCAAGATGCGTTCGCGGGCTCCGTGGATGTGCAGATGTGGACCCGGGATGAACGGACGGTCAGGGCGAGAGCCCCTATCCAGCCCTGGACAGAATCGAGGCCCTGGCCTCACCAGGAGCTTCAAGGAGTTCATCCGGGCGTCTCGGAAGCAGATTGACTCCTTGGAGTTCATCTGCACTGGGGCACCTACGGTCGATGCGAGGGACTTGACGACCTCGAAACCATCACTTCCAGCCCCTCTTTGCTTCGTAGAAGTCCTTGGCCGCGTTCAACGCCACCATCGCTCGATCGTCATGTCCGTGGTTGAGATCGCTGTGGCACGCCTTGGCTCGCGTGCGGTAGGCGCTCTTGAACTCGGCCTCCGTCGCATCCGCTCCGATGCCGAGTATGGCGCACGCATTGGCGAACTCGTCTTCGTTGACTCGCTTCTGCTTCCACTGCTGGGACTGCCACCACTGCTTATAGTTCGTCCACGCCTCCGAGGCGTTGATGGAGTCGATGATCTCCGAGAACCTGGCGAATGCTCTGCCAGCTGCGCCTGTACCCCACATCGCAGATGCGACGGTCGCACCGGCGTCCAACGAGCGGAAGCCGTCCGCTCCGAAGATCAGCGCGAAGAGACCGGCACCGATCCCGAAAGCAGCACCAGCCTTCAATTCATCCAGGGTCGGGATCGCTGCATCGAACCCCACGAGCCTGCCGTTCCGGAGCAAGTAGTAGCCGATCGGTACTCCTGACAAACCAAGGCCCGCGCTCTCGATCTGCGCGCGGATCATCACCACCGCGAACGGTGTTGCTTCAATGTCGGCCTTGGGCACGGCCACCACGTGCAACGAGGACAGCTTCTGCCGCAGAAGGGCGATGAGTGCTCCGTTTGCCTCCTCATTCTCAACCGAGGCAACGTGCACGACAGCCCACGACGCATTGACGAGGCGCTTGTAGATCTGTCCGAGGCTCTGGCCCGGACGCGCGAATACCTGTTTGGACTTTGTGCTCACGAGCTACGCCCCGCGAACATCGCAAGCCACGCCTTCCACTGGCTGACCGGAGGCCAACGAAACCGGCGCCATTCGCCGCTCTCGTATAGCCAGAACTCGGGCTCGATCACGAACCCACTCTGCCACGACAGGTTCACCCACTCCCACATGACCTCACGGTCTGTGCCCGATGGACCCAGGCAGACTCCGAGCGCCTCTTCAGCGAGCGAGCGGAGCGGATGGCGGGGGTGGTTATGGACGACCATCACCCTCGTAGCGATCCCGCAGGTCGCACGGTGCTGGAGCTTCGGAAGCGCAGCAGCCATTGGCAGAGTGACGCTGGACCGCGTGCCCTCTTCTGCAGCAAGGTATCGGAACAGGTGGGGATCCGTCTCGTCGCTCCAAACAATCATACCGATCTCGGTCGGGTTGTCCTGGGCGACACTCTCGTAGCCAGACAGCACCCAGTCAAAGCCGTAGGCGACGTCCGAGAAACGCTGCACCTTGCCCGACTCTGCGCTGCGCTGGACGGCGGCTCCGATCCGGTGGTCGTCGCGGGTGAACCGCTCCGCAGTGAACCAGAAGGGCTCCTCGGCGTCGTGGGCTAGGACGTTCAGGTAGGCATCAAGAAGGGAATCGACAACGCGAGGGTCGAGGCCGGCCTGCTGGTGGCGCGGGGGCTGGAACATCGTCGTCTCCAGGAGGATGTAGGAAGGAAATCGGTGGGCGGATGCGCCTCCTCATCTCTTCACCAACTACGATGGGGTCAACCCCTTGGGCCGAGCAGGAGCAGCCTGCGTGATTCACTGCATGGCGAGATTCGATGACGCCGACAACCCGAAGGAAGCGCAACATGCCTTGGAACGAGCATCAGGAGCGGAAGTACGGTGGTCGTCGGAGCGGCTTAGAACTACCCACAACCTGGGCATCAAGGCTCTCTGCGATTGGTATGGCGTACCGTTGCCCGAGTGACCAGAGCTGCCCCATTCCAGACCATCGCTATGGCCGCCTTCGTCGTCCTGCACCGGCTCGCCCCGGGTGAGAACCGAGTCCTTGATGTCCGCATCCAGGCGAGCAGGTTGGACCGCGCTCCCAACGCCATCGTTGGGGTGGAGCTGCCGGGTGGCGAGTGTCTCGGTGACACAGGACCACGACCATGACCGCACCGCAGCATCGGGTATCCTCCCGCGTAGTCTGGAGTTTGAATGTACTTGGCCGAAGTGTGGATCGAGAACTTCCGCCAGTTCGGGTCGGTCGCCAACGGCAAGGACCTCACCGTTGCTCTATCGCCGGGACTGAACGTTTTGGTCGGAGAAAACGACTCCGGCAAATCGACGGTAGTGGAGGCAATATGTCATTGTCTCTGGACTCGAAGCGCCGAACGATGGCGCCTCAGCGAGGATGACTTCCACGTCAATGATGACGGGGAGCGCGCCCTCGAGCTAATCGTCCAAGCTACATTTCGAGGGCTGTCACTCGCTGAACAGGCCCGCTTCGTCGAGTGGCTCACCATCGACGACGCCGGAACCCTGACTTTGGTCGTCCATATGACCGCTCGCCGGTCGACCTCATCGGACAGGATCTCGTGGACCACCCGTACTGGCCACGGCGGTACGGGTCCTGCACTCGAAGGGGATGTTCGGCAGTTCCTGGAACACACATATCTGCGCCCGTTGCGGGATGCCGAGGCAGAGATGTCCGGAGGGCGCCGGGCGCGCCTCGGCCAGATTCTGTTGGCCTTTCCAGGCATCAGACGTGAACCACGTGATCTTCAGTACCAGCCCGACGACCCACAGGCGACATTCACCCTCCTGGGATTCATGCGGTGGGTGAACGATCGAATCCAAGCGAGTCCTGCTGTCCAGGGAGCTCGCGACGCCATTAGCAATACCTACCTACGTCGCATGTCTCTTCTGGACGAACCGCTCGTTGGACGGATTGGTGTCGCGCGGCAGACGGGACTTCGCGACATCCTGGACAAGCTCGAACTCTGGGCAAGCAGAAGCACCGCACCTACCCGAACTCGGCACGGATTGGGGGTGAACAACCTGCTCTTCATGGCAGCAGAAATGCTGTTGCTCGGGGAGGAGGGAGACGCATCGCTCCCGCTGATATTGATCGAGGAGCCGGAGGCACATCTGCACCCCCAATTTCAGGCTCGACTCATGGACTTCCTGGAAAGTCAGGTTGTGCCGATTGCCGCTGAGGAGCCGGCAGAAGAAGCCGTTGTGAGTGAAGGGGGGGAAGACCGTGGCGAGAGTGAGGCCACTAACGAGGCCTGCGAGGTCGCCTCGCAAGAGCACGGCGAGGAGAGTGAACGGCGCCCGCCCGGCCGCGCTCAGGCCATTCTGACGACCCATAGCCCGAACGTGGCTTCGCGAGTGCCGCTCGCTGCCATCAGTGTGTTGGCGGGAGGTAGGATCTTCTCGCTGCGCCCTGGCGCCACCAGGCTGGCGCCAGCGGACTACCAGTTCCTCCAGCGATTCCTCGACGTGACGAGGGCCAACCTGTTCTTCGCAAGAGGTGTCGTGCTCGTTGAAGGCGCCGCAGAGGCCATACTGATGCCGTGTCTGGCAAGGATGCTGGGTCGTTCCTTCGACGCATATGGAGTCACCGTAGTAAATGTGGGGAGCACCGGCATGTTCCGGTATTCCCGCATCTTTCAGCGATCAGACCCGGAAGCGCCAGAGATGCCCGTTAGGGTCGCCTATGTGACTGACCGAGATGTCGTACCTGACTCGGCGTGGACGTACGCCAGCAAGGAACGCGAAGTCAAGGAATCCGAGTGGAATGCGGAGGCGCTTCGTGCACGACTGGACCAGCGACGGGAGCACGGGGGCGGCCCCGTGCGGGCGTGCGTGGGCGATCGATGGACCATGGAATTCGATCTGGCACTTGGTCTGCCGCGGCAGATGCATGAGGCCGTGCTGCGGGCCAAAAAGGCCAAGGATGTGAGGCGCTGCCCAACCACCGAGGAACTGGAGCAGATTCGGGTGCGGGCGGCTCGCGACGTTGAGCGATGGGCTGGCCAAGGAAGCGACGACAACACAGCTGCGATGGTCTATAGGCCTTTGAAAGAGAACCGTGCCTCCAAGGCGGAGGCCGCCCAGGAATTGTGCCAGATTCTCCTGCGAGATCAGCCCCATCAGCTGCGAGAGACGCTGCCTCGCTACCTGGTCGAGGCCATTGACTACGTGACGCGGAATGCTTGACCCAGCCATTGTGGACCCAGCCAGTCTGGACAGAGATCGGGTAAAGGTCCTGGCCGAGTTGCTTGGGCTCGAACTCGATGAACCGCGCACTGACGTGCTGCGGGCGGCCGGCTCCTGCGACGTTCAGGCGTGCCCCGGAAGCGGGAAGACGAGTCTGTTGGTAGCGAAGATTGGACTCCTCATGCGCGGGTGGGCGTCAGCTGACAGAGGGATCTGCGTCGTGAGTCACACGAACATCGCCCGCGGCGAGATCGAACGGCGGCTGCCCCACCTCGGTGCGGCGGATTCGGCCCTCCGCTATCCCCACTTCGTAGGCACCGTTCAGCGTTTTGTTGGTCGCTTTCTTGCTCTTCCATATCTGCGTCAGCGAGGCCTGGAAACCGGTCCGATCGCGGAAGTGAACGTTGACAACGACGCCTTTCGGAAGGAGGCGCTTCGCCGGTTTGCTGCCGGTCGGTTCGGGCGAGCGCGCGCCTACCTGCAACGTCGACGCGACTGGGAGGAGATTGTAGGCTCCCTCCAGTACGCGGACCCGGAACTCGGGCTCCAACTGGCGCTCGCGCTGAGCCCCGAGACACCGGCGCATCGTCAACTGTCGGCCCTGAAGGCAGAACTCGCGGGGGATGGCTACTTTCGGTTTGGCGACATGTACGCAGTGGCTGCCCGTGCGATGCGCAAGGAGCCCGGCTGGAGACGCGCCGTGGCCCACAGGTTTCCTTGGGTCCTCATCGACGAAGCCCAGGACAACGAGGAGAACCAGGACGCAGTTCTCAACACGGTATTCGCCGACTCTGTCGTCCAGAGATTCGGAGATTCAAACCAGGCCATCTATCGCCGGTCAAATCAGCGGGCGACTCCTGGCACCTTTCCACGGGAGCCTACGATTCCGGTCACGTCCTCCTTCAGACTCGGGCCGGCGACAGCCGCGGCCTGCGCTCGAATGGCTGTGACATCTCTGGAATTGGGGGGGCGAGGAGCGCAAGAAGCCACGCGTCCGACTGTTCTGCTATTCACTGTGACAATGATCGACCGTGTACTACCCGTTCTTGCCGCGGAGGCTGCGTCAATCGGGGCACAGTGTGTGAAGGCGGTTGCACTACGTGTACGGGGAACGAATGAGGCGGGAAATCTGCCGTTCCAACTCTCGGACTACTGGCCCACGTTCGACCCGGACCGACGTGTGCAACAACCGAGCGGAGACCGGCTTGTCCATTTCGTCAGACACGGCCAATCGGTTGCCCCGGAGGATTGGCATCAAGGCTTCCATAGTGTTGTGCTCGGGCTAGGCCAGCTGTTCGGCGGGCGCAAGGGGACGATGTTGCGGCGGTTGAAGGACGCGCTTCGGGACTGCGCGAACGAAAGCAAGGATAGACTCCGTCATCTCGTGCTTCACCTGTTGGTTTGCAAGTGTTGCGAGGAGGAATGGCCCAACACGGCGGAGCTTGTCCGGGAAACGGCACCAGGCTGGTTCAGCCGCCGCGAAACCGAAGGGCGAAGAGCCTTCCAGGACCGAATAGAGGAGGCGGACCGGTTCCTTTCCTGGGATGAAGGGGCCGCGAATGTTGCAGAAGCAGGCACAACAATCGCGACGATCAACGGTGTGGCGATCCAGCTATCGAGCATCCACGGTGTGAAGGGCGAAACGCACGAGGCGACTCTTCTCACAGAGTCCTTCAGCAGGGTCCACCACCTGAAGTCCCTGTTCCATGAGCTTACGGGTCGCTCCGCTCGGAGACGCACGCCCGCAGCCGACGCCCGAATGCGAGCCGCTTTCGTCGCAATGAGCAGGGCACGGTGCGGCCTCTATCTCGCGATGTGCTCGGATTTGCTGCCGGAGGACGCTGTGACGCAGCTTGAGGCAGCGGGATTTCGGGTCCTAACCGTGGAATAGACCCTCGAAGACCGGAAGGCGGGCGCTGCGCCACGCTACCGGCCCGCAAGGCCGAGCAGGATGTCGACGCCGATCTGCACGCCGCCCACGGTGATGTAGGCTCCGCTACGAACCAACTCGTGTTGCCCGTGTGGATGGGGATCTGATCCCGCTCGCAGTTGGTGAAACCCGAACCTGAGACCTCCCTTGGGCCCGCGACGAAAGGCCACGGAGGTCGTCAGTTGACAGCCGTCGACAGTCGTCGGGACAATTGTCGCCGACCTACTGGTGGGCGAAGAGCCACCAGGGACACATCCACATCCGTCGAGTTCCCAGATCAACCCTCCACGTCCGTTCGCCTCCCTCTGGTGAAGCGCAGTCCCCAGGTCGATCTACCCCTCATCCTCGTCGTCCGCGACACTCCCGCCGCCTCCACTTCTTTCACCCAGCGGCCCAGGTTCGTCCTGGGCTTCGCTGATCGAGGTGATCGCTCCGCGGGCTCTCCGCGTGGCTGCTATCTCGGGATCAAGTTGTAGTGGAGTGCATAGGTCTGGAGTTTGCCCATGATGTAGGCGGCTATGCGGGCGGCCGTGCAGTTGGCGGGCGAGATGTGGTGGAATTCCAAGTAGAGGTCGTCGCCCGCCAAGGACACGACGCAGTCTGTGAAGACCTCCCCTGCACCAGCATCGACCTCGAACCTGGCGTTGGCCGCTTCGAAGGCGTCGGTATGCTCTCCGAGCAACGCCCCTGGAGGAAGTCCACGGCGTCTGCCGGGGCACCAGCTCGGATCATCTCGCTCTTGAAGCCCTTGCGGAAGGCGTGGTGCGGTTGGCCCTCCCACGCTCTTCTGGACACGCCGGACCGCGCCCAGGCTCGGGATACATCGCCAGTCCGCGGCTGTCGGTAGCGGGTCTTCGAGCGCCGCCGGGACGGGATCAAGTAGCCTTCGCGGCGGCCCCAGCCGGCGAGTTCATCGGCGAGGTGAGGGATGTCCACTCAAGGGTCGATGAACAGCTCGAGGGCAGCTTGCCCCGAAGCAGTTCGATGAGGGCTCCGTTCGCCTCCTTGCGGTCAAGGGACGTTCACCACAGCCCACGGTGCGTTCACGAGGCACTTGTAGATCCGACCAAGGCTCTGGCCGGACCGTGCCACCACCTTCATGTTCTTGGCGTTCATGGTCCTACGCCTCGCCCACGAACATCGCCAACCACGCCTTCCGAAGCTCTTCCTGGAGCCGCGCGTTCTTGCGCTCGAGACGCGCCACCTCCGACTCCAGTGGGTTTCGCTTCTTCCGGGGACGCCCTTCTTGGGGGCCAGGCCTTGCAGCTCGCCGGTCTCGCGCTGGCGACGCCACGTCGAGATGTGCGAGCTGTACAGACCCTCCCGTCGCAGCAGCGCGCCGGTCGAGCCCGGCGCCGTACAGGCGTCCAGCTCCCGCAGGATGGCGAGCTTGTACTTCGCCGAGAATCGACGACACGCGGACGGTCCGACACCTCGGGATCGGGTACGGCCGCCAGCCCAGGCTTGGGGGTCTTGGAGGTCTTGGACAACGAGCACTTCCTCTACGCCCTGGACATTAGCTATGATGGGGTCGCGTGTCTCATGCAGGTTGACATGGAGGGGTGGGTGAAGTGGAACTCGGCCTGCGTCGCCAACTGTACGAGCGTCGGATCGACGGGTGCGAGAAAGGTGAAGTTGGGAGAGGGGCCCAGTGGCATCGACCGATCCATACCGCCGCTGGGAGGAGGCGCTTGGGTCAAATGTCGTGTTCGCAGGACAACGTGTGCGGAATCGGCGTGACCGAACATCGTCGCCCTTGCTGCGAAGCTCGACACAAGAACATCCCATGGTCTTCGGCCCCAGTTTCGCCTTACATAGTCCTGATGTAGGAGGGACGATTGGCAATGCGTGCAACACTCATCCACCTAGTCGAGTCGTACTCGGCAAGAGACAAGCTCCTCGGCTTCCCCGAGATTGATGTGCTCGCTGCTTTGTGCAAGGAGTCCGGGGCGACATGCACAACGCACTACGTCGATAGTGTGGTCGATGCAGAGGCTGCGCTTCGCGACATCATGGAGGGACACAGAGACGGCCGGTGGGGTTCGCAGAAGGACGCACCGATTCTCCATGTCAGTTCTCATGGCACTCTGTCGGGCTTGGAGTTGGGGGACGGCGAACTGCTGCCATGGTCGAGGTTCTCGCACGCGCTCGGCGAGCTAGGCTACTTCGCCGAGGGGTTGGGCCTCTGTCTCTCAACTTGCAGGGGACTTATGGCAGCCAAGATGGCGCAGCAGGTCGATCTGCCCTTTGACTGGCTTGTTTGCACGGCAGACGATGTGCGACCGATGCAAGCGAACCGTGGATTCAGAAGGTTTTACCTCGCCTTACTCGCCGGGAAAAACTATCATGACGCTCTTGTGGACCTGAAAGGGGAGTCGGGTCAGGACTGGCTGTGGGTCAATCTACGTGATGCGCGTACGGCGACGAAGGACGGCCCACATGAGGCATGACTGCGTCGTCGAAGACCTGGACCTAGCTGAGCAATATCTGCGGGTGGCGCTGCATTTTCTTAACGTTCCGGTCTCTGATGACGTGGCCAACGACTTGTGGGCCGCTGTGGGGCGAAAAGGCTGGGGCCAGTGGTCTGCCGGAGGTCTCGATGTCTCGCTCTCGCGCGAGAAAGGCGGCTACCGCATCTCGATCCTGGGTGACGACTCGGACTCAATAGAGTTTGCGGTGGCGTACTTGCGCACCGTTTTCGTGGATACATGTTTATAAACTATACAATTGACTCCTCACCGAGTGCATCTCTGGCTACCTGGCGCCTGGGCTCTCTGCCCAGATTCTGCCCAAGCCATGCACCCAGCTCCACGAAACACCGCGAGCCATCATGAAGCATGGAGCCGACGCGACCCGATAGGACCCATGGTCATCAGCAGGAAGTCACCGTTTACCCTAAACAACGGGCTGAGCGACTCTCGGACTTCGACTCGCCACCACCATCATTCGCCTTCGAGCCCAGGGGTTGCCCGGGTGCGAGCGGTGCCGTCCGCAGGGAGCAACGCGATACGCTGGGGTCATGGAACGCGTCCCTCACCATCGCAATGCGCCGGGCGACTTCTACGTCGAGGAGGGCAGAGTCATCCGCGGCACCTGTGATGCGGTGGCGCCCGCGTTGTTCACCGCCGACGATCAGCACCGCTCCGTGAAGTGCCAGCCGACGCCGGACCGTGAGCTCGACGCCAAGCAAGCCCGCTACGTCGAGTACATCTGGAAGAGCCGCAACCCCAAGGTCAGGAGGCGGCTGTTGGAGCGCGAGCTTCACCAGCTGATCGACCATGCCGAGTGACGCCTGCAAACCGACTTGGCTCCGACCCCTGTTCGTGAACAGCGGTGGCGCCGCCGTCGAGGTCGGCGTCGAACCGATCGAGAACCCCACTTGGTGGGTCCGGTCGGGCGCGGACAAGGTGGCACCGCAAGACGACTGGCGCCCACTGCTTCCGCTCATGCAGCCCGGCTATGGCGGCGACTACGAGACCGCGCGGCAGATGATCGAAGCCCGCCTGGTCGAGGCGGAGCTGGACGCCGACCTGTCGGAGACCTTCCCCTTCGAAGCACCTGTGCTCGGTGCGGACATCGCGCGGTCCGCGTTCTGGCAGGAGCTGGCCAAGGGCTGGCGCCCACACGTTCGCTCGAGGTACGCCGTGGCTGGGCTGAACGCGCAGTTCGACCGGCTCTACAGGCGCGATGCCGACGGTCTGCCGCTTCCTCCTGGCAAGGCCGAGCGGGCTCAGGTGTACCGAGAGGTGTGGTGCTCGCTCGGAGCGGACGGCTCCTTCCCGACCTGGAGCAGCGGCAGGGTAGATGCTGCAGTGCACTGGAGCATGGACGCCGGCCTCGCCGGGGTTCGTGGGCTGTGGCGGACGTGGTTCATGCTTCTGCGCAAGGTCGAGCCCAACATCCTGCACTGGAACCTGATGGACCAGCTGTGGATCTCCGCGCGCCACACGAGCTTCACGACGGAGGTGATCGAGCGGCCGCCGGGAGAAGTTCACGGGCCGTTGTCGACGGCGCAGGCCCTCCTGGTCCTTCGTTTCCTGCCCCTGGAGGGCGAGCTTGGGCAGCGGCTCCGCGCGCAGCTCTCCGGCCTGTCGCTGGCCCGGGAGGTGAATGGGCGGCACTTCTCGACTCGGATTCCCTTGGAATCGATGTTCCTGTGATCGGCGCCCTCACGGTGACGGAAGACGAGGGCGACGATGATGGGACCGAGGCTGGTGGCCATGGTGCCGCCGTGGACCATGCGGATGGATCCGCTCTCCATCATGCCGAGTCGCTCGGCGCCGTTGGCGAGCCACCAGAAGACCTTGGCGAGCCCTACGGCGGCGAGGCAGCCGAGCAGGGCGCAGGCTGCTGCGGTGCCGAGCTGTGCGAGCCAATAGATCGCGGTCTTTGCCACGGTCGGCCCTCCCGTCGGCGGGGAAATGCCGGCTCCGTGGAGCCGACCAGGGTGCGATGGCCGCCTCGAGCCGGGGCGTCGGTCGGGACTCCGTGGCTCTCCGTGAACTCTGTGGTGAAAACTGGCGTTTCGGCCAGGGAGATGTGTTCGCGGGCTCCGTGGATGTGCAGATGTAGAACCGGGGGGCGTCACGTAGAGCGCGATTGCGATCGATCTCACAGATCGCGTACGGCGTCGAGATCGACGTTCGTTGCCCCGGATACCCAAAGTGGGTATGATTGTACCCAATATGGGTAACCAGACTTCACCTCCTCCAACTAGCCTGCGCGACGCGCTGTTCCCCGCGACGAGGCAGAAGGTGCTCGGGCTGGTCTTCGGTCAGCCTTGGCGCGACTTCAGCATCAGCGAACTCATCGCGCTTGCCGACGCTGGCTCCGGCGGCGTTCAGCGCGAACTCAAGCGCCTGACTGCCAGCGGCCTGGTTTCGGCCACACCCATTGGAAGGCAGCGACGGTATCGAGCGAACCCCGAATCGCCCGTCTACGCCGAGCTATGCTCCATCGTACGAAAGACCATCGGTCCCGCGGACCAACTGCGAGCTGCGTTGGAGCCACTCGCTGACCAGATCGAGCTGGCACTGCTGTTCGGCTCGGTGGCGAAGGGCACGGACAGCGCGAACAGCGACATCGATCTTCTCATCGTCTCGGACAGTCTGACGCTGGAAGCCGTTTTCTCCGCTCTAGAGGACGTGGAGGCCGCACTTGGGAGGCCGGTGCAGCCAACGCTCTACACGGCTGACGAGTTCCAGCGTCGCCGCGAGCAGCAGTC
>PJEL010000957.1_pt1 | contig 31541 bp, 24 predicted proteins | sample 1853271 | NCBI WGS metagenome assembly PJEL01 (sample SAMN08108733, study PRJNA415343) | Invertebrate metagenome, whole genome shotgun sequencing project. | host: Globobulimina | place: Sweden: Gullmar Fjord | collected 2015-08 | reverse complement strand
TTATTAAAAGAAAGATCAATGTTGTCGAACATAGCAATGTAATGAGCAAGGCGCTTTCCAACCAATGGTTGACGTTCACAGGCAAGCCAGTCAGCCGCTTGTTGATTGCACTGAATAATATAACCTTGGCGATCTAGGGTGAAAAGAGCAGAAGGCATTGAGTCGATAATGCTATCGAGAAAGCTTCGAGTATGTGTGAGCTGGGTTTCTACTGAGCGGCGTATTGTAATTTCTTGTGCTAATTTCTCATTGGTTTTTCGTGTTTCATTCGATAGTCTGATGGCTCGAATTCGGGCACTTTCTGATTTTTCTTTTTCTTTTTTGAATACTTGCTCACGATTTTCATTCAGTTCAATTAAATCATTTAAGGCGTTGGATAGCTGAGTCGTATCAGAATCATTTTTATCGAAGCGTATTTTCTCGTCAGGATGCGCTTCAATGGCCTTAATGGTTGTTAGCAATTTTTTATAGGGAGAACGCTGCCAATAACGAATAAGGCTGTATAAAAAGAATAAGGCTAACGTTGAAATGGAGGCGGTAAAGAGAGTGGTAGAGAGGGTATCGGCATAAAAGAATTGTGGCAATTCAATGTCGGTTTCTATTGTCAGGTTCAAATATTCAGACGAGTTTTTTGCACTTAAACTATAGGTGAACTGAGAGGCGGGTACTGCCAGTGATGAATCGAAGTGGACGGGTAAATTACTTACGCAGGTTTGAGTACACTCATAAATTATTCTTTCTCGTTGAGCATTGTACAGTGCAATCTCTTTTATTTGGTAATGCTGAACCATACTGTTTGCAAGAGCTTGCAGTGCTAAAATGTCATCAGAGCGCTGCAATAACTGCAGTTGAAAAATATCAGCGTATGAACGACTTAGCTCAGGTGCTAATTGCTCTCTGCCAACACGATCAGCTGCTAGAATATAAGATAACGTTGCTAGTATCGTGATGAAAATACACGTTATGATGGTTGCAGTAATAACCTTTTGTCGAACGAGCAATATGGTATCTCTACTGATTAATTTTTAAGCATTAAGTGGTGCTGCTATTAAATGATATTAGCATATCTTTTTTTCAGCCTCATACGATTTTATAAGGTCTACTAAGGACGTTGAAATGGGCAGTTTAATATTATGTTCAATTGCCTTTCTTAATAAATAGCCATTAATGAAGTCAATCTCTGTTGGTTGTTTATTCTTTGTATCTTGCAGCATTGAGGAAACATTGTTTGCCGTAAGCTTTGCAATGAGTTGTGCTTTTTCGAATAAATCAAAACTGAGAGGGACCTGTATTTTCTCAAAAAATAACTCGGTTTCTTTACATAGTTCAATGAGTTCCGCGAACGCTTCGGGTTGAGTTAATAGTTCGCCATTCTTACACTGGTATTTTACTGTTAGAGGGTTAATAACCGCATTGATCGCTAATTTATCCAATAGCACCTGCTTGATGTTGTCTGACCAAGAATGATTACCTTGGAGTGATGCTAAAGGAAGTTTGAACGCTGCGTGAGTCCCGCTATAAAATCCCCATTGAGTTTGTCCAATGCCCGCATGGGTAACGGCCTCTGGCTGACTTCTAAATGCTCCTTCGGTTGTTGAGGCCGCAAATAGAGGGTTGTTTGGGAACTTTTCTATGAATAATGAGTGCTGACCAAAGCCATTTTGTAATAAAACAATTTGAGTATCAGAATGAATCGCTTTGTTCCATTGCTGTAATGCTTGCAGGCTTTGGCTTGCTTTGCAGCAAACCAAAAGGACATCCAGCTTTTCGTTTTTCCAGATTGGCCATTGATAGTATTGAGTCGTATCTCTGCCACCAATGCTATGCCCGTTAGGGCTAGTGAGTTCGAATTGAATACTGTCTTGGTGTGAATTTCTTGGCAGTGCCAATACCTTGCTATTTTTAGGCAGCTGACTGCTTATTAAGCATCCAATAGCGCCTAATCCAATGATGCCAATGGTTAGTGGTTGTTCAGTAGAGGTTTTATTCATAGCCTCTTATTATACGTTTTTAACCCGCTTCCGAAACCGTCTCGACACGTTTAATTGCAGCTCCTTTCATATGACCTTGTTCCTGCCATGATTGCTTAATTCGGGTCAAAAATGATTCAGGGTGCTGGCTCGGCAAGCTGCGTATCCAGCCTTGAATAATGGTTTCATCAAGATCAAATATAAAAGATAGCTGTTGAGCGGTGCAGTCAGTTTGTAAGAGTAGCCAGAGGGTCAGAGGTTCTACTTGATGATACTGACGACGGTATCTGGGATGTCTTACTTGTTCTATGGGGGCACCTAATACGTCACAAATTAATTTTTCTGCTTCTGCTCGAAGTGTAATAACTTCAGCTTCTGAGAACTTATCGGCAGGTCGTTTTGTGCGTAAGTGCAAGGTAATATAAGCATCGGTTGCTAGTGCCTTATAAAGCGAATTTTGGGCACTTTCTATATTCCACGGGCTAAATTGATCCATCATACGCTCGTAGCGTAGGACAGTATTGTAGCGTTGTTTGGTCATGCGCTTTAGCATGCGATGGCTTGATAGCCATGAGGGTTGTTGGGCATTGCGATAGAATTGATCCGAGCTCCAAGAATAAACTGCAGGGCTAGCAACCCATCCTTGTCGGACTGGCCAATGATGTAATTCCATAACGAGTGGCACTAAATAGCGATCTTCTTCAATGAAAATGACTTCAGCAGATTCTGATAGTATTTGCTGGTGCTTATGCCACCGTTTAAAATGCAGCTCTTGCATATGAGCGCGTAGGTTATCGAGTATTACCTGCCAATCTTGTTCGCAGCGCATAACCCATCGGGCCTCATATTCAGAGAATGCGTAGGCGATGAGTTCGCAGTCTTTTTCTTGCGCGAGTATTTTTCTAAAGTATTCGTATTCGAATACCGAGCGAAAAATAGGGGCGTCTTTTGCGCCGCGAACCGTAAAGAAGTAGGTTCCGGCTCCATTGAGTATCATTCTTTTATCCATACTCATAATGTAGTCGATTATTGCCAGAGTGCCATTTAAAGGGTATATATAGCTCAAATATTCGATCTAACTATCTATATAAATATAGGAGGCGACTTATGCCATCTTTTGACATAGTCTCAGAAATTGAAAAACATGAAGCACAAAATGCGGTAGATTCAGCCAATCGTGAAGTGAAAACACGCTTCGATTTTAAGGGCGTGAATGCGACATTTGAATTAAAAGACAAAGAAGTGACTCTTACTGCAAATGAAGAGTTTCAGATTGAGCAGATGAAGCCCATGCTTGAGTCCAACCTTATCAAGCGCAAAATCAAAATTTCTTGTCTTGAATATGGCAAGTTAGTGGGTGCGGGTAAGCAGGTGAAGATGGCGGCTGAATTGCGCCAAGGTATTGATAAAGACCTAGGTCGTATCATCAATAAGAAAATTAAAGAAAGTAAGATTAAGGTAACCTCAGCGGTACAAGGCGAGATGGTACGAGTGACGGGGAAAAAACGCGATGAACTGCAGCAGGTTATGCAGATGTTAAAAGCAGACGAAGAAATCGAACTGCCTTTGATGTTTAAAAACTTTAAAGATTAATACTTTTCAAAATTTTGATTTGAAATATGAAAAAAGCCCGCCTTGTTCATCTGCAAGAGCGGGCTTTTTTTCATTTATTAATTTTGGCTAGCGGCTTCTTGATCCATCGTCTGCTCATTCCAAGGCGCTACTTTAAAGAGTAGCAGCATACCTGGTACTGCGATGGCGGTGCAAAATAGATAAAAATTCGTCCAGCCGATGCTTTCTACAATTATGCCTGTGGTCGCATTTGCGAATGTTCTTGGCAGTGCCGTAAGTGCTGTAAAGAGTGCTAGCTGTGTCGCGGTATAGGCGGGTGATGTTGTTCGGGCAATAAAAGCAACGAAAGCGGCTGTGCCTAAGCCAACCCCTAAGTATTCAAAGCCAATAACGAGTGCGAGTACCCACAGATTATGTCCAATTTCAGCCAGTAACGCAAAGCCGAGAATAGAGATGATTTGAGCGGCACCAAATAACCAGAGTGCTTTATTAATTCCGATTCGTAGCATCAGGATTCCACCAAAAATCCCACCAAAGATAGCGGGCCAAAGTGCGGCATGTTTTGCGACTAAGCCAATTTCTGTTTTTGAAAAACCAAGGTCTAGATAAAAGGGAGTTGATAGAGCCGTGGCCATGCTATCGCCGATTTTGTAGAGGAACATAAAGGATAAAATCCACAAAGCAGATTTAACCCCATGACGGCCAAAGAATTCTTGAAAAGGTTCGGTAATTGCGGCTTTAAGAGTTAGTGGTCGATGGCTATTTACTTCAGGTTCGTCACTGAATATCACCATCAAAATACCCAGGGATAAAAATGCAGCGGTGATAATAAAAACAAAATCCCAAGCATAATGATCGGCTAGGATTAATGATAATGAACCGGGAATCAGGCTGGCAATTCGATAGGTTGTTACGTGAATGCTATTACCTAAACCAAGTTCTCTATCAGGTAATATTTCACGGCGAAAGGCATCGATACTGATATCTAAACTTGCGCTTAGAAAGGCGGTAATTGCACATAAAATAGCAATTTCAGAAAGTTGAGTTTTCGGATCTAGAAACCCAAGATAGCCAATACTGGCGAGCATCAAAATTTGAGTGATTAGCATCCAGCTACGACGACGGCCCATATTAGAAGGTGCGTAGCGATCCATTAAAGGAGACCAGACAAATTTCCAAGTATAAGGAATACCGACCAAGGCAAAGAAGCCGATTTCTTTAAGCCCGACTCCTTCACTGCGTAACCAAGCAGGAACGAGTTGATAAAGAATAAATAACGGTAATCCAGAAGCAAATCCCGTGAATAGGCAGATTAATAAACGGCGGTGTAAAAAGGGTGTCAGCCAATTAGGGATAGAGTCCGTTGGCTGAGCAGAATTGTCTAGCATGACCACTGATAGTCCTTTAATCGAATGCGGCCATTGTGCAACAGAATGCCTTCATCTGCTAATTTGTCTTTTTGCCTTATCCAAGCGTCGCTATCTTCGGGAAAACTGATTTTACCTTGAGCATTAATCACTCGATGCCAAGGTAAACTAGAATCTTTGGGCAGGTGTTTTAATGTGCGACCGACCCAGCGGGCGGAACTCGGGCGCCCCGCCAGTCTTGCTAGTTGGCCGTAGGTCGCAACGTTACCAAATGGAATGGCGTAAATAAATTGATAGAGGGTTTCTTCGGGAGTCATCTTTTTTAAAACACAGTACTCTTAAATTTTGCTTACTGTAGCACTTTACGGTGAAGTTTGGAGTTTAGGATTGCAGGCCATCCGATGACAGGAAGTCATCGCTGAGCTTACAGGGATGTATTTACAGCGTGCCGTACAAGCCTGAACTGCACGCTGAATGCAAGTAAAGTGAGGGCAGTAACCCCAGACTTAACGAGCGATTGTTGATGTCGCTACAAACGTAAACCACCATCACACTCGATAACGCGACCCGTATAATAATCGTTTTCAAAAATGAAGGCTGCAGAATGAGCAATCTCTTCTGGCTTACCCATGCGTTTAAGCGGAATACCTGCTGCCATTTTTTCTAAAGCTTCTGGTTTCATGCCTTTGGTCATTTCAGTTTCTATAAAGCCGGGAGCGATGGCTGCGACACGAATATTTTGGCGAGCCAATTCTTTTGCCCAAGTCACTGTCATGGCTGCAACACCCGCTTTGGCCGCCGAATAATTACTTTGGCCCATATTACCGGCGCGTGAAATACTGGAGATATTAATAATGCAGCCAGCGCAATCTTCTGGGCTGGTCTTCATTCCTGCAGCCTGTGCTTGCTTGATCATTTGAACTGATGCTTCGCGAGCGCATAGAAATACGCCAGTAAGATTAACATCCATGACCGCTTGCCACTGAGGCATGCTTAATTTTGAAATGTCATCGCCTTTGGCTTTAACCAATAAGCCATCACGCAAGATTCCTGCGTTATTAATTAATCCGTCTAAGCTCCCCATTTGAGCTGGAATCGCCATGAACGTATCTTCAACCTGTTGCTCATCAGCAACATTACACATGAAAATCACGGCTTTACGACCTGTCGCCTCAACTTGCTTCTGAGTTTCTTCCATTTGCTCTAGGTTTAAATCAATGATTGCGATGTTTGCGCCTTTATTTGCCAAATACACCGCCATTGAGCGACCTAAGCCTTGGCCGGCGCCCGTAATAGCAATTACTTTATCGGTTAAATTCATGGTTTATCCTTTAGTTTATTGAATGTATATGAGGGTATTGGGAGTTATTATAGACATCTTGTGCCAGTTAAAAATTAATTCTATATGAATTATTCCAAAACAGGGGAAAGAATCAGTCTTAGGTCGTATTTTTAATGATTTTGATTATACGATTCTTTACTAAATACTTTGTTAGTTTTTCTCTTATAGCGTGTCGAAGTCTTGAAATATGGATGAATGAACCCATCTTATAAAACTGAATTACCGTTGTTATGTTTGTTATTGCAGGAAATAAATATGCCCTTATTAATTATTTTTATCATTATTCCATTAATAGAATTAGCCGTTATTTTAAAGGTAAATAGCTTTATCGGCATCGGCTGGACTTTAGGCCTCATCATCATAACCGCCTTTGTTGGGGTGAAGTTATTGCGCCAGCAAGGAATCAGTACTTTATTACGTGCCAATCAAAAAATGCAGCAAGGGCAAATGCCCGCACAAGAAATGGCGGAAGGATTTTTACTAGCCCTAGCAGGGGCACTATTATTAACCCCAGGCTTTGTTACCGATGCGGCTGGTTTTATTTTATTAGTACCGGCCACTCGTCAGGCGTTAGTACATAAAGTGATTGCTTTTATTACACCAAGAATGATGACCTCAGGTAGCTTTCGTGCATCGGGTAGTGCTGATGAGGCAGAGTTTAAAGATGTTTATTCGCAAGAGAGTCGTTCGCCAGAAAAAATAACCATTATTGAAGGCGAATATACCAAAGACGACAAGTAAAATTTTTTCGTCTTACCGTTGAAATTTCAACGAAAGACCTTATAAATTAACCATCGATTTATTTCAGAGGCCCTAACATTAAATTCAGGGCCTCTATTTTCCCTCATAGATGAAAATTGGAGAGACTAATACATGAAAATCCGTCCACTACACGACCGTATTGTTGTTCGCCGTAAAGAAGAAGAGCAAGCAACTGCAGGTGGAATTATCCTTCCTGGCGCAGCCGCTGAAAAACCTAACCAAGGTGAAGTCGTTGCTGTTGGTACTGGCCGCATTCTTGATAATGGTTCTGTACAAGCGTTAGCCGTAAAAGAAGGCGATATCGTTGTTTTCGGTAAGTACTCTGGTCAAAACACCATCGATATCGACGGTGAAGAGCTGTTAATTTTGAATGAAAGTGATGTTTACGGCGTTATTGAAGCTTAATTATTACAATCACATTTTATAAATTAAACAAATTTTAAGGAAAGAAAATGGCTGCTAAAGACGTATTATTTGGTGATAGCGCACGCGCTAAAATGTTGGCGGGTGTAAACATTCTGGCTGACGCAGTACGCGTTACTTTGGGCCCAAAAGGTCGTAACGTTGTTTTAGAAAAGTCGTTTGGTGCTCCAACGATTACTAAAGATGGTGTTTCTGTTGCACGTGAAATCGAATTGAAAGATAAGTTCGAAAACATGGGCGCACAAATGGTTAAAGAAGTTGCTTCTCAAGCGAACGACCAAGCGGGTGACGGCACGACGACTGCGACAGTATTGGCACAAGCGATTATCAACGAAGGCTTAAAGTCTGTTGCGGCTGGCATGAACCCAATGGATCTTAAACGTGGTATCGACAAAGCGACTGCTGCGGTTGTTGAAGCCATTAAAGAACAATCTCAGCCTTGCCTAGATACTAAAGCAATCGCTCAGGTAGGGACTATCTCTGCCAACGCCGACGAAACTGTTGGCCGTTTAATTGCTGAAGCGATGGAAAAAGTCGGCAAAGAAGGTGTTATTACGGTTGAAGAAGGCAAAGGCCTTGAAGACGAACTGGATGTTGTAGAAGGCATGCAGTTTGATCGTGGTTACTTATCGCCATACTTCATCAACAATCAAGAAAAAATGACCGTAGAAATGGAAAATCCATTAATTCTATTGGTTGATAAGAAAATTGATAATCTTCAAGAGTTATTACCTATTCTTGAGAACGTTGCTAAATCGGGTCGTCCTTTGTTGATCGTTGCTGAAGATGTTGAAGGCCAAGCGCTTGCAACATTAGTCGTGAACAACCTACGTGGTACGTTCAAAGTGGCGGCTGTTAAAGCGCCTGGTTTTGGTGATCGCCGTAAAGCGATGTTGCAAGACATCGCAATCTTGACCGGTGGTCAGGTGATTTCTGAAGAGCTAGGTATGTCTTTAGAGACTGCTGCTCCAGAAACGCTAGGCACAGCAAGTAAGGTTGTTATCGATAAAGAAAATACGGTCATCGTTGACGGTGCCGGTACTGAAACTGCAGTTTCTACTCGTGTTGAACAGATCCGTGCAGAAATCGCATCTTCTACTTCGGATTACGATGTAGAGAAGCTGCAAGAACGTGTTGCTAAACTTGCTGGCGGCGTAGCCGTGATCAAAGTTGGTGCTGGTTCTGAAATGGAAATGAAAGAGAAGAAAGACCGTGTAGACGATGCGCTTCATGCCACTCGCGCAGCGGTTGAAGAAGGTGTTGTTGCCGGTGGTGGTGTTGCGCTAGTACGTGCACTAACCACAGTAGACGTTAAAGGCGATAACGAAGACCAAAATGTGGGTATTGCACTAGCATTGCGCGCAATGGAAGCACCCATTCGCCAAATCGCAGGCAACGCAGGCGCTGAAGGTTCAGTGGTTGTCGATAAAGTAAAATCAGGCACAGGTAGCTTTGGTTTTAATGCCAGCACGGGCGAATACGGTGACATGATTGCTATGGGTATTCTTGACCCTGCTAAAGTAACGCGTTCATCGCTTCAAGCTGCTGCTTCTATCGCTGGCTTGATGATCACTACCGAAGCTATGGTTGCTGATTCACCGGTTGAAGAAGGCGCTGCAGGCGGCATGCCTGATATGGGCGGCATGGGTGGAATGGGCGGTATGCCTGGCATGATGTAAACATCATGCTTTATTCCCTACGGATCTTCCACTGAATGGTGTGAAGATCCTACAAAGAAGCCGCATCTCGTAATGAGTGCGGCTTTTTTTATGGGTCCAGATATCAAAAATCGTTCAAATCGTGTAATTTAACGTTAATTAATAGGATGTGATCTTGAGTTCAAACAGGGAGCGTGATTGTATGGCATTCAATAAAGATCCAATACACACTAGAAATATAATAAGCGTATGGCACAAATGAAGACATCTTCATTTAATTCAGATCAAGATGCATGGTTAACTAAGCTAGATCAGAAGGTTCTCTCTTCTTGGATTGCGTTAAATTCTCGGCCTGCAGAGTTACCTGAGCATTATTTTCCACGACCTGAATTATCAACAAGGTTAGATAATGCGAAGCCGATTACTTGGTTATTAGCCCCCGCAGGCTATGGCAAAAGCACACTTTTGAGTGATTGGTACAGTCAAACTATTCGCCAAGAAGAAATTTTGGGTACTTGGCTTTCTTTAGATACAAAAGATAATCAGCCAATGTTTTTGTTACGACATCTGCTGGAAGCGATTAATAATGCCATTCCAGGGGTTGTGACGGATGCTTTAGCTCATCTATTATCGTCAAACAATCAGCAAAATAACGATTATGAAGCCGTTTTATTATTACTGATTGATGAGTTAAAAGATCTGAACTGTCCACTGGTTCTGGTAATGGATAACCTCCATTGCATCGATCATTCAGCGGCTTGGCAAGTTGTGCAATATATTATGATGCAGCTGCCTAAAAATATGCGGTTGGTATTATCTTCTCGTTATATTCCGGTTGCTTTGGGTCGTTTGCGCTTAGACCCACGATTGGATTTTATTAAGCAGGCTGAACTAAGCTTTAATCTTCACAATATTGATTGTTGGTTAAAGCAAAATGGCATTGATGATCAGCAGCAAGCTTTAAGTTTAATGCAGCGTTTACAGGGGTGGCCGGCGGGCCTTGGTCTCTGGATAAGTTGTCATCATGATTGTTCGAGCGATATAGCTTCAAACAATGAAGAAAAAGAGCGCTTAAGTGATTATTTGATGGGAGAAGTGCTTAATACCTTGGATGAGCCTCTCAAAGATTTTCTTATTAACATTGCTCCTTTGCAATTTTTCGACGAAAACTTGTGCAATAAAGTGCTACAAATTGACAATAGTAGCCACTGGATTCAGCAATTAGTTCATTACAACCTGTTCATTACCCATACTGAGCAGCGTTCTGGTTGGTATAGCCTACACCCTCTATTAGTCGATGTTTTGAGCCCATTAAATAGTGAGTTACAGCGCAAACATATCCACTTAATCGCCTTTCAATATTTAAAAGAAAAAGATTTCCGCGTAGAAGCGTTGCAGCATGCTCGTTTAGGATCATTAACGGAAGAAGCCGTTAGATGGGTAGAAAGTGAAATAGACAGCATTATTGCTGATTTAGATTTCGCGGCACTTTTAGCATGGTGTGATATTGCCGGGGATCTGATTATTGAGCGCTCGTTGCGTTTACAATTGGTTCAAATATGGAGCTTGCTATTAACCTATCAATATTCAAAAGCCATTGAATTAGCAGGTTGCCTTGATAGTACTCAGGTTGATTTACACTTTTCAGGCCAGTTATTAGCGATTAAAGGCTATATTGCCCGCGGGCAGGGTAATGATGCACAAGCTCGCAGTTTGTGTGAATTGGCACTGAAAGAATTGCCTGCAGATCGCTTTGGTATTCGAGTCTTGATGTGTTCTACGTTAACCAATATTGAGCTGGTTAATAAAAATCCAGAGGCCGCGCGCATTTGGAATCGACTTGAATTAGAAATCGCTCGTCAAAATCAAGCAACGGGTTTAGAAGTTTTAGCATTATTTGATTACGCCAGAGTTGAGCAGTTTCGTGGCCATATTAATCGCAGCAGTGAAGTTATTGAGCAAGGCTTGCAGGTTGCGGGTCAGCTGTCATCGCAAAATAGGCTTTTTCCGCGTGCGCGCTTGATCATCTATCGAGGCTTTATTCGCTGGTTACAAGGAAATAAGAGTGATGCTTTGGAAGATATTTACAGTGGCATCGATGAAGCTAACCAATGTCGAGATGTCACGGTATTGATTGGTTATAGCTTGCTCGCGTTAATTAATTTATCGGATAAGAAAATGGATCAAGCGCTTGATGTTTTGGCGCAGGCAGAAAGTTTGATGCAGCGCTGGCAGGTGAGCGAGCGCGTTTATGAGCCTTGGATTGCTATTGTAAAAGCCAATGTGTGGATGGGGCTTGAGAAGTGGAATCGCGCTGAAAAAAGTTTACGTTTTGTCTCGGAAACGTTATCGCTTGAGGTGAATGATAGTGCTGAATTAAAAAGCTCTGAAATCTTTCCGATGCAATCAGATTTCTATTATTTATCAAATGCACGCTTAATGATGCATCAAAAACAGTATTCCGAGGCAGAAGACATCGTATTATCTGTTGTTAAACATGGTCAGGGTGGGCTGGTCTGTTTGTCTGCACAGCTAATGCTATCGGCTATTTATTCTGTTAACAAACAATCGGTGAAGGCCAAAAAATCTTGGCAGCAAGCGATAAAGTTTGCCTCTAAAGAAAAAATAAAAATTGATATCGGTGCGCTTGCCTCTATCTCTGATATCTCGGTCGTTGCAGAAGACGCTTATGCTTCAGAAGCTGTACCGCCTGTTACAGACTCCGCCAATGAAAAGCTCGCTGAGAAATCACTGAGTGCACAAATTAATGATTCTTCAGGTTTGAGTGCTCGTGAAAAAGAAGTATTGGCTTTAATTGCTGATGGCTTTTCTAACCAAGAAATTGCGGATCATCTGTTTATTTCTCTGCATACGGTTAAAACTCACGCCCGTAAAATAAATGCAAAGTTGGGGGCAAAAAGCCGTACTCAAGCAATTGTTAAAGCGCGAGAGTTAGCCATTATTTAGTATGAGAACCGTCAACATTGGCCTACGATTTTGTCGGGAATATTGAAAGCTGGGCCACTCTTGTCTATACCTAACTAATGGATTTAATTTTAAGTACATTAGATATGAGGTTGGCATGGCCGCTAGCTATTCGATTATAATTTTAAGCTGCGATAATGATTTGCATCTAGCAAAGCATATTGATCAATCCTTTGATGTTTTAATGACGACGGATGAAGCTCTGTGCATGCAAGCTTTGTCGGCTAATAAGCATCAACTGGTCTTGGTTGATATGAACTGTTCATCCATCCCCGCCGCGACCATCTGTCAGAATATTAAGCGCGATTTTGATATTCCAGTAATCTTCGTCAGTTCTAAAGACTGCAATACCGAACGCCTAGAAGCCTACGACTGTGGGGCGGATGATTATCTTGGGGTTGATGATTTAAGTACAGAGCTTCATGGTCGATTAGAACGCATCATTATCAATAAAATTGCTAACGACCAATTGAAAGTGCAGTTAGCTCAGGCGAATGAAATGGCATTTATCGCCATGTCAGATACCAGCGATCTCGGGGTTAATATTCAGTTTTTATTGGATGTAAACAACTGTGATAATCTTGATGAGTTGGGCATGCGGCTATTTCAAGCGCTAAAGTCCTATGGCATTAATTGCAGCTTGCAGCTTCGTAGCCAATTTGCTGTAAAAAATATGGAAGCCAATGGTATGGAAAAATCATTGGAATCTAAGCTCTTATTAGAAATGAAAGATCAAGGACGCTATGTCGATTTTGGCCATCGTTCCGTCATGAATTATGGTGCGGTATCTTTGCTTGTGAAAAATATGCCAATCGATGATAAGAAAAAATATGGGGCGATCAAAGACAATGTATTCTCTTTATTGCAAGGCGCTGATGCCCGCATACAGTCACTCGATACTCTTGGCATTTTGGCCTTAGAGAAAAATCTAGTGCGCAGCTTAACGATTAAAATGAAAGACATGATGTCGACGGTGGATATTAGCTATCAAGGCGTTATGAGGGATATTGCCAACATTGTTGAAGAAATGGCGGATAATATTGAAGTTTCAATGCATCATCTAGGAATGGATGAGCGACAAGAGCAGAGTTTGAATGGCATTATTGAACTCGCCATTTCAGCAACCAGTAAAACGTTTAATGACGGCGTGAAGGTTGATAAAAACCTTCACGAATTTTTGGTCTACATGGACTCGTTATTTAAGTCCGATAAAATTGACCCGTATAAAATGAAGAAAATTATTGAAAGCCTAGAAAAACGCTCATAACTTTTGAGCGTTATAGGGCTAATTTTTAATCTGAAACGCTAGTGATGTTCGCACTGGTCGTGACCATCCATATCCACCAACCAAGGTGGGTTCGGTCTTACCCGCTCAATAACAAAATCAACAAAGCTTCTTACTTTTGCAGACAGATGCCGGTTACTGGCATACAAGGTATGAATTGGGTGAGCTTCAAAGGGCCAATTACATAAAATAGGCACAAGGTTTTTACTTTTAATTGCTGATGCGGCGATGAGGACAGGTAAAGCCGCAATCCCGGCTCCGGATAACGCCAAGGTATAGAGCGTTGATAAGTCATTTACTTTTAAACGAGGTTTAATATTCACATTAACCTCTTGGCCATCGGGGCCTTTCAGCGCCCACTGATTTCTATCTGTAACCGCAATAACTTGATGATTGGCAATATCCTCTGGGTGACTAGGCGTACCATGCTTGGCGATATAATCTGGGCTAGCGCATACCATCGCTTTAATATCGCCTAAGTAGCGACCGATTAAAGAGGAGTCTTCGAGCTGCCCAACCCGAAAAGCAACGTCAATCCCATCTTGTACTAAATCAATTAACTGGTCGCTTAATACCAGCTCAATATTTACCTGTGGATGTAAATCCATATATTCAGCAATCAACCCTGATAATACCGTCGAACCAAATAACACCGGTGCGGTGATTCTGAGTGTTCCAGTGGGCGTATTTTGCATTTGGGTGACAGCGGTATTGGCTTCTTCTATCTCACACAGTATGCGGGCGCAGTGCGCGTGATAAGCCGTGCCTGTGTCAGTAAGGCTTAGGCTTCTTGTGGTGCGTTGAATTAATCGCACCCCTAAACGTTCTTCAAGTTGTGTGATTTTTCGACTGACGGTCGATTTAGGAAGTCCTAATGCTTTGGCTGCTCCGGTAAAGCTACCTGATTCGACCACCCGTACAAATATGGCCATTTCATTTAAATCAAACTCTTCACGCTTACCGATTAGCATTAGTAACTCCGCCTTGGGCTGGTTGTACTTCGAACACCTAATGTGAGGGCTGCTGTTCTATAAAACAACCCTCATACAGTAATTTATGACTCTGTTAGGCTTTCGTCTTCTGTGTTGGGAATAGCTTGTAAACTTTCCGCTAAATTGGGTTCTAGTGCCGTCATTCGAAGAGCAAGTTCTTCAGGGATATCACAGCGTTTTCCTGCTTTATAATCAAAGAATAGCATGGTGCTTTCGCCTTGAGTTACCATTCGAGATTGTTCATGGCTCCATATAGCATACTGTTGGATCAGTTTTCCTGCTTTTGCTTCAATGCTGCGGATGCCCACAGAAAGCGTATCTGGGTATGTCACTGGGGCAAGGTATTTGGCCGAAGTAGCAGAAAGAATGGGGCCTTTAGCGTAATCGTTCATAAAATCAAGAATTTTAAGCTGTTCAACGTATTTGGTTCGTGCACTTTCGAAATAACGAAAATAGTGCACATTGTTGACATGCTTGAATGAATCCATTTCTCCCCATGCAACGGGGATTTCAATAACTACTGGATAATCGTATAAATCAGACATGAATATTCCTTTATTGTTGGTCTACGTGGTGTCGCATACATTTATATTGAATGCTTAGCGAAGTTCTTTATACCGTATTAATCTAAATAAGTCATAATTTGAGGTGAAAGAGCTATAAGTTTACGTAGGTCAATCTAGAAATATTACATCTGCTTTAAAATGACCTGGGTGATTGCATCACGCACAATTTCTTCTTGGCCAACTGGCGGGTGAAGATGAGTCGTTATGCCAAGGTCTGCTTCTATGTCTTTTAGCTGTTTAGGAACATCAATGCGCAAGTGGCGGCCAGCCGCGAAAAATATCGGATAAATATTGATGATTTCATAGCCATCTTTCGCTAGATCTTCGCAGACTTGTTCAAGGCTCGGCTCAGACAGCTCCATATAGCTTAATTCTATGCGGGTAGATTCTCCGCTTTGGTTATTTTCTTGTTCTTTAGTTTTAATTCTTTCTGCTATTACTTCAAACGGCGCTTGCCATTGTGGGTCTCGACTGCCATGGGCCAGTAATACATTAGCGCTTTTTTGATTAGTCATTAGTTAATTAGCCATTAGTTCACTAGCGATTGATTAGTGAATCAGAAAAATTCAGTTGTTTGTTCATTATTGGCGTTATTATAACGCCATCTCTATTTCTAACCTACGTCAGTAATCTGTAATTGGATCATCTTGGCTATATTGTCTTGTATGACAATTTTTCTACCAAAGTGATAAATCATTTCAAATCAGTAAGGTAGCTAACTTTTGCTAATGTAGGAATGATGAGAAATACGCTCAAAAGTGCCCATAAAAAGCTGCTAAAAAGCAATAATAACAACTGAAAAATGACGCGATAAAATGGTCTGTAGTTTTCTGTTATTTTCATTTGATAAGTATAAAAACACTGGCTAAAACTAATAGTGAATCATTTGTTTATAGGTAGTTGACCCACATGAGTATCAGTCGTCAGCAAGTTGGTCGTTTTTTGTATGAGTTTGATGAAGATTATCAAGTAACGTATGTGAATTTCTCACGTGCGAATGAACTAGCCGATGCGCAGTTGATAATGACATTGGAGCGTGGCTGCGAAAGACAGTCCTTTGCTTTTTCTCAGCCTCATTTTAATGATATAGAGAAAAACTTAATTACGTCTAAAGGCATTTATGTTGCCAGTATGAAAAGCTCACCGTTATCTCCGCATCGAGTGGAAGTTGGTGATCTAGAGGGGGGATTTGCTTATTTTACCGCTAAAAATGTGAAAAATATTACACCAACCGCATAATGTTGTTTGTATTAGTGGTTAGTATCAAAAAGCAATACGATTCGTATTGCTTTTTTTATGTCTAGGCAAAGGGTCTTAAAAAAGCTGAAGAACCAAGGCCGCTGTCTCGCAATAATCCTTTTCTTTTACATCATTCTTCTGTTTTGCTTGCTCAGACTTAATAAAGGTATAGCTATTTGGAGAACCTTTGCAGATGTTCATGCCTAATACATTATTCTGTGATTTAACAAATAAGTTCATACTCACTTCACCCCGTGTGCGTGAGCGCAAGTGCACTTTTTTAGGGGAGATTGTATAAGATTTAATGCCGTCTTTAGCGGTAACGTTCATGCTTTGCCCTGGAGGCGCATTGACGAAGGTCGCATCATCGCGTATTTCGATACTGGTCCAATTACTATCTGTTTGAACTTCTAACTCGTAAATTTGCTCTGCAGCGATTACAGGTTGAAAAGTTGTTAGGCCAATAATGCTGGCCAATAAAAATCGGTTCATGGTGTCTTCCCTGATAGAGCGGGCTGTGCGAAATTGCTTTGGGTCTTAGTTATATAGTAGACGTTTTTTAGAACGTCAAATCTTTGGATAATAAAATAGCTTAGTATGTTGGTACTTACATACTCGGTAGAATCTATGAAATATGGTAATTTATAAATCTTATTGATAAAAAGCTATTGTCTTATTTCTTTGGCTGATGACGCTTAGCTTGAATCGAGAAGTAAGCAAGGTAGACTACTGCTTACAATTCATTAGCGTTAAAGAAAGGCGATTCAATGCGTGTTTTTCAATCTATATCAATAATCACTCTATTCTTGTTTACTTTCAGTGCTTGGTCGCAAGATCCTGTTCTGGGGCAGTGGCATACCATTGATGATGATACGGGTGAGGTGAAAAGTGTCGTTACTCTGTCGATGGCTGAAAACGGCACCATGGTGGGTGTTATTACAGAAGTATTGAAAAAGAATCCGGGTGATGGTCTATGTCATGAGTGTGAAGATGAGTTTAAGGATCAGCCAATTAAAGGGATGCAATTTATTTGGGGTTTTAAAAAGACGGCCATTGGGGAGTGGGAAGATGGTCGATTATTAGATCCAGAAAGTGGTGATATTTATAGTGGGAATATCACGATTACTGAAGACCCTACAAAATTGGATGTGCGTGGCTATGTCGGCATTTCATTGTTTGGCCGATCACAGACTTGGAATAAAGTCATAATAACGCCTTAGCTTTTTTAATAAATGACGCTCTTTTAGTCGGCTTTCTGCCAGATTTTTTTAACTCTGGCTTAAAAGAACCTTTGCCTATTGAACGTTTGATTTATGATATCCCTTGGTGAAAATTAAGCTGCTTCGATGCCTTTCTCAAAGGCTAGCATTGGCAAACAATTGCTGTATCATCGCTTGCAAAAATAAAAAGAAAAATTACCTCACCGGGGATTCCAATGTACCAAAGTATTCGCGCACTTCTCGTGGCCGCTATTCTAATCACTATGACGGGCTGTAGTTCAATTTATCGAACAACGGGTTGGTTTGCTTACGACTATTCCGAAAGCTATGCCATGCCTTACGTTATGAAAACGGATGATACTGACATGGGCTGCGCGATGAGCGAAGCCATGACGCCAATGCTGCTGTCTTTCAGCGAATTAACGTGGTCGCCAGATCGTCTTGCAACCACTATGTACATGCAAGCTGGAGCGTGTGCAGAAGCCAAAGCCAATGAAGAAGGCCTTACCTATTTACGCGCTTATAAAGCACAAAATATTGCCGAAGCAAAAGATGCGCGTATTCGTCAGAAGCGTTTATTTGCGTTAGCCGCCAATCGTCAATACAAGGGTTATAAGCATCTTGTATCCGAATTTGGTGAGCCAGGTGAAACCTGTCCAGATATGGATGAAGATGAAGAGTTTTTCTGGATGCTTGGTTTGGTCAGTGGCTTGCAAGCCGTTATGAGTGATGTGCGTGGGCAAGGTGAAGTGGGTGTGCCAAAAGATATTGCTATGAAATCTGTGCGTGGAAGTCAGTGCCTTGATGCTAAGCGCTGGTGGGGTGTGCCAAAAGCAATGCAAGCGGCAGTCTGGACGATGATGCCTGAAAATGCGCCAGAAGGTGTTGATCCTTGGCAAGAACTTGTCGTCGCCAGTGAGATGGGTGGAGAAGCGGGTGTTCGATTAGCGCAAGCAATGGAAGTGGTTGTTGCTGATGGCTCAGGAAATCAAGAGCGCTTACGTGATGCCATTCGTCGTCATGCACAATCAATCAAAACAACATCGCCAAGTAAAGATTATCAAATGTTAGATACGGTTGCGACTCAGCAAATTCTAGCAGTTTCCGATCGTTTGTGGACGGAAGCAACGGGCAGTCGAACGCCTATTGGTGGCTTAGGAACGTTCTGGGACGATAAGTCTCCAGCTGAAGAAGCACTTGATATTGATGATTTGTTAGAGGATTAATAGAATGCGTTCATTACGATTATTGAGCTTGTTAGTAGCGGCGCTATTGCTGTCTTCGGTTTCATTTGCACAAGCACCGCTTAAGCAATTACCCAAATTAAGTATCTGTGTTTTTGATCCATTAGGAGCCAATGGCACATTATTTAATACCATGAAAGATTATCGTGCCGTCGCCTTTGAATGGGGCGCTGATTTAGAGCCACGCGCTTACACTGACGAAAAAATTGCAATTGATGATTTTAAAGCAGGTCAATGTGATGCTGCTTTAGTAACAGGGGCCCGTGCGCGACCTTTCAATAAATTCGCTGCGACGATTGAAGCGATTGGGGCCATCCCTGATGAGCAAATGTTACGTTCATTGCTCGCCACAATTTCAGGCCCAAAAGCGGCTAAATATATGAAAGAGGGGCAATATGAAGTAGCGGGTATTATGCCTGCTGGCCCGATTTATTTATTCACTCGCGATAAAACGATTGATACGGTTGAAGAGCTGTCGGGCAAGCGCATTGCAACGATTGATTATGACGAGCCGTCTATTTTTTTAGTAAACCATATTGGGGCATCGATGGTCCCGTCTAATTCAGCGAATTTTTCGGGTAAATTTAACAATGGCAGTGTTGATATTGCTTATGCACCAGCGGTCGCTTATAAGCCGTTAGAGCTTTATAAAGGTTTGCAAGATAATGGCGGTATATTGCGCTTTATCTTGGCCTATATGGATTTTCAAATTTTAATTCGAAGTGATAAATTCCCTGAAGGTTTTGGACAAAAATCTCGTACGACGGTGGCCAGTTATTTTGATCGTGTGAATGAATTTGTAGAAAAAGAAACTCAATCCATTGATCCTAAGTATTGGTTAGACTTGTCGGATGTGAATAAGCAAAAATATAATGAGATGCTGCGTGATGTCCGTATTCAATTACGTGATCAAGGGATTTATGATGGGAAAATGCTGAAGCTGATGCGTAAGCTGCGCTGTAAAACAAATCCTGCGGCAGCTGAGTGCAGTGAAAAACTCGAATAAGATTTGCTGATTGTAGGGGGCAAGCTTTTGCTCCCTAATAGAAAACCAATAATAAATATAAAATATTTCGCGAAATAACGAAACATTCGCACCATACCGAAGCATATCAAAATATAGGTAATTAACATGTTCCAGACCCTTCGCCTAGCGAATCGCACTGGCTTTGAATGGCTGGCCGCTATGCCTGCTTTTTTAGTATTAATCTTTGTTATTTTATTAAATACCAGTCATGCGACTCATGCTCAGTTATTAAAGTTGGGGGAAAATGTTTGGGATGGATATTTTCAGTTACGTTCTGATCCTGTGGCCCCTGTGTGTGACCTCAATGCTGATATTGATTCTCAGCTAGCCGTTTTAATTGCTGAATCTGCAGTGGTAGCGGAAGAAGATGAATGGGATTTATTTGATGAAGATCCTGAACCTATTGATGAAAATGTTTTACGCCAATCGCTAGCCAATGCACATGCTGTTTGTGAAACCAAACATCAAACATATACCAATACGGTTGATCGAATTACACCTGCGGTTAGAGCTTTTAGAGCGGTTGAATTATCCGTTTCAGATTTTGGTGAATTCGGCTTGCACGCTCAACGTATTATGCTCGCGATACTGGTATTGATTTGTGGTATGACTGCGTTGTTTCGTCGTCACCATATTGCTTTACGTCCGATGGAAACAGTAATGGATTATCGCGTTGCTTCTTTTGCGCAGATGATCGCTAGCGGTATTTTATTTTATTCCGTTTATAGCTTTAAAAATGTGGTGTTCAGCGCAGGTATTGAAGTGACCGTTGAGCACGGTTTTTTGCATTATCTTTGGATTGTTGGTTTTGGTGCTGTGCTGCTATTAAGTATGTATCAATTTGTTGTGATTCCAAAAGATGCTAAACCCGGTGGGAGTTTTATGAAGGCGCAGTTGGCTGTGCCTCTGTACGCGACCATGTGTATTATTTCTGGCAGTTATTTTATTTTTAACGGTCATGCTGCGGGTATTGGCATTTATCTGAATCAGATGATGGAGTTATCACAGCTGTTTTTGAATGTGGGTTTGTATGTGTGGATTGGTATGTTGGTGAAGCGTACTAAATTAGCACAAGCGGTCTTTAATATTTTTCGCCCTTGGAATATGCCGCCTGAAATGCTGGCGGTTGTCGTTGTTGTTATTGCCGCTTTGCCCACCGCTTATACAGGAGCGTCGGGTATTTTTGTGATTGCTATTGGTGGGTTAATTTATAATGAATTACGTCGCGCTGGTGCCCGCCGTCAGCTTGCGTTAGCGGCCACGGCAATGTCAGGCAGTATGGGGGTTGTTTTGCGTCCGTGCCTATTGGTAGTGATTATTGCGGCTTTAAATAAAGAAGTCACAACCGATCAATTATTTGGCTGGGGATTGAATGTCTTTTTATTAACCGCAGCACTTTTTGCGGCTATTGCCATGCTAACCAAACAAGGTACGATCAGCATTGAGAAAGCTTCAGTCGCTTGGCCAGAAACTAAAAAAGCCTTATGGAAGTTAGTGCCTTACGCCATTGTTATTGGTTTAACGCTGGCTTTTTATGCGATCTTTTTAAATGCATATTTGGATGAGTTCTCAGCGCCTTTTATTCTTCCGGTTATGTTATTAGTCGTCTTAATTTACGAGCGCCTTGGCCAAGAGAAAATGGGGCGTGCGCAAATGAATATAGATCATATTGAAAATCGCTTAGAGGAATCTTGGAAAGATTTAAAAGAAGGTAATGATTCTATAGAAAAAACCTTGCGTGAAGCGACCACAGAAACAACGGGTCATATTGGTGCTCTATTAATGCTGATGGGATTGTCAGTGAGTATTGGTGGAGTAGTCGAGCGTTCGCATTTGATGGATCTCGTGCCAGGAAGTTTTGAGTCAGTTTGGCTAGCAATGGGGTTATTGGTATTGATTTTGGTCGTCATTGGAATGGTGATGGATCCCTACGGTGCGGTGATTTTGGTGAGTGCAACCATTGCCTCTATTGCTTATGACAGTGGCATTGATCCTGTGCATTTTTGGATGGTCACCTTAGTCGCCTTTGAGCTGGGTTATTTAAGTCCACCTGTGGCTTTGAATCATTTGCTCACCCGGCAAGTGGTTGGAGAAAGAGAAGTGGCGTTGGCATCACAGGAAGGGCATAACTTTTGGTATCGCTATGAGAAATTTTTATTACCGCTTACGGTGATGGGGATCGCATTAATCATCGTAGCCTTCTTGCCTCTGGCTATTGGATATAATTAATCGGCTTCTTAATTTATAAAAATAAAAAAGCCGCTGTTATTGCTCTTGATATTTGAGCAGTGGCAGCGGCTTTTCTTTTTCAGGTGCTACTAACGATTATGAATAGGATTAAACCAATTCAATCGCGATAGCCGTCGCTTCACCGCCGCCAATACAAAGTGCTGCAACCCCTTTTTTGCCACCCGTATTTTTAAGCGCATTGATGAGAGTAACGATTAAACGAGACCCGGTAGAACCTACTGGGTGACCTTGTGCACAAGCACCACCGTAGATGTTTACTTTTTCAATGTCTAAGCCAAGATCGCGAATCGGCATCATCGCAACCATCGCGAAGGCTTCGTTGATTTCGAACAAATCAACATCTTCTTTAGCCCAACCCGCTTTAGCTAAAACTTTTTCGATGGCACCACAAGGAGCAATGGTGAATTCAGAAGGGTGCTGAGACTGAGTGCTGTGTGCAACGATGCGAGCCAAAGGCGTAGCGCCTTTTTCTTCAGCTGTACTTTCACGCATCAAAACTAAGGCAGAAGCGCCGTCAGAGATTGAAGAAGCGTTAGCCGCGGTAATCGTACCGTCTTTTGCAAAAGCTGGGCGTAAAGAAGGAATTTTTTCGATGTTGGCGTTGAATGGCTGCTCGTCATTCTCAACAATGGTTTCGCCTTTGCGAGACTTAACCGTCACGGGAACGATTTCAGCGTTATTCAAACCACCTTCAATCGCGGCTTTAGCGCGCGTTAAAGACATGATGGCGTAATCATCCATCTCTTCGCGGGTATAGCCTTTCTGAGTGGCCACGTCTTGAGCGAAAGAGCCCATTAAACGACCTGTTTCAGCATCCTGAAGACCATCTAGAAACATGTGATCTTCAGGTGCTTTACCCGCGCCCATGCGTAAACCGGTACGCACACCTTCAAGAATATAAGGCGCGTTAGACATAGATTCCATACCGCCAGCGACGGCGATATTAACAGAGCCCGCTTTAATCGCATCATGTGCAAACATGGTGGCTTTCATACCAGAACCACAAAGCTTGTTGATGGTGGTAGCGCCAGTAGCGTCTTCAAGGCCCGCTTTACGCATCGCTTGACGAGCTGGACCTTGTTTAAGGCCAGCAGGTAAAACGTTACCCATAACTACTTCTTCAATATCAGAGGCGTTGATGCCTGCGCGAGACACGGCTTCTTTGATGGCGATTGCACCAAGGTCAGTTGCACTAACTGAGCTCAAGCTGCCATTGAAGCCACCCATTGGAGTACGTGCTGCACCTACGATTACTACGTTATCTTGCTTAGCCATTTCTATTTCCTTAAGCGGATGATTTAAATGAAGATAAAATTTAGATGGCTATTGTATGCGATATAACAGGATTGGTGTAGTCACTCCAATATTGGATAAATCTTGATCATACGGGCAGCTAACCTATGCAATGATCACTTATTATACATAAAGTTCAGTAATTAACGGTCTTAGTTACGTATTGACACAAAAACGGGTGTAATAAAATTCTCGAATCATACTAAAGAGTGATGAGCTTGATGACATAGGCGTTTATAGTCGTGTTATCTATATTAGGGGTAGGTATTAATAACCTATCTTTGATTGCGAACAATAATCATAACAAAAGTAGCAGGTAGACCTATGGTGAAGAAGACCCTCCTTAGTCTCGCAATAGCAGCGAGTACTGCGGGATTAACCGCATGTAATATCAGTAGTACGGCCGATAGTAATAAAGTCGATTCTTCTGCAGTGACAGCGGGTACAGCCGCTAATCCGGGTTTAACAACTCCAGTATTTTCAGCGGCAAATCAAACACTGCCACTTATTAATGATTTGTTATTCGCAAATGCTTCGGTTACTGATGGGACTGCAAGTGCAGGTGATTCTCAGCCTCCTGTAACAACTGCACTAAACTCCATTGATGGGGCTTCTATTGTTGCACCAATCGACATTGAATTTACAGCTGATTTAGATGCCGCCTCTATACAGCACCCATTCGCTGTAAGATTGATTAAGCTGCGTAATGCTAAAGATGATGCAGGTATTGACGCATTGGATTTAGGAGGAAGTATTCTTCCAGCGGTTGCAAGAAATGCTGTTGCGTGGGGTGGTTCACCTGTTGATGCTCAAGCCGAACAGCCAGTTCTTGGAACGGATTATAGTCTTAGTTTCTTAACCTTAGATGATGGTGAAACACGTGTTTTACGTATTAATCTAATTAATCCGTTAGAACCTAAAACTAAGTACATTGTTGCTCTTACCAATAAAATATCAGATTCAAAAGGCAAGCCTGTAGCGCGCTCAGCTGAATACAACTTGTTTTCTGGCAGTATCGCATTACCTAACCCCGCTTTAGCACCTGTAAGAGGCGCAGTTCAAGGTTGGGAGCAAATAGCCGGTGGTTATTTGAACGCAATTAGTCAGCAATCAATGACTCAAGATGACATCGTTCTAAGTTATGCCTTCACGACGGGCGGTACTACAGACGTTCTAACAACTGTTGCTGCTCCGCAGTTATTTGTTGAAGCGTTAGCATCTAAGCCTGCAACAGCTGAATCTCTTTATCTAGCTGCTATAAAAGGTGGTGCATTGGCGGGAGGAGCAACAGAAGCACAAGCAGAAGCTGCAGCATTTACAAATTGGATGACCAATATTGTATCTCCTGTTGTTGCATCGCAAGACAGCTTAACGATTGCTGATTCAGCAAACCCTACAGCTGCTGAACTAGATGCCGTTAGAGCAAACGCTGCTTACCAAGCAACTATTGTTGGTGCAGCAGGTAACCCTGCCATCATTGGTGGTATTACAGCGACACTTGCAACGCCAAGTGCTCGACCTTTTGAAGTGATTAAAAACCCAGCATCTCTACCTGCTCCAGTTCAAGTAAACTCTAATGGATTGACAACGGCTTCTGACATAGGCATTAACTTCATCCAAGGTCAGATTGAATTGCCTGTTGGACTTTCAGCTCCAGCAATCACTAACGCACAAGCACTAGCAAGTGGAAATCCTGAATTAATCGGTAATGCCGTTAAACTAAGTTTTGCGACTGATAGTGTATGGGCAGCAGAAGATCAGTTTCAGCCTCCATCAGATAATATGAAATTTGATCCTGCTACAGGTAAATTGACATCAACTGGCGTTACAGCAGTTAAAGATGCGGCTGGAAATATTACGGGCTATACCGGTGGGATGACCAATGTAACGTATCGCTATCCTCTAGTAGAACTTGATCAAAAAGAATATGCGCCAGTCTTAATGACCGTTCCTACGGCGACAGACTATTCTGCGGCAGGTGGCCAAGATTGTAGTAGTTATGATTCTGATACTAATAAGTTCCCAGTTATCATTTATGTTCATGGCATAACGACTGACCGAACTTCCAGTATTGGTATGGGTACCGCTATGGCAACTAACTGCTATGTGACGGTTGCAATGGATTTACCACTTCATGGTGTAGCACCAATTGCTAATGACCGTAATGGTACTCCAGGTGATAATGCTTCTCTTGCCTTCAATGTCGAGCGTGGTGGATTTGGAGGAGCAGCAGATGCAGCAACTCCTACTTTTGATAACTTAGAAGAACGTCATCGTAATATTGCTTCTCAACCAGGAACTAATGCACGCGTTGCAATGGATTTTGATGGTACTGTTAGCACTAATGGTACTGATGAAACACCTGCTCTAGGTACTTCTGGTTCGTTCTTCATTAACCTTGGTAATATGGGTCGTATGCGTGACAACGTTCGCCAGGGTGTTGTTGATTTGATGCATTTAAATGCAACGATTGGATCTATCGATTTAGATGGTGACGGTGACGGTGACTTAGATGTTGATAAAGTTTACTTAGCGGGTAATTCTTTAGGAGCAATTATTGGCGGAACATTTGTTGCTGTTAATAACCAAGCTGCTGTTCAAGCTAAAAACCCAGCACTAAACAAGATTCAAGGTGTTGTTTTAGCTAGCCCAGGTGCTTCTTTACCTAAAATGCTTGAAAACTCACCATCTTTTGCAACAAATATCTTAGGCGGGTTAAATCTAGCTCAAGATGCAAACAGTTTGCAGAAATATGAATCTATGCTTCAAGCTGCATTGAACAGTGCTGATGTTATTAACTTTGCAGAGCTTCTACGCAATGATGATACTCCTGTAATGATGTATAGCATGGTTGGTGGTGGTGATTGCCCTAACTTTGATGCTACTGCTGGAACGTGTGGTGATGGTAATAATGGGGATCGAATTCCTGCTCCATTCATCCAAGCATTTAATGGTAAGTACCCACCAGATCATGTAGTACCAAATGATGATTACTTCAAAGCTGCTGAAACAAATGCTTATGTTAATGTAATGCCTGGCTTAACTTATAAGCTTAATGGTGTTGATACGGCTATGCAGAACCTTGAATCGTCTGCGATACCTCTAGCGGGTACTATTCCTTTAGCCGAGCAGATGGGCTTAGCTCAAATCAACAATGCTAATATCGCAACAGCAACAATTGATAAAAAAGTATACATCCCATTTGAAAAAGGTAGTCATGTTACTTTTGTAGCAAAAGATGATAATGCTACTTTTACAACGATGATGACTCAAATGGGAACTTTCTTTGCAACAGGTGGTGCTGCGCTTAGCACAGGAACTACTGACGGCATTGCAGCAGAACAAACTGGTTATACGCCAGTAGCGGGAGAATAATAATGAAAAAAATAAATACAATATTCAAAAAAGCTCCGTTAGCCCTAGCCTTAGCATCTGCAGTATTAACGGCAAATGCGACTGAATTTAATTTTGGTGAAACGGCGATCCAGTGGGATAACACCATCAGTTATGGTGTTGCTTGGCGAACAGAAGCACCAGATGCTCGAAATGTTATGCCAGGTAATGCCTCGGCTATGGGATTTGAAGGCAAGGGTGCTTCTTATAACTATGATGATGGTACTCTTAACTTTAAAGAAAATACCATCTATACGAATGTAGTTAAGTACTCTACTGATTTAGAAATTAACTATAAAAACTACGGTGGTTTTTTCCGCGCTAAAGCCTTCTATGATACTGAAATTATGGATGGCCAGCGTGAATTTAAAGAGCTAAATGACGAAACTAAAGACGCCGCTGGTAAGGGCTATGATCTTTTAGATGCTTTCGTTTGGGCGGATTATGATTTTGGTGATACACCTGCTACGTTTCGTATTGGTCGTCAGGTGGTTAGCTGGGGTGAAAGTACCTTTATCCAAGGTGGTATCAACAGTATTAACCCTGTAGATGCTTCTGCTTTCCGTCGCCCAGGTGCGGAAGTTAAAGAAGGTCTATTACCGGTTAATATGGTTTATACCTCTATCGGTATTTCTGCTGATGTGAGTGTTGAAGCTTTCTATCAATTAGAGTGGGAAAAAACGCGTTCTGACCCTTGTGGTACTTTCTTTTCAACGGTTGATTTTGTAGCCGATGGTTGTGGCCCTGTAGTATTGGGTGGAACCATTGATGAGCGTGCTATGTTGGCGTTGCGTGATTTGGAAGTTGAAGCGGGTGTTCCACTGCCTAGCCGTATTTCTCCTATGACTGAGCGACTATCTGATGATGAAGCAAAAGACGATGGTCAGTATGGTATTGCTGCACGTTGGTATTCTGAAGCATTAGGTGATACTGAGTTTGGTATTTACTACATGAATATTCACAGTCGCTTACCATTCATTAATGGTTCTGTTACTAACCAAGATCGTAATGGTGTTTTAGGTAATGGCGATGACCGCTCAGTAAATGATAATGCTACGTATGATAGCTATCGTCCTCTGTATCAAATTGCTTATCCTGAAGATAACCAGTTAATGGGTATCAGTTTTGCGACGTCTACTGAAGATGGTGCTTCGATTTCTGGTGAAATTAGCTATCGTCCAGATGCGCCAATTCAATGGAATGCGTTTGAGTTAATTCTTGCAGGTAACGGTGCTCCTTGGAGTCGCTTATACCAAGCCCGTGCTGCTGAAGTTGGCGGTGATGCTACGTCTTTATACGGCGAGTTAGCTGAGGGCTATGATGAAATGGATATTTGGCAAGCTCAAATGACATTCATCAAATTCTACGATCAAGTCTTTGGTGCGGATCGTTTATCGGTTGTTGCTGAAGTAGGTGCGACGTACATACCTGATTTACCAGATCTAGATGAAGCACGTTATGGACGTTCAGGTGTATTCGGTATCGGTAATAACGATGGCGTATTCCCAGGAGCTCCATCTGAAGATATTAACTTCTGTAATAATACAGCAGCTGGGGGTTCATCTGTTAACGCAAACCCAGAATACTGTACAGATGAAGGCTACGTAACTGAGCTTTCTGGTGGTGTTCGACTTCGTGCAAGCATGGATTACAACAATGCTTTCTCTGGTATTAACGTATCTCCAAACTTTGCTGTTTCTTATGACAAAGGTAATGGTCCAGAGCCAGGTGCTCAGTTTATTGATGAGCGTTTAACAACGGCCGTTGGTGTTAAATTTGTATACCAGAACCGAACTCAAGTAAGTATGAACTACACTCAATTTGATGGTGGTGAATACAATACAACGAAAGATCGTGACAACATTGCTTTATCAGCAAGTTATTCATTCTAAATTCAGTTATTTATACAAGAGTCATAGAGGGCATATAAATGCTTAGAAATTATAAGAAACTGGGAAGCGCAATTGCGCTTTCCTTGATGGTTGCAGCAGCGAACGCAGGTGTATCCGCTACTGAAGCCGCTAAGATTGGCAAAACTTTAACGCCAGTTGGTGCTGAGAAAGCGGGTAACGGTGGTGAGATTTCTGCTTGGAATGGTGGTGTTACGACACCTCCTGCTGGCTATACTGTTGGCCAAAAGCATGTTGATCCATTTGCTGCTGATAAAGTGAAATACACCATTACAGCCGCTAATTATAAAGATTACGCGGATAAATTGAGCGAAGGCCAAAAGGCGATGTTCGAAAAGTATCCTGATACTTATCGCATGCCTGTTTATCCAACGCACCGTTCAGCGGCTTATCCAAAAGAGATCTATGATGCTTCTAAAAAGAATGCAACGCAGACAAGTTTGGTTGAAGGTGGAAACGGTCTAAATAACTACGTTGATGGTGTTCCTTTCCCAATTCCTGCTACAGGCATTGAAGCAATTTGGAATCACATTGTTCGTTATCGTGGTGGCAGTGTATCTCGTGTTGTGGGCCAAGCGACGCCACAAGCTAACGGTGACTATTCACTGGTTCGCTTTAAAGACGAATTTACTTTCCGTAATAAGTTAAAAGATTTTGATGCTTCTCAAGATCAGAACGTTTTGTTCTACTTTAAGCAAGATGTTGTATCTCCAGCGCGTTTAGCGGGTAACGTTCTTTTGGTTCATGAAACATTGGATCAGATTAAAGAACCTCGTAAAGCTTGGGTTTATAACGCAGGTCAGCGTCGTGTTCGTCGTGCTCCACAGGTAGCTTATGACGGACCAGGTACTGCATCTGATGGTCTTCGTACGGCAGATAACTTTGATATGTTTAACGGTGCTCCTGATCGTTACGACTGGAAATTAGTTGAAAAGCAAGAGATGTATATTCCATACAACTCTTATAAGCTAAATTCTGGTGATATTAAGTATGATGACATCGTAAAAGCGGGTCACATCAACCAAGATCTAACACGTTATGAATTACACCGTGTTTGGAAGGTTGAAGCGACTTTGAAAGAAGGTAAGCGCCACGTTTATGGTAAGCGTACTTTCTATCTTGATGAAGATACTTGGCAGGCAACTGTAATCGATCATTACGATGGTCGTGGTCAGCTATGGCGTGTTGCCGAAGCACATAACATCATGTTCTATGATACGTTAGTGCCTTGGTATGCCGTTGAAGCTCTTTATGACTTGAACTCTGGTCGTTACTTAGTGCTTGGTCTTGATAACGAAGAGACAGGTTCTTATGAGTTTGGCTTTGAGCGTAACTCTGGTGATTATACTCCAGCAGCACTTCGTCGTGCAGGTCGTCGCTAAGACACCGTTTGATGAAGTAAGGCCAACCTAAGTTGGTCTTTCGCTAAAAAAACCTGCTAAGAAATTAGCGGGTTTTTTTATGCCTACAATTTAAGATAATATTTCTATTGCATCTAACATCATGTCGCACTGAAGTACGACCTACACTTTAAACTCATACCTCTACTTGTAGGTCGAGGCTTTAGCCCGACAGGTATAGGCTAGTAAATATCGGGCATAAAAAAGGAGGCCTAAGCCTCCTTTTTTATGCATCGTATTTTAGTTATCAATCCTATACTAACCATTAATTAGGTAGTGCGCATAAATACTCGCGCCATAACCTAATGCAATAACAGGCGTCCATTTTAGATGGCTAAAGAATGTGTATTGACCGCGAGCTTGGCCCATGAGCGCGACTCCAGCTGCTGAGCCAATAGAAAGCATACTACCGCCCACACCTGCGGTTAACGTGACTAGTAGCCAATGGAATTCTGACATATCTGGGTTCATCGTGAGTACGGCAAACATTACGGGAATATTATCGACGATAGCGGACATGAAGCCGACGAGTATATTGGCAACATCTGGCCCTAGTTGGCCGTAGATGTATGCTGAAGACATGCTTAAATAACCGATAAAACCTAGACCACCTACTGACAATATTACGCCGTAAAAGAAGAAAAGCGTATCCCATTCTGATTTGGCAACTCTATCGAAAATATCAAAGTCATCACTTTCTTTTTCTAAAGACTGTTCTTTCTGCTGTTCTTTGTTACTACCTGGTGGTAAATCTAAATCACCCATCGCAGGAATAACTGGCTGGAAATTACGGATGTAATACCCATAAAGTTTTAAGTAACCTAAACCAAACATCATGCCGTAAACAGGCGGTATGTGTAGGAAGTTGTGAAAACTGACGGCTGTTACGATGGTTAATAAAAATAAAACAACAATTTGCAATCCGCCATGTTTAATCTGAACGGTATCACCATCATCGTTTGGTGCAGGCTGCCCTTTAGGCAATACGAAGCTCATTATAATCGCAGGAATTAAGAAGTTAATAACCGCGGGAATAAACAAATCAAAGAAGGTCGCAAATTCAACAAAGCCTTTTTGCCAAACCATTAGGGTTGTAATGTCGCCAAATGGGCTAAAAGCACCACCTGCATTCGCAGCAACAACAATATTAATGCACGCGATGCCGACAAAAGCAGGCTTATCAACGCCGACAGCCATGACAACGGCACACATAATTAATGCGGTTGTTAAGTTATCAGCCACGGGAGATATGAAGAAGGCAAGAATACCGGTTAACCAAAATAGCGTTTTGTAGCTATAGCCTTTAGCTACCAACCAACTGCGCAGGGCATCAAAAACACCGCGTTCTAACATGGCATTAATGTAAGTCATAGCAACTAATAGAAAGAAAAATAACTCTGTATATTCTAAAAAGTTGTGACGTATAGCGACCTCAACTGAATGAGGAAAACCATGATTAACATAAACAGCTGCGATCATAATCCAAATGATACCCGCCGACATCATGACGGGTTTGGATTTGCGCATGTGAATTTGTTCTTCAAGAATTACTAAAATGTAACTGACAACAAAAACTGCAATAGCAGCGTAGCCAACCCAATGGGATGTTAAGTCGATCCACGGATTCTCACCATTAGAAGCCA
>PJEL010000956.1_pt1 | contig 31570 bp, 28 predicted proteins | sample 1853271 | NCBI WGS metagenome assembly PJEL01 (sample SAMN08108733, study PRJNA415343) | Invertebrate metagenome, whole genome shotgun sequencing project. | host: Globobulimina | place: Sweden: Gullmar Fjord | collected 2015-08 | reverse complement strand
ACATTTGGTGCTGTGCTTGAAGTTGCTGAGAATGTATCAACAACCATTGATTACTGGAGCTTTGATATTAAAGATGCGATTTCTCGTGTTGATGTTCAAAATGAACTTATCAAATGTAAGAATGGCGATGCAGCAGCGTGTAAAGCAATAAATATTACAGCTGATGGTGATCTTTCCGGTCTGACTTCACCAGTAACGAACGGTGGTGAACAGCAAAACTAAGGGGGTGATCGGAATATTACTTACACTGACGATATCTTCAAAGTAACATTGGATACTACTTACCTAATTGAGTTTACAGAAGATGGTGTAGACCGTACTGGCACTATCGATGGTAATATGGGCGGCTACTCTAAGTTAAAATCTAACTTCACGGTATTAGCTAATGTAACTGATGACTTATCAGTTCGCTATAACGCTAACTTCATTCAAGGCATGGTTGGCAACGCTTATGGCACGCCTTATATGACTAATGATGCGCTTTATCATAATGTTTCTGCTTCGTACCATATCAACGATGATTGGAATGTGAATGGCGGCATTAAAAACTTATTAGATACTGACCCACAAGTAGTACCTGATGGTAACGACATGAATACTGTTCCTAGTATTTATGACGTAGTAGGTCGTGTATTCTACGTAAGTACTACATATAAGTTCTAAACTGCGTTACCTGAGTGATAGGATATTGCTTCTATCACTCTCCTCTTTCTAGTCTTGTGCTTTTTTGTTGCTAATTTGAACAAAAAAGCACAATTTACTAGCCATAATTTTCCAATTTGTTAGACTGATTGCACAATAATAAGACTAATAAAACTGGATAACCTTGATGGAACCAAGGGTAAAGGATAACGTCCAAGCTGCGCGCCAACTGCCGAAGCTGAAATCTTTATTAAAAAAATACCGTCAAGTTAAGACAATGCAGTCAGGACTGTTGCGTTTGTCTGAGCTGGCAAGTACCGTTACTGAGATGAAAGCATTTTACTCCGCGCTTGAATCTGTTATTAGTTCTCTATTAATTACCGATAATTTCCATATCGCACTACTAAAGCCTTCCGGTAATCTAACAACCGCTTATTGTCACAATCCTCAAGAAGTTCGATTATTTGAATATCTAGATCAACAAAATTGGCAGCAAAGCCTAACACGTATAGTTTTTGATGAATGTACACCTATTCATTGTAACGCTGCAGAGCGTAGAGCATTGGCTAAATCGGGTGAGATTATTTTCTATAATTCGTCATGTGAAGATTGGTTAGGGGTGCCTTTATCGCGTGGCAATCAAGTTATTGGCGTTATTGCGCTACAAAGCTATGATAATAAAATTATTTTTGATGACCGAGACTGCCAGCTTTTAGAGTTTATTGCTGAGCATTTAGTCACAGCAATTGACCGGGTAAGAAGTCGAGAGCTGCTTGAACAAAATATATTACAGCGAACTGAAAAGCTTACTGAGACTAATAAAAAATTACAGCATGAGATAGCGGATCGCCAAGAAGCTGAAAAAATGCATAAAGTGTTATTAAGCATTTCTGAAATAACGATGTCAGAACATCGCATAGAAAATTTTTATCAGGCACTGCACGAAGAAGTACAAACCTTATTGCCGGCAGGTAATTTTTATATTGCCCTTTTATCCCACTTTGATACTTGTTTAGAATTTCCTTTCTTTAAAGATGAACGGGCAAAAAATGCCAAAACGCGAAAACTTTCTAATGGTTTAACCGAACTCGTTATTAAGAAAGAAAGCCCGCTGTTAGTTAGAGACGGCAAAATTATTATGTTAGCCAAAGACAACGCAGATATTGAGCCACTTGGTAATATTGATTTTACTGCAAATATGCCAAAAGCTTGGCTCGGTGCGCCGTTAAAAGATCAAGGCAAAGTTTTTGGTGTTTTGGCTATTCAGCACTATCAAGATGCAGACGCCTACAAAGAAGTAGATGTTAATTTGATTCAATTTGCTAGTCAGCATATTGCCATTGCGATAATGCGAATGCGTTCGCAAGATAAAGTACAGCAAACAAATGAAGAGTTAGAGCAACTAGTAAAAGAAAGAACCAAAGAGCTTGAAGCGACCAACTTGAATTTACGTATGCAAATTGAAGAGCGAAGAAAAGCTGAAGCACAACTTTATTTTGAAGCTCATCACGATGCACTAACCAAGCTACCAAATCGTGCGATGTTGTCTGATCGTTTGCAATATGCGCTTAGACATTTAAAACGACATCCTAAACACCGATTTGCCGTACTCTTTATTGATTTAGACCGCTTTAAAATTATCAACGATACCTTAGGGCACCATGCCGGCGATCAATTTTTAATTGAAATAGGTAATCGATTAAGAAAGTGCGTCAGGGATAACGATATTTTGGCACGATTAGGCGGTGATGAATTCGTTGTATTATTAGATTCATTTCAAGCACAAGAAGATGTTGAAGATGTCAGTTCAAGAATAATTCACGCTATTGCACAACCATTTGATTTAGAAGGGCATACCTTGCATTCTAATGCCAGCATAGGGATCGCACTTTGTGGTAATCAATACTCTGATGCCAATGAAATATTGCGAGACGCAGATGCTGCCATGTATCAAGCGAAAAGTTTAGGGCGTGGTCGCTATGTATTCTTTGATGAAAGCATGCGTGAACAACTTATTGCTAGTATGACATTAGAGCAAGAGTTAAGGGTAGCTATTAAAGAAAAGCAGTTTGAATTGCATTATCAAAAAATATCAGATTTGGAGCAAACCAATACCATAGGTTTTGAAGGCTTATTGCGTTGGAAGCATCCAACAAAAGGCATATTAACACCAAGTGAATTTTTATTTATGGCGGAAGAGACCGGCATGATATTGGAAATTGAAACTTGGGTTGTGGGTGAAGTTGCCGACCAGCTTATGCGTTGGAATTCTTCTTCAGAATATCAAAACTCTTTTATTGGTATTAATTTATCTGGCCGGCATTTAACACAAGCAAATCAGCTGTCGCGGCTTATTAAGCTAATTAAAAAGCACCATATCGAGCCACAACGACTCATTTTGGAATTTAATGAATCGGCCTTTGCTCAACACGGAGAGCTTGCTTTAAAAGGTTTACGAAAACTCAAAGAGTTTGGCGTGAAACTAGCCCTTGATGATTATGGTGCCGGAGTTTCCTCATTTAACTTTCTACATAACTATCCATTTGAATTTATCAAACTTGATCGTAGTTTTATTAAAACTTTAGATCATAATGAAAAAAACATTTCCTTGGTGAAAGCTCTTAATGAACTAGGCAGCCATTTTGGTTATAGATTAGTTGCGGAAGGCATTGAATCTCAACAAATGATAGAAAAACTAAAAACTGTAGGTTGTGAATTTGGTCAAGGGTATTTTATTAGCCGACCTTGTAAGTTAAAAAGCGAAGATAAGGTTGTTCCTATGCTCGCACCAGCACGGGCCTAGATTTTCATCCCCGTTATTTATCTCAATTGTTAATGAAGAAGAGGGAGCTACGGCTTCCTTTTTTAGTTTAAATATTAAAAACTGAGTAAGCTTTTTCAATCAAAGAGTTGCTAGCTAAGGTAAAGACGGCAGATAAAAAAACAATAGCCATCAAAATAAATTATTAAAGTTTGTTTTACCTCACAGATTTTGTAATTGAATAGGTGATTTTTACTATTAAAACTTTATAATGATCACATATGAATTATAAACAGCTTTAAGCTTAGTTATTGGAGATTTTTGATGGGCGGTATAGGTATTTGGCAGCTATTGATTGTTGCTGTGATTGTTATCTTGTTATTTGGTACTAAAAAATTGCGTAACTTAGGTGGTGATTTAGGTTCGGCAATTAAAGGCTTTAAAAATGCCATAACTGACGAAGATGAAGCAAAAAACAAATCAGCTGAAAAAACAGAAGACGAAGTATTAACCGATAAAAAGACTACAGCTGAAACAGACACCATAAAAGAAAAAGATCAGGCATAAACTATGTTTGATATTGGCTTTTGGGAGCTGATCATTATTGCGGTGATCGGGCTTGTTGTTTTAGGCCCTGAGCGCCTACCTGTTGCCATTAGAACGGTTAGAGAGTGGATCTCAGGAGTTAGAAAGTTTAGCGATGGTGTTAAGTCAGAATTAACAGAAGAGCTACGCATTCATGAATTGCATGGCAATTTAAAAAAAGCTGAAGAAAATGGCATGAAGAATCTATCGCCAGAAATTGAAGAGTCTTTAAAGTCACTAAAAGAAGCTGCTGAGATGGTAACTCGTCCTTACGAAATTAAAAAGCCAGACAATACAGCATCGAATACAACGGACAAAAATGAAACTGAAAAAACATGACGTCTAGCCCTAAAACCTCATATACGCTCTTTGATCATTTACTTGAATTACGCACCAGACTTCTAAGATCAGTCTTAGGGGTTTTAGTCGTTTTTTGTTCGCTAATATATTTTGCACAAGATATTTATCAATATGTTGCTCAGCCTTTAATGGCAACAATGCCTGCTGGTGCTCAAATGATAGCAACAGATGTTGCTTCGCCATTCTTTACCCCTTTTAAATTGACTATCGTATTATCTACATTTATCGCCATGCCTTATATTTTGTATCAGGTTTGGTCATTCATTGCGCCAGGTTTATACAAAAATGAAAAGCGTTTAGTTGGTCCTTTAATGTTTGCCAGTACTTTGCTTTTTTATTCTGGTATTAGTTTTGCCTATTTTGTAGTTTTTCCTGTTGTCTTTGCCTTTTTCACCTCGGTAGCCCCCGAGGGCGTTGTTGTAGCAACAGATATCAGTAGTTATTTAGATTTTGTTCTTAAGCTATTTTTTGCTTTTGGTATCGCGTTTGAAATTCCAATTGCTATTATTTTGATGTGTTGGACAGGCATGACAACACCACAAAGTTTACGTGAAAAGCGTCCTTATGTCGTAGTATGTGCATTTGTTATCGGCATGCTCTTAACGCCACCTGATATTATTTCTCAAACCTTATTAGCTGTGCCGATGTTGCTTCTTTTTGAGGTTGGTGTTCTTATAGCCTCTATATACCATAAACCTGATGAAGATGACCTTTCTGAGGAAAGTACCTAATGAAATTGCTTGTTAATACGCTAGTTATATTTTTTATGTCTATGTCTGCTTATGCTAGTGCATCAATTACAGCAGACTTACAAAGTTGTGTAAGTGAAAATAACGATAAAAAGCGATTAGCCTGTTTTGATCAGTTATCAAAAAGCTATGTTAATAGTGCTACTAATATAGTTAAGTCACAAACCGCTGCAAAAAAGGCAGTTGCTGTGTCTGAAGTTGCGGTGACAATTGCTAAACCGCCTACAAACCCAGTAAAAGAAGTTAAGCAAGATATAGCAAAAAAAGAAGATATTTTTGGCGCTGAATATAAAACAATTCAAAACGGACTCGAACAGTTATCTTTTACCATTAAATCGGTTAAAAAGAACCCTTATGGCCAACGAAGATTTACATTCGAAAATGGTCAAGTCTGGCAACAAAAAGATGGTACAACGGCGGGTAAATATTCTGTTGGTTCAGAAGTGACAATTAAACGCGGGGTATTGAACTCCTTTTACCTAAAAAAAGAAGGTTCAAACAGAACGCTTAAAGTTAAACGCGTAAAGTAACGGCTTTTTTTTGATAGATATTGGCGTCAACTTAATCAATAGTCGATTTGATAAAGATCGAGAAGCGGTAATTGAAAGAGCAAAGAATGCTCATATTGAAGCTATGCTCGTTACTGGTACAAATGTGCGTGAAAGTCATCACGCACACCTTTTATGTCAACAATATCCCCAGTTTTTATTTTCAACAGCAGGTGTGCACCCACATGATGCTGACAATGTAGCGCCTGATTATATTGACCAAATAGCTAAACTTGCTCAACATCAGCAAGTTAAAGCCATTGGCGAGTGCGGCCTAGATTTTAATCGTAACTTTTCTGCTCCAGACCAACAAAAAAAAGTTTTTTTAGCTCAAATTCAACTGGCAGAGAAAATGAAGTTACCGCTATTTTTACATCAACGTGATGCTTTTGAACCTTGGTTTGAGTTATTAGAACCTTTTGTAAAAAAAGTACCCGCAATGGTTTCCCATTGCTTTACTGGAACCAGTGAAGAGCTTAATCATTGCTTAGATGCCGGCATGTATATCGGTATTACCGGCTGGTTATGTGATGAGCGTCGAGGGCAGGGTTTACGTGATATTGTGCAGGATATTCCGCTAGAACGATTATTGATTGAAACCGATGCACCTTACTTAACCCCAAGAACGATTAGGCCTCGTCCAAAAAGTAGTAGAAATGAACCTAGTTATTTACCGCATATAGTTACCACGTTATCAGCATTAACCGACTATACTGAAAAGCAAATTATTGAACAAACACGCCTAAATAGTCGATATGTTTTTGCACTGGATGGTTAATATGATGAATTGCTTTAGGGCTATCATCTTTTTGCTCGTTATTTGTTTTAGTTCATCTAGCGCCGCAGATGCGCACTATAAAGCTTATGGCGAAAATTATAGCCAAGAGCTGTCTAAATACCATGTGCTAACAAGTGAAGATATCAACAATAAACCGACAATCAATCCCCTAGCGAGTGAACTTAGTGCTTGGCGCTTTCAAAATATTCAGGGAAATAGAATCCCTTTAATCGCTGGAGACAATTGGCTTACATTTTCTATTAGTAATAAAGAAAATTTTGATCAGCATGTATTTCTAGCAATTACGAATAGTTTGCACCTTACGAAAGTTGCTTTATACCTTCAACAAGCAGGCCAAGCACCTAAGTTGACTGCGCTGACTACCAATCGAAATAATGCCATTGTTAGCCAATTGCAGCTGATGCCACAAGCTAACCTGCAAGTGTTTATTTTATTAAGCTCTGAAAGTGCTATTGAAATACCTATCGAGCTTTTTGGTGATATTAGTTATGTTAATGAAGTTAGGGAGCAAGAGTTCTTTAATGGTCTATCAACAGGTGGTTCGGTCTTTTTAGCAATCGGCGTATTGTTTCTCTTTTTTGCAAGTGGCAGTAAAAGCATTTTGTTACTTTGTGGCTATTTTTCAGCTCGAGCAATCGGGTTGGTGGTTTTACTGGGAAGTAATCTACTTTATTTTTTCCCTGAGCAGCCTGAATTACGTGGGTTAGAAATTCCAATCATTACAGCAATAATTGGCTTATTTTTGTTATGGTTTACAGCAGAACTATTTGCATTAAAAACTAGTTTTCCTCAATTATATCGGTGGATAAAATCTGCTTGTTGGCTATTGCTCGCATACTTACCTATTGGCTTGACTTTAAGCGTGCCAACCAATGTCATGGTGTGCATGTTAATACATAATATCGTGACTTTATTATTAGTCTTTATTGGCTTTAAGCTAGCAAAAGAAAAAATTGTATTGGCCCGTTTATTTACGACCATAATGTTCATTCAGTTTTTTATGGGTTTGCTTGTTGTTATCAATGTTCTTTTGTTTAAGATGTCATTATTTGATAATAATGAGTTACTTTATAGCTTTTCATTTTCGCTCAATGGCATGTTATTAATTTTTCTGGTTAGTCGCCTTTTTTATGTGCAAGTAAAAGAAAAAGAAGTGGCACAAAAAGCAGCACTAACCAGTGCTCTACAAGCGAAAGTTGCTCAAGATGAACTTTTTTCTTTACAAGAAGAAAACCAAGAGCAGCTTGAAACCAGAGTACAAGAACGAACTTTTGAGCTAAATATTGCCTTTCAAGAGCTTGAAAATCTCAATAAAGAACTTGCCGCTAAAACAACGACTGATGACTTGACTGGATTAAACAATCGCCGCTTTTATGATCAAAAACTACAAGCTGAGTTTCGTCGCAGCCGTCGAAACCTAACTCCGCTAAGTCTAGTTATTTTAGATATTGACCATTTTAAAGCCGTTAATGATAACTTTGGCCATATTGCAGGTGATCAATGCCTAGTTGTTATTGGTCGTATAATTAAATCTATTTTACGGCGAAGTACTGATATAGGTTGTCGATATGGTGGGGAAGAATTTTGTATTATCTTACCTGAAACCAGCCTACAAGGTGCGGTTGCTATTGCGCAAGAATTAAGAAAATTAGTTGCAGAAAACGTTGTTTTTTATCAAGACGACGAAATTAAATTAACGATAAGCTGTGGAGTAACTGTTTATGAACAACAAGCTGATGTTACTCAAGAAAATATTTTTGAAGCAGCTGACAAAGCACTTTATCAAGCCAAGCAAGCTGGACGAGATAATGTGCAAGTATTTCATTTGAATCATTGACCAAATTCTCAGGAGTAAACCATGAATAATGCCTTCGGCCAATATCCAGCGAGACGATTACGCCGCATGCGAAAAGATGATTTTTCACGACGTTTGATGTCTGAAAATCAGCTAACAGTAAATGATCTTATTTATCCAGTATTTGTACTTGAAGGTGAGAATCAACGTGAAGAAATCCCTTCAATGCCAGGTGTCGAGCGTAAGAGCATTGATCTTTTGCTTGAAGAAGCACAAGAGCTAGTTGATTTAGGTATACCAGCCATTGCCCTTTTTCCTGTAACACCGTTAGATAAAAAGAGTTTAATGGCTGAAGAAGCCTATAACCCTGAAGGGTTAGCTCAGCGTACAGTTAGAGCATTAAAAGCCAAATTTCCAGAGTTAGGTGTAATAACTGATGTTGCATTAGACCCATTTACTACTCATGGACAAGACGGCATTATTGATGATGAAGGCTATGTACTTAATGAGGTCACTAAAGGTATCTTAGTTAAACAAGCATTGTCGCATGCTCAAGCTGGAGCGGATGTTGTTGCTCCATCAGATATGATGGACGGCCGTATAGGTGCTATTCGTGAAGAACTAGAAGCCAATAACTTAGTCAATACGCGTATTCTTGCTTATTCAGCTAAATATGCCTCAAATTATTATGGCCCTTTTCGAGATGCAGTAGGCTCAGCAGGTAACATTAAAGGTGGAAATAAACATTCCTACCAAATGGACCCTGCTAACAGCGATGAAGCTCTACATGAAGTTGCGCAAGACATTCATGAAGGAGCCGATATGGTTATGGTTAAGCCAGGCATGCCTTATTTAGATATTGTTCGCCGCGTGAAAGATACTTTTCAAGTGCCAACCTATGCTTATCAAGTAAGCGGTGAGTATGCGATGCATATGGCGGCCATTCAAAATGGTTGGCTAGCCGAAAAGCCATGTGTAATGGAAGGTTTGTTAGCATTTAAGCGTGCAGGTGCTGATGGTATTCTTACCTATTTTGCTAAGCAAGTAGCACGCTGGTTAAAAGAAGAAAAATAGTCTGTAACACAGAATACTAGTTTGATATTGATGCTCTAAATTGAGTGAACTGATATTAGTATTCTGTGTTCCTAATCCATCCCCTACCCACAAACTGTACATTGTATACTATTTTTTATTTTGCGTGATATACTGCAATTCTTTGCTGCAGCTTCAAATATAACTTTCCCATGACAAAATACAAAAGTGCACTTCTTGCTATCCATAGCGCAGTTATTTTATTTGCCCTATCAGGTTTGTTTGGCAAGTGGCTCACCCTTCCAGCAAGTACTATTGTCTTTGGACGTGCTATTTTTGCCGCGGGGGCTATTTATCTTTTTGTCATATTAGTTGCCAAAAAATCACTTAAGGTTTCAGCCAAACTACTCCTTTTATTTAGCATAACTGGACTCATACTAGCTGTGCACTGGGTTAGTTTTTTTGCCGCAATTCAAGCATCTAACGTTACTATTGGTTTGATCACGTTTGCCACATTCCCACTATTTACAAGTTTGGTAGAGCCGTTGTTTTTTAAGGAAAGATATCATGTCGTTGCTTTTATTCAAGCATTGATCACGATGTTTGGTATTGCCTTGGTATTACCTGAGATAGATGTTAAATCTGAGCAAATTACCGGTGCACTTTTAGGTGTTTTTTCAGCATTTTCCTTTGCAATTTTAACAGTGCTTAATCGTAAATTTGTTGCCGATGTTAATGCCTTGACCGTGTCTTTTTACCAGAATTTGTTTGCAGGTTTATTTTTATTGCCAATCGCAATTTTTGTCACGAGTGATTTGTCATTAACTCAGTTGTCAATGCTAATGCTATTAGGGCTTGTATTTACCGCGTTATCCCATAGTTTATTTAATTACTCATTAACAAAAATAAAGGCTCAGGCTGTCAGTATTGCTGTAACTTTAGAGCCTATTTATGGCATTATTGCGGCGGTAATTTTACTTAATGAATCATTAACACCGATGATGATTTTAGGAGGCGGCTTGGTTTTAGGGGCTAATTACTGGTCTTCAAAAACGTCACATCAGCTAAAATAATCTGAGCTTAACTCAGCTCAGCTCAATGTAGTGCAAGTGCTAACCTTTAAAGATAGGCCTATTTTTTGAAGGTGTGAATGTTCTTGTTTTAGCTCATCACTTATTAAAGGGTGAATTGCGAGCCAAGCATCGGGTAAGGTTAAACTAATTTGATTATTGGTAATTTCACAATGATAGGTTGGCAAAACATCATCTTGGCGTCGACGACACAATATTACGGCAAGTCTTAATATTGCCAGTAGACTGCTTGCGATTTCTATTGATGTTGCTGATTGGTCACCAATTAATCTTGAATCAATATCTGCTTTATATAAACGAACAAACATACATAGCAACTGTTTGTCAGCTTGGTCAAATCCTGGTAAATCAGCATTTTGAATAATATAGGCACCATGTTGTTGATGACGTTTGTATTCTAGTAATAGGCCAACTTCATGTAGTGAGCAAGCAACTTTAAGTAGCTCAAAACTATTATCTTGTTTAAGTGGCCAGCTAGAAAATAACGAAACTGCAGTTGCTTTAACTCTTGTTGCATGTGCCTCATCAATGTGAAATCTTTCACAAAGTGACTCAATAGTTCGTTCGCGAATTGTTCGCTGACGCATATCAGGCAGCATTTCATACAATAGCCCTTCGCGTATAGCTCCACTTGAAAGCAGTAACTGCTTTACTGAAAAACTGTCAAATAAGGCAATTAGTATTGCTACGCCACTAGCGAAAACGGGAGTTCTGTCACTTTGTAAACCCGCAATATTAATATTTTCGATTTGTTGACACGCTATTAATTGCGCCTTAATGCTGGCTAGAAACTCTGTGGAAATTATTGATGGCAGATGTTGGTGCAGCAATATTTCTGCTAATGCTTGCATGGTACCTGAGCCACCTAGTACCACGTTCCAGTTAAATTTTTTGTAGCTTGTAAGATGGGGATTAATTGCTAATTTTGCTGCTGCTATTGCTCGCTCGAAATTTGCATTATGTAATGCACCATCATGAAAGTAACGTTTAAGGTAGGTAACGCAGCCAATATTTAAGCTTTCAACTTTTTGTGCGCTAAACCCATCGCCGACTATTATTTCTGTGCTAGCACCGCCTATGTCTAATACTAAGCGCTGTTGATTACTACAACTTGTATGAGCAACGCCCAAATAGATGTATTCGGCTTCTTGATGCCCTGTTAGTAAGGTGATTTTTTTGCCAAGTATGGTATTGGCTTTTGCAATGAACTCTGCAGAATTTGAGGCGATTCTTAAGGTGGCGGTAGCGACAATTCTAATATTTTCGGTAGGAATATCTTGCAAGCGTTCGGCAAAAAAACTGAGGCATTCTAGTCCACGTTCAATTGCTTCATCATCGAGCTTATTATTTTCATCAAGACCAGAGGCTAATCTAACTTTTCGTTTAACTTTGTCGACCACTTGTACACTGTCAGCAACTAGGCGAGTTATCAACATATGAAAACTATTTGAGCCTAAATCAATAACAGCATACAAAGGAAAAGCCGACATACTTAGTTAGTTCCTACGGCCTCTATTACCCGCATTACGGTTGCGGTTACGATTTTGACCACCAGAATTAGGCTTGTGGCGCCTTTGCTGAGGTTTCGGCTTTGGTAAGTCTGTTAATAATGACTCATGATCATATTTACTTACAGGTAATGCATGCTCAATATAGGTTTCAATGGCAGGCAAGTTGAAAACATATTCTTCACAAGCAAAGCTGATAGCGTGGCCACTAGCACCTGCTCGGCCAGTTCTACCTATACGGTGAACATAATCTTCGCAGTCGTCAGGTAAGTCGTAGTTAAAAATATGGGTAACAGCTGGAATGTGCAATCCGCGCGCAGCAACATCAGTTGCCACTAAAACGTCAAGTTCACCAGAAGTAAACTGCTCTAATATTTTTAAACGTTTCTTCTGAACAACATCGCCGGTAAGTAAACCAACGCGAATCTTATCTGCATGTAAATGCGCAAAGACTTTTTCACAAACATGTTTAGTATTAGCAAAAATAATGGCTTTATCTGGCCACTCTTCTTCAATTAATGTTTGCAGCAGTGTCATTTTATCTTCGTTAGAAGGATAAAATAGTTCTTCACTGATGCGAATGTTTGTTTTTTGTTCAGGTGCTACTTCAACACTAACAGGCTCATTCATGTGTTCGAAGGCAAGTTCTTTTACTCTAAAAGATAAGGTTGCCGAAAATAGCATGCTAAGGCGATCAGTTGCCGCAGGCATTTTTCTAAACATGTAACGAATGTCTTTGATAAAACCTAAATCGAACATGCGATCGGCTTCATCTAATACAACAACTTCAATATTGTTTAAGTTATAGATACCTTGTTTAAGATAATCGATTAATCGACCACAGGTGCCAATTAAAATATCGACACCTTGTTCAAGTTCTAAGCGTTGGCTTTCGTAGCCTTCGCCGCCATAAACAATACCTAAACGTAAACCGGTACTTTTTGACATTTCAATCGCATCGCGATGAATTTGAATAGCCAGTTCACGAGTGGGCGCCATTATAAGCGCTCGCGGTTGGTTGTGATCTGGTTTTGGCTTTTGCAATAAGTGGTTAAAAGTTGCAGCCAAGAAAGCGATTGTTTTCCCTTCACCTGTTTGCGCTTGACCCGCTATATCTTTTCCTTCTAATAAAACAGGAAGTGATTTTGCTTGAATCGAAGTGCACTGGTGAAAGCCCATAGCATTTAAACCAGTAACAACGTCAGGAACAAGGTTGAGGTCGGTAAATTTAGTATCAGATAAGTGTGTTTTTTTCATAGCGCTAAGCTTAACAGGTAACGAGGGTAATAATAAACAGTATCTAATAAATAGCTGCATTATAAGAAGATTAAAAACATCACGGCTGTGAATGTATAGGTAAAGCTGTTATGTGATCTCGAAATGTAAAGGATAAAACTGTTATAACTGGGGGTTTGTATATTCATTTGATCGCGGTATAATCTTTTTCAGTTTGGCACTTACGCCATCATGAACGGAGAAAAAAATGAGCGATAAAATAGTTCAGCTTACTGATGACAGTTTTGAATCAGATGTTATAAAAGCATCGGGTCTAGTATTGGTTGATTTTTGGGCTGAGTGGTGTGGTCCTTGTAAAATGATAGCGCCTTTACTAAATGACATTGCTGAAGAGTACGCTGATACAGTTACTGTTGGTAAATTAAATATTGACCAAAACTCAGGTACGCCGCCTAAATATGGTATTCGCGGTATCCCAACATTGTTGTTATTCAAAGAAGGCAATATTGTTGACACTAAAGTAGGTGCATTATCTAAAACTCAACTGAAAGAGTTTATCGATAATAACTTATAGTAAGTTATTGCATACCCAAATGATATTAAGTCGATTAGTGTCGTTTGGGAGTAAAATGCAATCACTAAAGAAGTTCCCTTAAAATTACAGGCTTACTTTACGTCGTTCAATTTTAATGCTAAGTTTACTCTTCAAAGACAAATACATTTCAAACGACATACTCCTTTACTCACATTATGCCCTACAGGCAAGCTTAACAACGACTACAGTTTAAGAACCCCACTATGAACCTTACCGAACTAAAAGAAAAATCCATAAGCGAATTATTAACGCTTGCTGAATCAATGAAACTTGATCATTTAGCGAGAAACAGAAAACAAGATATCATTTTTGCCATTTTAAAGGCACACGCAAAAAGCGGTGAAGATATCTTTGGTGGCGGCGTATTAGAAATTCTTCAAGATGGCTTTGGGTTTTTAAGATCGGCAGACTGTTCATATTTAGCAGGGCCTGATGATATTTATGTATCACCTAGTCAAATCAGACGTTTTAGTATGCGCACTGGCGATACTATTCAAGGTAAGATTCGCCCGCCAAAAGACGGAGAGCGTTATTTTGCACTATTAAAAGTTGCTGAAGTTAACTTTGACCGTCCTGAAAATTCTCGTAATAAAATCTTATTTGAAAACTTAACCCCAATTCACCCAAATCATCGTTTAACGATGGAGCGTGGAAACGGTTCGACCGAAGATATAACTGCCCGTGTTTTAGACCTTGCTTCACCTATTGGTAAAGGTCAACGTGGTTTAATTGTTGCACCACCTAAAGCCGGTAAAACCTTATTACTGCAAAATATTGCCCAAAGTATTGCTCATAACCATCCTGATGCTGAGCTTATGGTATTGCTTATTGATGAGCGTCCAGAAGAAGTTACTGAGATGCAACGTTTAGTTAAAGGTGAAGTAGTTGCTTCAACTTTTGATGAGCCAGCAAGTCGCCACGTTCAAGTAGCTGAAATGGTTATTGAGAAAGCTAAACGTTTGGTTGAACACAAAAAAGATGTGGTTATTTTACTTGATTCAATTACCCGTTTAGCAAGAGCTTACAATACCGTTATTCCATCATCAGGAAAGATTTTAACGGGTGGTGTTGATGCAAACGCATTACATCGTCCTAAACGCTTTTTTGGTGCTGCTCGTAACATTGAAGAAGGTGGTAGCTTAACCATTATCGCTACTGCGCTGGTAGAAACGGGTTCTAAAATGGACGAAGTTATCTACGAAGAGTTTAAAGGTACAGGTAATATGGAATTGCACTTGTCTCGTAAGATTTCTGAAAAACGTGTCTTCCCAGCTATTCATATCAACCGCAGTGGTACTCGTCGTGAAGAGTTAATAACGAAGCCTGATGAGTTACAAAAAATGTGGATCTTGCGTAAAATCGTCCATGAAATGGATGAAATTGGTGCCATTGAGTTCTTAATTGACAAGTTAGCGATGACCAAAACCAATGATGAATTTTTTGACTCTATGAAGCGTAAATAGTTTTTATAGTTAACGATAAAGCCAGCAAATTTGCTGGCTTTTTTATTGATACTTTTCAATGGTTCCCAATCACCTCTACTTATCGTCATAACCCAGATAAAAGTGCTATAACGAAAATTCCTTTTAAAATTTAACTGCTTAAGCAATCGCGGACAAAAAAACAAACGATTGGTTGTTTTTTGTACGACATTCGCAGTCTATTAGTGTATTATCGCGCGCTCAAAGTTATTATGTTGTCTTGAATTAGGTTGAATATGTTAGTCAGATTAGCAATATTTTTATTGTGTTTTTCTTATGGCCTCGGTGCCACAGAGATTAATGTTGTCACGGAAGACGCTTATCCACTGCAGTATGCTGACAAAGGTGAGGTCAAAGGTCCTGCGACTGATCTTATTAAATTAATTTTAGAGGATGCGGGGTTGTCGTATGCTTTGAATATCAAACCATGGGCACGCGCATATAAAGAAGCATTGAATACTGAAAATACGCTGATATATTCAATGGCAAGAACAGAAGCTAGAGAAAGTAAGTTTAAGTGGGTTGGTAGTATAATGGAGATCAATTATTTTCTTGTTGGTCTTAAAAACCTTAAACTACCCGAACCTATTACATTAGCCTCATTAAAGCATTTGCCTATTGGCGCGGTTCGAAACAGTGCAACCCATCACTACCTCATTGATCAAGGGTTCGATAATATTTATCTTGTTAGCCACCCCAAGCAAAGCATTAACATGTTAAAGCTTGGTCGGATAAAGCTGTTTCCAGCAAACTACGATAGCTTTCAGCTTTCTTGCCTAAGTTTACAGGTTGACTGCCATGACATTACGCCAATACTTAAACTAGAAAAACCTTCTACATCGCTCTATTTTGCTTTTAGCCAAAAGACGGATGACAAAGTGGTTGAAAAAGTAAAAGCATCATATAAAAAAGTGATGAAAGGCAAAGAGCCTTCTATTTTGAGTCAAACTCACTAAGCGCTATTACAATTTGGCTAGCGTAGTGCCTTTTGTCTTGATCTCGGTATAATGTCCGCAAATTGAAAGATTGAAAACTAATATGAAATACAGTGATTTAAGAGATTTCATTGCGCAATTAGAAAAAATTGGGCAGTTAAAGCGTATTAAACAGCCGATATCTACTGAGTTGGCGATGACCGAAATAAGTGACCGCACGCTACGACAAGGTGGTCCGGCATTACTTTTTGAGAACCCAATTGGCTTTAATACCCCTGTACTTACTAACCTTTTTGGCACACCCGATCGGGTAGCTTTGGCTATGGGCCAACCTGATGTTACGGCATTACGTGATGTTGGCAAGTTGCTAGCAATGCTTAAAGAGCCTGAGCCGCCAAAAGGTTTCAGAGATGCAATTAGTAAAATACCGGTATTTAAACAAGTCTTAAATATGCCAGTTAAAGTAGTAAAAAAAGCGCCATGCCAGCAAGAAGTATTTGAAGGTAATGACGTTGATTTAACTAAGTTACCGATTCAAACTTGTTGGCCAGGAGATATAGCACCGCTAATCACTTGGGGATTAACCATTACTCGCGGGCCACATAAAGAAAGGCAAAATTTAGGCATATATCGCCAGCAATTACTTGGGCCAAATAAGCTTATCATGCGCTGGCTATCTCATCGTGGTGGCGCGATAGATTTTCTGGAGTGGAAAAAAGAACATCCTGGAGAAAAATTTCCAGTTGCTGTAGCATTAGGAGCAGACCCTGCGACTATTTTAGGTGCGGTAACGCCGGTACCTGATACTTTGTCTGAATATGCCTTTGCTGGGCTATTACGTGGTAGCAAAACAGAAGTTGTTAAATGTATTAGCAATGACTTAGAAGTACCAGCAACTGCTGAAATCGTGCTTGAAGGTTATATCGACCCTGAAGAAATGGCGCCTGAAGGACCATATGGTGATCATACTGGCTACTACAATGAAGTAGACAGCTTTCCTGTTTTTACCGTTACCCATATTACTCAGCGTAAAGACCCTATTTATCACAGCACCTATACCGGACGTCCACCAGATGAACCCGCTATTTTGGGCGTTGCTTTAAACGAAGTTTTTGTGCCTATTTTGCAAAAACAGTTTCCGGAAATACAGGATTTTTATTTGCCACCAGAAGGTTGTTCATATCGCTTAGCGGTTGTGACGATTAAAAAGCAATACGCCGGGCATGCAAAACGTGTGATGATGGGGGTTTGGTCGTTCTTAAGACAGTTTATGTATACCAAGTTTGTTATTGTTTGTGATGACGATATTAATGCTCGTGACTGGAAAGATGTTATTTGGGCGATGACAACAAGAATGGATCCAAGTCGTGATACCGTATTAATTGAAAATACACCGATTGATTATTTAGACTTTGCTTCACCTGTTTCGGGTTTAGGATCTAAAATGGGTATGGATGCAACAAATAAATGGCCCGGTGAAACTGACCGTGAATGGGGAGTACCCATTGTAATGGATGAAGAGATAATCAAAGAAGTTGATGATCTTTGGGACGAGTTGGCTATTTTTGAATAGTACATACGAAAAATAAGTACTTCATTAGCAAAGCCAGTTAAGGCTAATGTTTATATAGGTTGAAAAATATGCAAGCAATTGAGTGTAAAGTACATTCGTTAACTCCGTTAACTGATTACGTATATAAAGTTTTATTAGCACCAACTAAAAAGGTGCACCATTTAGCGGGTCAATACCTTAATTTAGTGATGAGTGAAGATGATAAGCGTCCGTTTTCAATTGCTAGCGCACCAAATACTGATTTAATCGAGCTTCAAATTGGTGCTTTTGGTGAAGATAGTTATGCAATGCAAGTAATTGAACGATTGAAAGAAAGTGATAGTATTTCGATTGAAATTCCAATGGGTAACGCCTTTCTTCGTGAAGATAGTGAACGTCCGGTCTTACTTGTCGCCGGTGGTACTGGTTTTTCTTATATTAAATCAATGTTTGAATATTTAGTTGAGATAAATTCAACAAGAGAAGTGGTTGTTTATTGGGGTTTACGTGAGCCAAGTGCTTGTTACGAGCTTGAACAAACAAGTGAAAAAATTGCCAAACTTAGTCATGGTCAATTTCATGCAATAGTCGAAACTCCTGATGATGCTTGGCAAGGTAAAGAAGGCATGGTGCATAAAGTAGTGATGGATGAAATTACCAATCTAGCAGAATATGATATTTATATTGCGGGTCGATTTGATATGGTTGGTATTTTACGTGACGACTTTATTGCCAAGGGTGCGGTAAAAGATCAAATGTACGCAGATGCTTTTGCCTTTATTTAATATTAGGTAGTCTTTACCCTAACTTTCTACCAAAAACCAAAAACCAAAAACCAAAAACCAAAAACCAAAAACCAAAAACCAAAAACCAAAAAGCCCTAGCATCGACTAGGGCTTTTTATCTTCACTCTTTTGTTATCTATATCTTAGTGTTTATTCCAAGCAGGTTATTTACCTGCTTGAAGCAACCTTGCCTTTACTGGCGTTTGACAGATATCTAAAACTGGCGGTGGTTTTTTATAGAAAAAAGCGTTTGCTCTTTTTTTTCGTTTCACCAGTTTTTCAGCAAACATGGCTGATTCAGTATTTTGCACTTCTATTATAAATTGTTGCTCTTTAGGTAAGTCGCTCATTAATTGCATTGCAATAATTGGCGTATAGTCTTGCTTAGCTACTTTCGCTTGCCCTTCAATGACGGATGTACGGGTAATGGCTTGCACATGATTCATGCCATAAACGACGCGGCCAAATACTGTCATTATTCTATCTAAATATCGAGGTGCTTGGCCGTTGGTAATATAGAAATGACTTGAAGCAGAATTCGCTTTATTACTGCGTGCCATGGCAATAACCCCTGGACAATGTGTCATCCAAGCTTTGTTTTCACTTGGGTTATGCGCTAATGCAAAGCCATCTTTGAACCCTGTTTGCTCAGCGAATAAATCTTTATTTTGTACTTTGGTAAAGGCCCAGTTTTTATCTGTTGCCCATTCGCCTTCTATAGTGAGTGTTGGCACGGATTTATCTTTGAAACTGCCGTCTTTAGGCCCTGCTTGGGCAACAAAACCATCAATAACACGGTAAAATTTGTTGCCATCATAGTGTTTTTGTTTGGTCAGTTTAATAAATTGTTCGACATGATTTGGTGCAAATTGTGGTGCGAGCTCAATAACAACTTTTCCATGTGGTAGTGTCATTAAAATAGTATTACTTGCATTTAGCTGTCGCCACTCTTGCTCAGCTTTAGCGCTCAGTGTGGTTAATGCAAGCAAAGCCAAAAGAGAAATGTGCTTAATATTCATAATTTTCCGTTTTAATTATTTTAGTTATTTATTTCAGTTATATGGGGAGATAACAATTTTATTAAATAAAATTGCTTTACCTAAGAGTAAATCAAATCCTTGAGAAAACTGCTACTACTTGGCTGTTTAAATCATCAAAAAATTATCTTCAAGTGTAAAGCTATTGGCTAAGCGTAAAAAGGATTGCTACCATAGCGCCGAAAAGAGCTTGAGCATTCAAGTTGCGATTGCTTTGCCTCAAGGTAGGTTAATCAATAAAATCATTACCAATTTAACGCTGGAGTTATTTGTGAATAAAAGTTTAGTCACTAATTTTATCGCCTTATTATGTACCGTTATCGGTTTCCTAATTGAAAATCATATTGTCTTTACTATTGGCTTATTTGCACTGTCGGGCGCGGTTACCAATTGGTTAGCAGTACATATGCTCTTTGAGAAAGTTCCTGGCCTCTATGGCTCAGGGGTTATTCCTGCTCGCTTTGAAGACTTTAAACTTGGCATTCGCAGTTTAATGATGGACCAGTTTTTTACTGAAGAAAATATTGATCGTTTTTTATCTAGCTCTTCAGGGCAAGCTTCAAGTATTGATTTAAGCCCAGTAATTGAAAAGGTCGACTTAAGTCCTGCATTTGACAGCTTGATAGAAGTCATTGAGCAATCATCTTTTGGCGGTATGTTAGCTATGGTTGGTGGCACTGAAGTATTACAACCCTTGCGTGAACCTTTTATTGAAAAAATGAAAGGCACGATTGGTGATATTACGCAGTCGGATGACTTTAATGCAATGCTCCGTGACGAGCTTGAGCAACCCAATGTCATGGCTGGTATGCGCGATAAAGTTAGCGATATTATCGAAAAACGGCTAAATGAATTAACACCTGAACTTGTGAAAGAAATTATTCAAACGATGATCAGAAAACATTTAGGTTGGTTGGTTGTTTGGGGCGGCGTTTTTGGTGGGGTTATCGGCTTAATTGCGGCATTAACAAGCCAATTTTAATCACCAATATTCACTTCTTTTATTGATTGTTATCGGGTAGCTCCTAACAATAAATGCGCATTTTTTACAAAATGCGCAAACAAATATTTACTCATTTTATCTCTGTTCATTATATGGAATGATTAGCCACTTTTATTTTAAGCCAAGAGCTTTAATTTTAAGATCAATACCGCTATGCTTGCCCTTCAATCAAAGGGGTTCTAAACATATCGAAAAGGTTGAATAGTAGCTTAATTTCCAAGTGATTCTTATTCTCGCTAATTTAAATAAATGAGAAAACTATCAGTTGATGCTTATTTTTAATCTTACTCGTTGATATGACCGTTATTGCGAAGGCGTAATATTGGAAATACCCTAATTTTATAAGGTAAACGGAGTCATGTTTGGTAGCTTAAAGGCACAGCCTGCCGATCCTATTTTAGGTTTGTTGGCTAAATATCGTGAAGATCAGAACCCACAAAAAATCGACTTGGGTGTTGGCGTATATAAAAATGAAGCAGGTCACACAGCAATTTTAGATTGTGTGAAGAAAGCTGAAAAATATCGTTACGATAATGAAGATACCAAAGTTTATATTGGGCCAACCGGTTCTCCAGTATTCAATGATGAGATGACTAAATTAATTTTTGGTACGCATAAAGTGCTCATCGAAAACCGTGCCCGTACAGTATCTACACCCGGCGGTACTGGGGCATTGCGTGTTGCCGCTGAATTTATTAACTCTTGTAAAGCGGGAGCAACCATATGGGTCAGTAATCCAACATGGGCTAACCATACCGGATTATTTGAAGCTGCAGGTTTAACGGTTAAAGCCTATCCGTATTACGATTATGAAAATAAGAAGCTAGATTTTGATGGCATGTTAGCGGCGCTTAAAGAAGTAGCGGCTGATGATGCTGTTTTGTTACATGCTTGTTGTCACAACCCTAGCGGCATGGACTTAAATCAAGAGCAATGGCAACAAGTTGTAGAAGTTGCTAAAGATGTTGGTTTTACGCCTTTAATTGATATGGCTTATCAAGGTTTTGGTGTTGGTTTAGACGAAGATGCTTATGGCCTGCGTTTGATGGCCGAGCATGTTGAGCGCATGCTGGTCTGTAGTTCATGCTCTAAAAACTTTGGCTTATACCGTGAGCGTATTGGCGCTTGTACGGTTATCGGCGAAACAGTTGCCAGTACTGATATTGCTTTTTCAAATATATTATCTGTGGTACGAGTATTGTATTCAATGCCGCCAGCACATGGTGCTGCGTTGGTTGAAACTATTTTAAGCTCTGATGAATTACGTAACCAATGGTATGCAGAGCTACAAGTAATGCGTGACCGAATTAACGGTAATCGTCAGTTAATTGTTGATAAGTTAGTTGAAAATGGCGTAACCCGTGACTTTAGCTTTATCACCAGACAAATGGGCATGTTCTCATTTTTGGGTATAACGCCAGAGCAAGTACAGCGTCTTCAAGATGAATTCTCTATTTACATGGTCGGTTCAAGCCGCATGAGCATTGCGGGCATTGCAAACCGCAACGTAGATTATTTAGCGCAATCTATCGCGAAAGTTTTATAATAGTAAGTTCTCGATTAATTTAACGATTAAATTGAAGCTGAGTTGTTATTTTTTAATAACTCAGCTTTTCTATTCAAATAAATACGTAAACTTTAAAGCAGCATTAAAGAGGACAACGTCGTGACTGTAAGCGGTAATCTATTCATTCTTTCTGCACCAAGTGGTGCTGGAAAATCAAGCTTAATCACTGCATTATTAAAACAACAAGATGCTCGCCCAATGCAAGTATCAATTTCGCATACCACACGCGAGCCAAGACCAGGTGAAGTTAACGGTCAACATTATCACTTTGTTAGTGTTAACGAATTTAAGCAGCAAATCGCTAAGAAAAGTTTTTATGAATATGCTGAAGTTTTTGGCAATTATTATGGTACATCAGAAGTCGCAATAGATGCACAGCTTGAGGATGGTATCGATGTTTTTCTCGATATTGATTGGCAAGGTGCACAACAAGTACGAATGAAAAAACCTGAAGTTACCACTATATTTATTAGCCCACCGTCAAAGGCTGAACTAGAAAGCCGTCTGCGTGGCCGTGGTCAAGACAGTGAAGAGGTTATTGCCTCTCGTATGGCGCAAGCAAAAGCCGAATGTTCACACTATCAAGAATTTGATTATATTATTGTTAATGACAACTTTGACGAGGCATTGTCTGATCTGACTACAATCGTAAATAACCAGCGATTAAAAAGAAGTCAGCAGGTGTTGAAGTATTCAACAATGTTTGAGCAGCTTTTATCAGACAATTAATTAACTACAGTATGCTGCGCTATTGCTTATTGGGCTAGGTGTAAGTAAAATGCCCAGCTATTTTATGAATTTTAACGTTGGAGAGACCAAATGGCTCGCGTAACTGTTGAAGATGCCGTAGATAAAATCGGTAATCGTTTTGATTTGGTGCTAGTTGCATCTCGTCGTGCTCGTCAAATTGCAACGGGCGGTAAAGACCCTTTGGTTGAAGTTGAAAATGACAAACCAACGGTAATAGCTTTGAGAGAAATCGAAGCAGGTTTAATTACTACTGAAGTGATGAACGACTCAGATCGTCACGAACTAGTTCAGCAAGAATCAGCAGAATTAGCCGCTGTAGCTGCAATTGTTGGTGGTCAAGCCGAATAAACTTATCCAATACAGATAAGTTGAGAAACGCGTAATTACATAACTGAGTGATTACGCGTTTTTTTATCACTAAAATTGGTGAAAACCCCATAAAACAAGTCGTGACAACGCTTGGCTTGCTTGAGTATCTGGGAAAATAGACGTATTCTACGTAGTAGTCCTGCAGTTTAAATTCTGAATAAAAAATCCGCGAAGGGAGTTTAGGTGTACCTTTTTGAACCACTAAAAGCATACGTTTCAAGTTACTTGTCGAAAGTACAAGTTGATCTACTAAAAAAAGCCTATATCGTTGCTCGTGATGCACACGACGGTCAAATGCGTTCAAGCGGCGACCCATATATAACTCATCCTGTTGCCGTTGCACTTAACCTTGCACAAATGAATCTTGATCACGAAACCTTGATGGCGGCATTACTGCACGATGTTATTGAAGATACCGAAGTTACTAAAGAACAATTGGCAGATTTATTTGGTAATACCGTTGCCGAGCTGGTTGAAGGCGTAAGTAAATTAGACAAATTAAAGTTTGATAACAAAGAAGAAATGCAAGCGGAAAACTTTCGTAAAATGGTACTTGCCATGGTGCAAGACATTCGCGTTATTCTGATCAAGCTGGCAGATAGAACTCATAATATGCGCACGTTGGGGGCATTAAGGCCCGAAAAAAGACGTCGTATAGCTCGTGAAACGCTTGATATCTATGCGCCAATCGCTAATCGATTGGGTATTCATAATGTAAAAAATGAGCTTGAAGTACTTGGCTTTGAAGCTTTGTACCCGATGCGTTCTCGCGCATTGAAATCTGCGGTTAAACAGGCCCGTGGTAACCGTAAAGAAATTATTGTAAACATCCAAGAAGAAATATCAGCGCGTTTGGCTGAAAGCGGTATTAAAGCCGAAGTGATTGGCCGTGAAAAACATCTTTATTCGATTTATCGCAAAATGCTCAACAAAGAACTGATGTTTAATGAAGTCATGGATATTTATGCCTTTCGCGTTATTGTTGAAAATGAATTTGACGGTTGTTACCGAGCATTAGGTGCAGTACACAACTTATTCAAACCGATTGAAACCCGATTTAAAGATTATATCGCCATCCCTAAAACCAATGGTTATCAATCACTGCATACCTCATTAATTGGTCCTCACGGTATTCCTGTTGAGATCCAAATTCGTACTCGTGATATGGATCAAATGGCAGATAAAGGCGTTGCAGCGCATTGGCTATATAAACAAGACGGTGACGATAGTGGCACAACGGCGCAAATGAAAGCACGCCGTTGGATGCAGAGTTTATTAGAGCTACAACAAAGCGCAGGTAGCTCGTTTGAATTCATTGAAAATGTAAAATCAGACTTATTCCCAGAAGAAATATATGTATTTACCCCTGATGGTCGCATTATTGAATTGCCTATGGGCGCAACCAGCGTAGATTTTGCTTATGCTGTTCATACTGATGTAGGTAACTCTTGTGTGGGTGTTAAGGTAGATCGCAAACCTTATCCACTAAGTCGTCCGATAGATTCAGGACAAACAATTGAAGTTGTCACATCTTCAGCAGCAAGACCTAATGCAACATGGCTGAACTTTGTTGTAACCGCAAAAGCCCGTTTACAAATTCGAACTTACCTACGCTCGCAAGAAAAAAATGAATCTCAAGCATTGGGTTTACGTTTATTAAGCCATGCGCTTGGCGCAAACAAACTAGAAGATATTGAGCAAGAAAAAATAGATCAAGTAGTTAAAGACAGCGGTAACAGCAGTTTCAATGAATTGTTGATAAATATTGGTTTGGGCAATGCACTGAGTATAGGTATTGCACGTAGGTTAACTAACGAATTTACCGAAGATGCTATTACTGAGCTCACGCCGTCGACAAATAAAACCAAAATGCCAATTAAAGGCACCGAAGGCATGATGGTAAGTTATGGCAAATGTTGTCGACCTATTCCCGGTGATAGCATTCTTGCTTACCTTAGCCCAGGTAAAGGATTAATGGTGCATCAGCAAGGTTGTCGTAATATTAAAGGGCATGAACAAGGTGCTTTATTCCCCGTTAAGTGGGACAGCGATATTGATCGCGACTTTATCGCCAAACTTCGTATTGAAATTATTAATCACAAAGGTGCTTTGGCAGCTTTAACTAATGTTATTGCGAAATGTGAATCTAATGTGAATGCGCTTAATTCAGGTGAAAAAGACTCAGGCTTATATTCGATTGATATGGAAATTACCTGTCGAGACCGTATCCACCTAGCTGACATTATTAGAAAAATTAAAGTTATGGTTGATGTCCAGCGCGTCATCCGAAACAAATAAACAATAGTAGTGATGTTGATCGCTATAATTACATTTTAATGAGTGAATGATTATGAAAACGATAATTAATACTGAAAATGCACCGAGTGCAATTGGTACCTACAGCCAAGCGGTAAAAGTGAAAAATACTGTTTATATTTCAGGACAAATTCCACTAGAGCCAACGTCAATGGAAGTGGTTTCACAAGACTTCGTTGAACAAGCTCAGCAAGTTTTTAGAAACTTATCAGCGGTTTGTCAAGCAGCTGGCGGCGATATTAACGATATGGTGAAAGTGAATATTTTCATGACTGATCTTGCTAACTTCGCTACCGTTAACGAAGTAATGAGCCAGTACTTTAACGAACCTTACCCAGCACGCGCAGCAATTGAAGTTTCTCGCTTACCAAAAGATGTTGCGATTGAAATTGATGGCGTAATGGAATTACCAAACGTTAGCTAATAACAGTTTAAATAATTAGTAGCATATTTGGTTGCAGATAATGGCGTGTACTTTCACGCCATTTGTACATTCAATAGAGAATAAGTAGAACGGTATGACCCCAGAAAGACTACAACGCATGACAACCATGCTTGACCAGCGCCAACCTGATTTAACCGTATGCATGGAAGGTGTGCACAAAACTCATAACTTAGCGGCAGTAGTGCGCACTTGTGATGCCATTGGTGTTAGTGATGTTCATGCGGTTTGGAAAAACGAGCAAATGCGTTTATCTGGCGGTAGTGCAGCAGGTAGCCAAAACTGGATTGACGTTCATAACTATAGCCAAACTGAAGATGCGATCGCTGAGCTTAAAAAGCAAGGCATGCAAGTTTTAGTGACTAACCTTTCTGATAGCGCCGTAGATTTTCGTGAAATAGATTACACCAAACCAACCGCTATTATTTTAGGGCAAGAAAAATTCGGTGCCTCTGAAAAAGCCTTAGAAATGGCTGATCAAGATATTGTTATTCCTATGGTAGGCATGGTGCAATCACTTAATGTATCGGTGGCTTGTTCTGTTGTATTATATGAAGCACAGCGCCAACGCCAAGCTGCGGGCATGTATGATAAACCAACCATTAGTGAAGAACGTCGTCAACGTACTTTATTTGAAGGTGGTCATCCTATTTTTGCTGAAGCTTGTAAGCGAAAAGGTTTACCTTATCCACAAATCGATGAAGAAGGTCAGATTATTGCCTCAGAAGATTGGTGGAAAAAAATGCAGATGAGTCAAGATGCTTGGCAAAATATCGACGATTAAGCAAAACAGTGCACGCGCCACATCGCAAACTAAGTTACCCAGTGAATTACCTTGTGCATTACATAGGGGAACGGTGTAGATGCCGCCAACTGTAAAAGGACTAACCCAACTGGCACAAACGCCGATCTCCATTTTAAAAGGCGTTGGGCCGTCTATGGTCACTAAGCTAGAAAAAATAGCTTTAGTTACGTTGCAAGATTTACTTTTTCATTTACCGCTTCGTTACGAAGACCGTACCCGCATAACCACCATTCGAGATTTATTACCGGGTACTTTTACCAATATTATTGGTGAAATCACTGATAACCAAATTGTTAACGGTAAACGTCGGATGATGGTTGTCAGCTTAAATGATGGCACGGGAACTATCAATTTACGCTTTTTTCACTTCTCTGCGAGTCAGAAAAATAGTTTATCAGTTGGTACAAATATTCGATGTTACGGTGAAATAAATCGCGGGCCACGTGGCTTTGAAATTGTTCACCCTGAATACAAACCGCTTGATCAAGACCTGCAATTAACCCCTGTTGAAGAAACGCTGACGCCTGTTTATCCAACCACTGACGGCTTACGGCAAATCACCTTAAGAAACCTGACAGACCAAGCGCTAATAAGGTTAGAGCGCGGTGATGTAGAAGAATTATTACCTGACGAGTTTTTAAATGCGCAATATACCTTAAAACAAGCATTAGCAATTATTCATCGTCCGCCGCCAGAAAGCTCAACCAGTATGTTAGAAGAAGGCAAACATCCAGCACAACTTCGTTTAATTAAAGAAGAGCTCTTAGCGCATAATTTAAGTATGTTAAAGCTAAGAGAGTCGAGCGATGTGCATCAAGCCGTTGCTTTGAAAATTAAGAAAACCTTAGAGAAAAGCTTTTTAGCCGACCTGCCATTTTCACCGACTAATGCCCAAGCACGGGTAGTAAAAGAAATTCGCACTGATCTAGCTAAAAATATGCCGATGATGCGCCTAGTACAAGGCGATGTTGGCTCAGGTAAAACTTTAGTTGCTGCTTTAGCGGCGCTTACTGCGATTGGAAAAGGCTATCAAGTAGCCCTTATGGCACCTACTGAAATTTTGGCCGAACAACATGCAATAAATTTTGCTAAATGGTTTGAACCACTCAACATTACCGTCGGTTGGCTAGCAGGAAAAACCAAAGCGAAAGCACGAAGAATAGCCCTTGAGCATATTGCCTCAGGCGATATGCAAATGGTGGTTGGTACTCATGCGCTTTTTCAAGAACAAGTGGTATTTAATAAGCTTGCTTTGATCATCATTGACGAGCAACATAAATTTGGCGTACATCAGCGGTTATCGTTAAGGGAAAAAGGTGCCTTTGAAGGCAACTACCCACATCAGTTGATTATGACAGCAACGCCCATTCCTCGTACTTTAGCTATGACCGCTTATGCAGATTTAGATACCTCAACAATTGACGAATTACCACCAGGTAGAACACCAATCAATACCATTGCCTTGCCTGATAACCGACGTGACGATGTCATTGAGCGTATTCGCCAAGGTTGCCAAAATGATAAACGCCAAGCTTATTGGGTTTGTACGCTAATTGAAGAATCAGAAGTACTGCAATGCCAAGCGGCTGAAGATACCGCTGTTTACCTACAAGCACAACTAAGTGAATTAAAAGTTGGTTTAGTGCACGGGCGAATGAAAGCGCAAGAAAAACAAGACATCATGCAAAGCTTTAAAGATGGCGAAATTGACTTGTTAGTAGCAACAACCGTGATTGAAGTGGGTGTTGATGTACCAAACTCAAGTTTAATGGTGATTGAAAACCCTGAACGCTTAGGGCTAGCGCAGTTGCACCAATTACGCGGTAGGGTTGGCCGAGGCTCAATCGCCTCTCATTGTGTTTTAATGTATAAAAGCCCATTATCTAAAACCGCGACCAAGCGCTTAGCGGTACTTCGTGAAAGTAGCGATGGTTTTGTTATCGCGCAAAAAGATTTAGAAATTCGTGGCCCCGGTGAGCTGCTTGGCACCAAACAAACCGGTTTAGCTGATTTAAAAATTGCCGATTTAGTGCGTGATGCCGACCTTATTCCAGAAGTTCAACAACACGCTTACCTGCTTTGGAAAAAATACCCAGATAATGTCCTTGCACTTATTAATCGCTGGCTGCCAAATAAAGAAAAATATTCAAATGCTTAATTCTTAAGCTTGTTTAGGTGATGCTAATTGCTATAAGCCAAAAAATTATAATGTGACAGTCTTAACGTTCATCTAAGCCCGGCTATTGCCACTTATTCTTGGAGGAAAACGCCCCAATAGTTTTAGACTATACTCCTTATAAAAAGAATGCCGACAGCCTATTCAGTTTTTTTAGGTACTGGTCAAGCATGATTTAAGGCGTAAATATGACATCAACAACTTGTAAGTTGGGTGATACACAATGAAAAAAATAAATGTAATATTTATTTTACTGTTATTACTTTCTGTTTCTATATCTGTCACAGCCGCAGCGCCTCTGCAGCTGGTGACGCTACAATATCCCCCTTATGAATACTTAGAGGGGAACAAGGTAAAGGGCCTTGCCGTTGAAATAGTTAAAGAAACCTTCAAACGAATGAATCAACCTATTGAGATAACGCTACTGCCATGGGCAAGAGCAATTAACTACATTGAGCAAGGTAAAGCGGATGCTATTTTTACTGCCTATAAAACTCCTGAGCGTGAACAATTCGCAGACTATTCCCATGAGGTATTAATACCTCAGACCATATCCTTATTTGTAAAAAAAGGGCAAAGCATCTCATTTGATGGCAACTTGAAAAAGTTAAGCTCCTATAGCATTGGTGTCGTCAATAAGGTGAGTTATGGGCCGTCAGTTGACTCAGCAATAAAAAGCGGATTATTACCTAATATCCAGCTTGTAAGCACGGGTGAGTTAAATTTTAAAAAGCTACTCCTAGGCCGAATGGACATTGTCGTAAGTAATAAATATGGTGCATGGAATATCCTGAAAAAACTAAAAAAATCAGATCAAATAGAAGAGTTAACCCCTGAGATTCAAAGTATTCCAAGCTATATGGCCTTTTCTAAAAAACGAAAACTGTCCGCCCTTCGAGATAAGTTTGATAGAACCTTAAAAGCGTTAAAAAAGGATGGTACCTACGAAAAAATCATTGAAGAATACTTTGTTGATAGCTACTGAACTTAAGTAAATATTCCTGATTAGCTAGATGAAAATAGCCGATTTAGTGCGTGATGCTGACCTTATTCCTGAAGTTCAACAACACGCCTATCTGCTTTGGAAAAAGCATCCTGACAATGCCATAGCGTTCATTCATCGCTGGCTCGGCAATAAAGAAAAATATTCGAATGCTTAAGTGAAAAGGGGCCTAAACCCTAACTTTAGTTTTTGTTATCTTTGACTAGAAATCCCAAGTTACCCCTAATGAAAAAACATTTTCTGCTTTTGCTAATTCAGCCATAACAGGGTCTGCAAACGCAGGAGCACCTTTAAAATCGTAATCATCTTTAACTGTATACGCTACGAATGGTTTAACGTTTCCGAGGCCAATATAAGATACTTTCAACTCAAGCTCTTTACCGCTACCAGACATATTAGACGGTGATGAAAAGCCAGGATCAACCTTGTCATTAAATGCTACATCTTCAGCGGTATGAGAGTAATTATACGATGCTGATAATACTGCGACATTAGCTATTTCATAACCTGCCGTTATGTTTAGCTTATGCATTTTAACGTTTTCGTCAAATCCGAAGCCTGGCTGCATATCACTATGTGGAACTGCTACAAGTGGTGAAATATTTAAATTACTAGACGTGGCACTATAACCATATCTACCAGTAATAAATAATCCATTGTCTAGATGGTAGCCTGACTGCAAGCCTAGTTCCCAAGAGTTGCCTTGCTCGTAAGAGCCGGCATAGATATTTGCAAAATTGGTACTTTCAACCGCACCCGCTTCAGTATTTGTATTGTGTTTGGTAATAATGGCTTGGGGCATAATGTAAAAGTTGTCATTGAAATTAAAACGGAATGCGGCGCCAATTGCGGTATCTGTTACACCTTCATTGTCGCCATTCCAGTTGTAGCTAGATTTTGCCCCGATGATAAGTCCATTTTCCATTTTGTGGTGGCCTTGAAGACCCGTTTTATTTTGACTATCTTGATTGATTGTTACCGATGACTCGCTGCCCTTTTTATTTTGCTGGCTTACGTCACCAAATATTGTATTTTGAGCTGTAGCTGTTGTAGAAACCGCTGCACAAACAGCTAAAGTTAATATATTTTTCATAATTTTCTCCAGTAATTTAAACTTATATTTATCTGCTCTTATTAATTTAAATGATCAATAAGGAGCCAATGAGTGGTTAGCGATAAGTTAATATGTTGTTGATATTTAGTTAATGGTTCGCTAAAGCCCTGAGCACTATATACGGAGATTTTCTATTTGATTGCAGTTTTTTGAATGGAATATGTTAAAAGTTGTTATCTGGAAAAGGTCTAAAAATAAAGTGGGACAGATTGAATTTTACCGAATACACTTGTTTGTTGTTACTTTAATAATTCCTGCTATTAAAGGGCTACAGCTGGTTTAAAATATTACTGGAATAGTAATATTTCAATTGATTTTGATAAAAACTAAAGCTTCATCACCATAGTTTCATGATCAACCGCTTTACCAAATTTATTCGAAAAACCGCCTTTTTTATAGCTTTCAACATTAAAGCCTAAACGTGAATATAGTGCTTTGGCTCTGGTAAACTGTTAGGCACTAAACAAGCGGTTTTGGCAGGTTTGAAAATAACCGATTTAGTGCGTGATGCCGACTTATTCTTGAAGTGCAACA
>PJEL010000955.1_pt1 | contig 31581 bp, 26 predicted proteins | sample 1853271 | NCBI WGS metagenome assembly PJEL01 (sample SAMN08108733, study PRJNA415343) | Invertebrate metagenome, whole genome shotgun sequencing project. | host: Globobulimina | place: Sweden: Gullmar Fjord | collected 2015-08 | reverse complement strand
CCTGACGATGGTATAGCGCCTCAAGTTCCCGTTAATCTAGGGATTTCAGATCCAGGAGACAATTCTCTGGCACTTTCTTGGGATGCTAATAGTGAAAGTGATTTGGCCGGCTATAACCTTTATCGTGACAGTACGAAAATAAACACCGCAGTTATCACAACCACATCCCATACAGACGAAAGTCTCACCCAAGGAACAGATTATAGCTATCAATTAACAGCGGTGGATAAATCTGGTAAAGAAAGTAGCATGAGTTCATCAGTTACAGCTACTGCAGGTGATCCGTCTCCTCCAAGCGGTGTTGAGGCTCAAAGCGGTAATGAGCAAGTCACTCTTTCCTGGAATGCTAATAGCGAAACAGATTTTTCCGGCTACAATGTATATCTAAAAGGTGCCGGTGATAGTGAATCAGATCTAGCATTGGCCTCCTCTGGGGCAAAAATAATTTCTTCGATGTACAATCCAAACGCCTTGATCAACGGTATTTCGAACAATTCTGCAGATTGGACAATGTTACTCAATCCAGGTGATCATATTGTGGATTTAGGCAAAATTCATCAGGTTGCCAAAATTGGGTTGCATTTATTTGATGCAGACACACGTTATTTCCAATATAAAATTTTCACCTCTGTTGATGGTGTTAATTATAGTCAGGTAGTTGACAGAAGCACCTCTGAGCATCGTGGTTATATTGAAGATACCATTGAAGAAGCATCTGTACGATTTATCAAAGTAAAAGGACTTTACAGCTCTCAAAATGGTTATTTTCACATAATAGAGTTAAAAGCTTTCCAGCAAAGTTCAACAAAGTTGAATTCGTCCCTTATCAATAAGAACACAACCTCTTTTGATGTCACAAATCTTGTTAATGGTGATGAATATGATTTTGTAATAACAGCAGTAGACACTTTTGGTAACGAAAGTGAAATTTCAACAATTGTCACAGGAACTCCATCTGTTATCAATATTGATACTATTCCAAATGAATGGAAAATCACAAATGGTATTGATCCAGGCAATGCTCGTGAGATGCACGATGATTTTGATTCTGATGGTTTGACAAATATTGAAGAATACCAATATCAAACTGATCCAAATAATCCAGATACAGACAACGACGGACTAACCGATGGAGTAGAAATATTTTTATATAGTACAGACCCTATCGATTTTGACACTGATAGCGATGGTATTGCTGATGGTAATGAAGTCCAAAATGGAACTGATCCCAACAGATATTCACCTGTAAATGCTTCTCCTGATCCCGAATTTGACAATTTTACCTGGACATTACCTCTCGAAGCTTCATCAATTCGATTAACACTTCCTGCAAATATAGACGATTTTCTTTTTAATCAAGATGCAGGAATTGCTGGTTTTGGATTGCATGCAAATGATCATATTCAAGGTCTACAGAATATATGGGTTGATTTGGTTAAGGGTACGTTTATTGAGAGTTGGGCTGATGGTATTGTAATCAATATTATTCATAGTAATGATCAATATAGTCTCATGATTGATTATGGATTTGATCTAATTGGTATTCATAGTGGGATTAGCTTCACTGATCTTAGTGTTGGAGAATCTGTGATGAGAAAACAAATTGTTGGTATGGGAACGAGTATCTCTCAAAATCAATCTGGTTCTGGATTTGGTTTGGTTGATAAGAGTCGAACAGATGGTCCTGAAGCAGACAATGGCGGTGTTTATGTGTCACCTTTTGATTACCTGAAAGATTCTGACAAAAGAGTGCTCGTTGAAACGTATAAGGAACAAGTTGTTAATTTTTATGATCCTGAAGATTCGAGCTTTAAAAAATGGGGTTTTGAACCTTATGAACCTTATTTAACTAACAGTTTTTATTTGCATAAAGGAAATGAAGCGAAATTATCAGGTGTCTGGCATCTCGTTAGTTCACCGTGGGAGTATGGTTATCCAAATGATATTTTAACGGTAATTGAAGCTAGTAATCCGTATTATTCAGATAATCAGGTAATGGCTCAAGACTTTGAGAACGCTGAATTGTCAACAGAATGGTTCCTTAACGGTAAACTGGATATTGATTATGATCATGGACAAATCAGGATAGTCAATGATGATGGCAGTATTCTTTATGGTATTTTTGAAATAGATGAATCTCAAGAAAAAGTAATATTAACGATTGAATACCAAGAAGAATATTATCCTGAATATTATAGTCAAGACCGCCTGACTTATGAATTGCGTGGTAACTAACACCCATCACTGAAAACGTGAACAACGAAGCATGAAACTTTAAAAAAAATAGGTTAGGTAGTCTTCTTAAATATTTTTTATTTCAAGTAATTATAGCAGAACGGTGGTGATAATGTTTATTAGTATTATTTTTTATTTTAATCTAACATGAAAATCCTTGGCCTCTGGCCAAGGTCAGAGTTCATAGGCTTTGCCGTATGAACAACTCATTGCTACAACATCAGCTAGTTGTCCCCACAACCAAGCTAAAGGAGTAAGCAATGAGTCGTTTTTATAAGTTATCACAAACTGTATGGCACTGCCAATATCATATTGTTTTTGTGCCAAAGTATCGTCACAAGATACTTGTAGGTGAAGTAGCGAAAGAAGTTGAACGTTGTATTCGAGCCTTTACAGAGCATCAAGGAGGTATAATTGTTGAGCTGAATGTGCAGGTTGATCATGTGCCTATGCTTGTAATGGTACCACCTAAAGTCTCGATATCAAGTTTTGTTGGTATCATTAAAGGGCGTACAGCTATTCGTGTTTTCCATAAATTTCGTAGTTTGAAGAACAAACCCTATTGGGGTAATCATTTTTGGTCACGTGGTTATTGTGTTGATACAGTTGGTCTTGATCGTGAAATGATACGTAAGTATGTCAAATATCAAGATGATAAATAGTAAGGCCACGAAAATATAATATTGTAAGTTAGTTGTAAGGGGCAATCTCTTTGCCTCTTTTAGAGGCATGGTAATTTATCCCCTTTTAGGGGTTAATCAATACCGGCCCCTCTGGGGTCGGTTGTTTATTATAAAATTTTTCACTGTCCTATAAGGTCTACCTATCAAATCACCTATTTTCCATCTTTTGGATTTAAGAATTTCATCCAGTGTTTTCCTGGCATCTGATAACTGTTTACTGCATTCAATATAGTTATTCTTATAAGAACTTTCTTCGATTGAGATTGCTGGAACAGGGGGTTGATTTTTCTTTATGCTCACCTTGAAGGATTTTCGAAAAATCATATTTATCACTCCACGCTGTAATGCATCAGGAATATTATATTCCTTTTGACTGATGTAATATCGCAGCACCTCTTCTTCTATGTTAATGGGGAACCAAGACAAAATTTCTGGCTCATATCCATTTGCAATGATGTAGCTGGCATATTCGGTGCCGATTGTGAGCTCGAAATCATGGTAACTGACTCCTCTTCCCCATCTAGACATCTCTAAGTCTGCAGTAATATAATCAAAGATGGACGTAAATTGATTGTTAAATCCATCCTTAGGTGATTTATGAGCGTAGCGTGTGCAAAGGTCTGTATGGAGCATGTGGAAAAATGGTAGGACAGATGTGTGTGTTAAAATACTGCAGTAAATTAGGCGTTTCTACAATTACTAAAATGTCGTCTTCTGGAAGCAATTCCCAGCATGTATTTATTGCTTTATGACGTTCCTGGATAGTCATATGCTCTAGTACGGCAAATAACAGAATTATGTCAGGTGAGTGTTCTTGATGATCAGCCTTTAGCTTCTGTATCAAATTATCTGGGTCAACTAAATTGAGTGAGACGTTATCGATATTTAATATATCTAATCTGTCTTTCGTTGCATTTAGTGATTTTAAATCGATATCATAGGCTTTTACAGACTTGACAAATTGTGAGAAAGCAGCAGTGCTTGAACCAGTTCCGCAGCCAATTTCAGTGAGTCTTTTTCCAGTCAGCGAAACGTGTTTAGCAACCCAGGGGACTATGTGGTATAGGGAACGCAGGTAGCGTTGATTGACGTTTGCATCTACATCGTTTTTTCTATATTCTGAATCTAAGAAATCTTTATCCTTATCCTTGAAATATGTTTCGAGGATACTTTTTCTGATAAGATTCTATTTATATGATGATATTTTATATTGTTCAAGTTTCATGGAATAAAATGCCTGAAGCATTGTTGTGGTGTATAGAGGTTGTTTGAATAGTGACACTCTGTCAAATCCATAAATATAATGCAAACTATATCAACAATTTTTAACACATATTTTCTTCTATTATTTCAGAAAGTGATTTCTCAGCTCTGTGGCTAATATTTTTGAGTTGACTTTTCTATTTCTAGTCTCCCATGAGAATTCTAGAAAAAATTGGCAGGATTCAGTGATGAGTTAACAGGTAAGGTTGAAACGGGGGTAAGCATCTTGTGAAAAACTTTATTATTGTCAATAAAAATAGTTAACAATATATATTCGAAGTCGGAGGATAAAAAAATTGATATTAATTTTTAATTAATGTATAAATTATGCTTTTTTGGGCACTCATATAATACAACTTCAGCGCTAATATACTAACAGAAATAATGTGAACAATTTAGTTAAGTTCTGTTGGTTTTTGTCTGATTTATATTCACATATTTTTTAAATGCTTAACAGAATACTGACATTTTTAAGGCTTGTCTGGCAAAAAAGGCAATTAATATTGTCCATGGCAAAGAGAGAGGTAGCTACTCAATATGCCGGTTCAATTCTAGGGTGTGTCTGGACATTTATTAACCCAATGGTGATGATTTTGGTGTTTTGGTTTGTCTTCAGCGTGGGGTTTAAGACTAAGCCGCTTAATGATGTCCCTTTTGTAGTCTGGCTGACTGCCGGGATGGCACCATGGTTTATTTTTTCAGAAATTGTGAATGGTTCTGCAAATACAATTATAATTTATGCCCATCTTATAAAAAAAACAGTGTTTCCTTCTCAGATTCTTCCTGTTGTAAAAATTGTTTCAAGTATGGTCACCCATACAGTTTTTGTTTTTCTGCTTCTTGGTTTATTGTTCTTTCAGAATATGGAATTTAATATCTATTTTTTTCAATTCTTTTATTATCTTTTTTGTTTGGCTGTTTTAGGGTTAGGAATTGGTTGGGCGGTCTCTGCTTTGAATGTCTTTGTACGTGATATCGGACAGATTGTAGCCGTGTTTCTTCAGGTAGGATTTTGGTCTACTCCTATTTTCTGGGATATAACAATCATGCCTGCTAAAGTGCAGTTTTTCTTAAAATTTAACCCTGTTTATTATATTATTCAGGGATATCGTGATTCATTTATCTCTTTTATTCCTTTTTGGCACCATAGTCGTTATACGCTATATTTCTGGGCTGTGACTCTCTTTTGTTTTATTGCAGGCGCTTTTATTTTTAGAAAAATGAAAGGGCAGTTTGCTGATGTTTTATAAATGATGAATAAAGAAATTGCCATACGTCTTCAGGATGTAACCAAAACTTATTATCTCTACAATTCTCATGCAGATAGGGTAAAGGAAGCTTTTCACCCCTTTCGGAGAAAATACAACAAGCCCTACCATGCTCTCGATGGTGTATCTCTTGATATATATAAAGGAGAATTTGTAGGTATAATTGGACGTAATGGAAGTGGCAAATCTACAATGCTCCAACTGATAAGTGGTATCCTGCAGCCTTCTATCGGTTCTATTCAGGTTGATGGTACTATCTCCGCTTTGCTTGAGCTTGGTGCAGGTTTTAATCCAGAATTTACCGGCAGGGAAAATGTTTTTTTAAATGCATCTATACTGGGTATCACAAATGAAGAGACCCAAAGCCGATTTGCTGAAATCGCAGACTTTGCTGATATTGGAGATTTTATTGACCAGCCTGTAAAAACTTATTCCAGCGGAATGTATGTCCGCCTCGCATTTGCTGTGGCTGTCAGTGTCAAGCCTGACATTCTTATCGTTGATGAGGCTCTTGCTGTAGGTGATATGTTTTTTCAACAAAAGTGTATTCGCTACATGGAAAAGGTTATGGTTGATTGTACAAAGGTTCTGGTCACCCACGATATGCATGCAGTGATGAACCTATGTGAAAGAGTTGCTGTACTTGATAATGGTGAGCTGGCTTTTACGGGATCGCCCTTGGAAAGTGTCGAGCATTATACAAAAAAATTACACAACGATTTATATTCGGATTCTTCTGATAATAAAAAGCAGATTAAAGATCAGTATGTTGAGAAAAAAGCTGTTTCTACTCATTTTGATGATCATTTGTCCTGGACCGAGGTTAAGTCAGAATCAATAGCAGGTGCGTCCAAAGTCCTAATTAAAAAAGTATGTCTAACTAGTCCTGATAATAAGCCGTTTTTTTCTGTTCAGCCGGGTGATCAGATTCTCATTCATATGGGAGTTGATGTTCTTGAAAATATACCTGATCCAATCTTTGGTTATATGGTTAAGGACAGGGTCGGTAATGGCCTTTGCGGTGATAACAGTTTGAGTCTTGAAAAATGTTTGGATGGGTTGCAGCAAGGATCCTATGAGATATCCTTTACAATCAGTTGGCCGGATATTGCCCCTAACGACTATCTGGTAACATTAGGTGTAGGACAGGGGGATCACCCCTTAAATCATGTAATTCAATGTTGGGCTCATAATGTTCTCCTTATCAAGGCTGTGAGTCCTGGGAAAATTGTTCATGGTCTTTTTACAAACGCAATTATAAAGTGCGAGGTTAACTTAGTTGGTTGAAAAACAGTGGCAGATAGGTGAGCCTGTTTTTGAAGCGGATCATATATGTCCTAACAATAAAGTATGGCCCTGGAATGGACACCGGCTATTTGCCTATGATCTCGTACGGTTTTTAAATCCTGAATTATACGTTGAGCTTGGTACATATTGGGGAAATTCATTTTTTTCTATTTGCCAGGCTGTCAAAGATCACAACTTGGGCACCAGGTGTGTAGCAATAGATACTTGGGATGGTGATCTTCATACCGGCTCATATGAAACAAAAGTCTTTGACACTGTTCATGAGATTATTTCAACATATTTTAATGATCTTGATGTTGAGCTTATTCGCTCATTGTTCTCTCAGGCTGTAACCCAGTTTTCTGATGAATCCATTGATCTTTTGCATCTTGATGGCTTACATACATATGAAGCTGTTTGCGAGGATTTTCAAACATGGTTGCCTAAATTGTCAAAAAATGGTGTGGTTTTATTTCATGACATTGCTGATTCCTGCGATTATGGATCAGTAAAATACTGGCAAGAAATTTCTTCGGAGTATCCATCCTTGGATTTTCAACATTCTTGGGGTTTAGGTATTTTGTTTCCGAAAGAACCTTATTATTTTGATTTAATGGTTCAAAATAATATTTTTGATAAATTGAAAATTTATGAGTACGCATCTGAATTAAATTTAACCAGATTACAAAAGACGCACAGTTGCGAACGTAATGATAGGCAGGATGCTTTAATTAAGTTCCAGGAACGGAGCATTGCTGATATGGAAAATAAGATAGAAGATTTGAAGACCACATTAAATAGAATACAAGGAAGTATCGTTTGGAAATGTTTGGATCGAATCGGTTATTTTTCTTAAACACACTAATAGTTATGCGGTTGATGAGTTTAAATGGGAAATGAGATTGTTGCCATGTCAGCTGCCGAAGTTGCTGAGATTGTAAAAAACGAGATAAAAAGTCAAAGCATATTGCCTAGGGCAATATGCTTTGACTTTTTTGATACTCTTGTCTTCCGTACAATAACGCCGGAACACACCAAAAGGATAGCCGCTAAACAATTGTCGGCTGTTATTGGTGGTCATATTCCTGGATCAACTCTCTATTCAATCAGAAGAGAATTAGAAGATGATCTCTGTCGGCGTAATGTTTTGCAGGGAAAAGATCTAGAGTTCAGTCTCTATGATTTAGGAGAGGAGTTGTTTCGACTTCTTCAGATAATGAATAGTTGCGATTTTTTAATTCCAGACAAGACACAGTTTGTTGAAATTTTTTCAGACATAGAAATTGCAGTAGAGAAAAAGGTTCAGGAACCATGTAATGAGATAATTCAACTGCTTCACTGGATCAGAACACAAAATATTTCAACCATTCTCATTTCAGATTTTTATATACCTGAGAGGCATTTTCTGAAAATGCTCTCCCATCATAATTTATCAGGATTATTTGATTCAATTTTTATTTCGGCTGATTACGGGCTCACTAAAGGTTCTGGTAAACTTTATGGCCAAGTTTGTGAGATTGTTAACTGTAACCCTTCTGATTTATTTATGATTGGTGACAATGAGCATGCTGATGTAAATATGGCTATTCAGGCTGGAGTTCGCCCTTTTTTTATAGAAACTCAAAAAAGAAAGCAGTTTTATACAGATTGGGAAAAAAAGAATGGTTGTGATTCTTTTAAGATAAATCAGCTCACCCAACTTTTTGACGATATTATAGAGCATGGTAGTGATGTTTTTTTTAATGAGATGGGGATTACTCTGTGGTTTTTTACTTTGAAGCTCTTTCAACAGTTAATTGAAAAGAAGGTACGTAATGTCTTTTTTTGTTCTAAAGAAGGAGAATTTTTAAAGAAACTGTTTGATGTTTTCCAGCAAGAATGTTTTGGCAGGCAAATCATTGCTTCTCATTATCTTATTGTTTCCAGAAAGGCTACATTTATTGGCTCCCTCAAAGCACTTCCTGATGAAGATTTTTCCAGATTGTTTGAACAATATAGAGATTTGTCCCTCAATGAATTTATTTTAAGTCTTAATTTTTCTCAAAGAGATGTCCAGCTGCTGAGGGAAAAGCATAGAGTAGATTTTGATACCAGACATCAAAATTTACAAGACCATGAGGATTTTCAATCCTTGCTGAGATCTTCTTTTTTTATTGAAATGTACGAGCATTACCGTGATGGGCAGAAAGAAAATCTCCTCTTTTATCTTCATTCATTTAAGGTACCGTTTCAGGAAGAAGGACTGTATCTTGTCGATGTAGGGTGGAAGGGTTCCATTCAAAATAATATTTTTCACGCTCTAGATGGTGAAATTTATGTTCAAGGTTATTTTGTAGGTTTATTAAGTCCTTCGGCACTCACTGATAAAAATAAAAAGACCGGGATACTTTTTAGTGACATTCCATTGTTAACTCCTTATATCCACGCTTATAATAACAATCGTTCTCTGTTTGAAATGATGCTCGGAGCTAGTCATGGAAGTGCAGATGGATATTTTCTCTCCAGTGATTTTTCTTCATTAAAAAAAGAAAGAGAAAGTATGGTTTACAAAACTCTTCAGGAAGATTGTGCAGGAATTGATATTACAATTCTTGATTTACCCGAGGAACGGCAGTTATATGATGAACATATTCAACCATTGCAAAAGCATTTTCTTCGGCAATGTGAGCAATTTTCCAGGATTTTTACTGCAACAGAAGCTTCACTCCCTGAACCTGAATGGTTTGCCAGACATCATGCGAGGATGGTTTTTAAACCATCAAGTGCCGAGGTTAACTTTTATTCCAGTTTGTATCACCTTGAGAATTTTGGTATTTTTGAATTTACCAACTTTGCCAATAACAAATCGATTTCTTTGGTGAAAAGAATAAAGAACTTTATTTTTTTGTTAAAAAATCCCTCGGGAGTTTTAGAAACAGGTACTTGGCCCCCCATTATTCTCAATAGGCTTGGGCTTGATTTTCTCCGTCCCATTGAAGGGATGAAACGGTTTAAACGAATTTTTTCTGAAGGCTCAAGATGAAAATTGGTTTTCTTCTTGGTTCCCCTGATATTAATGGTGGAACCTATGTCATTTTTGAGCATGCCTCACGTCTGAACCAAATGGAACATGATGTTTCTATCTTGACAGAGGATGTCATTCATTCAGACAGGTATGCCTGGCATCCTGCAGCCAATGAACTCGAATGGATAACACTCAAAGATGCATCTTCCATAGAGTTTGATACTGTTATTGCCACCTGGTGGCAGAGTGTATTTCTACTGGAGCAACTGACAGCCAGGAATTTTGTTTATTTTGTTCAGTCCATCGAGTCCCGTTTTTTTTCTCCCAGAAATGAACTGGAATTTGCAACGAGAGATATCGATATTCTTAAGAACTGGTGTGAAAACACCTATCTTTTTCCCCTGCCTGTTATTACCGAAGCAAAATGGATTCAACATTATCTCCAGGAAAAATTCAACCGTCCATCCTACCTCGTTTTAAACGGTATTCGAAAAGATATTTATAACGAAAATGGGGTAACAGAAGTCCCTAGACAATCTGGAAAAATTAGGGTTTTAGTTGAGGGACCCCTTGGTGTTTTTTTTAAAAATGTTGAAAAAACAATAAAGCTTTGTCAACAGGCAAATGTCGATGAAATATGGCTTTTGACTTCTTCTGAGGTGAAAGAATATCCAGGAGTTGACAGATGTTTTTCACGTATACCGATTACCAAAACTGCTGAAATATATCGATCTTGTGATGTGTTGGTGAAACTGAGTTATGTGGAAGGTATGTTTGGACCACCTCTGGAAATGTTTCATTGTGGTGGCACTGCGATAGTATACGATGTTACAGGTCATGATGAATACATAGAACATGGTAAAAATAGTATTGTAGTCAAAAAAGATGCTGAATCAGAAGTTGTCGACTGGCTCAGGACGTTAAAAAACGATGAACGTATATTGAATCAGCTTAAAGCAGGAGCCAGGGAAACTGCTCATAAATGGCCGGATTGGGATATGGTTTCTCATGAATTTGGAAAGGCTTTACTCGGCTGTAATTCGCCATCTGATGTAAGGAAATCTACTTACCTTACTAAATATACAAATTTATCACTGGAAATTCGTGAAAACAGCTTTAGAGCCAGGGAATTGGATCGTTTTGCCAAAAGAGAACAGGCGGGAGCCCAAAGGGCTGGAGGTGATCTTAATTTCATTCAGGTTTATTGGGATAGTGGACAAGGGTTCCAGGCTGAATTGACCGATGGCTATACCTGTGGAGATTGGGATACCTGTTCTATAATTATTCCATCTGTATCCACTCCTTTTACCCTGCGGATTGATCCCAGTGTTAGAATAGGTATTGTTGCAGTTCGTTCTATTCTGGTTACAGAAGTTGGATCTGGGAAAAAACTTGGACAGTGGAATGAAAAAACTTCCTGGGACGATATTTGTATTGCCGGTTCAGCTACTTTACTTCGAAAAAAACCCTATCCTGTGCTTGAAGCATTTGGAGAAGATCCTCAACTTATCTTACCAAAATTTTTTAATCTAAAAGAAAATGGTGCTGTTTCTGTAGAGATTGAACTGTGTGAAATGAGTGTCAATCAGGCTTTAGCCTCCTTTAGTACTGTCTGTCTGGAACCTGTAGGTTTGAAAGGTCGTTTTAAAAAAAGTATTAAGCTGATGTTTGGATTGGATCAAACTTTATAGGCAGGATTAGTTATCAGCTTAAAGAATATTTTAATATGAAGAAAATATTGCTAAATAATAAATTCAACATCACGTGGGGTGCAGTGCCCCTATTTCTTAGCTTTTTCTGTTTTCTATTGTATTTCGTTTTCAATACTGGCTGGTATGAACCTGCTCGCTTGGTTATTAAAGGGATCTCTTTGGAACAGAGTCCACTACTTACTGTTCAATGGGATTCCGGCAGCGGTTTTAATTCCTATGAACAGAATAAATTTCCCCTGAATATCTCTTCACTCAATTCCAGCGGAATCCATAAAATTAAATTTCGCGCCTTAGGTGAAAAAGATCCGAATTCATTGGGATCAGATGTTGAGCTCAATTCAATTCGTCTTGATGGGAAAGCTTTTAATTTGGCAAATATCTTCCCAAAAGATATTCTTCGCGACAGGTTGGCCATTCATCTTAACATGGACAATCAGACTTATCAGCTTGAGACTGATGTTGCTGAACATATACAGATAGAAATGGCCAGTAGTTTTTATTTTGGCAAGGTTGAGATATCCATAGATGATTTCACTCAAATCTATGACATGTATTCCGGGAATAAACGACTGGATATTAGAGAATTTGATTTCTGGATTATTCAACCTGATGGTCAATTTACGCTTACAATGGATGTCCCACGATATCCATTGGAGAGGCTCAAGCTGATTAATGAGACAACTGATAAGAAAATATATGTTACATCTGTTGAGCTGATAACTGAGACAAAAAGAGAAATTCTTCATAAGGAAGATAAAACACCATTAACTTCTCTTGCATTTATTAATGCCAACAAAAAACTGAAGAGATATTTTCATCCTGTTCAATTTGTTTTGCAGTGTATTTTTTCCTTCCTTAGTACTTGGATTATTTATTCTTGTTATAATTTCGTCCAGGATCGCGGAGGACTTATAGCCACAGTTTTCGAAAAAAAACGGTATGTTTTTTGGGTGTTTTTTATTGGAGCAATGCTTTGTTATTCCGTATGGCTCATAGCATTCTGGCCAGGGGTCATGTCAATTGACTCCTTAAAAATATGGCGTGCGGCAATGCTTCCTGGGGTTTTTATTAATGACCATCCGGTGTTAAATGTTATTTTTTATATGTTTCTCATGCATATCTGGAATAATGTAGCAGTGGTTCCTGTTTTTCAGATTATGTGTGTATCTCTTTTAATTTCTTTTGTCTTTTTTTCTATTTACAGAAATGGAATTGCTTTAATATTTCTTTTACCCTTTTATGTGTTAGTTATTTTTTCCATACCAGTTGCTTTATACAATGTCATGTTGTGGAAGGATGTACCTTTTGCTTTGTTGGTAGTCTTTTGGGGAATAACTTTGGTTTTTCTCAATCTTAAACGTCAGGAAGGGAAATTTCATCTTTCTTTTCAGATGGGCTTTGTTCTTTTTCTTCTTTATCTTGCTCTAGGTCTCTTTCGACATAATGGGTTGATTTATCTTGCTATTGTTCCTTGTTATTTTGTCTTACTTCAATTTGTAAATCTCAAAAAAATTTTGGTTGGAGCTATAACCTGTTTTTTATTGATTGGAAGCCTATTTTTTATTCTTCAAAATTCTTCCTCTATCGGTGGTTCTCAATTTCTTTACTTGACCGCCCGTTCCTATATGAAGCAGATATCCCAAAAATCTATTGATAAGGAGATGATTCGGACGGCGACGGACTACTTTGACGTTTTTGACATGGGTAAAGCTGAGACAAAATCTGATAAGTTCCATTATTATATTGGAGATCGCTATGCATATAAATTTCTGAAAACAGTCGGTTGGGATGATGTCTATCCATATGTGGATCAGAAGAGCAAGGAGAATAAACTGAAAGATTTACTGATGCAGATTTACCATAAAACATATGATTCCCCATGGAAATATTTTGTCTGGAATCCGAAATATATGCTTTATTGTATTCCTTTTTTTATGCTGCTTTTTCGATGGTTGCCAAACACTGCGTTGTATTGCAGTTTTCTCTTTAGCGGTTCTATTATATTGGTATTCCTGAATACTTTCAATTGGCGATATTATTATTTTTTATATTTTGGTCTTTATTTTATCCTGCCACTTGTTTTGCTTGATTTGAGAAGTCGTCAAACGGTTAAGAAAATGGTGGTTTAAGACGATGCTCTTTTCTATTATCACACCGAATTATAACAGCGGGCAATTTCTTGAAGCAACGTTGGAAAGTGTTATCAGTCAGAGAAAAGACAATATAGAGCTTGAGTTTATTATAGTTGACGGAAATAGCAGTGATGATTCTCATACCATCTTTGCTAGGCATAAAGAAGACCTCGATTTACTTCTTATTGAGGCCGATACTGGTCCAGCAAATGCAATAAATAAAGGGTTGGCTTTGGCAAAAGGTGATGTGATTGCATGGTTGAATGCTGATGATTTTTATTATGCAAACACACTGAGTAGGGTACAAGATTGTTTTGAAATTTCCCCGGAGTCTGCTTTTTGTTTTGGTGGTTGCTCAATCATCAATGAACAAGCAGATGAAACAAGACACAATATAACACGGTTCAAGGAGATGTTTTTCCCGGTATCTTCACGTTTTACTCATCAGTGTATAAATTATATCTCTCAACCTGCTCTCTTTTTCAGGCGAGACATTATAGAAAAAGCTGGTTTTCTAAGGGAAGATATGGTCGCCGCCTGGGACTATGAATTTATTCTCAGATTGTGGCGACATGGTAAAGGTGCTTTAATTGACGGGCCTCCTCTGTCAGCTTTTCGCTGGCATGAACAATCCATTAGCGGGCAGAATTTTGAGCTTCAGTTCAAAGAAGAATATGATGCTGTTGTTCAAGATACCAGCTACTTTCATTTGCAGGCAATGATTCATTTTTTTGTTCGTTGGGGCATTGTTGGCATTTACAGTCTAATGAATAGAGAAAGATAACATTTTATATCTTTGGATATGGAAGAATACTCAGTATGGAGACAAATAAATACCTTATTTATTATTTGAAAATAATTGCCAGTTTGCTTTTCTCTGTAATGGACTTCATGGTGTTATGTCTTGTTCCTGCCCCAAAAAGTGAGACGGTTTGCATTCTCAAACTTGATGCCATTGGTGATTTTATCATTTTTCAGACATTTTTAAACAATCTGTCTGATATTCCTCTTTGCCAGGGGAAAAAAATGTTACTCATCGGGAATGAAAAGTGGAAGGAATTGGCAGAACTGTTTCATGGACGACATTTTGATTCAATGTTTTTTTTTGATCCTATTAAGTATGCATCTAATCCTTTATACAGAATTCAATGCATTGTCAGGATCAGAAGGTTGGGAATCAATGTTATAATCAACCCAACAAGGGCTCGTGAATATTTAATTGATGACTCAGTGGTTAGGATATCCGGTACATCTAAAGTTATTGGCAGTCACAGTAATAGTCATAACAGCAAACGATTTTTTCTGCGTATATCTGATAAATGGTATGATGAACTGGTTGTAAAATCTGATGAAGAAATCTTTGAATTTGACTGGTATAAGCGATTTTTTGAAAGTTTAGGGCTGAAAAATTCTTTTGTACACCCCGTTTTAGATTCCAAAAAGATATACTCTGTTGAAAATGTCAATGATCTGGTTGGTCAGAAATATTGTGTTTACGGAATTGGTGGTAATTGGCCGGGAAAACGCTGGGACAATAGTCGGTTTTTAGAAATGGCCCAAAGGATTTTTAACAAATATGACTATTTGCCTGTTTTAGTTGGATCAAGTAACGACAGCGTTCAAAGTGAAAAAATTATTTCATACAATCCTGGATTATCATGGGTCAATCTAGTCGGAAAGTTGTCGTTGACGCAATTAATTCGGGTTATAGCGGATTCTGAACTTGTGCTGTCCAATGATACAAGTATTTATCATATAGGTGTTGCTGCAGGTGTGAAAAATATTTGTATTTTAGGGGGCGGCCATTTTGGGCAGTTTGGTCCTTATCCTGTAGAAGAGGTTACGCATAGTATTGCCGTCTATAATGAAAAAGAGTGCTATAATTGCAACTGGTATTGTCCATATCATCCTGATATTATGAAATCTGTTCCCTGTATTGACTCCATAAGCTGTAAGCAAGTGATGAAGGAAGTTGAAATCCTACTTGAAGACTGACAGTATATTAATATTCAAGTAAAATATTTCTAATACTCCCTGAAAATATTATAAAAATATACGAGATAATAGATGCCTTTTGATATAGAAATATTTGCGGATTGTCATGTCCTGGTCATAGGAGATGTAATGCTTGATCGCTATGTTTGGGGTGATGTCAGCCGAATTTCTCCTGAAGCTCCAGTTCCTGTTGTACTTGTAAAAGAAAAGGCGGAAGTCCTCGGCGGAGCTGGAAATGTGGCGGCAAATGTTGCAGGTTTAGGATGTACTGTGAGCCTAATCGGTATTTGCGGAAATGATACCAATGGGAAACAGCTTAAACAACTGGTGAAAAATAAAGGGATTAATGAGTATCTGTTTATGGATCACGTTTTTAAAACTATCTCCAAAGTACGGGTAATGGCTCAGGATCAGCAGTTGATTCGTTTGGATGAAGAGGAGGTTGCATCACCTTCCCCTGATATTCAGGAGCAAATTTTTTCTACTGTAAAAGAAACGCTTCCTCAGGTTAACGCTGTTATTCTTTCTGATTATAATAAAGGTTTTAGTCATTCCCATGGGTTATGCCAGCGAATAATCAAACTGTGTAGTGAATTTAAAGTTCCTGTTATTGTAGATCCCAAAGGAAAAAAATGGGATAAATATTGTGGTGCTACCTGTATTACCCCAAATTCTGCTGAATTTGACGATGTTGTGGGCGATTCTTTTTGTCAGGAAAATGAACTTATTGATGCTGCAACATCCTTGCGTGAAAGGTTTAATCTGGATTGGCTCTTGGTTACTCGCGGATCTCATGGAATGTCCCTTATTTCCAGAGACAATTCAGTTGTGAAAATCCACGCTAAAGCACGCGAAGTGTATGATGTGTCAGGAGCAGGTGATACTGTGGTTGCTACTTTGGCTTCTGCTGTCGGAGCAGGGATGTCATTTCCGGATGCTGCTGTACTTGCTAATACCGCTGCAAGTATTGTTGTCGGTAAACTTGGAACACAGCCTGTAAATAAAGAAGAATTGCAAGTTGCATTGAAGGTAGAAGATAATGAAGGGCAACTTTTCAACTCAAAATTTAAAACAGTGAGTCTGGCAACAGCTTTGCTGCAATTGAAATCCTGGCGTTCATCTGGTGAGAAAATTGTTTTTACAAACGGTTGTTTCGATTTGCTTCATCCTGGACACATCAACTTGTTGCATGAGGCACGTGCTCTGGGGGATCGCTTGATAATAGGGTTGAATGCCGATGTTTCAATTAAAGAATTAAAAGGAGATAATCGACCAATTTTATCTGAGCAGGACAGGGCTGCTATCCTCAGTGCACTTGAGTGTGTTGATTTAGTAATTCTTTTTAGTGAAGAAACACCGCTACATTTAATTACAAATATTCAGCCGGATATATTAGTGAAGGGAGCTGATTATCAAATTAGAGAAGTTGTTGGGAGAGATGTTGTTGAATCCTATGGTGGCGTAGTGAAACTTGTTTCTTTAACAGCAGGGTACAGCACGACCAATATAGAGAAAAAAATTGGAGATTCACTGAGGTAGTTTTATTATTGCATTATTTATCAAAACATGGTTTTTTGAACTTTCAGTAAATTGTAAAAGTTGAGAAATATGAATCCAGATGAAAATATTGCGTTAGCTCGAATGCGTCTTGTGGAAACAGGCGGACGTACCAGTCAGGATCTCGGCCTTGGTCGTATTGTAGGTCAGGTATTGGTCCACCTCTATTTGCAGCAATCTGAATGTTCTTTGGATGAGCTTGAACAAGATCTTGGACTCAGTAAGGCTTCGGTCAGTGTTGCAGCTAGGCAGCTTGAAGCACTTGGATTTGTGAGTAGGGTATGGCTCAAGGGTGAACGAAAAAAATACTATCGCAGTGCCGAAAATATTGCCAGTGCTCTTCAGCAGGGGCTTCTTTCTTTGGTGCGTCAGAAGGTGCAGTATTTTGGTGGAGAACTTGATGTAAGTATGGAACTACTAGACGAAGCAACTGGACAAGATGACACACAGGACCTTGAATTTCTGCTGCAGAGGGTCAGTCGTGCCAGAAAGCTTCAGAAACGGTTAGATAAAGTACTCGGAAATCCATTGGTTCGGCTACTCATTAAGGCTAAAAACGAGTAATTAAAATTAAAGACCCCCCGAAAAGAAAACTATGAATGAACAACAATGGGATCTAGTAATAAAACCGAAGACAGGATGGTTTGATATCCAGCTTGCTGAGCTCTGGCAATATAGAGACTTGATTGGCATGTTTGTAAAACGTGATTTTGTCACAATATACAAACAGACTATTCTTGGGCCTCTCTGGTTCATTATCCAGCCATTATTTACTACTTTGATATTCACGATTATCTTTGGCAAGGTTGCTAAGATTTCAACTGATAATCTTCCGCCGTTCCTGTTTTATCTGTCAGGAAATGTTGCTTGGGCCTATTTTTCCACTTGTTTGGGGAAAACCTCAGATACTTTTATCAGTAATGCGGGTCTATTCGGCAAGGTTTATTTTCCACGGTTTACTGTACCTATATCAACGGTCATTTCCGGATTGTTGCAGTTTGGAATCCAATTTGTTCTTTTCCTTGGATTTTGTTTTTATTTCATAATACAAGGGGCTCCAATCTATCCAAAATGGTGGATACTAGGCTTACCGATCTTACTTTTACAGATGGCACTGCTTGGTTTTGGAATGGGCATTCTTATTTCTTCCATGACAACAAAGTATAAAGATCTACGATTTGCTATGGGATTTGTGACGCAGTTATGGATGTATGCTACACCTATTGTCTATCCTCTCACCTTGGTTCCTGATTGGCTCAGACCTTGGTATGTCTTGAATCCGATGGTGTCCATTGTTGAGAGTTTCCGTTATGCTTTCCTTGGTTCTGGCGCAATTCAGTGGAGTTATGTTGTTATCAGTTGGCTGGTTACGTTGCTTATCTTGTTTGCCGGTATCGTAATGTTTAGTCGCGTTGAAAAAACATTTATGGATACGGTTTAATCTATTCTATGTCCATAGGCATTTTGGGTTGATTTATTCTTTATTCGTCGTTTGAGAATCATTAATTGCAAAATAAAGAATAAAAAATATATGAGAATCGTATGTGAATAGCGTTGTTGATACATGTGTTTAGAGCTAAATTAATGAAAATGATAAATAAATAGACCAAAAAAATGACCGTAATAAAAATAGAAAGTCTTTGTAAAGAGTACCATCTTGGCGTTATAGGCCATGGGACTTTAATGAACGATTTTCAGTCATGGTGGGCAAAAGTGCGAGGTAAGGAAGATCCAAATTCTAAGATTATTCCTATACTCAAAGGTCAGGAAAAACAAATTGAAGGTGGAATTCTTTCAGCGCTGCGGGAAATAAATTTGGAGGTCAATGAAGGTGAAATTCTAGGAATTATTGGGCGAAATGGGGCTGGTAAGTCAACTCTTCTTAAAATACTCTCACGCGTAACTGCACCAACTAAAGGAAATGTGAAAATTAAGGGGCGAATGGCTAGCCTATTGGAAGTAGGCACAGGCTTCCATCCTGAGCTTACTGGGCGTGAGAATATATTTTTGAATGGAGCCATACTCGGTATGTCCAAACAGGAAGTGGAGAGTAGGTTTGATGAAATTGTAGCATTTTCAGATATTGAAGCATTTATTGATACGCCTGTAAAAAGATATTCTTCTGGAATGTATGTTCGCTTAGGATTTGCAGTAGCAGCACATTTGGAAACTGAGATCATTGTAGTTGATGAGGTACTGGCAGTAGGTGATGTGGTATTTCAAAAAAAGTGCTTGGGGAAGATGAAAGATATTTCTAGTACTGGACGAACAGTACTCTTTGTCAGCCATAGCATGCAATCTATAAAGAATCTATGTTCAAGAGTTATTTTAATCGATCATGGACAGGTGGTTATGGATGGTGATCCTGAAATTGTGGTTGCAAAGTATCTAGACAGGAATCTTATTGAAGGATCAATTGCAACAGAAGCTGAAATTGCCAAACGTGTTGAGGGCGTCATTGTAAAGGAGTTCCCGTATTTCAAAATAAATGAGGTGCGATTGGAAGATAAGTGTGGGAAAACAAAATCTTTATTTAAGGGGTCAGAACCTGTTAGTGTTGCTGTTTCTTTTGAATGCTATCAAACTCTCAATGATCTTCGTGTAATTGTCATTGTTGCAAATGAAAATGGAGATAATATTTATGGATCTCAAAATACTGATGATATTGAGGTTGCAAAGTCTTTCTATAAATTAGAACCTGGAAAATATAAAACAAAATGTACATTCCCGTTAGACATATTTGGTAATCGTCAATATTACATTAATATCCATTTGGTGAGTCCAAAAAAGGAGCATCATGTTTTGATGAAAATATTAGAATTTAAAGTTGATTTTCAAGGTTATAATTCTGAAATTCAATATGCAGGGACTAATTGGGCTTTTTTATGGCCAAAATTGCCATGGAGTGTTGAGAGAGTTTGATACAAGTTTTAACTTAAAAGGAAATAATAAATGCTGCAAAATTCTTCTATCCTTGTCACTGGAGGTACCGGTTCCTTTGGTCATGCTTTTGTACCAATGACATTGGCCAAGTATAATCCCAAAAAAGTTATCATTTACTCCCGTGATGAAATGAAACAATGGGAAATGGCTAAATTGTATACTGATGATAAACGAGTTCGTTTTTTCATTGGAGATGTGCGGGACAAAGAGCGTCTTGCACGTGCACTTAATGGTGTCGATTATGTAGTACATGCCGCTGCTACCAAGATTGTGCCAACTGCGGAATACAATCCTTTTGAATGTGTTAAGACTAATGTGATTGGTGCTATGAATCTTATCGATGCCTGCATTGACCAAAAAGTTAAACGCTTGGTGGCACTATCAACCGATAAGGCTAGTAGTCCTGCTAATTTGTATGGTGCCACCAAATTGACCTCAGATAAACTCTTTATAGCTGGTAATTCCTATACAGGATTTAGTGACACACAATTTGCTGTAGTACGCTACGGAAATGTTATGGGCTCACGCGGTTCTGTAATACCATTTTTTTTAAGTCTTCAGGAAAAAGAGATGTTACCAATAACTGATGACCGTATGACGCGTTTTATGATTACCTTAGCAGAGGGAGTAGATCTTGTATGGCATGCTTTTGATGATATGGTAGGCGGAGAAATTTATGTAAAAAAAATCCCATCCATGAAAATTAAGGACGTTGCTAGTGCAATTGCACCAGAATCACGACACCATATTATTGGCATTAGGCCCGGAGAAAAGCTTCATGAGCAGATGATTGCTCCGGAGGACGCGCCTCACACATACGAATATTTAGACCATTATAAGATTCTACCGTCGATTTATAACTGGAGTAAAGATCCTAATCGTATAAGTGGTGGAAGGTTAGTCCCCTCTGATTTTACTTATTGCTCGGATAATAATATTGATTGGATGAGCATTGATACGTTGAGAAAATGGATCGCACAGAATCGTGAAAAAATTGGAAAGATTTGATAGATATGATTTCCTACGGTAAACAAGATATCAACAAAGCAGATATCAATGCAGTTGTAGAGGTGCTTCAATCAGACTTTCTTACTCAGGGGCCGATTGTTCCTGAATTTGAAAAAGCTGTTGCCAAATATTGTTCTAACAAACATGCCGTGGCTGTCAATAGTGCTACCAGTGCCTTACATCTTGCCTGCTTGGCATTGGGCGTGGGACGGGGTGACATTGTCTGGACAACTCCCATTACCTTTGTGGCAAGTGCAAATTGTGCCCTCTACTGCGGCGCAACTGTTGATTTTGTTGATATAGATTCGCGAACTTATAACATGAGCAATAGCCATCTTGCTGAAAAGTTAGCTATAGCAGAAAAGAGTGGGAAACTTCCAAAAGTTGTTATTCCTGTTCATTTATGTGGCCAATCTTGTGATATGGCAACTATTAATGCTTTGGGTAAACAGTACGGTTTTAGAATTATTGAAGATGCCTCCCATGCTATCGGAGGTCGGTATAAAGACGAACCTATAGGGAGTTGTCGTTACAGCGATATCACCATTTTTAGTTTTCATCCAGTCAAGATCATTACTACAGGTGAAGGTGGGATGGCACTGACCAAAGATGCTAAACTGGCAAAATGTATGGAGTTGTTGCGCTGTCATGGTATTACAAGTGATGTTAATGAAATGTATCCTCGACCTTTGGAAGAACTTTGGAACTATCAACAAATCGAGCTTGGTTTTAACTATCGTATGACTGATATTCATGCCGCGTTAGGACTTAGTCAGATGAACCGAATAGATGAGTTTGTCACCAAACGTCATATTATTGCAGAGCGATATGACCAGATGTTTGTAAGCTTGCCTTTGGTTACTCCGTACCAAACAGAAGACACATTTTCCAGTTTGCATCTTTACCCTATCCGATTGCAACTTGATTTATTAGAGAAAAGCCATCGTAAAATTTATAAATCAATGAGAGACTCTGGCATTGGTGTGAACCTTCATTACATCCCTGTTTATCTGCAACCTTATTATGAGAAAATGGGATTTAGTGCAGGGTATTGCCAAGAAGCAGAAAAGTATTATTCAGAGTCAATCACTCTTCCAGTATATCCAGGAATGACTGAATCACAACAGGAAAGAGTGATTACTGTGATTGAGGAATTACTGTGGTTACGATAGATTCAGATAGGTTATTGTTTCGAGTACTTAATAAACAGGATGTCTCAGAAAGATATGTAGGATGGCTCAGTGATCCAGAGATCAATCAGTATCTTGAAACACCACGTTATGTTACGCAGACTAAAGATTTATGTGAGAAGTTTGTTTTAGACATGAAAAAAGATCCTGCTAGTTATCTTTTTGGAATTTTTGACAAAATGACCATGGAGCATTTGGGGAATATTAAATTGGGCTTCATTAATACTTACCACCAGCGTGCACAATTAAGTTTGTTTATTGGTGAGAAGTCATGCTGGGGAAAGGGTTATGGGAGTGAGTCAATCAAGTGCATCACACAATGGGGTTTTGATACACTTAAGTTAGAAAGGATTGAAGCGGGATGCTACGATAACAATATAGGGTCACTCCGTGCTTTTTTGAAGGTAGGGTATTCAGTCGAAGGATATTTTAGGGAAAAAGTTGTTTTTGAAGGCCGGCGAATAGGTAGCTTTTGGCTTGGGATTCTTCGAGAGGATCGAATTGAATAAGTCCAACCAGAGACTTGCTCTAGGTACCGTTCAATTTGGTCTTCCTTACGGTGTTGCCAATCAGACGGGAAAGGTTCTTCCATCGGAAGTTAAAAAAATACTGTTACTGGCTGAAAATAATGGCCTGAGTATGTTGGATACTGCAATTGGTTATGGGGACAGTGAAGTTTGTCTTGGCGAGGTTGGCGCACATTCTTTTGATATTGTAACTAAACTTCCTGTTGTCTCAGAAGATTGTGTTGATGTTGGTGGTTGGGTTATAGAACAGGTCATGGCTTCTTGTAACCGTCTTAAAGTTGATAAGGTGTATGGTCTACTCCTGCATCGCCCTGCAGATTTGTTTGGTTCAAACGGAAAAAAACTCATTAATGCGTTACAAAATTTAAAACAAGATGGATTAGTTCAAAAGGTAGGTGTTTCTATTTATTCCCCTCGTGAACTTGACTCAATTTGTAAATTGTTTCGCCCTGATATAGTACAAGCGCCATTTAATCTAGTTGATCGTAGATTATATACATCGCGCTGGCTACATCGCTTGAAACAACAGGGCGTGGAAATTCATATTCGTTCTATCTTTTTGCAGGGATTGTTGTTGATGGATAAAAATGCTATACCACCTAAATTTTTTCGGTGGAATAAATTGTGGGAGATATGGCATAGCTGGCTTGTAAACCACGATGAATCTGCCCTTCGCTTGTGTTTAGGATTTCCACTAAGCTTCTCAGAGATTGATCGTATACTTGTTGGTGTTGATAGCGTTGCTCAATTAAAACAGATTGTCGATTCATCCAGAAGTTCTTTTCCTACTGATTTTCCTTATCTTCAAAGTGATGATAATAAATTGATTAATCCTTCAAATTGGAATTGTGAATGAAAATTGTTGCCATAGTTCAGGCACGTATGGGTTCTTCCCGATTACCAAATAAAGTGATGAAATCAATCTGTGGTACTCCTCTTATTGAATTGTTATTATCACGTTTGGCCAAATCTGAACGTATCAACCAAATTATCCTTGCTACATCAACTGATAATAGCAATCAGCCATTGGTGAAACATGTCCTTAAATTAGGATATGAGGTTTTTCAAGGCAGTGAAAATGATGTTCTTGATAGATTTTATCAAGCAGCAAAAAAATTTAATGCGGATGTTATTGTTAGAATAACTGGTGATTGTCCATTGATAGATGCGGAACTAGTTGATAAAATCATTGCTGCATATGATGCTCAAGGGGTCGATTATATGACCAACACTCGTCCTCCGACCTATCCTGATGGATTGGATACAGCCGTTTTTTCATTTGCAACCCTTCAGAGCACTCATCAGAATGCTAGTAGTGTCTTTGAGAAAGAGCATGTTGTTCCTTACATAAGGGAATCCGGAGATTTTTCCATCGGAAATTTAAGTAACTCTGTTGATTACTCAAGTGAACGTTGGACTGTTGATGAGACTCAAGATTTAGATGTTGTCAATAATGTTTTTAAACATTTTCACCCTCAGACTGATTTTAGTTGGCTTGAAGTATTGGAACTGCGTAATGAAAAACCTGAGTTGTTCTACGGTAATAGGTACATATCTCGTAACGAAGGCACCACTATAGGTTCAGGTCAGAAACTCTGGAGGCGTGCTAAACAGATTATTCCCGGTGGCAATATGTTGCTCTCTAAACGGGCTGAAATGTTTTTACCGGAACAATGGCCTGCCTATTTCAGTAGAGCCAAAGGTTGCAAGGTTTGGGATCTAGATGATAATGAATATATAGACATGTCCATTATGGGCATAGGCACTAACATACTAGGATATGGGCATCCAGAAGTTGATATGGCAGTACAGAAAAACATTGATAATGGTAACATGTCAACCTTTAACTGTTCTGAGGAAGTCCACCTTGCTGAAAAATTGATAGAGATGCATCCTTGGGCAAATATGGTAAGATTTGCCCGTTCAGGGGGAGAAGCCAATTCAATAGCAATTCGAATTGCTCGTGCTGCAAGTGGTAAAGATAAAGTTGCCATATGTGGTTATCACGGTTGGCATGATTGGTATCTTGCTGCCAACCTTGGAGACGAGCAGAATTTGGCAGGGCACCTGTTACCTGGGCTCGAACCGAATGGTGTTCCGCAAGATCTCCAAGGTACTGTTCTCCCATTTCGTTATAATCATTTTGAAGAATTAGAATTACTTGTGGGAAAAAATCCTGATTTGGGTGTCATTAAGATGGAAGTTCAACGCAATGATGCCCCAAAGGATGGTTTTCTTGAGAAAGTGAGAGATCTCGCTACGAATAAAGGCATTGTGTTGATATTTGATGAATGTACCTCAGGATTTCGAGAAACCTTTGGTGGACTCCACAAAAAATATGGAGTAGAGCCAGATATGGCTTTATTTGGTAAAGCGCTTGGAAACGGGTTCGCAATTACTGCTATCATAGGTCGTCGGTCTGTGATGGAAGCGGCCCAAAGTACCTTTATTAGCAGTACATTTTGGACTGAGCGTATTGGACCAACTGCAGGTTTAGCTACTCTTCAGGTAATGGAGTGTCACAAAAGCTGGGAAAAGATTTCACATACTGGAAATCAGATCGCTGTTCTATGGACAGAATTAGCTGCTAAATATAACTTGCCCTTAAAAGTATTTGGTTTGCCCGCCTTAATCAAATTTACTTTTGAGAGTCCTGATGTATTGGCATATAAAACTCTGATTACTCAAGAAATGCTTGAGAAGGGGTATCTGGCAGGAAACAGTGTGTATGTCTGTACTGCACATACACCAGATGTGATTGCAGGGTACGGGGAAGCCCTGGAGTTAGTTTTTAAAATGATAGCTGAATGTGAAGACGGAAGGGATGTGATGTCATTGCTGAAAGGTCCTGTCTGTCATGCTGAATTTAAACGGTTAAATTAATGATAAGCTGGATCTCATAATTAGCTATGATTCTTTTCCGTTGTAATGCTAGTCCCACTGTTGGGTTGGGTCACTTAGTACGTTGTCGTTCATTGGCTGCTGCGTTAAAGGATCAAGGTGAATCTTGTATTATGGTTGGTCCATCGAAAGAATATCAAACCATAGATGATGAAGAGATATTCACAGAATGGTTTCCTAAGCTTATATGGGATTCATCCCTTGAGGACGCCAAGGAATTAGCACAATTAGCACATCGCTATTCAGTGGGCACGGTAGTATTGGATGATTATCGGGTTGATGAAGAGTATCAAATTTTTTTGAGAAATACTGGTTTGCACTGGCTACAGTTTGATGGACGTGCACATCAACCTCTTTGGGCAGATATTGTCTTAAATACCAGCCCTGGTGCTAGGGAAAAAGAATATAAGCCAGTGTTACGTACTAATGCTACACTTCTTTTTGGACCAAAATATGCGCTGTTACGTCCAGAGTTTAAAGTTGTTAAACTTCGAACAGCGAATCGTCCTTTAGAGCAAGTACTTGTTACTTTTGGTGGTGGAGATGATCTCGGAGCGAATATATTTGTGTTAAAAACTTTACATTCCCAAACACCGGCACAAATCCGTTTTCTGATTATATCAGGTGAAACAAATCCTAGAAATTCTGAAATTGCAATGTGGATAAAGCAATATGGTATGGGAAGAGTGATATTAAAAGTTAATCCTCCTCTTATAGCACCTTTAATAGCATCATGTGATTTTGCTGTAATGGCAGGTGGAACTACTATATATGAAGTTGCTTGTTGTGGTTTGGAGATGATTCTGATAGCAATAGCTGATAACCAGGTTAAACATTCTCTTGCATGGGAAAAAACTGGAATAGCTTGTTATTTAGGGATGTTTGGTGCTGTAGATGAGGAAAAATTGACTAATGCGCTTAAGGTACATGAAAAATCAAGATTAACTCGAAAAAAATCAGAGGAGTTCGATCCGCGTTTTGTTGATGGATTCGGAGCAGAGCGTATAGCGAACCACCTTATATCTTTAAACCAAAAGTTTATGAAACATTCTCCTGCCAGTGTGACATTCACTTAAAGCGTTCAGAATGGTTATATGATTTTTTTTTAGATATATCGAGGATGATGAATAGTTATGAATACCTCTTTTCCTAAATATGTCCCAAATCCTATATCTGTGGAATTATTGGCTGAGAGAGTAGGTGGGGATTTACGTCTGAGTGGTGTGGAAGAAAGAATTATCCAATCTGTGGCCTCTCCTCAAACAGGAATTGATGGGTCGTTGGTGTTTTGCAAAGGAAACAATTTCAAGAAGATCCAGGGAGTTGTAAACAACACCCAAGCAACTGTAATTGTTACTGCTGTGCAAGTGGATATAAGCTCCCAGCAAGGACTTATAATCGTCGAAGATCCGACGGGGTGGTACATTAGAGCATTAAATGAATTATTTAACCTAGAACCAATTAGGCTTGTAGATTCTACAGCAATTATCTCAAACAATGTTTCTATGGGGCAAAGAGTTGCAGTAGGAGCAGGTTCCTGTATTGAAGAGGGATGTTCTATAGGTGACGATTGTTCGATTGGGACGAATTGTTATTTGGGACCTGGTACAATCATAGAAAGTAATGTTTTTATTCAAAATAATGTATGTATTGGTGGTGTTGGACTTGGATATCACATAACGACAAGTAATGAGAGATTATTTTTTCCACATTTAGGTGCTGTTATTATTGGCCATGATGTTGTGGTAGGATCCGGTACTGTTGTTGTCCGTGGTGAATTGGATGATACTATTATAGGAGCTCGAACACGAATTGGTAATCTAGTAAATATTGGTCATAACGTAACCGTAAGTGAGGATTGTGTCATATCTTCAAATACTTGCATTGCAGGGGGAACGGTGATAGGTGCTCGCTGCAACATAGCAACAGGGGTTACTATTAACGCAAAACTGAATATTGAAGAGGATTGTCAAATAGGTTTAGGTAGCGTTGTCACTAAGAAGGTTTGCACCGGGCAATCTGTTTTTGGTTGTCCAGCAAAACCATTGCGAACTATGAGACGTTTTTAAATGCTATTCTTAGGGAGGAAGTTGTATTTAGGCAATGATTTTGGATACAACAGGAGGGGAAATGCTTAGCGAAAAGAAAACATATTCACTTGATCTTTGCTTCAAGGGGGCACGTAATTATCTGCATGGATCCGACATTATTCCTGCTGTCCTTGCTCTCTCTGGTCCTGCTGAAAAAATTTCTTTCCAAATTCACCGCATGGCTTCACATCCTTTGTTAGCAAGATGGGTGAATGAACAGGAATTAGAAAAGTTTCGCCAAACACTACAAATATGCATGCTCATGGTTTATGTTGATGAAAGACATGAAAAAAAGACAATCGCAGTGTTTGAAGATGATCAAAATCAAATAACGACACGCATTCCATATAAAGAAGAACATATTACTGAATCATCATATGTGTCAGGAAAGAAAATTATTCAGGAAATGCCAAATAATGGGAGTTTTATTGAACGTATTATTGCGCTAAATAAATTATTAATACAACAGGTTGAAACAAGTCATGATTTGGTGTTGATGCGACTTGATTTGCAACGGATGCCAGTGAATCCATATAGAATATCGATTGAGTTAACTAGGGTCATTGCTGAACAAACTTTTATTTCAGTTCTCATGGGCGATGATGAAAGACTCGGCAATATTTATTTTGCGAAGAGGCCCTAATGATGATTGGGATAAAAAAAATAGCAGTTTACAGGCCAAAGAGTTTTATTGATAATTTAGATCAGATATCAAAGTTTGATGTAACTGAAGATTTTATATCTAATAAAGTTGGAATGTTGCATTTACGGCGAATGGGAAAAGAACAAGATAGTACAGATATGGCTCATGTTGCAGTGATGACTCTTTTTGATCAATTTGGACTTCAACCAGAACAGGTAGAGTGCTTGGTCTTTGTAACGCAAAATCCGGATAACAGAGGTTTGCCTCATTCTTCTGCGATTTTGCATAACAAGTTAGGGCTTTCTGATACTTGTACGGTGTTTGATATTTCTTTAGGCTGTTCAGGTTTTGTACAAGGTTTATCTATAGTTAAATCATTTATGGAAAGTCTGGGGTTTCGTAATGGTATTTTAGTAACGGCTGATCCATATTCAAAGATAATTGATTCGATGGATCGTGACACAGCGATGCTTTTTGGTGATGGCGCGACAGCAACTTGGTTAAGTGATGCACCACTTTGGGAAATTGGTCCCTTTGATTTCGGTATTAAAAGTCAAGAAAGAAATGCATTGAATATTGAGTCAAATGGCAAATTGAAAATGAATGGACGGGCAGTCTTTAATTTTGCAGTGTCTCAGGTACCTTTGAGCGTTAAACGTTTACTCCTTAAGGCAGATTTAACGATGGACAATATAGATATGGTACTTTTGCATCAGGGGAGTCGATATATTGTAGAAACTATAGCTGGACGATTGGATGCCAGTGATAAGGCACCTTTTGTTGCTACGAATTATGGGAATACTGTGTCTTCGTCGGTGCCTATGTTGTTTGCTGAACACGTGCCAGAGGATGCAGAACGACTTGTGCTCAGTGGGTTTGGAGTTGGATTGGCGTGGGCCACTTGTTTATTGGAGAAAATAAGATGTTAAATAGTGATGATATACGTTTCATAATTAAAAAAGTTGTTATGGGGATTGATTTAGCGGATCTCAGTGATGACCAGGATTTTGCGGATGCTGGTATTGATTCATTGGATCAGTTATCAATTTTGCTCGAAATTGAAGAGGAACATAGTATTACGATTCCAGATGAAGATTTAGGTCAGTGTAATTCTGTTTCAGGACTTGTTTCATATATAACCAATAAAAGTAAATAATTTTTCTCACATGCGTAAATTGTGGAGATCTGGGACGAGTCCTTTTGTAATTGCAGAGATGTCAGGGAACCATAACCAATCTTTGGATTGTGCTCTGAAAATTGTAGATGCTGCTGCTGAATCTGGTGCACACGCGATTAAATTGCAAACCTATACCGCTGAGACAATGACTCTCGATATTGAAGATGGAGAATTTTTCATTCGTGACCCAAATTCGCTATGGTTTGGTGAATCGATGTATAGTTTATATGAGCGGGCACATACTCCCTGGGATTGGCATGAACCAATCATGGCGCATGCCAATGAGCTGGGTTTGGTTTGTTTTAGTTCTCCATTTGATGAAACTGCCGTTGATTTTCTCGAAACCTTAAACGTTCCTGCCTATAAAATTGCATCTTTTGAATGTATAGATTTACCGCTTATTAAAAAGGTTGCTGGAACGGGGAAGCCTCTTTTAATTTCAACAGGCATGGCAACCATCAAAGAGATTGCCGAAGCGGTGGAGACTGCTAGGTCAAATGGCTGTAATGATCTTGTATTAATGAAATGTACTAGTAGTTATCCATCTTCGCCAGAAAATACAAACTTGCAAACAATTGCCCATATGCGTGATCTGTTCTCGTGTGATATTGGCTTATCTGACCATACTCTAGGGATCGGGGCATCTGTGGCTGCAGTGGCATTCGGTGTAACAGTGATTGAGAAACATTTTACTCTTAATCGAGCTGATGGAGGTGTCGATTCAGCATTTTCTTTAGAACCTGAGGAGTTTAAAAGCCTTGTTCTTGAAACAGAGCGAGCCTGGCAGGCCTTAGGCATAATTAAATATGGTCCTACTGATGCTGAGGTGAAAGGAAGGCTTCGTCGTCGGTCATTATACATTGGAGAAGATCTCAATGAAGGTGATGTGTTGACAAAAATAAATTTACGTCGAGTTCGTCCTGGTCTTGGTTTGGCTCCAAAATATTATGAAATTTTCTTGGGACGAAAGGTGAAGCAAGCAGTGAAAAAGGGTACACCCGTTAGTTTGGAACTCATATTATAGGACCGTAATGAATAATCTAAATACATCAAAAATAGTTGCCATTGTTGAGGCAAGAATGACATCCTCCAGGTTACCGGGGAAACATATGTTATTGGTAAATGGAAAACCAATGATTGCTCATTTGGTGACTCGACTAAAAGCCGTAACTAGTATTGATGAAATCGTTATTGCTACAACTACCAATGCTAACGATGACATACTTGAAGCATTTGCAAATAGAGAAAGAATTAGTGTGTTTCGTGGTAGTGAAGAAGATGTAATGGGGAGGGTTTTGGCAGCCCAGTCATGGATCTGGACCTTGGTAGACCCCACATCTGTGACAATGCATTGATCGGGAAGCCAGGGTGCCATATCCTTGAAAAGGGCCTCAAAAGTGCACACTGGGGAAGCCAAAACCACAAGATCCGCCTGGGAAACAGCCTGTTGAAGGCTGCCGGTCACCTCAAAATCGTGTCCCAGAGCCTTTGCCTTGTTCCTGGTCTTTAGACGATGAGCATACCCCACCACTGCGACCTCAGGCAGGCAACGCAGCAATGCCAAAGAAACTGACCCACCCAACAAGCCGAGGCCAATGACTGATATTTTTTGTAACCCTTTTGTTTTCAATTTCTTACGAATTCACAGTTTTGGTTAATTTTGGGCTTAAAGGTACTGGGGAGCACGGCATCTGTCAATTTTTTTTCTTTGAATTGAGTCGTCAAAAGTGTTAGTATCTCATTTTGTATAATGACTTACGTTATGTTTCAACTATATGGCCAGCTACTTTGTGGCGGGCTTTTTTTGTAAGTGCAGGTCAAGACGCTACTGTATGTCGCGTGTTTGATGTGCTTTTTTGAGCGAACACTTATGGGTAAAAAAAAGAAAATGGCCAGTCTGGGTGGGTACCTGGAGTTTGAAGAGAAGGTCGCTGGTCTGGATCAGCAGATTGATGAACTGAAACAC
>PJEL010000954.1_pt1 | contig 31611 bp, 23 predicted proteins | sample 1853271 | NCBI WGS metagenome assembly PJEL01 (sample SAMN08108733, study PRJNA415343) | Invertebrate metagenome, whole genome shotgun sequencing project. | host: Globobulimina | place: Sweden: Gullmar Fjord | collected 2015-08 | reverse complement strand
TTGAAAACGAAATTGTAAAACCAGGTAAAGGCCAAGCGTTTAACCGCGTCAAAATTCGTAAATTAATCTCTGGTAAAGTACTAGAGAAAACATTTAAATCAGGCGATTCAGTTGAAGGCGCTGATGTTATGGATTCAGAGCTGGGTTATTTATACGCCGACGGTGAATTCTGGCATTTTATGAATAATGAGACGTTTGAGCAAGTAGCTGCTGACGAAAAAGCGATTGGCGATGTTGAAAAGTGGTTAGTTGAAGGTGACCTTTGTACAATCACATTTTGGAATAATGATCCGATTTCTGTGCAGCCGCCAAACTTTGTTGAGTTAGAAGTGACCGAAACTGATCCGGGTCTAAAAGGTGATACGGCCGGTACTGGCGGCAAGCCAGCGACTTTGAGCACCGGTGCTGTTGTGCGCGTACCTTTGTTCATTCAAATTGGTGAAATTGTTAAGTGTGATACTCGTAGTGGTGAATATGTATCACGGGCAGCTAAATAGTCGCTGACCGCGAATGTATCACTAAAACATGAATATAGAAAAGCCTGCATTAGCAGGCTTTTCTATATTTACCTAATTCAAGAATGCTGTCATTGTTCAGTGCTAATGTCATTGGGCAGCGTATTTCAATATTGAAACCTCTATCTGACGCATTGGAAATCTTTAATTCTCCTTGTAACTTTTCGGTCACTAAGTTGTGAACTATTGACATGCCCAGTCCTGTGCCGCCTTGTTCTCGACGGGTGGTATAGAACGGTTCCATTACATTTTTAATTTTTTCATTGGCTATTCCACAACCATTATCAGCATAAGTGAATAATATTTCGTCATCTTCTTTAAATATAGATAACCATGCCTCTGGCTTCTCGGTATTGTCGAATGCGTGAAAACAACTGTTTAATATTAAGTTAGTGACAATTTGGACCCATGCACTAGAGTATGAGTTGAACGCTAAGTCATTTTTGACATCTAAGTTAAGCTTTAAATTGTATCGCTCGGTTTCTGGTTTTAAGCTGAGTAACAAATAACTCAATGTTTCTTTCATGTTGAGCGTTTGAATATTGTCATTTGAACCCGAAGCAGAGGTTTCTTTATATGTTTTCACTAAATCAGCGGCCCGCTCCAAATTAATATTGAGTATTTTTAAGAGCTCTTCAAATTTGACCATGGTGTTATCAAAATAGGTTTTTGTTAACGCATTATTCTTAATTTTATTTTGAATATCCCGGAGTGAGTCCGAAAGCGCAGACGAAGCAGTAATTCCTACTCCCAACGGTGAATTTATTTCATGCGCAACCCCCGCGACTAGATTACCTAGCGCAGCCATTTTTTCTGACTCTAATAAAAGCTCTGTTTGGTTTTTGATCGTTTTGTTGAGTTCTTCATTGGTTCGATGTAACTCTAATGCTGTTCTTTTATATTGGTATGCATTGATTGCTCTGCCAACTAAATCAGCCATGATGGTAACAAACTTTACCTCTTCGTTGCTCCATTCTCGACTAGTACCTATATGCTCGCAACTGATTATTCCGTTTAGCGCACCTTGATGGCGAATAGGAACATCTATAAAAGCGCCAATATTTAATGGAATTGAATAGTTGGGAATTAAGTCGTGCAAATATTCTTGACTATGGACATCAGATACCGGATTTACACGATTTGATTTTAATACCGCAAAGTAGTTTGGGTGATCTTTCTCTTTAAAGATAAATTTATCACTAGGTGTAGTGTATTCTTGGCTATGTGCTTGACAGGCAATTTCTGTTAGGTCTGAATTAAATAACCAAACGTTAGTTCGCTCGACATTTAATCCCTCTTTTAATGAATTAAGTATTAGGTTGTACGCTGATCCTAATTCACCATTATCTATAACAGGCGATTTAGATACCTCAAACAAAATATTGTCTAGTCTGTCTTTCATTTTATTTGCTTCCCTATAGCTAGTGGCTCTATAAACGCTTATTGGAGCCTTGAGCAGATAGTCTAGGTAAAGTCAGTTGTTAAAGCTGTTAAAGCGTGTATTGATTTGTAGTTGTTTGTAACTAATATGTAAATTGCTCCCCAATTAAGTGTGAATTAGCGTTGAAAAATGGGATATTGCCCTTATTACTATAGACTCATCAAATTTGGGGTTCACTTCATGCAGTACGCATTAGAAATTAGTGGTTTAGAAAAAATTTACAAAGGTAATTTCCACGCTCTCAAAGGCATAGACTTATCCGTTGAACAAGGTGACTTTTTTGCTTTGTTAGGGCCCAATGGTGCCGGCAAATCAACGACCATAGGAATAATTACTTCGTTAGTGAATAAAACTGCTGGTGTCGTGAAAGTGCACGGCCATAGTATTGATGATGAGTTAGAAGTAGCGAAAAGCTTTATTGGGCTTGTGCCACAAGAATTTAACTTCAACCAATTTGAATCCCTTACCCGAATTTTAGTCAATCAAGCTGGTTATTATGGCGTTGAGCGCAAACTGGCTCACGAACGTGCGGAAAAATACCTGAAACAACTGGAATTATGGGATAAGCGAGATACCCCCGCGCGCATGCTTTCTGGCGGTATGAAACGTCGTTTGATGATTGCACGGGCACTGATGCATGAACCCAAAATGTTGATTTTAGACGAGCCGACCGCGGGTGTGGATATTGAATTACGTCGCTCAATGTGGGACTTTCTAAGAAGCCTAAATAAGCAAGGTATCACCATCATTTTGACGACCCATTATTTAGAAGAAGCTGAGATGCTGTGCCGAAATATCGCTATCATAGACAGTGGTAATATTATTGAAAATACTAATATGAAAAGCTTGCTGACCACGCTTGAAAAAGAAACCTTTGTGCTCGATCTGCCAGAAAACTCACCTAAGCCGTCGTTAAACGACTTCTGTTATCGTGTTATTGATGATCATACGGTGGAGGTCGACGTGAAAAAATCTCAAGCGCTCAATGGTGTTTTTTCACAACTGTCAGAACAAGGTATCAATGTATTAAGTATGCGCAATAAAACCAACCGTTTAGAAGAACTATTTGTTAATCTAGTGAACAATAACGATGAATCATCAACCAGTGCTAATAAAGGAGTTTAATGATGTTATCCGCTACTAACCGTATAGCATTGAGCAGTATTTTACACAAAGAAGTGCATCGTTTTATGCGCATTTGGGTACAAACGCTTGTACCACCTGCTATTACCATTAGCTTATACTTTGTTATTTTTGGCTCTATTATTGGCTCAAGAATTGGCACTATGGGCGGCTTTGATTACATGTCATTCATTGTCCCAGGCTTGATCATGATGAGTGTTATTACTAACTCATATTCGAATGTTGCATCATCTTTTTTCAGTGCTAAGTGGCAACGTAATGTTGAAGAAATGCTAGTTGCACCAGTACCTAACTGGGTGATTGTTGCTGGTTATGTCGGTGGCGGTATGACCCGTGGTATTTTAGTAGGTTGTATTGTTACTATCATCGCGATGTTCTTTGTTGATATTCAAATTCACAACTTTGGCGTCATCATTATTACGGTTATGTTGACGTCAGCGGTATTCTCATTAGGTGGCTTAATTAATGCGGTTTTTGCGGGGAGCTTTGATGACATTTCGATTATCCCAACCTTTGTTTTAACCCCATTGACCTACTTAGGTGGTGTCTTTTATTCAATCAGTTTATTGCCTGAATTTTGGCAAAATGTCTCGCAAATCAACCCCATAGTTTATATGGTCAACGCGTTTCGATATGGATTTTTAGGTGTTTCTGATGTTAGTTTGACGGTAGCATTTTCAGTGCTTGGCGTGTTTATTGTGGTGTTATGGGCAATCGCTATGCGTTTAATTTCCAAAGGTATCGGGCTTCGTAGCTAGCGATCGAGCAACTTATTGAAGAGTAAAAGACAGAGCGGCAATGACAGAAGATAACCAGCCTAGTGGCAACTCAAAGGCGATCGTGACTAACCAAACGGGTATTCACGAAAAGCTCGAGCAGATTGTGGAAAAGCACCTAACACATGCTTTTGAAAAACCTTACCAGGCACATACTATTGAGGTTTTTGATGAGCTTGATCAATTAGTTCAGGTCTTTGATGGCCCAATCATACTAGATGCTTGTTGCGGAGTCGGCCAAAGTACGCGCTTATTGGCCAAGCTCAATCCAAATGCCTTGGTGATAGGAGTAGATAAATCGGCTCACCGTATTAATCGTAATGTCGAAGAGCACTTTGCTGAAGATTTAAATGGCGTTGAAAATTATCGTCTGGTGCGTGCTGACTTAAATGACTTTTATCGTCTAGTAGCACAAGCTAAATGGCCAGTATCTAAGCATTATATTCTTTACCCGAATCCTTGGCCTAAAGCTAAACATATTAGGCGTCGTTGGCATGGTAGTGCGGTATTTCCGTTTATCTTGTCGATAGGTCAAGAGCTTATTCTGCGCAGTAATTGGTTACTGTACTTGGAAGAGTTTCAATTGGCGGCTCGGTTAGCCAAACATGAAGGCAAATTAAAAGAGGTCACAGATTTAGCCATGAAAGCTCCCTTGACTCCTTTTGAAGCAAAATACACTCATAGCCAGCAACAATGTTGGCAATTAACCATACCGTTAAAAAAAGCCTAATTATTTTAAACACTTTGCCGTATTATGTTGATAATCATAATAACGCTATAGGCTAGTAATTTGATAGTAGGCATTGTATGTCACCCAACGATTGGTGGATCAGGGCTAATTGCAACGGAACTGGGGATAGGTTTAGCAAAGAAAGGGCATCAAGTTCATTTCATTTCCCAAACTCGGCCGTTTAAGTTAGCCCATAATATTGAGGGGGTATATTTTCATTGTGTTGAAGGTATTGAGTATCCACTTTTTGATGATCCACTCTATACTTTTGGATTAACGGCAAAAATTATTGAAGTTGCCGAGAAGTATCGGCTAGACGTTGTCCATGCCCATTATTCTATTCCTCATTCGCTGTGCGCGTATTTAGCAGGCGAAATATCGACACAAAAATTTCCTACCATAACCACTATTCATGGCACCGATGTAACCATTGTCGGACAAGATAAACCGCTTTACCCGTTAAATCGTTTTAGTATTAATCAGAGCTCAAAAGTCACCACCGTGTCAGCGTTCCAAGCAAACTATGTGAAAGAAAATTTTAATATAACCAAAGATATAAATGTTATTTATAATTTCATCGATGTAGAAAAATTCGCGCCTGCTAATGCATCACTAAAGTTAAGGCGAGAGCTTGCCGATGATGATGAAAAAATAATCATGCACATTTCTAACTTTAGACCGGTAAAAAATACCCAGACCGTGATCAACGCCTTTGAAAAAGTCAGCAAAGCAGTTAACGCGAGGTTAGTTTTATTAGGTGACGGCCCAGATATGGAATTCATGAAGCAAGATTGTGAAGCTAGAGGTATAGCATCTAAGGTCAATTTTATGGGCAGTGTGACTCAAGTTGAAAATTATATTGCCAATGCTGACTGTATTATTCAACCGAGCTACCATGAATCTTTTAGTATGGTGTCATTAGAAGCGATGGCGTGTGAAGTGCCAACGGTGACCAGTGATATTGATGGTATTCCTGAAGTAGTAGAACATGGCGTGACAGGTTATATGGCCGCTACTGAAGATGCTCAAGCTATGGCTGATTATATCGTGGCTATCTGTCATGATGAGGCGTTACAACAACAATTAGGTAAAAATGGTAGAGAGCGAGCAATAAAGTATTTCGATTGGGATACTAAAGTTAATGAATATATCGATTGCTACCAGCAAGCTATTGACGAGTTTAAGTCATCAGAAATTCAAGTTAGGAACTAGGTAAATGGAAGAAAAAGCTCAAAAGCTAAGTATGTCTTCAATTGTGTTGATTTCTTTTGCAATCGGTATTTTAGCCGGGCTATTTTTTGGTGAAATGGTCGCATGGATGAAGTTTATTGGTGATGCCTATATCAAACTTCTCCAAATGACTATTATTCCTTATATTATTGTTTCTCTTATTTCTAGCCTAGGAAAGTTATCTTTTGAGCAAGCCAAAGAGCTGGGTTTAAATGTCGGTAAATTGATGTTAGTTATTTGGGGCATAGGGTTAGCGGTTTTATATACTGTAAAACTCACCTTTCCTGAATGGACGGCAGGTTCTTTCTTTAGCCAAACGGCATTGAAGGCACCTGAGGCGATTAACTTTTTAGACCTGTACATACCATCTAACCCTTTCTTTTCATTATCTAATAGTTACATTCCAGCGATCGTCGTATTTTGTGTGGCGACCGGCATTGCACTGATTTCAATAAAAGAGAAAGATGCGCTGCTTGAGCCTTTAATGATACTTGGTGAAACGTTTAATAAAGTGACATCTTATATCGTCAAATTAACACCGATTGGTATTTTTGCGATGACGGCTGCAACCGCCGGCACTATGGAGTTTGATGAATTTCAAAAGCTGCAAGTGTATTTTGTTGCTCACATATTCATGACCATTGTATTAACCTACTTGATTTTACCCGCGATTGTCGCTTCGTTCACACCTTTTACTTATCGAGATATTGTCACTATAGCCCAAGATGCCATGATCATGGCATTTGCCGCAGGTAATATTTTTATCATTTTACCGCTATTAATTGAGCGTACCAAAGAGCTCTTTAGAAAATACAATCTGGATAATAAAGCAACAGAAAATTACCCTAATATTATTATTCCTGTGGTCTTCAGTTTTCCCAACTTAGGTAAATTACTGACCCTAGTTTTTGTCTTATTTGCCGCATGGTTTTCAGGCCGCGAAGTCGACTTTATTACCTATATTCCGATTGCGATCAATGGCTTGATCAGTTTATTTGGTAGTGTTTATTTAACCGTGCCTATGCTCTTGGACTCTCTAGAGATATCCTCAGATTTATTTCAGCTTTATATGGTCTCAAGTCTCTTTACTAGCCGCTTTACCTCGTTACTGGCAGCGATGAATATTTTCATTTTAGCGGTTGGCGGCACAGCGATGCTTTCCGGTGTCGCTAAAATTAGTATGAAGCGAATCATGTTTTACAGTGCGGTTGGCCCTATTGTTTTAGGCGTCACATTGCTATTGACCAGTATGTTGCTGACTCAACTGGTCAATACTGAATATGTCATGGATGAGGTAGTTACACATATGACCGCCGCAGAAGACGTGCCTGACTCTGTAAAAGTGACCATGGCAGAATATTCTGGGCAATCAGCGCCTCGATCTTTGTTAACCATTCAACATGAAAAAGAGCTCAGGGTCGGTTATCGACCTAATTTAGTGCCATTTTCATACTTTAATGTAAACGAAGAATTGGTTGGTTTTGATGTCGATATGGTCAAAAAGCTCGCGTCGGAATTAGGTGTTAAATTAAAGTTCGTGCCTTATCAAATTGAAAACCTAACCAATGACTTAAACAATGGCCGATTTGATATCGCGATATCGGGTATTCAAATGACCACGGACGCGATACAAAAGTTGGATTATTCAATTCCAGTATTAGAGTTGCATTATGCAGCTGTGGTGAAAGACCATTATGCTAAGTCTTTGCGTGACGAAACCTTCATCAAAAAACAAAAAGAACTTAGGTTTGCCGCGGTGGGTAATTTCTCCATCTTCCCTAGCTTAAAGAAGAAACATCCTAATATCACCATTGAAGTTATTGATTCTGAATTAGACTTCTTTAAAGATGATGGAAGAAAATGGGACGGCCTAATTACGAGCCTAGAGGCTGGCAAGGCATGGACGATTTTACACCCAGAGTACACGACCATTTATGATAGAGAGCGGATTCGTTCTTATCCAGCAGCTTATGCGGTCGCCAAAGGTAACTTAAGCTTACATACTTTTGTTAATAGTTGGCTGACCATTCAAAAGTCATCAAATTACCTAGATTCACTCTATGATTACTGGATCTTAGGAAAAAATGCAGTACCTTATCAACCGCGTTGGTCGGTGATTAAAGATGTTTTACATTGGGTTGACGTTGAGCAATAGTCCATATAAGCCCAGAGTGTGAAATTAAGCTATTTTTTAGTGTTATTAACGAGTCAGTTTTGCTGCGCTAAATCATAATTTTAATTTATCTTTTTAAAATCAATGCCTTAATGGTTTGGCATGATAGTTGTTTCTATTTGTATTAATACCAATAATTTAATGGGATTGGTATAATTACAAGGAGAGACAACAATGACAACTTCAATTAAAAAAAGTGTATTACGCCAAGCTTTATTTTGTGTCGCTATAACGCAAATATTATTCATTGCAGCACGTGTTGTAATGTAAATTAGCGACATATTTCGCTATCTAGTCGAAATTAGAAGACTTTTGCTGTGTTTTTTATTACAGTGCCCTCTCATTTGAATCACGCTAGTGTCGAGCGCTGCTCACGTAGTCTAGTGTTGTTAAACATCTAATTAGCGGTAACGTAATGACGGCAAGTAAACGCACGGCAGAAGCATCAGTAGAGTCGCTTCATCGTATTTTTACAATCCCCGAAGCGCCAAATTCAACCCTTGGTCGTATTGAAAAGGAAATATCCCAAAACCTTGCTGGTTTCTTGGGAAATCACATCGTTGCTACGGAACAAGCACTAACGGATATTGAAAAAGATTTCGCCAATTCGGTTATCCCTGAGAAACCGCAGTTTGTCTCAGATCACATGCACCATTTACTTGAAAAAGTGGTGTCTCGTTCGGTTCATACTTCTAGTCCAAGCTTTATTGGGCACATGACTTCAGCGTTACCTTATTTTATTCTGCCACTCTCTAAATTGATGGTTGGTTTGAACCAAAACTTAGTCAAAATAGAAACCTCTAAAGCCTTTACACCACTAGAACGACAGGTACTGGGCATGATGCATCGCTTGGTGTATCAAGACCAAGATGACTTTTACGACGAATGGATGCATAGCGCTAATCATTCTCTTGGTGCTTTTTGTTCTGGTGGAACAGTTGCGAATTTGACTGCGCTGTGGGTTGCTCGAAATAATTTACTTAAAGCTGACGGCACATTCAAAGGTGTGGCGCGTGAAGGCCTTTATGGGGCGCTTAAACATTACGGCTATGATGGTCTTGCGATCTTGGTTTCTGCACGTGGACATTATTCATTGAAAAAGTCAGCGGATGTTTTAGGTTTAGGTCAAGACAGTGTCATTGCCATTCCTACTGACGCTAATAATAAAATTAATTGTCAACAATTAGCGCTAAAGTGTGAAGAATTAAAACAGCGCAATATAAGAGTGCTCAGTATTGTTGGTGTTGCTGGTACTACCGAAACCGGTAATATTGATCCGTTACGTAAAATGGCAGAAATAGCACAGCAATATGGTGCGCACTTCCATGTAGATGCCGCGTGGGGCGGTGCGACATTATTATCCAACACTTATCGAAAGTTGCTTGATGGTATTGAACTTGCTGATTCTGTCACCATTGATGCGCACAAACAGATGTATGTGCCTATGGGGGCTGGCTTAGTGGTTTTCAAAAACCCAGCATCAGTGGCAGCTATTGAACATCATGCCGAATATATTCTTCGTAAAGGTTCGAAAGATTTAGGTAGCCATACCTTAGAAGGCTCGCGCCCAGGCATGGCCATGCTAGTCTATGCAAGTTTACATATTATTAGCCGCCCTGGTTATGAAATGTTGATTGACCGCGCGATTACCAATGCCAACTATTTTGCCGACATTATCGAACAACACGATGATTTTGAGCTCGTGACTCGCCCAGAACTCTGTTTATTAACTTATCGCTATGTGCCTAAGCAAGTGCAAAGTTATTTGACTGGTGCGAGCAAAGAAGAGTCTGATGCGATTAACTTTGTGCTAGATAAATTAACCAAGTACATTCAGAAAACTCAGCGTGAAGATGGCAAGTCATTTGTTTCACGAACTAAGATAGAAGTAGGAAAATATCACGGGCGAAAAACCCTTGTCTTTAGAGTGGTTTTGGCTAATCCTTTAACTTCTGAAGCTATTCTCCATGAAATACTCGAAGAGCAAGTGGCGATTGCCCAAACCAGTTTGAACTTTTTACCGCAGTTGCTCAAAACAACCATGCTTTAACGTTAATTTTAGGTGTCGAATTTTGTGTAAATAGTAAAAAGCCCGTTTTAATAACGGGCTTTTTACTTTCTGCTTTCTGACTAGCAGCGTTATTTGTGCAACGAAACTCGTAAATTGTCGATAAGACGAGCTTTGCCACAATGAGCAGCAGCTAAAATAACTAACTCGGTGTCATCTTCACTGGCCGGTTGTAGGGTTCGCGCATGGCAAATATGGATGTAGTCAGTTTTTAGTCCTGCCTCATCAATTTGTTTACGTGCTTGTTTGGCTAAACCGATGAAATCTGTGCTGGTTTGAATTTGTTCACTTAACCACAAAAGGCTTTGATACAAAGCTGGCGCCGTCGCTTTTTCATCTGAGGTCAAGTAGTTGTTTCTTGAACTCATCGCTAAACCACTCGTTTCTCTGGAAGTCACGACGGGAATGATTTCTATAGGCATCGACAAGTCTTCAACCATAGTTTGGATCACTTGTACTTGTTGGTAATCTTTTAAACCGAAACAGGCAAAATCAGGTTGGACTAGGTTAAACAGCTTGCAAACAACAGTAGCTACTCCTCGAAAGTGACCTGGACGACTTTCACCACAATAACCTTCAGATACATTCGGTACATCAACAAAGCTTTGTTTATCTAGCCCTTTCGGATAAATAATTTCAGGGGTTGGGGTAAACAGCAAGTCAGTGCCTTTAGCGACTAACTTCTCTTTGTCATCGGCAAGTGTTCTAGGGTAACTTGCAATGTCTTCTCCAGCACCAAATTGCATCGGGTTAACAAAGATGCTGGCAACGACTTTATCAGCGCGCTTCTTTGCTTCTGTGACCAATGAAATATGCCCCGCATGTAAATTACCCATGGTAGGAACAAAACCTATGGTTAGGCCTTGTAAATGCCATGCTTTGATTTGAGCGCGCAGAGCGCTTATGTCAGAAACTGTTTTCATGTTTTATCTTACTTAAAGGTATGCTCTGGGCCAGGGAAATTACAGTTGCTGACTTCGGTAATATATAATTCAATCGCTTTTTTTATATCACCGGTATCCACTAAAAAGTTACGTGAAAATTTCGGCATGTAGCTACACGAGATACCCAATGCGTCATGCATGACAAGAATTTGACCGTCAGTGTGTTTGCCAGCGCCGATACCAATAGTAGGCACGTTAACGGCTTCTGAAATGGCTTTACCTAAATCTTCTGGGATGCATTCAAGCACGATAAGTTGGACGCCCGCTTGTTCAAGCAGTTTTGCCTGCTCAATCATGTCTAACGCTTTATCTTGATCTCGCCCTTGTACTTTAAAGCCACCAAAGACATTAACCGATTGTGGTGTTAAGCCTAAATGACCGCAGACCGGAATACCTCGTTCAACTAATCCTTTGATTGTATCGGCTAACCAACTACCACCTTCCATCTTGACCATGCTAGCGCCAGCCTGCATTAATTTAGCAGCATTGACATAGGCACTTTCAGTGGTGGCATAAGTCATAAATGGCATGTCAGCGATGATTAAGGTTTGTTCAACACCTCGGCTAACAGAGCGAGTATGGTATGCCATATCGTCTATTGTGACGGGTAAAGTATCGTCTTGGCCTTGTAAAACCATACCTAACGAATCGCCTATCAAAATTGCGTGAATACCCGCTTGGTCAAATAGTTTGGCAAAGCTCGCATCATAAGCCGTGATGGTTGATATTTTTTCGCCTTGCTGTTTCATTTTCAACAAGGTGGCAGTTGTAATTTTAGCCATAGTGTTTTCCGAATAATTTAAGCGGCGATAGCCTCGCATAATCACATGCGGGTATCAAGTTTATTGGATGAATTTAAGTTATAGTTTAGCGTAATTTACTATGAATTTTGAGGTCGTTTGTATCAATATTATCGCTTAAATGCTTAACAGAACTGCCATCAGGTAAGGTAAGTTGTGGTGCTATTTCAGCCATCGGTATAAGTACAAATTCTCTAACTTTTAAGCCGTAATGAGGTATGGTCAGCCGCTCTGTATTAATGTGCTGATCGCCATACAACAAAATATCTAAATCTAAAACGCGCGGGCCCCAGCGGTTATCTTTTCTAATGCGGCCGGCGTTATTTTCAATCGCTTGCAATGCATCAAGCAAGTCTATTGGGCTTAACTCTGTGTCAAGTGCCAGCACCGCATTCATATAATCAGGTTGATCTTGCGGTCCCATTGGGCGACTGAAATACAACTGAGATACGGTGCTAATTTCACTGTCAGGAATATTTTCAATAGCGTCAATAGCATGGTGTATTTGTTGTTTTGGGTTAGCTAGATTACTCCCTAACCCAATGTAAGCGGTGGTCATGCTTATTGCGAAGAAGTTGTTTTTCTGGGCTTACGTCGTTTACGCACATTTCTGCGAGCCCCTGAGCGCGAGCTAGGTACGCTCTTAAGCATCATTTGCTGTAAATCAGCGTCGGCGCTTTGGAATTCTGTCCACCACTTAGCGAGCTCTTCAACTTCTCCGCCTTCAATTTCTCCGCGAATAAGTAAAAAGTCATAACCGGCTCTAAACTTAGGGTGTTCTAAACATTTAAAGGCACGTTTGCCTTCGCGTCTCATGAGTTTGTCTTGCAGTATCCAAATGTCTTTCATTGGTGCTTGAAAACGTTTTGGCACGGCAATACTGCGTTGTTGCTCAGACAACACTTCACTTAATGCATTGAAAAAAGCATCTTGTGGCGTTAGTTGAGTTGTTTGTTTTAGTGCCATTACGCGCTTATCTAACGGATACCAAAGTAGCGCTGCTAATAAAAATGCTGGAGTGACACGTTGGTCATTATTAATTCTTTTATCGGTATTCCCTAAAGCCAATTGAATCAAGTCGACAAGGTAGGGGTTGTCATTTTCATTTAATGCTTGCTCAACAATGGGAAATAAATGTTTGAATAGGTTTAATTCGCGCAACATGTCAAAATTGGCTTGCGCTTTACCTGATACAAATAATTTGAGGAATTCTTCAAACATTCTCGCCGGCGGAATGTTTGCCAGTAAATCACTGAGCGGCTTAATAGGCGCCTTGGTCTCTGGGCTAATATCCATATCGAGTTTAGTGGCAAAACGAACCGCACGTAGCATGCGCACTGGATCTTCTCGATAACGAGTTTCAGGATCACCAATTAAACGAATACGGCGTTGTTTGATGTCTTCAACACCGTTAGCAAAATCATAAATTTTAAAGTTTTTGCTGGAGTAATATAATGCATTAATGGTGAAATCACGGCGCTCCGCATCTTCATTAATGGTGCCGTAGATATTGTCTCTAAGTAGCATGCCTTGGTCGCTCTGCTTAGATGTTTTTTGACAAGGAGTGGCTTTATCTTCTTTAGGCTCGTGATGACCACGGAAAGTAGCGACTTCAATAATATCGCGACCAAAAACAATATGTGCCAACCTAAAACGACGGCCAATCAATCGACAATTTCTAAATAGCGCTTTGATTTCTTCAGGTGTAGCATTAGTCGCGATATCAAAGTCTTTAGGTTCTATGCCTAATAACATATCACGAACACCACCACCGACTAGGTAAGCTTCAAAGCCACCTTTTTCTAGGCGATATAATACTTTTAGGGCATTAGCGCTGATGAGTTTTCTTGAAACTGAATGCTGATCTCGTGAGATCACAAGTGGAGATGAAAATGTGTCATTCACTGCAGTTGATGCTTCCTTGTTCAATAGCCTTTTACACAAATTGATTACGCGTTTAATAGTGAAAAACCTTAGATACGGTATTAAAGATAAGAATAGTTTTGCGCGATTTTATAACAGTCCATGTTAAAAGAGAATGAAAATAAACGAAAATGACTAAACTATCGGCAATTTTATTGGAATTGATGACTATAGTGTGATTTCTCGGCATTTCTTAATTTTATTGATGTTCCAATGACTGACCGCCCAAGCAATGATTTCCTCTACGTTACTTTCTCGTAATTCTGAAGGCGGATTTTGCCCCAAAAATGCTAACGCTTGTATCAGGCTTGGTCGTGGGTCTTCGATATCGATGGCAGGGGCTTTGTTTTGTTTACTCAGCTTGTAGCCTTGATCGGTCACCGCTAACGGAAAATGCCCATATTGTGGTGACTTGATGTCCAGGGTTTTAAATAGGGTGAGCTGTCTTGCCGTTGGCTCAAGTAGGTCGCAGCCTCGTATAACATGGCTGATCCCTTGAAAGATATCATCAACTACTACCGCAAGTTGATAGGCATATAGGCCATCTTTTCGTTTAATAATAAAATCTTCTTTTGCTAAGGCAATGTCGCATTGAACGGTACCTTGTATTAAATCTTGGTACTGATAAACACCGAACTGATTAATAATTCGTGTAGCAGCACCTTGTTCAGGTAGTGATAGCGCTCTGCAGTGTCCTTGGTAAATACCACCGATAGCTTTGATATTGGCACGAGTGCATTGACAATGATAACTAAGGGATTGTTCTTGTAGTTCGGCCAGTATTTGATCGTAAAGTGCTGATTGTGTACTTTGATAAAGTACCGATTCATCCCAGTACAAGCCATAGCTTTCAAGGGTTTTAAGGATTTCTTTACTCGCCCCCAGTTGTTCTCTTGGCGGATCGATATCTTCTATTCTAACCAGCCAAAGGCCTTGGTTTGCTTTAGCATCAAGGTAGCTTGCCAATGCAGCGATTAGAGAGCCGAAATGAAGTAAACCGGAAGGGGAGGGAGCAAAGCGGCCTCGGTATTGACTACCAGACCGCTGCGTCAGCGAAAACGCCATTAATGACTAGCTTTTAGCCGGCCATTTGACGTTCTTTGATTTCGGCAAGTGTTTTACACTCGATGCATAAATCAGCTGTTGGACGGGCTTCTAATCGGCGAATACCAATTTCGATGCCACACGAATTACAGAAGCCAAAATCGTCTTCTTCAATCAGTTGAAGTGTTTTTTCAATTTTCTTAATAAGCTTACGTTCACGGTCACGTGTTCTTAGCTCTAAACTGAACTCTTCTTCTTGTGCTGCACGGTCGACTGGGTCTGGAAAGTTCGCAGCCTCGTCTTTCATGTGAGTTACTGTACGGTCAACTTCTTCACGCAGTTGAACACGCCAAGCATCTAAAATCATCTTAAAGTGTTCAAGTTGCTCACCGCTCATGTATTCTTCGTTCGGTTTTTCTTTATATGGTTCAACACCAGCTAAAGCTAAAATACCGAGAGCTTTCTGTTTTGGCATGCTAATTCTCCTAATGCTAATGGACTGGTGTGGGGAGCTTATTGATGCCCACTTGTTATTTCCACCCAGTTGCAGTTGCCAATATTAAATAGACCTTACTAACACGGCTATATTGTGTTGCGGTACGATTATTTCAAGGGGATATGCAAATTAAATTAAATAGTCAAATAAAATCAAAAGGTTAATGTTAAATGAGTGCTTTTTGCGCATATGCCGTTTGTCTACAAGCAAGAACTTTTATCAAGTTTAGATAGGGTTCGTCAATCCTTTTTATTAACTTTTACCAATTTGGATTTAGAATTGTGTAAGTTAAATAAGTAATTCAATGGGTTGGGTCAAGTTAATCGTTTTCGACGTAATCGTTGCTCGGTATGCAAGTACTTCAACGCCCATACTTTTAGCCTGTCTCAGTAATTCACCGTATTTAGGGTCGATATGATCGGCAACGCTCATGGTTTCAATGCCAGTATGCAAAACTGCAAAAAATAAAATAGCGCGATTGCCTGCTTCTACCATAGCCATTAACTCACGTATATGCTTTTGCCCCCTGGTCGTGACCGCATCAGGAAAATAGCCCATGTTCTCCTGTAATAAGGTGACGCTTTTAACTTCGATATAGGTAGGCTGATTATTGCTGTCGTTTAAAAATATATCGATACGACTGTTTTCACTACCATATTTAACTTCGGTCTTGAGGTTGTTAAAACCGTGAAATGGTTCGATGACGCCATTTTCAATAGCCTCGACAACAAGATGGTTTGCTTTGGCGGTGTTGACACAAATAAAATGCCCTCCCTGTTTAGTTTGGGTTAGCTCCCAGCTAAAAGGGTATTTACGTTTGGGATTATCTGAATTGCTATACCAAACGGTGTCTTCTGGCGTCGCACAGCCCGTCATTGCGCCCGTGTTTGCCACGTGCATTGTAGTTACGCTGCCGTCGTCTAGGATGACATCAGCAAGGAAGCGCTTATAGCGTTTGATTAAGGTAGCTTTTTTCAGTGGCGGTTGAAATATCATTATTGAGGCTAAATGTAATCGAATTGAACCATCATATCGCTAATTATTGGATTGGGCTAAAAATTATTACGATCAATAATATATGGAGATACTTAAATTGTGTCCTATTATATACATGTACATATTTATTGCGTTGATAAAGGATATTGATGTTTGAAGCTCATGGACAATATTTAATTAATCTGACGCCGGGCAATATAATTTCTATCAGGCTCTATGGCAGTTTCAACGAACAAGGAGCTAGTGAATACGGTCGTGACCTTAAAAAAGTAGTTTCTTCACTAGAAGATAAATGTTTCAAGTTACTGATTGATATTAATGAATTTGAAGGTGGAACACCGGAAGCTTTCGCTTTTGCTGACAACATAAACCATTGGCTAATCGAAAATGGGATGCTAGCACAAGCGATAGTGTCTAAATCTCAAGTGAAGTTTGAAACTGCTGTTGCCTTTGAACCGCATTTAAACTTAGATAAAACTAAAAATTTCAATAAGTTGGAAGATGCCATATTTTGGTTAAATAATATCGTGTAGTTGCGTCGACGATGTCAAAATGCGAAGCACTGCTGAAATCAATAAAACTCAAATTTTATTATAAATCCAATTAAGTCATTAACTTACCTGTATGTAATCTCACTTCTACTTAATGCAGCCGCAATGATAATTGTAGGAATAGCTGCATAAATTAATGGCAGCGCAGCAAAGCGCATAACGGCTAATAAAAAAATGAAAAATAGCCCAATAGGCAAAGTAAAAAAGAACAAGTTCTGTAACGTAAGTTGAATAAACCACTGGCGAATTGCTGAAAGAACAACGAAAGATACAATTGCCGATACTAAGCTAGTTAATGTATTTGAATAGTAGGTAATTACTATGGTGTCATAAGTTTGCAGTGCTTGAGGAACCCCAAATGCGGCAACTACACTGACAAACACAACAAATAGGTAACAAAAGACACATCCTAAGAGTATTGAAATTATATTCTTTTGGCTTTTGGTCAACATTGGCTTCCTTCCTTGGTTAATCAATTGCTTATTAAATCTAACATAGGTTTACACTCGCTATAAACTAAATATTTCACAGAGTATTAACTTTTTCTGCCACACTAAGATACACTGGATTTACTTATAATGAGCCGAGGAAAATTATGGCAAACTCAACAAAAATTCACTTAACCCACGTTAAGCCTTCATCAAATTGGCAGGCGGATAATTTAATTCAAGTCATCGATGACCAAATTCATGTTTTTATTGCCGAAGACGAAGCCTTTCCTCTTCGTAAAATTCAAATGGCTGGCCGTAAAGCTGAAACGTTAGGAGTGAAGTTAGCGACATTAACTGGCGCTTGGTCAGAACAAAGCCAGTGGGCTTTTGCATTGGGTTTTACCTGTGTTGGCAAGTTAACTCATGTTGAATTTACAGGCGACGAGCAAACCGTTAAAGCATTAACCGAGAAGTTGGAGATTTACGCTTGGAGTCGAGATTTAACCAATCAAACACCAGCACAACTTTACCCAAGTAAACTCGCTGAGGCTTGTATAGATTATTTAACCGCGTTGGCCCCTAACGATATTTCATCAAATGTGATCTCAGGAGAAGCTTTGCTTGAAGCTGGTTGGACTGGTATTTACAACGTAGGTAAGGGAAGTGTTAACCCACCTTGCTTAGTTGAAATAGACTATAACCCAAGTCACGATTTCAATGCAGAAGTCGCTGCCTGCTTGGTCGGCAAAGGGATAACTTTTGATAGTGGTGGCTACAGCCTTAAAGAAAGTGAAAGCATGTTTGCCATGAAATGTGATATGGGCGGTGCAGCCGTGGTTGCTGGTGCTTTTGCGTTAGCGATAAAACAAGGGTTGAACAAACGTGTTAAGTTATTCTTATGTTGTGCTGAAAACATGGTCAGTAGCTTTGCTTATAAACTTGGGGATGTAATTACCTATAAAAATGGTGTTACTGTTGAAGTCGCCAATACTGATGCAGAAGGACGATTAGTACTCGCTGATGGTTTAATGGCAGCATCAGAGACCCACGCTAAATTAATTATCGATGCAGCAACACTAACGGGTGCGGCCATTGGTGCAACAGGAGCTGATTATACTGCTTTATTTGGTTTAGATGATGCACTAATGTCAGACGTAAAAACGGCGGCCAATAAAGTTAATGAACCTGTATGGCAGTTACCGCTAGAAGTTTGGCATCAAGACAAATGCCCGTCAGTATTTGCCAACACGGCTAATAGTCGCCCACAAAAAGGTGGCGGTGCTGGTGGTGCCAGTAATGCGGCAGGTTTCTTGTCTCGTTTTGTAAAACCCGAAGGTTGGGTGCATATGGATATTGCTGCGGCCTATAATGGTAGCGCTAATGCACAGTGGGCTGCCGGTGCGACCGGGCTAAGTATTGCCACTATTGCAGAGCTTTTGACTGACTAGCATATATTTAACAACAAGTTATCGTAGCACGACACGTTAACTTGTTGCTTTCCTTTATATTTTTATAACTTCCAAGTCTGAATAGGCGTATATCGAACACCATGTTCAGTACTTTCCGATAGATATAAACTAAAGGTGCTGCAGTTTACGGTGATAGGCTGTATCACTATATCAGGTAACTCTTTCACCTTTCGGCAGATGCTCAAGTGTGGGCAGTAGGCTCGCTTTTCTTGATAAATGTTTTGCGCTAGTGCCTGATACTTTAATTCTGTTGCTAAAGTCTCTAACCATACTGGCGTTGCAGCTAACCCCAAATACAGTACCTTCGGCTGCCTAAATAATCCTATTTTAGACAGTATTAAGTTTTTATCTCTGACAACATGGCGTTGGCTTTGGGCGGATAATTTATCTGCACAGCGAATCATCTGCTGCTTTTGTTGTTCATCAATAGTGCCAAGAAAAGACAGAGTAATATGGAAGTTTTGTTTTGAAACATCTCGGAAACTTTCAGCCCATGGTGCATTGCTAAAAGCGGATTGACGCCATGCATTAATTGTTTCTTTAGTTTTTTGATCAATGTCTATTGCAAAAAATAAGCGCAAATTTAGCCTAAACAATAAAGATGGTTGAGCTTGGATTATAACAAACTCACTATTTAATAAAATTGCTATCATTTTAGTGTCAGTTAATTGTTATCATATTGATACTATTAATGGGGTTGTTGCTTGAATGTTTGCTGATTTACCGATCAATGAAATAAAAACCGAATTTTTATCTGCCATTGATTCAAATAACCTGGTCGTGCTGAGTGCTCCTCCTGGAGCAGGAAAGTCGACTGGACTGCCCTTGTGGTTAGTCGGATTAAGCCAGTACAATAAAGTGTACTTGCTCCAACCGAGGCGAATGGCGGCGAAATCAATTGCCTGTTTTCTCGCTCAACAATTGGGCGAACCGATCGGTCAAACCATTGGCTACCGACTGCGTAATGAAAGCAAAGTGTCTGCTAACACTAAAATTGAAGTGATCACTGAAGGCATCCTGACTCAAATTATTCAGCATGATCCAGAGCTGACCGGCTGCGATCTGATCTTGTTTGATGAGTTTCATGAACGCTCTGTTCACGCCGACTTTGCTTTTGCGCTAGCCCGGGAAGTACAAACAAGCTTGCGTGATGACTTAACCCTAGTGTTGATGTCAGCCACGCTTTCGATTGATTTTTTAACATCGGCATTGCCAGAGGCACACTTTATTGCCAGTCAAGGTCGTAGCTTTCCTGTTGAAATTAGCTATCAACCCATCAAGTCGACCATCACAACTCAAACTTTTTCAAAACCCTATCTGTGGCGAGAACATGCTTTATCAGTGATCAAGCACACTTTGAAGTCTCATCAAGGTTCAATCTTGGTATTTTTACCCGGCAGTGCCGATATCAAATACTTGGCTGAACAATTGGTTGGTGATTTACCACCACACTTTCAACTGTCTCCGTTATTCGGCGATTTATCATTGTCAGAACAGCAACGAGCCATTGAAGCGCCCAAAGTTGGGTTTAAATTAGTACTAGCCACCAACATTGCGGAAACCAGTTTGACTATTGATGGCATTAACATGGTAATTGATAGCGGATTGGAAAAACTTGCCGTTTATGACAGTCAGACGTTAACCAATAAGCTACATCAACAACCGATAGCTAAAGCTTCTGCCACTCAACGATCTGGGCGAGCAGGGCGTCTGATGCCGGGTCACTGCATTCGCTTATACAATCAAGAAGAATTTGAGCGCAGGGCTGCTCATCAGGTCAGTGAAATTAGACATACTGATTTACAGCCGTTGCTGATTGAAGCGGCTCGCTGGGGCGTCTCTGCGTTATCCCAGTTACCCTTGCTTGAACGGCCTAAATTAATACTTGAAGATGAAGCTTGGTCAAGTTTAATCGATCTTAATATTGTCGATCAAAAACGTAAACTTAGCGTGCATGGTAATAAGGTCGCGGTTTTTCCTTGTCACCCTCGTTACGCTCATATGATCATCGGCGCGTGTGACCTTAGCGAGCAACATAAGATCGTTAAACTACCCTATCTTGCGTGCATCATGGCCGCGATGCTTGAAGAGCGTGATGTGTTTTCTCGTGAACAAGGGCAAGCGAATGTCGACCTTTCTGCTCGAGTTAGGTTCATTATGTCAAAGCCCAATATCGGCCGACATCAGGCGATACTCAAACAAGCAAAACAACTTATCACTAAGTGTCACTTGTCTGATAAAAGTCTAACTAAAATAGCAGGGCAAGACTTACCGCTTGAATATTGTGGTGAATTATTAGCACTTGCCTACCCTGAGCGCATTGCCAAACTAAAAAATCAGCACGGTGAATATCTGACAAGTAACGGTAAAGGTATTAATTGTCACCTTGATGATCCGCTGGCCTCACACGCTTTTATTGTCGCAGGCGTGACGACTCAATATCGACAAAAACTTTTTGTCAGGATTGCTGCCCCTGTTGACATTAATCGTTTGCAAGATTGGGGAATTGTAAAGGTTAGTACCAATAGTATTACTGAATATAATGAGCAGTCAGACAAAATAGTGGCAGAACAACAAACACGGTTAGGGGCCATTGTGCTTACTAGAACAGCGGCAACTAATCAGCTCGAGTCCGAACAACTAGCTGCCATGTGGTGTTCGCAATTAACTAAACGAGGCCTGAAATTTTTGTCTTTTTCGAGTAAGGTTGAATGCTTGTTAACTCGTTTGCGTTGGCTAAATCAGCACCAAGCGCAACTATTGCTACCTGATTTTAGCGAGCAAGGATTATTAGCTTCACTTGAATCTTGGTTTTCACCTTTTGTTGGTGATAGTTACAAAAAATCCCAGTTGTTGGCGCTAGATTATCAGAATATGCTGTTGTCATTGTTAGACTATGAGCAACAGAAGCGAATAAAAAGTGCTGCACCTACCGCATTTATAGGCCCTACAGGCAGGCATTGTGGAATTCGCTATGATGAGAATAAATCACCTACTGTTGCCATGCCGATGCAAGAGCTTTATGGTCACAGTCAAACGCCTACCGTTGGCGAGCAGAGTAATATTCCACTGACCTTGGAGTTGTTATCGCCCGCGGGTCGTCCTATTCAAGTAACCCAAGATTTATCGGCATTTTGGCAAGGCAGCTACAAAGAAGTCCAAAAAGAAATGAAAGGGAAATACCCCAAACATTATTGGCCAGATGATCCGGCCAACGCACAAGCGACTAATAAAACTAAACGCCATTTAAAGTTATAATAGGATTATTTTTTTTAAGACTTTGTTAAGCAGAGTTTGGCATAATAGTTAGCTCGAGCTTCCGAGCAGCTCTTTCCAAGATTACAACGATACGACAGTGCAAAAGTGACTAATAAAAAAACAACAACGACTAAACCAAGGCAAGCAACCAAAAAAGTGTCTAAGGCGCAATCTGCACAAGGCCCTAAACCGCGCACGCGCACCCGAAAGTTACTGGGTTTGATATTTAAACTGTCACTCATTGCTTTTTTCGCGCTAGCGATTTATAGCATCTATCTTGATGGTAAAGTCAGGCAAAGATTCGAAGGGCAGCGTTGGCAAGTGCCAATACAAGTCTTTAGCCAAATCATAAAACTACGAATAGGCGATCCAGTCGATTTGTCTGTAACCGCGAAGTCGCTGCACTACTCGGGTTATCAAAAAGTAAAAAAAGTATTTAGACCGGGGCAATACGCATTATCGAGCAATCGTATTATTGTTTTTAGGCGTGCATTTGATTTTGGCTCGGGCGTCGAAGCGGAACAAACCATCACTATTGATGCAACCAATAATAAAGTGACCAAGCTATATCGAGATAATAATAGCGTCAATCAGGTCATGCTTGAGCCTATATTGCTTGATCGAATCGTTCCCAATAACAATGAAGACCGAGTACTTGTTCACCTTGAACAAATTCCAGAGGCATTACTCGATACCTTGTTGTTGGTTGAAGATCGGGATTTTTACTTCCACTCAGGTATATCGCCCTTAGGTATTTTAAGAGCGCTTGTCACTAATATTGCGGCTGGGCGAACGGTTCAAGGGGGAAGTACTTTGACTCAACAGCTCGTTAAAAATATGTTCTTAACCCGAGAAAAAACCTTAATTCGTAAGTTTAACGAAGCCATTATGTCAGTGATCTTGGAGTTAAGGTATTCGAAAGACCAATTGTTAGAAGCTTATGTCAACGAAGTTTATTTGGGACAGCATTACGCGAATGGTATCTATGGTTTTGGCTTAGCAGCCCAATTCTATTTTGGTGTTAATATCGATCAGCTTTCTCCTGCTCAAATGGCGACCTTGATTGCCCAAATTAAAGGGCCGAGTTATTACGACCCATGGCGACATCCAGCACGCGCGACGGAACGTAGAAACTTGATCCTTAGAATGATGTTTGAACAGCACTTGATTGAACGTCATCAGTTTGAATTTGCAATGGATTCACCACTGAATATTCGTGCTAAACGCCGTTTAGTTCAACAGAAATTCCCTAGCTATATGCAATTGGTCAAACTCGAGTTGGCAGAGCGATTGCCTGAGTTTCAGCAAGTTTCGGGTATTCGAGTATTCACCGGCTTTTCACCAATTAAGCAGCACATGCTAGAACAAACAGTTGATTCGCAGCTTAGCGCGTTAGAAAAAAAGTATCAGCATGAGCAATTGCAAGCAGCGATGTTAGTGACCGATATTGCTAGTGGCGAAATTAACGCCGTTGTTGGCGATAGAAACAACGGCGTGGACGGGTTTAATCGAGCGATCAATGCTCAACGTCAAATTGGTTCATTGATCAAACCTGCGGTATATTTACCAGCAATAGAGCAATATGAAGATTACAACTTTGCTACCCTCATTGAAGATCAACCCATCGTTTTACAAAACGGTGGTGGCGTAGAATGGCGTCCAAAAAATTATGACGGTAAGTTTAACGGTCAAGTCCCATTGATTGAAGGCTTAGTCAACTCACTGAATGTGCCGACCGTCAACTTGGGCATGTCGTTAGGACTTGGCCGGGTAAGCCAGGCGCTAAAAATTTTGGGTTATGATGATGATCTTGTCGAGCGGCCATCAATGTTGTTAGGTGCCGTCAATATGTCACCATTAGAAATCAACCAAGTCTACCTTACGTTGGCTAATCAAGGACGTTTTTTGCATGCCCATGCGGTCACTAAAATAATGTCTAGCACTGGTGAGACATTATGGTCATATCAACAGTTACCTGAGCCTAGAATGTCAGACCAGGCGGTTTATTTAATGGATTATGCTCTAAATCAAGTTACTCAACGCGGGACGGCAAAGTCTTTAACGTGGCGGCTAAAAGGCAAAAATGTTGCAGGTAAAACCGGTACTAGCAATGATCTACGAGACAGTTGGTTTATTGGTTATGATCAGCGGCAGTTAGTCACGACATGGATTGGTTATGATGATAATAGACCCACTAAATTAACAGGAAGTTCAGGGGCTTTAACGTTATTTGCACATTACATGAAGTATTCAGGAGTCAGTAATATCAAATTAACTCGGCCTGACAATATAGCCATGACTACCTTTGACGCTAAAACGGGCAACGCAGTTGATGAAAGTTGCCTGCAGATGCACCGATATCCAGCGATACAGACGAACTTATCGTACTACCAATGTTTAAATAAAGTTGAAGATAAACGTAACTGGTTTGAAAAAATATTTGGTGATTAACTGTATAATTCCAAATCATTTAAATAATTGAGCATTTAGTGATCATTTAATCAAAATATTCAGTATGTTAAATAGGGGCTGTTGATCTTTCAGGGTTTAAACGAATCAAACGGGCGGCATTGGTTTGGTATTTAGACAAGCCAGCTACAAGAACATGTTCTGTCTTGTCTAAATACCTAACATATCACTTTAAAGTAATCTTGAAAGTTCAATAACCTCTAATAGTTTGGAAATTAATCGACTTTAATGCAATAGTTAATAACAAATGGGTTAATTTTATCTAAATGTCGAAGTCGTGCCGCTCTTTGGCTATTTTTTTTGAGGTTGGTAAGTGTTTAATATTAAAGCATTATTGAATAATATTCGTAATCGTTACTGGATTGCTTTATCGATTATAGCAATCACTATCTCTTTCGCATTTTTTATTCTGACCCAACAACACAGTATGCAAGAAGGGCTCGCGAATAATGTTAATGTGGCTGGACAGCAACGAATGCTGTCACAAAAAGTCGCTTTACTGGTTAGCCGTCATATTGAACAATTAAGACGAGATAATAAAACTTTAGTTGATGCGTCACCATTGCAAAAGGCTGCAATGAAAATGCAAGAAAATCAACAGCATCTCAATGCCATTTTTAAAGAAAAAATGCCAGAAAATTTAGCTGCACTATATGGCGCTCAGGGTCGCCTCAATCAACGTATCACCGAATATACCAATATTGCTATTTCGTTAAGCCAAATTAAAGAAGCACAACAGCTATCTCGTCTAGAACTCAGTGTTTTTAATGTGCAGCCTGTAGAAGCTCTGCTGCAAGATTTAGAGCAAGCTGTTCAATATATAGAGCAAGACATCGTCTTTGCTGAGCAACAAACTGGCCAATTAGAGATTGTTTTATGGTGTATTATTTTAGCTACTATATTGCTTGTCGCATATTACACTTTAAAGCCAATTCAGTTAGCAATCAGAAAAACTTATGAGCGCCTCGAAGAGGAGCAGTATAAAGTCTCTGATTATAGAGTTGCGCTTAATAAACACTCGTTAAGTATCAAATTTTCATTGTCTAAAACCATATTGACAGTGAATAAGAAATTTACCAACTTGTATGGATATGAAGAGCAAGAATTGATTGGGAAAAATGTTTCTTTAATGTTTTCCAATGCCCATAAAGTAGGCTTTTGGCAGGAAATTTTTGACACGATACAACAGGGACAAGTATGGCGCGGTGACGTGTGTGCAAAATCTAAGTCAGGTCGGTTGTTTTGGTTTGATACAACGATTGTTCCATTAAAAAATCGGAAAAAAGTCATTGAAAGCTTTATGGTGCTGCAAAATGACATCACCGAGCAAGTCAGTACTCAAACTTCGTTGCGGCAGCTACATGAGGTGACTGCTAACTCATCAATGAGTTTAGCTGACAAAATTAATGCTATTCTTGAGCAAGGCAAAGCTTTGTATCATCTTCCTTTAGCGATTGTCAGTCAGATATCGGGCGAAGAGTACAAAGTAAGGTATGCAAGTACTCCGAACGGCGAAGTCAAACCTGGCGATGTGTTTGATTTAGGTAACACCTATTGCTATCACACCTTGATGGCGAATAAGCCAAAGGCATTTCACCATGCAGGTCAGAGTGAAATAAAGGGGCACCCATGCTATCAAGCCTTCGGTTTAGAAAGCTATATCGGGGCGCCGATTTTTGTTGGCAGAAAACGCTATGGGACGCTCAATTTTTCAGGTTCGGAGCCATATCCATACCCATTTAAACACAGTGATCTAGAGTTAATCCAGCTGATGGCACATTGGATCGGTTATGAACTAGAACGTCATGATCAACAAGCTTACCTCGTTGATCAGCAACAATTAATGGAACAAATGAGTCAACTTGCGCGTATTGGTGCTTGGGAAGTCGACCTAATCAGCCAAACGATTAACTGGTCAAATATGACTAAGAATATTCACGAAGTTGATCAGGGCTATAAGCCTGATTTAGCGACAGCGATGAATTTTTACAAAGAGGGAGAAAGTCGAGAGCGAATAAAAGTCTTGGTTGAAAAGTCAATTTCTGACGGACTTCCATATAATGAAGAGCTCCAGCTAGTTACAGCTAAGGGTAATGAAATTTGGGTCGCAGCTAAAGGCGAATCAATTTTTAAAGATGGAAAATGTGTTCGATTATTTGGCTCGTTTCAAGACATCACCGAAAAGAAAAAAACCGAACAGGCATTGCAAGCACAAAATCGACGGATGAGCTTAGCTGCAGATTCAGCAGGCATTGGTGTTTGGGAATATGACATAGAAAACGACACATTGAAGTGGGACGACTGGATGTTTAAGCTTTATGGTGTCGACAAAGAAAGGTTTTCTGGGGCCTATGAAGCCTGGGAAAACGGCGTCCACCCTGATGATATCGAACTTGCCTCAGAAGCATTGCAAGTTGCTATAGATACTGGAGAGAAACTCGAACTACAATATAGAATACTATGGCCAGATGGTTCTTTACACTATCTGATAGCTAATGCACTAGTTATAAAAAATGAGCGCCAGAAAGTGGTTAGTATGATTGGTGTAAATTATGACGTGACAGAGCGAGTGGAAAATGAAATTGCTTTGACGCAAGCTAAGTTGGAAGCTGAAGCGGGCGCTAGAGCCAAAAATGAATTTTTAGCCAGTATGAGCCACGAAATTCGAACACCGATGAACGGTGTTATCGGTATGCTCGATTTACTTAAAGATTCGTCCTTAACTGCTGAACAGGAGCATCGTGTAGATATTGCTCAAAGCAGTGCGACTTCGTTATTACATTTGATTAATGATATTTTAGATTTCTCAAAAATAGATGCAGATAAATTAGATTTAGAAGAAATTTCATTTGATCTAGCCAGTATGATGGGCGAGTTAGTTAAATCCTTCACGACGCAGATAGAAGCCAAAAATATAGACTTAATTCTTGATACGCTGGCGATGCCAGCTAGTTATATCGTTGGCGATTCAAGTCGTATCCGCCAAATATTAACTAATTTAATCAGCAATTCAATTAAATTTACGCATCAAGGTGAGGTGGTAGTGTCGGCCAACCTGCAGGCTACCAATCAAAATAATTCGCAATTACAACTACAAGTGACAGATACCGGCATTGGTATCGCAGAAGATAAACGAGATAGCCTGTTTGATAGTTTTAGCCAAGTAGACGCCTCAACTACCCGTGAATATGGTGGCACCGGACTTGGTTTGTCGATCGTGAAAAAACTTTGTGTGTTAATGGGCGGCGACGTAACAGTTGAAAGTGAGCTGGGCAAAGGAAGTAGCTTCACTGTTGAGTTTCCTGTGGGTGTGTCAACTATTCACGATGAAAAAGTGATGAGAGACATATCGGAGCTGCACTTTTTGTTGGTTGAGCCTAATAAAACATCTGCACAAAACATTGCCAAGCAATATCAAAAATGGGGGGCAAAGGTATCTGTTGCACATAGTGCAGAGCAAGCAATGCAACTCTGTAATGACCGACTAGGAAATGGTCCCGTAGGCAATGATCAATTAGACTATGATCCATTAGACAATGATAATCGACTCTTTGATCTTATGATTATCTGTGCATCAGCTAATTTGGGTAACAATGTAAATTTAGCTAAAGATCTATTTAAGGATAATCGGTTAGCGGGGATTCCTGTTTTCTTTATGACCTCGATACAGGTCAACTCTTCCCTTAGTTTATCGAAAGATATGAATTGTATTGGTCAGTTTTCAAAACCTGTTACCACAAAGGATCTGCGATCTGTTATTGATATTTTATTTGAGTCACGTCGATCTAGTCTAGAATCTGCGCAGCAAACCAATGATGTTGATAACAAGCCTGTTGACTCGATAGAGGGTGCACCTACTTCGCCTCAGTCATTAGGGCAACTCACTGCGTTGACGAATAAAAAAATATTGTTAGTTGAGGACAACAGAGTAAACCAAATGGTGGCAAAGGGCGTATTGGGTAAAGTAGGCATTGAGTGTGACATTGCGGGCAACGGAAAAGAGGCGGTTGAACAGCTTCTCAAGCACCCTGACCATTTTGCGCTTATTCTGATGGATATACAAATGCCTGAGATGGATGGTTATCAAGCTACACAAGCGATTCGACGAGGTGATGCTGGCGACTCGCTCAAAGAGATCACGATAATAGCTATGACCGCAAATGCAATGCGTGGCGATCGAGAAAAGTGTTTAGAAGCAGGTATGAATGACTATCTTGCCAAGCCAATCAATAAAAATGCAGTAGTTGAAAAATTGACCTTTTGGTTAGATAGGGATTAATTTTTATCAAATTATCATTGTTCATCTATTGAACATTGTATACTCTGATCCTTTAGTTAATACCAATTATTTAATGGATTTGGTATAACTACAGATCATGAGTGTTTTACTGGGTTGTTTCGTTGCAGAGACAGCGAATTTAGACGTATAGAGTGCTCTTCATTGTATTACTATTATCGAATTTTCATTATTCTTTGCCTTAGCTTTTATATGCCTAAGGTGCTAGCTGAAGCGACTTTAACTTCTGCGCTGACACATGGGACGTCTGATAAAAAGAAGTTATTCTGGTTAGTCGAAGACAAACAAGAGAATCTGGGCTTGATGGATCGAACCGCGCCTAACAATTCCGCGGCAACGGCAACTGAACGACATGTTATTTTTCACCTCGAAGGTTACGAAATTGAGGTGCAAAGGTTAACTATAAAACGCATTAATTATCTGATGCAGTCGAGACCTAATGCCTGTGTGGCGAACCGAGCTAAATTACCAGAAAGAGAAGCCTATTCGATATTTTCCAATCCGCAAAGCTTCTATTTGACCCATAAATTATATCGTTATAATCAAACGTCTCCCATGCCTGAACTAATGTTCAATAAAGAAAATGAACTTATATCTTTAGGAAAACTTTTTGAACACCAAGTGAATAAAAGGATAGGCTTAGTTGAAGGTGTCTCTTATGGTTCATTCTTGGACGCACAAGTAAAAACGCTAGATAAAGCTAACACCTATTACCGAAATGGCAGCCAACGTGTTGTAGCATTAGAGTCAATGCTATATTTAAATCGTTTAGATTATTTGCTCGCGTTACCTGTAGATATGACCCCCACCCTAGAACAGGAAGCTAAATTAGAGCAATACAATATTGCCGGTGCACCTAAATTTGTTATTGCACATTTTAGCTGCTCAAAGAATGAGTTTGGTCAACAGGTCATTAATGACATCAATAAAATATTGATGAAAACTTATGAACAAAAACTTTTCTATACCATCAATGAAAAGTGGTATTCAAATACAGACCTGCAATTTATTCAGTCATATTTGCAAGATAATTATCTCAATTCGATTAAATAATTGATCAATTATTTAATCGAATTGAGATTGTTTGAATCCTCGAGTCACGTAGTCAAAAACTGCATTTTAACCCAATAATAACGCGCACAGTAACTTGTACTGTCGTCTCAATATCGACCATCAACGATTAGTGTTGGCTAGCTTGCAAGCTTAATGAAAATGTACAGCCTTGTCCTATTTTACTTTCTACCGTCAATTCACCGTTTAGCAATTGACTTAATCGCTTACTGATCGCGAGCCCTAATCCTGCGTGCTGATTCTTCTCTCCTTGACAGTTGCTCGCTCGATAACGAGCATCGAAAATATAAGCAAGCTCTTTAGCGTTTATGCCTGTACCTGTATCAGTAACCGTTATTGCCAACACATCAGACTTTTTAGTGATTGCCAATATAATCGCTCCACCTGATGGGGTGTGACGAAGCGCGTTTTCAATAAGATTGGTCAGTATCCGTTCTAGTTTGGCGATATCGGAGTAAACCATTTGCTGCAAATGTTGTGGTAGAAGTCTTAATTCGATACCGTGTTTTTCTGCTTTGAGGGCAAATTTAGCCATAATATCGTGTACTAATTCTCCGACAGCAAAGGTTTCGAAATTTACTTGTACTTGACCATCTTCTATATGAGCGAGTTCAAAAATTTGGTCGATTAGTAGCTTTAATTGAGCAGCATTACGACTGATAGTCGCAATGTGTTGCTCTCTTTCCATTGGCGATAACGATTCATGTTTGAGTGATAAAATTTCTAAATACCCTTGCATAGCAGAAAGCGGTGTTCGTAGGTCATGAGATAAATGCGCTAACATTTCTCTCCTTGTTTTATCATTATGATCGAGCTGTTCAATTTGCTGGTTTATCTGCTTTACCATGCTAACAAAAGCACAACCAAGCTGGGCTACTTCGTTATGTGACGATTGCTGCCAGCGAGTCAAATCAATACTATCAAGCGCAAATTTTTTCGTCTTTACCTTGTGCATGTCTTGCGCCAGAGAGCGAATAGGGAAAGTGAAATAACGAAACAAAGCTAACAGCATGATCAGTAACAAAGCTAAACTCGCGCCTAACCATGTGACTTGACTAAATAAATAATGATCTTGTTTGGCATCTAATAATACTGAATCATAAATTTCGCCGCCAATAATCACATAAAGGTATCCTTGAAGCGCTTGATTCTGATAGATAGGTGCAACAGAAAATATTTTTTCTCTATCTAGGTTTCGTGGGTCGTCGCCCAACACGGGTAATTGTTTTGGGTTATCAATAAAATTGATAATCGGGGCTAGTGCTACGGATTTTCTTTTTATTTTGCTAGCGTCTGCGGAATAGGTCAGTATTTTTCCCGCGGGATCTAAGTAGTAAAACTCAAAGGCTGGGCCTAATAACATCAAGGTATGAAATAAATTCTCTAGCGCTTTTTTATCGTAAACGCCGTCTTTTAGCAGAGGGTTATCATCAGCCAAATGTTGAGCTAATTCTATATGCAGCTTCTGTTCTGCTTGATATCTTGTATGCTCTGCAAGCGTATTACTCCATTGATAGATAACATATAAAACCAAGGTAAATGTTAAGGTAATAGAAATTGCTAACCGTTTGTAAAGCGATAATGGGTAGACAGTAAAAGGTGACCACCCAAGTGGTGTTGAAAATGCCATTAGGCGACTCCTGTTGAGCTTAGTTTATAGCCGACCCCCCAAACAGTTTGGATGATTTTGGGGCTAGTCACATCTCGCTCTAATTTATTTCTTAACCGGTTAACATGAGACTTTAATGTATGTTCGCAGGCCCTACGATGGTAGCCCCAAACAACA